>VOFC01007245.1_pt1:1415000-1784075 | contig 1784075 bp, 2667 predicted proteins | sample 5384161 | NCBI WGS metagenome assembly VOFC01 (sample SAMN12384722, study PRJNA508395) | human gut metagenome | isolation source: healthy gut B | host: Homo sapiens
CACCACAACAAAGAACTCCCCCTGGCCCGTGTTTCAAGACGGACGATGCAACACTAGTCCAACCTCCTCATACTACAATGTTACCACTGATTCTTTCGGAAGAATTCATTCCTTACGCGCCACATCTGGCTGTCACTATCTGGTTTCAGGTACTTTTCACCCCCTATAGGGGTACTTTTCAGCATGCCCTCACGGTACTAATACTCTAGCGTTCTTGAGACGTATTTAGAATTGGAAGTTGATGCCTCCCACATTCAAACCCGATATCCAACGGATCCTACTCAAGAAACAATCATACACAAAACCTCAAAAACGAGAATATATCTACGGGACTATCACCCTCTACGGTTCTAAAATTCCAAATAAAATTCGATTTATCCCCCGAGGCCTAAAAAGTATGTCTATACACCACATCTCCCTAATATTACTAAAAGGGATTCAGTTTGTTCTAAGTCGATTTCGCTCGCCGTTACTAACGACATCGCATATTGCTTTCTTTTCCTCCGCCTACTAAGATGTTTCAATTCGGCGGGTTCCCAATCCTACACGGATCAACACAAAAAATGTGCTAGGAAGTCCCATTAGGCAATCTTGGGTTCCAAAGATGTATGCTCCTCGCCCAAGCTTATCGCAGCTTACCACGACCTTCATAGGCAACTCAAGCCAAGCCATCCCCCAGATAGCATAAGTAGCAAAATTTTACAAATGAAAGATTTATAAACAAATTAAGCAAACTATTACTAAAAAAAAAAAATATCTAATACACAAGAAAAAAGTCTTAAAAAAAATTTTAAACAAACCATCAAGAAGAAAAAACCAAACTAAAATAGTCTTTTCAACAAAATAATATTGTCTAAAAAAAAGAAAACATTATTCCAATAAGATTCTTTTTTAATCTATTAAATAACACATAAACTAACAAATAATCTAGTTAGTTAGTGCTAGTAGGGTTACTTATGCACGGAAAATCATTTAAATATTTTCCCTTCACACCTGTTTCACGACAAAACGGTGCTGCACTAATAATGATAAATATTAATCCAATAATATCAGAATGATACTCTTAGCTCTGTAGATGATTTAGTGTTTGATTACAGTTACAATTAACCAAAACAATGTGATTTGTGTCTATAACACACATAAAAATGTAATCATATAATAATAAATTATAAAGTGTAAGGAGGTGATCCAGCCGCAGGTTCCCCTACGGCTACCTTGTTACGACTTCGCCCTCCTTAAAAAAACTAGAGTCGAATATAACAAAACATTACATCCTCATCCAATCCCTTTTTTGGGTGGCGTGACGGGCGGTGTGTGCAAGGAGCAGGGACGTATTCACCGCGCGATTGTGACACGCGATTACTACGCATTCCAGCTTCATGAGAACGAGTTACAGTCCTCAATCCGAACTACGACTAAGTTTAGAGGATTACCTCCGCCTTTCGGCGTCGGAACCCATTGTCTCAGCCATTGTAGCCCGCGTGTTGCCCAGAGGATTCGGGGCATACGGACCTACCGTCGTCCACTCCTTCCTCCTATTTATCATAGGCGGTCCCCTTAGTGTGCCCGGCATCCAAAAAAGGATCCGCTGGTAACTAAGAGCGTGGGTCTCGCTCGTTGCCTGACTTAACAGGACGCCTCACGGTACGAGCTGACGGCGGCCATGCACCTCCTCTCAGCTAGTCAAGCAAAGTCATCAACCTGGCTATCATACAGCTGTCGCCTCTGGTGAGATGTCCGGCGTTGAATCCAATTAAACCGCAGGCTCCACGCGTTGTGGTGCTCCCCCCGCCAATTCCTTTAAGTTTCAGTCTTGCGACCGTACTTCCCAGGCGGCGGACTTAACAGCTTCCCTTCGGCACTGGGACAGCTCAAAGCCACCCCAACACCAAGTCCGCATCGTTTACAGCTAGGACTACCCGGGTATCTAATCCGGTTCGCGCCCCTAGCTTTCGTCCCTCACCGTCAGAATCGTTCCAGTCAGACGCCTTCGCAACAGGCGGTCCTCCCAGGATTACAGAATTTCACCTCTACCCTTGGGAGTACCTCTAACCTCTCCCGATCTCAAGTCTAATAGTATCTCCAGCAATTCCCACAGTTAAGCTGCAGGATTTCACCAGAGACTTATTAAACCGGCTACGGACGCTTTAGGCCCAATAAAAACTGCTACCACTAGAGCTGCCGGTGTTACCGCGGCGGCTGGCACCGGTCTTGCCCAGCTCTTATTCCAAAAGCTCTTTACACTAATGAAAAGCCATCCTGTTAAGAATGGCACTTGGGATCCCCCGTCGCGATTTCTCACATTGCGGAGGTTTCGCGCCTGCTGCACCCCGTAGGGCCTGGAACCTTGTCTCAGGTTCCATCTCCGGGCTCTTGCTCTCACAACCCGTACCGATCAAAGGCTTGGTAAGCCATTACCTAACCAACTACCTAATCGGCCGCAGACCCATCCTTAGGCGAAAAAACATTTAAACAAAAAACCATTACAGGAATAATTGCCTATCCAGTATTTCCCCAGTTTCCCAGGGTTATCCCAGTCCTAAGGGTAGGTTATCCACGTGTTACTGAGCCGTACGCCACGAGTCTAAACTCGTTCGACTTGCATGGCTTAATCGAATCCCAATAGCAGTAGCATCTGCTTCAGGATCAAACAGAATTGAATGAAAAAAGCAGATAATCATAAAAAAGCTAAAATTTATGAAGTACGCTAAAAAAAATATAGACGAGTAATAAATACACATAATAATTTGATATAAGAGTTCCTATAATCAAATATCACCACATCTACAAAACCAACATCATACCCGAAAAACTCAGGTACTCATAAAAGCACATTCTATAGATATTAAATTTAATTAATACAATAAATATGATAAATTTATAGCCATATGTGGAAAAGCAGTCATCATAGTTATAATTGTCAATACAATGTAACTTAGACCAACGCCATAAGACACATGGCACATCTAATAGACAGGGAAATTATATGAACAAAGTTAATTAAAAATTATTGCAAAAATAATTAGTATTCCCTCATACTGAAAATTATAAATTATTAAAATAAAATAACTATAATTAATTTCATAAATCAAAATATAATAAATTTAATCTAAAAAAAATTAAATTTTAGAAAAGGATCACAATATAACAATAATATAATAAACATCAAATTCAAGTAATAAAAAAAATAAAAAAAATAATACAGCCTTATTTGGCATGAAATTTCAGGTGTCCGAACATGAATAATATTTAAAACTTTCTATCTAACTCAAATAATAAGTGCTTTATATATTCTTTAATAAATTTTAATATGGTGATAAAATGAAGTTCGGTATAGAATTCGTACCAAATGAAGACTTAAATAAAATAGTAGAACGTGTAAAATTAGCTGAAGAAGTTGGTTTTGAATATGCATGGATTACAGACCACTACAACAACAAAAATGTATACGAAACCTTAGCTTTAATCGCTAAAGAAACAGAAACCATTAAAATGGGTCCTGGTGTAACCAACCCATATGTAAGAAGCCCTGCTATCTCTGCTTCCGCAATTGCTACTATCGATGAACTCTCCGACGGAAGAGCTACTTTTGGTATTGGTCCAGGAGACAAAGCAACTTTTGATGCTTTAGGAATCCCATGGGAAAAACCTGTATCCACAATAAAAGCTGCTATTGCTGACATTAACACTTTACTCGCTGGTGAAAAAACTGAAACCGGTGCAGCATTAGGTGGAGTAAAAGCTGTTCAAGAACATCTTCCAATTTACATGGGTGCTCAAGGACCTAAAATGTTAGAAACCGCTGGAGAAATTGCAGACGGTGTTTTAATTAACGCATCCAACCCTAAAGATTACGAAGCAGCATTACCTCTTATTAAAAAAAGGAATTGAAAATGCTGGTAAAAACGTAGCTGACTTTGATGTAGGTGCATACACTGCAACCTCTATTGGAACTGATTCTGAAAAAGCTAAAGCTGCAGCAAAAATTGTTGTTGCTTTCATTGCAGCTGGTTCACCTCCTATGGTTATCGAAAGACACGGATTACCTGAAGGTATCAACGAAAAAATCGGTGCTTGCTTAGGTAAAGGTGACTTCGGTGGAGCTATCGGATTAATCGATGATGACTTACTCCATGCATTCTCCGTAGCAGGTACTCCTGATGAATTCATCCCTAAAGTAGAAGGATTAGCTGAAATGGGTGTAACCCAATACGTAGCTGGTTCTCCAATCGGAAAAGACGTAGAAGAATCCATCAAATTATTAGGAGAAGTAATCGCAAGTTTCTAAACTCCTAATTTTTTCTTTTTTTTTTTTTTAAATCATTGCTGTTTTGATGCCCTGTTTTTTACAAATTCTTACTACTTTTCTATATAAATTATTCTGATACTTATTTGAAGGATATTCCCTATTATAAAATAAGGTTTTTACATCATCCAGTATTTCCGGAAAATTACTTTTAACAAAATTATAATACTTTATTCTAGATGAAATTTCACTGCTTCCAAAAAGTGAAAGTGCACCTGGAATTAAATAGGCAGCATTATTTTTCCTAAATACTTTAATAAAATTTTCAAGACTTTCCAAATCATCATTAATATAAGGCAATATTGGCATCAATGCCACTCCTACATGAAAACCTTCATTAGCTAAGGTGCTCATTGCTTTTTAGTCTTTGTGAAGGCAAAGGTGCATTTGGCTCAACCAAACTAGCTAAATCATCATCAACTGTTGAAAATGAAAATGTTACACAAACTTTTGATTTTAAACCTTTCAAATCATCAGGCAGTATAGCTGCATCATTTATCTTTTTTTAGAATGTCAGTGTCCCTTAAAATTAAGTCAGATTTTGTTATAATGTGTACGGGATATTTGAATCTTAGAAATATTTTTAAAATCTCACGTGTTAATTCCAATTCCTTTTCTATTTCCATATATGGATCAGATGCCGAACCGAAATTTAAAAATGCTCTTTCGTGATTTCTGGCTAATTTTTTTAATTTGTTATAAACCAGATCACATGCATTAGATTTTTACATAATAGCTGTTGGTTTTCTTTGCATATTTACTTCCGTTTATATAACAGTATACACAGTCAAATGAACATCCCATATATGGATTAATTGTATAATCCTCTAAAAAAGAGATTAAAATTTCTTTTCCCCTTTTCTTTTATTGAAAATTGAATTTACTTTTTTGTTTTTAAATCCATATTTTTTTAAGATTAAATCATTACTATTAGCAAAGTTTTTAATTATATCAACACCTTAAATATTAATATTAATTTTATTATAAGGTATATATAATGGAGATTGAAAATTTAACTAAAGAAATTAGAGCCCAGGCTTTTGAGAGAAAAGATCCAAAAACCCCCAGTAAAGGTAGCAGCCAGCTGGTATAATGATGATTTGACTTATGACGGAGTTGCAAAAACTTTATTTATTATATTGCCTACACCCGGATGTTCCTGGGCAATTGGAGACAGCGGCGGATGTACAATGTGCAGTTATGTTTCAGACTGTACATTAGAGCCAATCGACAGCAAAACCATAGTGGACATATTCAAACAGCACCTAAACCGTTTTCCGGTTAATGAAGAAGATAACATAACTGTAAAACTATTTGCTTCAGGAAGTTTTTTAAATCCTCGTGAACTTCCAAAAGATGCCCGTGATGAAATTTTAAATATTTTAATGAATCTGGGCAATGTTCATGAAATTGTAGTTGAATCCAGAGCAGAATATGTTAAGGAAGAATACATCGATGAAGTGGTAGATATTATTGGAGATACTTTATTTGAAATCAGTATGGGTTTGGAGACTTCCAATGATTATACCCGGCTTAAAAAAAAATAAACAAAGGATTCAGTTTAGATGATTTCAACAATGCAGTATCATTAATTCAAAAATTAAATAGCAAAAAAAAGGATATAATCTTAAATCCAAAGCATACATTTTTGTAAAACCTATTCTTTTAAATGAAAAAGACGCTATTGACGAAGCTATTGAAACTGCAAGATACTGCGCAGACCATAATGTTGACAGACTCTCTTTCTGTCCTGCTACAATACATGGAGGAACTTTAATTGAAAGAATGTGGAGAAAAGGAGCATATCAGCCTCCTTGGATTTGGAGCTGTATTAAAATTATAAATACAGTACGTAAAGAGTTGGATATTCCTGCATTACTTGACACTTCAGGTTTCGGTTCAAGACGCGGACCTTACAATTGTAAAAAATGCAATAAAGACTTAAAACATATGATAATAGCCAATAACTTAACACAAACTCCAATTGAGTATGAGTGTGACTGTAAAAAAAACAAATGGTTAGCTGAAGTTAATAATGCAGATATGAATAAGTCAACTGTACCTGCAAAACATCTCCCATTATATTAAAAAAAATATTTTTTCTAATATAAAGAGATATAAAATTTAATTTTTATTTTTAAATTCCAATATTTTATCAACCAGCAAATAATCTAAAATTATCATTACAAATAAATAATTTAAATATATTCTGCCATCACTAGTTAATGAAGGAGTAAAACCTGAAATAATCACAGATCCGAAACCCAATATTAATAATACAAATATAAAATAACCTAACTTTTTTTATTGTCTTTATAAATCAGATAAATTGAATATAAAGGTATTAATGTAATTATAAGATACATCACACCACAGCTCAGCATTCTTATAAATCCTAAACTTAATAAACCATGTTTCAAGTTAGTTAAATCAAAATAACTATAAACAGTGGTGAAATTTGCGAATCTTAGTGATGCAAAAAATAATACTGCCAAACAGGGAATTAAAGTAATTATAGTTATTTTCTTCTTATTAGATATTAAATAAGTATAAACACCAAGCAAAGCTAGGAAAATTACTGAAAATAAGTCTTTTGCCATTAAAATCCAACTTAAGAAATAATTAATCCCCACATCTAATTTATTTATGATGTTGAAATTAGCATAATCCGGAAATCCCAGTTTAGTAACTACTTTTACTCTATTTATATTTCCCGGACAGCAGAAATCATAAATGAAATTAAAAAAAAGAATTATGATTATAAATAAATAAATTAATTTAGGAATTTCAATCTTTTTATATAAACAATAAACTATAGTAAATAAATATGCGCCACCAACCATAACCAGTAACTGTTCAGAGCTAATAGCTTCCAATAATGTGATAATTAAAATTAAATATATTATTGTCCTTTTAAATTTAGATATGTCCTTATTTTTAAATATAAATTCTTTAAGTAGATAAAAATGTATTAATATAAAACAAATCGGCCATATATAATTTGTTGTAGTTGCTAACCAACCTGCAGATTCCAATATTTTAGAAAAAAGTTAATATAAATAAACCTACAAATAAACAAGCCAAACAATTATAAAAGAAAGGACTTTCATTATTATTAGCCAGTAATTTACTTAATAACACAGCAATAGCTGCAAAAATAACTGAATCAATATTCTCCAAATTTCTGTAGGAACAGATACCAATACCCCTACATTAAATTCTATAAGAGATCTGGAACTCCAGGTTGCATACCTATAACTTAAAAATCCATTTTTAGTTAATGATAATAAAGGATGTTTTGAAACTATTGTCTGGAAAGTAGGATAATCTGCAGTAACTACTGCTAATTTCCAATGATAACACAATAAAATGATTAAAAATATCAAAAAGGAATATATTTAACATATTTTTTTAAAATTCATATCACTATTTCCAGCTAAATCAATAATAATTAATATTATTTAAACAACATGATAAAATTTTTGCATGAATAATTTTAACTACTTTAAAAAAAAATATATGAATATATAAAATATTAAAATTAATACGGAGGAAAAAAGATGAAAAATAAATTTGTTAGTTTACTGGGTATCATTTTAGGAATAATAATCATCGCATTTCCAATGATTGGTGTTATTGGGACCAGTTCCTTAATAGGATTATCTGTTCTTTTAATTTCTATTTATCTGCTTGTTGCAGGAGTAGCTATTATAGACTATAATAAATCCGGAGCAATTATTGATTTAATTTTGGGAATTATACTGTTATTCTTAAGTCTTGGTTTAATATTTAATCCTAATTTATTTGCATTTCTTGCAGAAATTTCACTTTATCTTGCAGGAATTGTACTGATTATTGTTGGAGTTGTTGGTTTAGTTAACAACCGCCACGCAAGATTTGGATTTTATATAGGCGTAAGCGGAATAATATTAGGTTTACTCTACATTATTGTTGGTACTTACGTTGCAGACCCTATTATTCTAGGTACTTTAATAGGATTATGGTTAGTAATAACCGGTGTTTTAAAAATTATAGATGGTTAACCCCATCAACTTTTTCTTTCTTTTTTGGTGTTGAAATTGATAGCTATTAGTGCAGACTTTGACCCGGTACACAAAGGTCATGAAAAATTAATTAAAGAAGGAAGAAAACTAGCTGATGAAAAACAAAAAAAGCTAGTTGTATATTTAAATAAAGGATACAGTGCTAATCACAGTCCATTTTTTGTAAATTTTGAAGCCAGACGTGATATGGCTTTAGCTCTTGGAGCAGATGAAGTAAAATCATTCGAAGGTCTTCACCATAGACTTGTTTTATCATATAGTGTTCCAATCAGATTAAATAAAATGTACGAAGATGGTGCTACTGATTATATTACCTCAGCACATATTTCACTTGACGAAATTAAAAATAAAGCTCAAAAATTTGTTAAACAGGGAAATTTTGTCGGCATGCCTAAAAATTACCCCAACCGAAATGAAATACGCTGGTATGCCCTAAATGAATTTTTAGGATCACCTTTGGAATATCATGTAATTCCCGAATTTAACAAAGAGAAATATTCCGGAAGAAAAATCAGAAAGTCCATCTTAGATAATGACATGACAATTCCTAAAGAAACCAGAAAGCTACTTCCAAAAACAACTATTGAGATTCTTGAAGATGAAATAGCTGCCAGCAGAATTATAGGTGAGCGCAATTGGGCTGAAATTTATAAAAAGAATGAATACCTATTCAAGAGGAAATCTTGAAAAGATAGCTTACCTAAACGGAAATACTATAAATGAAATAATTAAAAGAAGAGTTTATAGAGATCCTGAGTCAATTTGGGCAGTATTCAGAAGGGCAAATTACGGACCAGTTATGAATAAAGGCTGGCTGTAAGTGCTATTGAAGAGGAAGTTACTAAAAAAGAAGTAATGGATCTTATGAAAAGTTATGAAGCTAAAGGAGTTATTCCTGAAGGTCAGAAAGTTCAAAGAGTAATTGATAGAGCATGGTACGTTGCAAATGAAGGTGAAAAAGGAGTAAGCGCCAAAGAAGCCAATGAAACCTTTAGAAACAAAAAAAACATTAAAGTTGATACTCCTCCATTGAACATTCATGCAGGTTTAAATTTAACCAAATTCGAAACCAAAATTGTTTCAGAAGGACTGAATGCTGATTTATATATTGATAAAGATAATAAAATTTCAGTTCAGCTAAAAGCAGACGGTAAAAAGATTAAAACCAATTTAAGATTACCTGCAAAAGAAGTTACTTATCTTAGATACATCATGGATTCAAACTTTATCCCAACAACTGCACATATAAAAAAGGATAAAAAAGGATATAAAGTTGATATAACTATCGGTTAAGCTTTTTAAAAGAAGCTTTAACCATTGTCAAATCCTGGTTTTCAAAATAGTCAATTATCTGTTCTAATTCTTCAGCTTTTCTTTTTTGGAATTTTTTGTATTATTAATTCTTGACAAAGCGCTTTTTTTAAAATCTTCACCTTCAGTTAACATTAAAATATCAAAAATTCCTCTTCCAAATTCAAATTTTTAGCTACTTCAGAGCTTTCTATTAAAACAGCTGAAAGAGACTTGGTATACATGCTTCTAAGTAATTTTAATTTAGATGCATCATAAGGATTTTCACTGATTTTTCGAATTTCAAAAATCATTTAAAAAATCAAGACTTTCCAGATTTTTCCCGGACAGATATAATATAGGATTTGCAGAATCTATTTTTCCAATAATTGCCCTGTCTACAAAATTATTTACATGTTTGTTAATTTCTAAAGTTGCTTTAGGAGAAATGTTATTTAAATCCATATAGGTTCCTTTAGAACACTTCCCATATTTGATAGCTACATCCAATGCCTGATTTGGACTGTTTGCTGAAATTAAAATATCTGAAAAAATAGCCACCTCTTTAAAAGTATCTAAAATTTCCACATCTGATTTTTCCATGTTTTTAATCGTATTTTCTGATCTGTTTTGGGCGGAAGTTAAAAAGTAATATTTTCAGAGTTAATTAACCGTACTAAGTTTCTAGCTACCTTTCCGAATCCAATAAATCCTATTTTCACAAAATTCCCCCAAGAGCTGTTATTAACATATAAATGGCCCCAATTATAATTAATATTGCAAATATTTTCTGAATATGTTCTGTTTTCTTGGCAAATCTGGAGATGTCCATACTAGAAATTATATATCCCAGAACTAATAATGTTAATCCGAATCCAAGACAATACAAAAGAATGTTGACTGCTACAAAAGCAGGATTTCCCGAACTTACAAGCAATGTCAAAAGTGAAATTAAATATCCGCTGTAACATGGTGCCCATGATAATGAAGTTAAAAATCCTAAAATAAACGCATTGTCTCTATTTTTATAAGTTAATGCTGGAAACCTACATGAACATGAAGTTAATAAAAATCCGCCAATTAAAAGTAAAACTAATGCAGATATAACTCGAATATAATTTAAGTATCTGTAAATGGCCGCTGTAAAATATACTGTTGCAAACAGTATAATTATAAAAATAGCAAATAAACCTAAAACAAATGAAATAATTTCAGTACTTTTTCTCTTTTTAAATTAAATCCTATAAAAATAGGTAAAACCGGTAAAATACAAGGAGATAAAATTGAAATTACTCCTGTAATAAAAGAAACAAACAGAAAAATTTCCATAATCTCTCCTCATATCATTTTTATTAAATCCTCTGGCCCATAATATCCTTCAATAGATTTTAATTGATTACCTTCACTGTCTAAAATAAGCATAGTAGGAGTTGAATAAACATTGTACTTACTGGCTATTTCAGGACTGTCATTAACATTAATTATGACAACTACATAACTTTCATTAAGTTTCTCCATGACTTGAGCATCATTTAGAGTATTTTGTCTTAACTGATGGCAATAAGTGCATGTATCTGATTCAAAAAACAGCAAAAACCTGTTTATCACTTGTTTTGGCTTTTTGAAGTGCTTCAGACAAACTTCCTGCAGTATCAATAATGTTGAATTCTGATTCGGAAGCTTCTTCTTTTTCAAAATCACCATTGATTGAAAACCATCCGCTTAATGCAATAATGACAATTATTATGAAAATAATGAAATATAAACTACATTTTTTCATGAATATATTATAATAAATCATCAGATATATTAGTTTCTATTTTTTTAAAAGTAACATATCATGTAAATTTACACCAATATTTTTTGAAATTGTTGTACACTTGGAACATAATAAAAAGAAAACTTCCTTAGAAGACAAATCTATTTCAGTTAACCCCTCATAATTTCCCATTCCTTTAGAAATTATAAAATCATGAGCTGAAAAAATTTCTCTGAATTCATCTGAAATTTCACTGTCTACATATCCGACTGTTCCTGCACCAATATCTACAATTTCCCCAAATTCATCCAGCCCCACATTGATTGCGTCCTGTCTGCATGCATCATTTATAATTGGCCGGGATTTGACAGCTATTGTAATATCCAAATCATACTGTTTTATTTTAGAAAGCAAAAAGTTTGTCAAATACAATTTCACCTATATTGTCAACCAAATACAGTACTTTATCATATTTTTTAAGGCATTTTCAAACTCATCAATGTCTTTAACAGCCAAATTTCTTTCTAATGCAGAACTTATTAAACTTCCAACATCAGTATCTATAGTAAATGCTCCAAAATCCAGAATATTTCCTATAATAGCTATTTTAACATAGTTTTCCAAACTATTATTCTTTTTGAGAACTTCCTTAACTGCCGGCAGATATTTTAAAGCTATTTTGTTGCCTGCAATTTTTTCATTGATATATGGATCTTCACAGCCGGTTTTTTCCTGAATCATATTATGGATGGTTGAACCTGTTTTGTTTGAATTGGTTGTTTTATAGAAATTGGAACTTAAAAATGTAAATATATCATTCATAAGTTCTATTTTAAGGTCCTCATCATCACTAGCTAAATCCATAGCCTCTTTTGCCTGTCTTAAAAAACATGCCCCGCATTCATAATTGATTTTCACTTAACCACCATAAATAATCTGAATTAATCGTATTTCATCATCATCATGGATTTCACTTTCTTCAATAACTAACTCTCCATTTTGTTTTGGAACAATAGTTTGTGAAGACAATTCCAAATCATTTAATAAATCTTTAATTGTGTAATTTTCTTTTGGTATGTCTCTTTCTTCACTGATATCTTTGAATATTAATGTAAATGTCATATCATCACTTTCCTAATTCTTCTAAAAATGTACATGCTTTGCATAATCTGTTGGCTGACGGTTCACCGCACCTTTCACATCTTGATTGAGGATAAGTTTTTTTAAATCCGTCCCCAATAGCTTCCTTAATCTTATCATATCCCCTAAGTGCTGAATATTTTATTGTAGGATGTTTTTCTGAAAGTTTGTTTATCAAATCTGAAACTTCCCCTCTGAAGGACTGCTGCGCATAAGGACAGCTGTCAAAGTGAACTTCCAGTTCTTTTGCAACTACATACAAACCTATTTCCCTTTCAGGAATTTCGCGTAAAGGTTTGATTTTAACTGTGAATTCTTTAGCTTTTGAAGATGATTTGGCTCCTAATTTAGTTAGATTATCAGTGTTTCCTTCAAGATAATTCATCATAATAGCCTGAACTTCATCATCCAGATTATGGCCGGTAGCTATTTTAGTAGCACCCATTTCACGGGCTGCCTTATTTATTATGGTTCTTCTGAAAACACCGCAGTAACTGCATGACCCGATATGATTATCCTTATGCATTATTTCATCTAACGTTATGCCATATTCCTCTTTAAGAGAAACTACCTTATGTTCAATACCTAAACGTTTTGCATGACGAATAGCTATATCTACACCTTCCTGACGGTAGTTATCAATTCCTTCGTCAACAGTTACTGCACAGATATCTATAATGTTCATTTTACGGAAACTGTTTAGGATTTCCAAAGTTGTTACACTGTCTTTACCTCCTGAAAGTGCAACTAAAACTTTATCTCCTTTATCCAACAGTTTTTCCTTTTTAACTGTTTTAATAACTTTTTTTCAATTGATTCAATAAAACAATCCTTACATAAGTATTGGCCGGATTGCTGTTTTTTAATAATAACTTGAGAATTACCACATTTACTACATTGCATAACTACACCTACATTTGCTCTACAAATTGAGCTAATTGATTTAGAGTATTTACTTCAAATACATGAGCTCCTGCATCTTCATATAATGAAACACAACTATCTACAATATCCCATTTATTTCTGTCTTCAGGATTTAATATTACAACTTTTTAGAGTTTTTAACCATTTCACCGACCAAATCCACACTTGCCGGAATGCCTTTTACTTTAGGTCCTGCCCAATCCCTACAATCAGACAGTATAATAACATAAGACTTATTGTTTAACTTAGCCACATCCATAAACTTCTCAAATGCAGTATACATATTGGAGGTTCCGTGAACCATTGCATTTTTAAGTCTCATGTCTTTAACTTTTGTAAATGCATCAATTAAATATTCCTCCTTTAAAGCACCCGTTGTTTCAATAACCTTATTATCAAATTCAAAAGTTCTTGAATTTTTAAATGCACTTTGAGCTGAAAACATCAACATGAAAAACCAGCTACTGATCCATTCACAGGATCCGCTGATATCATTTAGGAACAGGTGTTCATTTTTATGAGGACGTGGTTTGGCTTTAATCAGTTCAAAAGGAACGCCACCATATTTCATATTTGCCCTTATGGTTCTTCTGATGTCTATTCTATTTGAACTGGTTTGAATTTTCCTTCTTGAACGTTTGTTAGCTATTTTCCTACCTAATCTTTGACAGATTTCAAGCATTCTTGGGTCAAATTTGTTAAGTTTTGTCAAATCCTTATTTAACAATTCTCCATCTCTTTCAAGTTTTTGAACTTCATCAAGTAACGGCTGACCCGATAACTGTTTCAGTTTTTCATTATCAATTTTTTCTTTCTTAATTTTGGTGGAAATATTGCCCTGTTTTTTAATAATATACTTATTAGATTTAGGTCCTGTTCCCTTGTAGGCTTTGCCTCTCTGTTCAGCATCAAGAACTTCCTTTTTCTTGGCTTCCTTTTTGAAAACATTTTCAAATATCTTGTTGAACTTAGGAATATCATATTTATCTTTAACATAAATTGCTCTTAAGGCTGTTTTTAAAAGATTTCTGTCCTCTTCGCCTAATTCACGATAAATTTGAGCAGCTGACTGTGTACTTCTAACACTAACAGGCAAACCTACTTCCCTTAATTGATGAGACAAATCTGCAACTTTATCAATCATAATATCATTATAATTAATATTTCTTATGAATTACGTCTTTTAAAACTCTTTTTTTATCACTTTCAGTTTTAATAGCTACACCAATACTGTCCTCTAAAGATTTATTGAAATTTTTAGTACCTAAACTGGAAACTGATTCAACCCAATCTACAGTCCCTCTTACAGATGGTTTTTTCATTAAATTAAGATTACGTATCTCATGCACTATTTTAACTATTTTTGAAACTGTTTCATCTTCAGCACCTATAAGTCTTGATTTTACAATTTCAATTTCACGTTCAACTGAAGGATATGGGATATATAAAAACAGACATCTATCTTTAGTTTCATCAAGTAAAGACCTTTGAGAGTTAGATGTTAAAATAACAATCAAATCATTTGCTAACTGGAATGTTCCTAAATCATTTATAGTTATTTCTTTTTTCACCTAATGCCTGAAGTAAAAAACTTTCAACTTCTTCATCTGCCTTATCAATTTCATCAATAAGTAAAACAGAATCCTTTTCATTTAAAAAGCATTTAATAAAGGACGCCTAATAAAGAATTCTTCATGAAATATTTTTTCTTCATTGTCAGATTCGTTTTTGGCTGCTTCAAGGTGTAATAATTGTTTTTGATAATTCCATTCTCCAACAATCTGTTCAAAAGTGATACCTTCATAACATTGAATCCTGAAGAAATCCCTATCAAAAGCACTGGCTATTACTTTAGCCAGCTGTGTTTTTCCAACACCTGGAGGTCCTTCAATAAGCATCGGTTTTCCAAGTAAAAAAGATAAATATAATGTTGTTGAAATCTCGTTATCCGGGACATAATTTTCATTTAAAAGAATTTTGTCAATTTTTTTTAACAGATAAATCGTCAATTTGCACAATCAAACCTTCTTTATTATTATATAATTACAAGTATTAATGATGCATTTATTTAAAAGTTTTGAAAATAGAATTAAATTTTAAATTCGTCCGGATTTTTAAATAAATCAAAGTCCTGAACATATTCTTTTCCAGTAATCATAGCTATTTGTGCTTTTTGAAGCTCACTGCCCAAATATGCTGCATGTTCCATTCTTGTTACAAGTTTTTTATTTATTATTTCTTCATAAATTTCTTTTGCAGTATTTCCAACAATTACCAGATCAGCTTTGTTCTTTTTTAAAATGTGTGGCTATAATCCTGCTGGATTTAACAGTAGTTCCATAATCAACACTGATTTTGAAACTCCCTGCTTTATCTCTTACAAATTTCATAGGTTTTGCCTGTTTAACTTCAGGAACCCCATCAGTTTCATTCTCAATTATATCCAATCTTTTATGCTTATCTTTAAATTCAACAAGGTTAATTCCCAGGTCTTTTGGAATAGATTGTCTATGTTTAGCCAAAAACATCATTTTAGATGCTGTTGATAATTCATAAACACTGCCCCTTGTTTTTCCACTTTCTTCTGGAGTGAATAATATGCTTACGCCCAATTCCATACCGATTCCCGCAAGAAGAACATTAACTCCTCCCGAATCTGCATCCATCAGTTCAGTAACATTTCCAACTCCAAAAACATTGGTGCCTTATTTGTTTTATGAAATTCAAAGCAGGCCATAATTGATTCAACAATACTGCTGCTGTTTACAGGATCCAAAATTAAATCTGCAACATAATCAATACCTTTTGTATCTTCAATTAGCTGGTTCATTGCATTTACTCTCTCTTCAGGAGTTTTTGGAGTGAAACCTTCCGAAAAATTAGTTGGAAGCAAAACAGCAGGAGTATTGGTTTCCTTTAAAACATCAAGTACTTTGGAATTATTTCCCAAATCCAAACTTAATACTAAATCAATACCATGTTTTGCGGCTACTTCTATTTCCTTTGCATTTAATGTGTCAATACTTAACGGCCTATCTCCAACAATTGGCCTTAAGGTATCAATTAATTCAGGAACCTTATCTGAAAAATCTTCACCTGCAGCCATACCTATATCAATCATATCAGCTCCAGAATCCACAAAATATTGACATTTATGAATTAAAGCTTCTTTTGACAAAAATGGAGCATTAGCTATTTCAGACAGCACCTGCATTGGAAAATCTTCACCTACCGGAAGATTCCCAATCATGATGTTATTAGGTTTTTTAATAAGTTTTTGATTGTTTCTTCATCATTTTCAAAATCATTAATGAATTTTAAAGCTTCTTTTTTTTTTTCTTCTTCAATCAGTTTATCTGCAGGTTTGTCCTCAGACAATTCAATCTGATCAATTAAATTTAAGACCATGGCCAAATCAGCCCCATCAGTTGAACCTTTAAAAGTAGGAATTCCCAATTCTTTTTGTTATTTCTCTGGTTCCTTTTTTTTTTATTAAACCAGGGGACTAAAATCATATCAATTTCCTCTAATTGATTAGCAAAATGAGTTTTTATTTCATCAATAATAATTCTAGGAGTTAAAAATGCAGCCACCTGCGTATTATCAGCTATATGAATGATAACCTCAACATTAGCATTAGCTACAACATTTTTAATTAAAGGATATGCCAAATTTCCAGTAATAATTAAAACTTTCATAAACTCCCCACCTATTCATAATATTAATAGTTATATGACTATTTAATTATTATAAGTAACTACAAAACAAAGAAATATACTCCACTTAACAATATTAATAATATAAAATATTCACTAAAAAAGGATTATAAAATCTATAATGATTATCCATGATAAACTTTATATATTTTGTAATTTATAATGATTATACATGATAAACTATGGAGGAGACTAAATGATTGAAATTCGTTTTCACGGACGTGGTGGACAAGGGTCCGTAACTGCTGCTGAAATTTTAGCGAAGGCTGCTTTTAAAGATGGTAAATACGTTCAATCCTTCCCTTTCTTTGGAGTTGAACGTAGGGGAGCACCAGTAATGGCTTTTACTAGAATTGATGACAAACCAATTGACATAAGATACCAAGTATACAATCCAGACTATGTATTAGTTCTTGATGATGGATTAATGAATGTGGTGGATGTATTTTCTGGAATAAAAGAAAATACTGAAGTAATTATCAATATTGCTGAAGAATTTAAAGGTTCAGGTGAACACCCAGTTCATAGCATTGATGCAACCGGAATAGCATTAGATTTATTAGGACGTAATATTGTCAACACAATTATCTTAGGATACTTTGCTAAAAAAAACCAATGTCGTAAGTATTGAATCACTTATTGAAGTAATTAAAGAAACATTCCTGGAAAAGTTGGGGAATTAAATGCAGAAGCTACAAAAAGGCTTATGACATGGGATAAAACATAAGGAGAAGGTGAATTAAAAATGGTAGCTATCGGATGTGTAATAAAAACACCTTGGAAGTAGTAAAAATAACAAAACTGGAAGTTGGAGGACTTTTAAACCTATTTTAGATAAAGAAAATGTATCGATTGTGACAATTGTATTATTTTCTGTCCCGACTCCAGTGTAAATAAACAACATGACATTAATTACGATTACTGTAAAGGATGCGGAATTTGCGCACATGAATGTCCTTCAGATGCAATCGAAATGATTAAAGAATAGGGAGTGAAGAAATGACAAAAGAAGTTATGACAGCAAATAAAGCAGTTGCAGAAGCTGTAAGATTAGCTAAACCACAAGTTATTCCTGTTTATCCAATTACACCTCAAACAACAATTTCAGAATACCTTGCACAATATGTTGCAGATGAAAAAATTGATGCAAAATATGTGAAAGTAGAATCTGAACACAGTGCAATCAGTGCATCTGTTGGAGCAAGTAGTGCAGGAGTAAGAGTATTTACCGCAACATCTTCACAAGGATTAATGTTAATGCATGAAATATTGTTTGCAGCAGCAGGTATGAGAACTCCAATCGTATTAGCTGATGCAAATAGGGCAATATCTGCACCATTAAATATCTGGAATGACCAACAAGATTCAATTGCACAAAGAGACGCAGGTTGGTTACAAATATATGTTGAAAGTGCGCAAGAAGCTTTAGATACCACATTAATGGCATATAAAATTTCTGAAAACTATGATGTTTTACTTCCATCAATGGTATGTTTAGATGGATTTATTCTAACTCATACTGTAGAACCTGTAGAAATCCCAACTCAGGAAGATGTAGATAAATTCTTACCTCCATATGTTCCAAAACATGCTTTCTTAGATCCTAATGAACCAATGTCCATAGGTACATTAGCTGATCCTGATTACTATCTTGAAGCAAGACATGACATGCAAGTAGCTATGGAAAAATCAATTCCAGTTATTGAAGAAACCTGCAAAGAGTTTGCTGAAATATTCGGCAGAGAATACGGTCTTATTGATACCTATAAAACAGATGATGCAGACATCATTTTCGTAGCTATGGGTTCAATGTGCAGTACTTTAAGAGTTATGGTTGATGAATTAAGAAACAAAGGAGAAAAAGTAGGTTTACTTAAAGTTAGAGCTTACAGACCTTTCCCTGTTGAAGCTATTGAAGAAGCTGTGAAAAATGCTTCAAAATTAGCAGTTCTTGATAAAAATGTTACATTCGGAATTGGTGGTGCTCTCTACACCGACATTAAAGCAAAAATCCATAAAGAAGCATACGGATTTATTATCGGTTTAGGTGGAAGAGACATTACTCCAGAATCAATCTTAGACGTTTATGAAAAAACAAAAAATCCGGAAAAAGAAGTTAGCTGGATAGGACTTAAGGAGGAATAAAAATGGAAATATCTGATAAAGAATACTTAGCATAAGGACACAGAGGATGTGCAGGTTGTGGAGCTTCCATTGGAGTTAGATTAGCTCTTAATGCATTAGGAAAAAAATACCGTAGCTATTTCAGCTACCGGTTGTCTTGAAGTAATGACCTCCCTTACCCAGAAACCGCTTGGGAAATTCCATGGATGCATGTAGCTTTTGAAAATGCAGGAGCAGTTGCATCAGGAGTAGAAAGTGCTTTAAGAATTCAAGGAAAAGATGATGTTAATGTTGTTGCTTTCGGAGGAGACGGAGGAACTGTAGATATCGGTTTACAATCATTATCCGGAGCAATGGAAAGAGGACACAACTTAACCTACATCTGTTACGATAACGAAGCATACATGAACACAGGTATCCAAAGAAGTGGTGCAACACCTTACGGTGCAAGCACTACAACTTCACCAAACGGAAGCGGCAGTTTTGGAGAAGACAAACCTAAAAAAGATATGCCTATGATTATGGCGGCACATGGAATTCCATATGTAGCTACTGCATCTATTGCATATCCTGAAGACTTTGTCAACAAAGTTAAAAAAGCAGCCGAAATCAAAGGTCCTGCATACATACATTTACACCAACCATGTACTACAGGATGGGGATTTGCTTCAGAAAAAACTATTGAAATGGGAAGATTAGCAGTTGAAACCGGATCATGGATTTTATATGAAGTTGAAAACGGTGAATTCAACATCACTTACAGACCAGATGAAAGAAAACCAGTTAAAGAATACTTAGCTCCTCAAAAAGATTCAAACATCTTGATGATGAACACATAGAAAAAAATACAAAAATACGTTGATAAATCCTGCGAAGAATTAGGCTTATAAAGGAGGAATAATAGTGGAAAAAATATTTGTAAATAGAGATGCATGTGATGGATGTAACAATTGTGTAAACATGTGTGCATCTATTCACTCTGCTCCTAGAATTAAAATTATAGAGCATGATTCCGCATATTATTCATTAGTTTGTCAACATTGTGAAAATGCACCCTGTGTTAAAATTTGTCCTACAAATGCAATGACTACAGACGGTGTTAAAACTGAAGATTGTATCGGATGTGGATTATGTAGTATTATTTGTCCGTTTGGTGCAATTACAATTGCAGAAAGTGTAGCTGAAAAATGTGACCTCTGTGCAGACAGAGAAGAAGGTCCTGCTTGTATAAAAGCATGTACCAAAAGAGCTATTTCAGTTATTGATCCTGCAAAAATCAAAATTAAAAATCAGGAAAAATATCTTGCAAAACTTGCTGGAGAATATGATGTTGGAAGTACCTCTGGCCGCGGTTTCGTACACTTTGTCACCAGTGCTGCAAGAGCAAGATTAGCTCTTGATGAATAAATCGGAAAAAAACATGACTGAAAAACTTCACATAAATTGTGTAAGTTGCGGAAATTGTCAGCATCCCAGAGATGCTGATAATCTTTCATTATTTTGTATGGAATGTCCTCCCAATGAAGCTCCCTGTTTGAAGGTTTGTCCTAAAAAGCAATAGAAATTTTAGGAGGAGCAATTACTTTAAATAAAAGCAAATGTGATAAATGTGGAGAATGTGTGAAAGTATGTCCACTTGGCATTTTAGACACCATCATAAAATAGCTATTTTTAAAAAAAATTTATTAAAGCTTAAAATATAAAATTATAATTAATTTTTCTTTTTAAAAAAAAATATTAAATAAGGTTTTTATTTTGATTACTCAAGACATGATAAAAGATGCTGTTTATGAACTTTACAAAAAAGCAGCAATCGTTTTAGGAAATGATGTAAAAAAAAAGCACTAGAAGATGCTCTTAAAGTAGAAGATAATGAACTTGCAAGGTTAAATATTGAAGCTATCTTAAAGAATATTAAACTTGCTGAAGAAAAACAAATTCAATGTGCCAAGATACAGGTTTGCCAGTAATTTTTGTTAAATTGGGAAATGTTGAAGTTGAAAATTTAAGAGAAGGAATTGAAGAAGGAATTGAAAAAGCTACAAAAGAAATACCAATTAGACCAAATATTGTAGATCCTATAACAAGAGAAAATACAAACATCAATGTCGGAGACTACATTCCTCCAATAGATATTGAATTAATAGATGAAGATTATCTCGAAATAACTATTTTACCAAAAGGATTTGGTTCAGAAAACAATAATGCTATGAAAATGGCTCTTCCTGCTGAAGGAATTGAAGGCATAAAAGACTTTGTAGTTGAATCTGTCCTGAAAGCAAAAGGAAAACCTTGCCCACCAACAGTAATTGGAGTTGGAATCGGCGGAACCTCTGATTTATGTTTAAAATTAGGTAAAAAAGCACTTCTCGGAGAAGTTGGTAAAAGAAACCCTGATCCGAAATAGCTAAACTGGAATTAGAAATTCTTGAAGAAATTAACAAATCAGGAATCGGACCAATGGGATTAGGCGGTAAAACAACAACATTAGATGTTAAAATTCTAAAAGCTCACACACATACTGCAGGACTGCCTGTTGGTGTTTGCGTACAATGCTGGGCAGACAGACATGCAACAACTAAAATTTATGACAAAAAAAAAATAGGATTGATTATTTAAAATAATCAATTTATTGTTCTTCTTTTTTAATTCCTCAATATGAGGTCTTTTATGAGTATTGATGAAAATAACTCTTTCTCCAATATTAACTACCCTATCGGCTATTCTTTCCAAATATCTTGCAATGAAAATAATATTGACGATTTCCAATGCATTCTGGGTTTTTTCAGTTAATAATTCAGTAGTATGGGACAATATAATATCAAATAAATCATCTACTTTATCATCATCACCAGCTAACTCTCTTGCAACGCTTATATCCTGATTACAAAAAGATCCAAATCCTCTAGTCAACATGATTTGAACATAATCAGCCATGTACTCCAAGTCTCCCATTATTTTATTTGAAACTTTAATTCCTTCAATAGTAGCTGCTGATTCTGCAATATTTCTACATAAATAAGCTATTCTTTTTTTACATGAGAAATAACTCTAATTGATGATTCAATATACATTAAATCTGTAGCTAACGGCTGTTCCATAGCTATAAATCTAATACAACTCCTTTCAATTTCATGACCGCAAACATCTAATTCTTTAGCTTTTTCAACTATGTCTGCTGCAATTTCTTCATCGAAATTGAATAATAAAGAGGTTGATTTTCTATGTAAATCTAATGTGTCATTACAGTAATTTCTAAGATTTTTCTTAATTGATTCCATCCTTTCTTCAAATACATAAGTAGGATATTCCTTATTCTCCATCAAATCACCTTAACCAAATCTTCCAGTAATATATTCTTCTGTTTTTTGTTCTTTCGGATTTACAAATATTTGATCTGTTAAACCGCTTTCAATTATTTCTCCGTTTAAGAAGAAAGAAGTGTATTTAGATACCCTTGTAGCCTGTTGCATATTATGTGTAACCATAACAATAGTATACTTTTCTTTAAGTTTATGAATTAAATTCTCAATTTTCAATGTGGAAATTGGATCCAGCGCAGAACAAGGCTCATCCATTAAAATTACTTCCGGACTAACAGCTATTGTACGTGCTATACATAATCTTTGTTGCTGACCACCAGACAAACCCATTGCAGATTTATCTAATTTATCTTTAACTTCATCCCAGATAGCTGCTGATTTTAGACTTTCTTCAACTACCTGAGCAATATAATCTTCATCTTCTTCTCCATGAATTCTTAATCCGTATGCAACATTGTCAAATATAGATTTTGGGAATGGATTTGGTTTTTGGAAAACCATACCTACTTTTTTTCTTAAATCAACAACATCTACAGCATCATCATAAACATCCACACCATCCAAACTAATATTACCGTCATGACTGAATGTTGGAATTAAATCATTCATACGATTAACTGTTCTGATGAATGTAGATTTACCGCAGCCTGAAGGCCCAATAAGTGCAGTAACAGAATTCTCCGGAACATCCATATTTACATTTTTTAAAATCTGAGTATCCTCAAAAAATGTATTTAAATTTCTAACTTCAAGTTTCATTATTTATTTCCCCATAATTTTCTTTTGATACCTGTCAACAACCAAATTAGTTGCTATAGTTAATACTAATACAATAATTACCAATACTGCTGCTGTTCCATATGCATTTTGAAGTGAAACACCTTCAGTAGCTAATACATATAAATGAAGCGGCAAAGGTCTACCCGGATCAAATATTGATACTGGAACTGTTATAGCAGATCCTACAGCATACATAACAGCTGCTGCTTCAGAAATAGCTCTTGTCATAGCTAAAATAACACCAGTAATTATTCCAGGCAATGCTGCAGGCAAAATAACTGAGTAAATAACCTGCCATTTTGTAGCACCTAATCCGTAACCTCCTTCTTTGTAGGAATTTGGAATAGAAGATAAAGTAACTTCAGCAACTTGGAAAATTGTTGGAATAGCCATTAATGCTAAAACTAATCCTCCGGACAATATACACCATCCTAATTTCAAGAATACAACAAAAATGCCAAACCAAACAAACCAAATACAATAGATGGAATTGAAGCCAATGTTTCTGATCCGAATCTGATGAATTTGATAACTTTTTGATTTGATGCATATTCAGACATGTAAATAGCTGCACCAACCCCCAATGGAGTAGCTATTATTGCAGCAATGAAAACTACATATATACTTGAAATAATCATAGGGAATATTCCACCTTCCCTTCCGGCATCAATAGGACTTGAGAATAAAAACTCAAAATTAATAACCGGAAGTCCTTTAACAAGAATATAACCTAATATAATAACCAATATAAATAATGTAATAACACCAGACAATATGAATACACCATTCATTATTTTCTGGGAAGTCTTAGGAGAGCAAAAACTCTTCATTCAATCCCCTCCGCACCAATACCATATTTATTTTGAACATGATTTGCCACTAACAATAAAGCAGCAATTATAATGAATAATACAACAGCAGTACCAAATAATGCATTATAATGTAAATTTGTAGCATAACCCATTTCTAAAGCAATGTTTGTTGTAAGTGTCCTGACCGGAGCAAATATTGACTTAATTTGAGCAACATTACCTGCAACCATAATTACAGCTAAAGTTTCACCAATTGCCCTTCCTATACCAAGAATAACTGCAGTAATAATTCCCGGCAATGCAGACGGGAAAATAATATAGCGAATTGTTTGCCAATGAGTAGATCCTAGACCTAATGCTGCTTCCCTATATTCACTTATGGAACTGCTTTAATTGCATCTTGAGAAACTGATATAATAGTAGGCAATATCATAACTGATAAAATTAAAGCAGCTGTAAATACACTAAATCCAGTACCTCCAAAATGTTGACGTACAACAGGTACCACTACTGTTAAACCAAAAATCCGTAAACTACTGAAGGAATTCCAGATAATGTTTGGATAACCGGTTTTAAAAGTAATTTTATTTTATCAGGAGCTATTTCTTCCATGAATATGGCACATAATAAAGATAATGGGACTGCTATCACCAATGAAAGTAAAGTTACAAATATTGAACCTATAATCATTGGGAAAACACCAAATTGACCTTCGTTAGGAGCCCAGGTACTTCCTGTTAAAAAATGGAAAAATCCATATGACTGAAATGCAGGAATTGCTTCACTAACAATAAATGCCAATATTGTAAAAATAACAAGAATGGAAAAGATTGCTGTTATAAACAATCCTTTCTCAATAAAAAATTCATTAATGTTTTTAGTTTCCATCAAACCACTATGAATCTATTTTGAAGTTTTAATAATTTTTTCATCAGCTAATACTTTACCACCGTCATCACTTAAAACCCAATCAATGAAGTTTTTAGTTTCGCCAGTAGGTTCACCATTAGTTAAGAATAAAAATGGTCTTTGAAGTTCGTATGTACCATCAGCAATAGTAGCATCAGATGGTGCAACTCCATTAACATTAACTGCTTTAATATCATCACTCATATGAGCATAAGATACAAAACCAATTGCATTAGGATCTTGGGAAACTGATTGTTTTACTGCTTCAGTAGAACTTTGAACAACAGCATCATCTTTGATTTTACTGTCTCCCATAACAATACTTTCAAATGCATCTAAAGTACCTGAACCTTCTTCACGTGTGATGACGTTTATTTCTCCATCACTTCCACCTACTTGATTCCAGTTGGTAATTTTACCAGAGAAAATTCCTTGAAGCTGTTCATCAGATAAATCTGAAACTTGGTTTTGAGTATTGATTGCAATTACAATTCCGTCTTTTCCTAATTCATATTGTTGTAATGAACTGTTATTGTCTAAAGCTTTTTGAACACATACCGATATCAGCAGATCCGTCTTCAGCACTTTTGATACCTACACTAGATCCTCCACCTTGCACATTGATTTGAGCATCAGGATGAGATTCTTTATAAACTTCGACTAATTTTTTTCAGCAACAGGCTGAACTGAAGTTGATCCTGCCACTTGAACCTTTGATGATCCTGCATCTGCAGAAATAATCAAAACACCTGCAATTATAACAATAATTGCTATAATACCAATTAAATATTTATTTTTCTTTTTTCATTTTTCTCCCCACATAACTATCTTAACAAAGCAGTATATAAAGATTACTTTTTGTGAATTATTGTTCTCATTTAGTGAAAATAAGTTATTATGCGAAAGGATATTTCATGAATTAAAATTCCTAAAAAGTGAATAAAAATAAAAAAACAAAAAAAATAATAAAATTACCTAAATGTACGAGGAGTGGTGGACCTAGGTATATTATTATGGAATTCAATAGCTACATCAATAATCTCTATAGAAATATCTCCTATCCTTTCAAAGGCTTTAACAACCCTAAATAGATACATGAAATAATTAGAACGTCTTTTTTCATCAAATGAATTTTCAGCCATTTGAGTAGCTATTATGTTAATAGATTTATTTTGAAGCATATGCATAGATTCTTCAAAATCCATGATATCATCCTTAAGATTAGTTTTTCCTTCTAAAAATGCAAGCATCGCAGACCTAATCATTTTTTGAGCAGTTTTATGCATTTTCTTTAAATTTTTAAGAATAACTTCATCAACCTCGTAAACATCCTCAATTACGAACTTTGCAATATGTCCACAATAATCTCCAATACGTTCCAAATCATAAGCTACTTCATTATAAAGCATGGATTTAGATAATTCCGAATGCTGATTAATACTAACAATAGTTTCAACAGAAGTTCTCACTTTTTCAACCATATTATTAGTTGTATAATCCATTTCTAAAGCAAGATTAGCTTTATTTTCATCATAATCCTGAACAGCATCAAATGACTCCTGTAACTGAGACTGAACATGCTTAGCCATGTTTGACAGCATATCATTAACTAAAATATATCCAGAATCACTAACTGGAGCATAATCTCCAAAGGATTCTGCTAATTTTTCATATACCTTTAAATCAATCATATATGCTCTTTTAACAGTTCCTTCCTTTACAAGAGGCTGAAGCAGCTGAGTAACATAACGTCGTGTTATCCCCAGTTTTTCAGCTATTTCATCTTGAGTAGATGGGTTTTCATATAAGATACAATCTAAAATATCTTTCAATGTTTTTTTTTTTTTACTCATAATATCTACTTTTTATAGTCATCTAAAAAACTCATTAGTTTCAAATTGAATGTTTTCAGAAGATTTGTTTATTTGGTTTCGTCTGACTCTATGTTTTATTGGTTTTTCCCTATAACCATGCTCCCTATAACTATTATCTTTTGAAGATGCATCCATTCTTTTTTTTGACGAATTTGTATTAGCTCAAGATCATCCAAATTATGATTAACCGGACGTTTTTTAATTTCACCTTTAGCTTCCTTAGCAGAAATCAAAATCTTATAAATTACTGTAGACAATAATACAAATGCAATTAAAGCTATTGGGAAATCAAAATAATGGAATATGTAATACAACACTAAAAATCCACCATCACAGAAACCTTTAGCTAAAAATATCAGCCCAATAAATGCAATTAAACCTCCATGAGATTTTTTAACAAAATCAGGTTTTAATACAAATGGATAAACACTCATAATCAGCAATGAGAATCCTAAAACTCTATATAAATTATTATCTGCAACATTTTGAAGAGATAAATAAACATTTAAAAATGTTGATGGTAAAAATCCCATTTCAGACAACATAGCAAAAATTAACAATAGCTGAATTAATGCCATAACAATTAATGGAAAGGAATATGCTATTTCCCACTCAAAATTAGCTTTAAGCTTTGCATTATCAACTGGTTTTTGTAATGCTTCTGAAAGTACATTATAAAGTACAGAAGATAATACAGAACCAATAATAGTTCCTGCAACTCCAAGTACCGCAGTAGTAATAGCTACAAACGCTGAAATGAAAGCCACCAAAATAATTTTTGAATGATTCAAATTTTCACCTTTATTATAGTTAATTAATTAAAAAAAAATGTAATAAACATTTTATCAATTATTACATTTTATTATTTAATTAATTTATAATTTTAGGTTTATACAATATTAAATGCATTAGGAACTTTATTTAAAATTTTATTACTGATACCTGGAACTGTTGAAGAGATAATAGAACTATCTGCCTGCTTAGCACTATTTACATCACCATCTCCAGGAATAATAGTTGCATCTAATGCATCCTGCAAGTTCTCAACAGTCATACGTTGAACCCATGAGTCTGCATCAGATATAATAATTTCATCAACTTGTTTATCCAATTCATTAGCTATTACCCATAAAGGAACCTCCCACCAAGTAATGCCACACTATTTCCGTTAACAGAATTTACAATATCATTTAAATCATTTTTTAAAGTAAGATTTTTATACATTTTTGAATTAATTAAAGTAGCCCAGTGTGCATCACCTACAGTATATGCACCAAATTTTTTTCGGATAGATATAATCTCTTCCAGCTATTTTAATTGCTGTTGTAAGTGGGATTAAGTCTTCTTTTTTAAAACAGGAACCTGAACATTAGGATTATGAACTTCCTCTTTCATTATTTGCATTATTCTTGGAAGACCAAATTTGCCTCTTCTGGCAGTTCCAGGCTCATACCCGCACATATATCCGTGATGGTTTTTGAAAACCAGTTATAATAACATTCAGACCAGATCTGAGACCTATTCTACATTCTCTTTCATAAGCACCATTAGTACCTACCACTTTACCCGGACATAATATTCTGGAAGCTGCAACTGCTTTTGCAAATGCTTCAACAGGATTTTTAGCACCATTATAAGGTCCTCCTTCAAGTACAAATACATCAGCACCTATTCCAATAGCTTTTTCAAATCCTGTAATAAGATCATCATAACCGTCACCAATAAACATGATAGCTTCAAGACCTCTCTGGTATTTCTTAGCCAGATTAGCTATATCCTCTGCTTCCCTGTAAGGTGCCGCATGACCCTCACCAGTCTGTTCACTGGTTAAATTAATAGCTACTGAAGATGATAATTTTACCCATTCTTCCTTATCTGAAGATTCTGCTTTTTCTTTATCAATTAATCTTTCATGAATTCTATCTCTCGGACATTCAGTATAAACCGGTCCTTTATTATAACATTCACCGCCACAGCCTACAATATTCTGCGGAAGTCTCATAGGTCCGTTTTCACCAAAATGATCTAAATCAAGAGGAACATCAACACTGTCATACACCTTTCTCATTACTTCGATACCGCGCATGCCATGTTTTTCAGCAATATCTGCAAATGCATATGCGCAAATATGAATAGGCAATCCCAACATATCTGATAAACGGCAGTTTCAAGTAATTCCATTAATTCCAAATCAGACGCACATGTTCCAACAACCGCTTCGGTCAAGTCACAGCCTAATGGAAATCTTTTTAAATTTCATTCCCAATTTCATTGTGTCTTCTAAAGACAATTCAGAAATTGCATCAACAACTTCAACTACATTTTTATCCATTTTGGACAATTCAATAGCTGCATCGTCATCAACAATAGCTTCTTTAATTAAATCATACATTTGATTACAACCTTTAAATTTAATTAAATATATTATATGAACATATCAAATAAATAAATTTTGTTTTATAAGTTAAGAACAATATAAGCATTATAGCCAAAAAATATCTTAACTCAAATACGGCAATAAGTTTTTAAAAATCACATATAAAAAACAAGCTATAACGAATAGAATTATAATAGCAATACTTAAAAAAGGCAAAAATAACTAAAAAAATCAAAAGTAATACAAAAAAATAAAAAACGAAAATATAAGTTAATACTACTAAAAACAGATGTAAAAACTTATATATTGTAAAGATATAATAAGTTAATTGTTACTACAACTGCTGAATTCAGCGAAAATTATTTAAAAATTAGAATGAATGTTTACTAACAAACATGAAATTCTTTTTTATATAATTAATAGGGAGATTATTAAGGCACATTTTAAATAATTATTAATGTAGTAAATGTTTTTTAAGAAACTTAAAAAATAAAATATATATATGTTTTAAAGGAGACAAAAATAATGAAAGTAGCAATTTTAGGTGCAGGATGTTACAGAACTCATGCTGCAAGTGGTATTACAAACTTTACAAGAGCTTGTGAAGTTGCAGAAGAAACCGGAAAAGAAAAAATCGCAATGACTCACTCCACTATTGAAATGGGTGCAGAATTATTACACCTTGCTGGAGTAGACGAAGTAGTTGTATCCGACCCTGTATTCGACAACGACTTTACCGTAGTAGACGATTTCGATTTCCAAGAAGTAATTGCAGCACACAAAGCTGGTAAAGCAGAAGATGTAATGCCTGACATCAGAGCAAAAGTAAATGAGTTAGCTGAATCCCTCCCTACACCACCTAAAGCAGCTATACACTTCGTAGATCCTGAAGATTTAGGAATGAAAACCATGAACGATGATGCAGCAGCAGTAGCTGACGCTGACTGGGTAATGACCTGGTTACCAGAAGGTGGAATGCAAAAACCTATCATCGAAAAATTCGCAGGAGAACTCAAAGAAGGAGCTATCCTCACTCATGCATGTACCATTCCTACCACCGAATTCAAAAAAATATTCGACGAATGTGGAGCAAACGTAAATGTAGCTTCATACCACCCAGGTGCTGTACCTGAAATGAAAGGTCAAGCATACATCGGTGAAGGATATGCTGATGAAGCATCCATCAAAACTTTATTAGAATTAGGTGAAAAAGCAAGAGGATCTGCATTCACATTACCTGCAAACTTATTAGGTCCTGTATGTGATATGTGTTCCGCTGTAACTGCAATTACTTACGCAGGTATCTTAGCTTACAGAGACACTGTAACTCAAATTTTAGGTGCACCTGCTGGATTTGCACAAATGATGGCTAACGAAGCTTTAACCCAAGTTACTGCTTTAATGCAAGATGAAGGTATTGACAAAATGGATGAAGCTTTAAACCCTGGTGCATTACTCGGTACTGCTGACTCCATGAACTTCGGTCCATTAGCAGAAATCGTACCTACTGTTTTAGAAAACTTAGAAAAAGAAGCTAAGTGAAACACTTAAAATAAGTTCATGTTGATTTCATATCAACATGCAAAACTTATTTTTTAATAATTGAGTCATATTAGCTATTAAAAAATAAGTTTACTATTTTTATACGGATTTTTATTATATTAATATTCTCAACCGAGGGTTCGAAATTGATTGATGAAATTTTAAAAAAGGCTGTAAATAATAAAAAAATAAGTGATGATGAATTTCTTCAATTATTAAAAATAAATAAAGAAGAAGACTTGAAAAAATTATGTGAAACTGCTGTATCCATTAGAAACAAACATTCCAAACTAATTAAATTGACATCAACAGTCCACATTACAAATAAATGTACAATCCAACCAAGATGTAAATATTGCGGATTTGCACCCAAAACCTCAACTGAAGGATATTATGAATCTTTTTATAAAACAGATGAAGAAATACTTAAAGCTGCAATATCCATTGAAGAAGCGGGGATCCCTAGAGTAAGCTGCTCTGGAGGTTATGGCTACAAAGGCAAACAGGCAGTTAATGCAACAGAAATTGTTAAAAGCAATACTTCCTTAGAAATTTTGGTAAATGTTGGAGGAGATTTAACAGAAAAATCAATCAACAAACTGGCTGATTTAAATGCAGATACTGTATGCTGTAATTTGGAAACCATCAATGAAGATGTTTTTAACTTTGTAAAACCTGGAGAAACCTTAAATGACAGGATTGAAACATGTCAAGGAGTTAGTGATGCCGGAATTGAACTTTCATCAGGATTATTGGTCGGACTTGGAGAATCTCTGGAAGACAGAATAGCTCACCTACGTTATTTAAATAATTTTGAAACACTTGGTGAAATTCCAATAATGGGATTTAATCCATATAAAGACACCCCCATGGCAAATCATCCACCTTCCCCACTGGAAGAACAGCTGAAAATTATGGCAGTAACCCGTATAATGTATCCTGAAATAAGGATTACAGTACCTACCCCAACTATAGGTCCTAAAAATGTGGAATATTCTTTAAATGCTGGAGCTAATAATTTAGCTACTGTAATAGCTGACAATTATCCATTAGAAGTAAAAGGTGTAGGATCACCTGTTTGTGGAAACTATGATGATGTAGTTTCCGTTATAAATAAATTAGGTTTAACACCACAAACAATCTGAGGCTAAAATATGGCTTTTGAAGAAATGATTAAAAAGGCATTAGACGAATCAAGAAATAACTGCCGTTTGGGAGATACTTTAGAAGAAGTGCAGGAAATTCAAAACTATATTAAAAATGCTGAAAAGATTTATATCCCAAATAAAAATGGAATTAAAGTTGATGTTTTAAATAAAGTTTTAAGAGAATATAATTTGCCTTCTGCTAAAATACTTCAAATAAACACTAATGAAGCAGACAGTAATCGTAGTCCTGCTTTTTGCAAAGGCAATTATGGCATTGGATGTATGTGATGCTGATTTAATAATAGTAAAGGGGTCGTTTAGGATTGCCAAGGTTCAGGATCACTTTTACTTTTTGTAGACAACAAAGGAAGAATATTGACCTGCGGAACATCACCTTCCCATGCAATCAGTCAAAAACCCCTTGAAGATGCGGTATATGAAGAAGCAAACGAAGCTTTGCAAAAAATAGGATTTAGAAAAAGAAGGCTAAAAATATGGATGTTGACACCGGAATAACTTCTGAAGTTTTTACTATAAAATCTGAAACTAAACTAATAGACATTTTTAATAATATCATTAACAAAAATCTGAAGCATGCCTAAATTACATTGACAGTTTAAATTTAGATAAAAACACTAAAATCGTTGTTGTTGGAACCTACTTTACAGGAGTAGGAATTGTCAAAAAATTAAGGAAAAAAATACAACAATATTCTGCTAATAGATATTTATCCCCACTTGAAAGAATTACTGGATACGGATATTGGTGGAGATTATAAAAAAAGTATAGAATTTTCAACCAGTTTGGAGCTGATTAATTCAGGAGATGTAGTTATTGACACTACAGGTTTTGGAGGATTAACTGTTGAACAGTCATCTGAAATTAATGCTGAAGTATTTTTAATAGAAGATCCAGTGGCTGAAGATAATGATAGATTACTTAAAGATAAAAATAATATTCATAAAAGAATAAATGCTGTTAATGCACCTAATAAAGCTATCCTGAAAACTAAAGGAATAGATACTAAAACATCAGGGACTATGACTTTAACTATTGGTGTTTTGACAAATGCATTACATGAATCCCAAAAAATGGAAGGTGTTCTTTATAGTGCCTGCGAAATGGGATTTTTTGAAGAAGTTATTTTCAAAAAAAAAAAGATATTCCAAAATTTATTAACTTAGTTAATGCAAAAGCTATGAAAATATCAACTATCAACCCGTTTAGCTGTGATGATTTAATAAAAAACACAATTAGATAAAATTGAATCAAAAATGATTTAAATGAAACTTAAAGAAATTATTGAGTTTATAGACAAAAACATACCTAAAAATCTGGCTTTAGAAAATGATGAAATAGGTTTTAAAAAAGAATATAATTTAAATCAGGATATCAGCTCCATTAAAATATTTATGGATTTATATCCTGAATTTGACACTCAAAAACAAATACTTTAATTTTAACTCATCATCCCCATTATTTAATCCAAAAACACCAACTTATACCATTCACTCAAATTGGGATATTATTAATGGAGGAGCTAATGAAGCACTAGCTGAAACATTAAAATTAAATGTCATATCACCATTTGATAAGACTACAAATATTGGAAGAATCTGCAAAACAGACAAGTCATTTGGTGATTTTGAAAAAGATATTTTAGATAGCTTTAACGAAATTAGAATTGTAAATAAACCTTCCAGCAGCAAAAAGCTTAATAAAATTGGAATTGTTTCAGGATTTGGTCTTAAAATTCCGAATATATTAAATTAGCCATAAATTAAATTTGGATTTGCTGATATCTGGAGATTTGACTCAGGAAAGTGCAGTTTTAGCCAAAAACTTAAATATTACTTTAATTGATTTAGGCCATCACAGCAGCGAAGTTCCAGGATTATACAAATTAAAGGAATTATTAAAACCGCTTAATATTAAATGTGAAGTTGTTAATATAAAACCCTTGGGAAAATATATAACCCATAATCATAATAACAATAGTTATACAACATCTGGAGAATATTGAAATGATACAGGAAATAGAAGATTCAAGAATTCCAAAAGGCAGAATAGACTTAATTGGATTTGGAAGATTAGGATTAAGAATTGGAATTCATTTAATACAGGTACACAGAGGCGGACCTAAAGAAATAGGAGTTTTCGATGGGCAAAAAATAGATGGTGGAGATGTTATTTTTACAATGAAAGGTGCTAACATCGGAGAATATAAAGCTGATTTTCTAAATAAGTTATGCACCCATGATGAAAATTTCAGAAAAATTATCAGCGTTTGTGAAGACATTACTCCAGACAATTTGGACTTGATAAAAGGAGATGTAGTTGCAATACAGATAGCTGGCGGAAATACAATACCAATTGCAGCTAAAATCATTAAACATGCACATGAAAGAGGTGCTAAAACAATAAGCACTGCAGGAATATTTGGATTTGGAGATGAAACTATAGAAGTAAAAGATATTTCTGAATTTGAAGACAACCCTGCAGTAGATGAACTTAGAAAAGAAGGAATAACCGAAAACCATCTAATTGTTACTACCAACAAATTATTAAGGGACAATGAGCCTATTACCCCATATACATTAGATGAAGTTGCAAAGCAAATAACAAAAACTTCTTTAAAATTATTGAAGGATTCATATGATTAAAATAGCTACAGCAGAATGTTTTACACATGGAAAAATAGGAAGAGAACTTCATGCAATAGCTCAAGGATATACAGGCAATTTCGGAAGAGATTACATTGAAAATCCTGAAAGCTATGGAAACTTTAACTACAATGAACTTAGTGTAACATGCAGTCTGTTTATACCAACTATTGAAGCTGTAAAAAGTGTTCTGCAAATTGAAAATCCTCCCGAACCTACAACACTAATTAAAGGAATTAAATGTTACAATGAAACAGAAGATAAAGAAGTTAGTAAAATTATGGCTGAAGCTGTAAAAAAAATAACCTGCTGCGATATAGCTATCGGAACTACAGCAGGAATAGGCAGAGGGGAATATCTGTTGTAACCAATGACTGCACAATCATAACAACCAGTGATGTTACGAGCGATTTAAGAGAAAATAACAGTGAAGAGCTGTTCCAAAGACAGGAAAACGGAATTGAAAAATGTATAAAAATCGTTTTATTCCTTTTTAAATGATGATTTTGATTCTATTAAATCTATGAATAATGTAGAGATTATAGAAAATTAAATTATCAAAACTTTTTTTATAAAATAATTAAGAAAAATAGTTTTTTTAAAGAAGCCTTAGGGGGATTCGAACCCCCGACTTCCACCTTACCAAGGTGGCGCTCTACCGGCTGAGCCACTAAGGCAAAATCGAGAAAAAAATACAGTTTTTAAAGAATAGTGCAAGGGAAGGGATTCGAACCCTCGAAGGCCTATACCAGAGGATCTTAAGTCCTCCCCCTTTGGCCGCTCGGGCACTTTTGCATATGATTTACATACAATATAAGATTGTATCTAATACTATATAAATGTTATGTTTCAATCATTAAATTAAACAAACATAAACTAAAAGTACATAGAAAAGATATATTAATATTGAGTTAACTAAATATATAAATATTACGGTTTATACTAATAAATTAAAAAAATTGGTGCTTATCTTGAAAATCGATAATGAAGAATGCGGAGTTTGTGAAGACTGCATAGACGTATGTCCTGAAGAAGCTATCATAAAAAAAGCATTTAAAGTTGAAATTAATGAAAACAAATGTGATGACTGTGGAGAATGTGTAGACATCTGCCCCGTAGGTGCTATTTATGATGAATAACTAAAGGATTTTGAGATTATGAAAAAAGGAATATTAAATAAACTTACAATTGTTGACTATATTATAATCATTGCAGTAATATGTGCTGTTGTTTTTGCATTTATCCATAACAACTGATGATTCAAATGACACAAAAACATCATCATATGACTCATCTACAATGAATAAAATAGTTGAAAATTATTTGAAATTATACTTAGAAGGAAATGTAGTGGAAACAACTGTCAGCGGATATAATGCAAGTACTGGGAAAGCTGTTGAATTACATGGAAACATATCCTGGATTGATGATGACAAAGGATCAAATGTCAAAGTACTGATTAATTCAAATGGAAAAGAATATCTGGCAGGATTATACAAAGACATTCCTAATGCAGACATTTATATAGACTCCATTTCTCTTGAAACAAATGGAAAGAAATTTAACAATTTAACAGAAGTGACAGTCAAACCGGAAAATATTACTTCATTAAATGAATTAATTTCAGGAATCGGCAACACTACAAATTATGAAATTACAACAGCAATTGCAGTTGATGAATTAACTACAATTAATTATCAGGATTTGACAAACAGTCTTTATTCCCATGATAAAAAGAATATCCATAAAAGGATCAAATGCAGGTATATACAACCAATTAATTATAACCCGAGCAACAGGTGATGAAATAAATCTTGCAGACGGTATTTTAGGAAACTTTAATGGTGCAACAAGCCCAATAACCATTAGAATTTATGACTGCAGTGAACAGGACTTAAAAACTATTGAAAATAACTATAATGTTACCAATATCAAAACATTTTAAGATGTGTAGCTTATGAGCTTAATATATACAAAATTAACCTCAATTGTAAATAAAATATCACAACTATTTCATGAATCCCTTTTATTTACAATTATTTTTTCAATTTTAAATTATTTTGAAAATGCATGGGTCAATAGCTATTTAAAAGGACTTTATCCTTAGGTGAAAACTTTTTAGGATTTATTAAAAAAATAAAATATTGAATTCTGAAGCATTCAATCCGCTGATTGTACTTGTTGTATTCGGAGCATTTCTAATACTGTCAATCAATGCTGTTTCAGCCAGTTTAGCTATCACATTAGCTATTGCATTTATTGCATTTTTTATAGGATCTGCAATACTGCCAAGATACTTTTTAAATAAAGAATTTAAAAAACCGGCAATTGAATTTAAAAGCAAGGATTTATATTCAATCGGATTTTGTTTAGTTTTAATAAGCATATTATTCTTCTTTGTAAGTGTAGCATCAGTCGGCGGAATTCCAATTCTTAAAACCTCTTTAAGATATCAATTAAAACCATTATTTACAATGCCTGTGTTTTTAATAATTCCAGGAGTTTGTATACTTGCCAGTGCCTATTTAAAAAAATTCCAAGAAAACAAAAATCACACGTTCTCAGGCAAGATTCCGTTTCTTAATTTTGATAGGTATCAGCTGTGTATTTTTATTGGCTTTAGGTTATAGGACACCCCTACTTGCAGTCTTACTTATCATGATAATCATAGGTTACTATGGAAATATCTTAGCTGTATGGGAAGTTGTGGTAGGTGCATTAATTGGTGTATGTGCAATTATAGGAATCGGCTATTTCAGATCGGTTGAAGAATACACAGTCACTTCAGCTACCAATCCATTTTACACATTGGAAAGCAGGGCAGATTTTACACTAAATGTATTGAACCTGCTTGATTTTATTGGAGGAAACTTCGGAGTAACCCATGGAAAGCTATTAGCCAGTTCCATACCTGGAAGTGACCTCGGACCAAGAATGATGATTGGAAAATTAATAGCCTGGAGAACAGAAGTTACTGTAACACCAACATTAATCGGCCAAATGGTTATTGACTTCGGTAAAATTGGAGTAGCTGTTGAAATGTGCGGACTCGGATTCATTTTAGGTATCGGATATAAAATAATGAAAAAAACCAATGACTTTGCATACATCGGACTTTACAGCCTGCTTCTGACATATTCAATTTTAGGTGTTGAAACAGGAATACTGGATATTCAGGTTTTGGCATACTTTGCAGTAGCTATTTTCATTTATTTGGCATTTATTATCAAATCAGATAAATGCTAATCTTACTATTTTTTAATAAAAATCTTTATATACTAAATGTTTTTTAATATTATATACTATTTTATGAAAAAATCCCCAGTTATTGGAGGTTTTGGTATGTCTTTAGAAAACATAAACAATAAAATACAATTTAACAAAGAAAACCTGAAAACAATATACCTTGCAGGAGGCTGTTTTTGGGGCGTTGAAACCTACATATCCCGAATATTGGGAGTATATAAAACAGAAGTCGGATATGCAAACGGAAACACCAAAAATCCAACTTATGAAGAAGTATGTAACTTTGATACAAAACATGCAGAATGCGTAAAAGTGACATATTCACTAGATTTTATATCTCTAAAAGAGCTATTGGGAGAATTTTTTAAAATAATAGATCCAATCGCAATCAACAGACAGGGTCCAGATATAGGAACACAATACAGAACAGGAATTTATTACACAGATATTGCAGATAAGCAAATAGCTGAAATGTTTATTAAAGAAAAAAACAGTTAAACTATTCCAAAAAAATAGCTGTTGAAGTAATGCCCCTAACTTATTTTTATCCTGCAGAAACCTACCATCAGAAATATTTGGAAAAAAATCCTAATGGCTACTGCCATGTTGATTTAAGCAAACTTCCGGAAATAGAGGAATCCTTAGAAAAATTAAAAATAAAGGAAAATATCAGAAAATTGGATCCTACTGAATATGAAGTTACACAAAACAGTGCTACTGAAATTCCATTTAGCGGAAAATACAATGATTTCAATGAAAAAGGATTGTATGTCGATGTTGTAAGTGGAGAGCCATTATTTACCTCCCATGATAAATTCAACTCAGGATGCGGATGGCCTTCCTTTTCAAAACCAATATCAGAAGACAACATTAAAAAGATAACAGATACAAGCCATAATATGATTAGAACAGAAGTGAAAAGTAAAAAAGCAGATTCCCATTTAGGTCATGTCTTTGATGACGGACCCTCAGAATTAGGTGGGATGAGATATTGCATCAATTCTGCAGCTTTAAAATTTATAGCTTTTGAAGATTTGGAAAAAAGAAGGTTATGGAAAATACATCAAATATTTTGAAAAGTAAATTGAGTATTACTTTTATAAAAAAATAATATAAAATAGTAATACTTTAATAACCTTTATATAATACAATTTTCAATAATTATATATTGTATCATGATAACAATAGCTATAAAAGGTTATTTCTTGAATAAATCAAGAATACATGATATTTTAATAAATAACCAATGAAAGTAATACTTTTCTATAATTTTTTTTAAAAAAAAGTATTACTCAAATAGGAAAATGGAGGAAAAAATATGCATATACCTGATGGATTTATACCATGGACACAATGTGCAATATATTATATTATTTTAATTGTAGCTCTTTATTTTGCAACAAAATGGGCTAAAAAGAATCTTGATGACAAACATGTCCCACTTATGGCAATACTTGCTGCGGGAATATTTGCAATCATGTCTATGAATATGCCAATACCATTCGGAACCAGCGGACATATGGTTGGTGGATGCTTAGTGGCATTAGTATTCTGTGCTCCTGAAGCTGCAGTTTTAGTATTTACTATAGTATTGCTTATACAGGCATTAATTTTCGGTGACGGAGGAATCACCGCACTCGGAACCAATGTATTGAATATGGGAATAATTGGAGGATGTGTTGGATTATACACATTTAAAGGATTAAAAAATACAATCGGAAAATACCCTGCAGTTGGAGTTGCTGCATGGTTAGCAACTGTAATAGCTGCAGCAGCAGCTGCTGTTGAACTTGCAATAGCTGGAACATTCCCACTTACTTTAGGAATCTACTCAATGGTATTATACCATATGTTTATAGGAATTATCGAAGCTGTTTTAACTGTAATTGTAATAATGGCTTTAGAAAAATATAGACCAGATTTACTTATGTGGAACAAACAAACACAAGGAGGAAAATAAATGAATCTTAGTAAAAAAAGACGGATACCTAATAATTGTAGCAGTTATTATCTGTATTATAATTAGCTGTTTATCACCATTTATTGCCTCTGGAAACCCTGATGGTCTTGAAAAATCTGCAGAAGATGCAGGATTAGCTGAAGACTATGGTGTTGACGGATTAAATGAAATTTACTCATCCCCATTCCCAGACTACACTTTTGAACCATTAGGATCACTTGGTGAAATTGGAGTCCTCATATTAGGTGCTGTAATATGCCTTGCAGGAGGATTCGTTGTTGGAAAAATTATAGAAAAAAAGAGGTTAAATTTATAACTTCTTTTTTTTCATATTTTTATACTAGATTTTAGAAATTTTTGGAGATTAATAATTGGCAGACATTACTCAAACACTTAAGTTAGATGATATTGCATCAGGAGATAGCATAATTCATAACTTAAATGGTCCTGTAAAACTAATTTCAGCAATTATAATCATTGTTTTTACTGTTTTTTTCACAGCAGATTATTGTTCCAATAATAATGGAAATATTTTTACTGCTTATCTTATATTTATCAAAAGTATCTATAAAAGATGCATTTAAAAGAATAGCATTATTACTGCCTTTTGGTGGAGCCATCATAATATTTCAACCATTTATCCATCCTAAAATGTACTTTGGACATATTCATGGATACAAATAACTGATACCGGGCTAAACTGGGCGATTTTATTATTCGGAAGACTGATTACATCACTTACAGCCATCGTACTTTTTATCTTCCACAAGTCCGATGCAGGAAATTGTAGCATCATTCAGAAAATTAAAAATGCCAAAAGAGTTAGCTATGATTTTAAGTATTACAGTAAGATTTTTATTTGTATTTATTGATGAATTAACAACTATCAGAAATGCTCAAAAAATCCAGAAACTTTAATATACATTCAAAGTTAGTTCCTTACAGATGGATCGTAAGGCAAGTTGGATATACAATAGCTATGATGTTTTTAAAATCTTATGAACAGGGAGAAAGAGTTCATAAAAGTATGGTTAGCCGTGGCTTTTCAGATACTTCCCAATTATTTAATGAAAAAACACAGCTTGAAAAATCAGATTACATTTATTTAATTTCTATAATAACCCTTATGATTGTTATTGAAGTTATATTAAACAAGTATACAAATCAGTTAGGTTATTTAGGAATGAAACTTACAATTAATTAAAATTAGGAAAATAACATGACAAATATACAATTATCAACTGAAAACTTAAGTTTTACATACCCTGACGGTACACAGGCTTTAAAAAATATCAATATCGAAATTGAAAAAGGAGAAAAAGTAGCTATTATCGGACCTAACGGTGCAGGCAAATCAACACTTTTCTCACATTTCAACGGTTTAACAGAACCTACCTCAGGATGTGTTAAAATAGAAGGCAAACCTATCTCTTTTGAGAAAGATGAACTACTTAAAGTCAGACAAAAAGTTGGAATTGTATTTCAAGATCCGAATGACCAGTTATTTGCACCAACCGTAAAAAGAAGATATAGCTTTCGGACCTATGAATTTGGGTTTAAGCTACGACGAAGTGGAAAAACGTGTTGAAGATGCCCTGAAAATGGTTGGTATGGAAAATTATGAAGATAAAACCCCACACCATTTAAGTGGAGGGCAGCAAAAAAAGAATAGCTATTGCCGGAATAATAGCTATGAAACCTGAACTGATGATTCTGGACGAACCGACAGCCGGACTTGACCCTGACGGTGTTGAAAAAGTGCTGAATATTATGAATCAGCTTAATGAAGAAGGGATGACATTAATAATTTCATCACACGACATAGACATGATCAGCAAGTATGCAGACAAAATATTCGTTCTTTATAATGGTGAGATAATAGAATCAGGAAATAAAAACAAGATATTTTCAGATATGGAATTATTAAAAAAGCTCATTTAAGAACACCGATAACAACAGAAATACTGTATAATTTAAAAGAATCAGGTTTGAATGTCAATACAGAAAAAAATAAGTGTTAAAGACACATGTGCAGAAATTATAAAAGCTAAACAAATTAATGAGTAGCTTTTTTTTCTATTTTTAATTTTATCTTTAAGTTTTATAATAAAATCAAATTCTTGATCAAGTTCTGGTGAGTTACCAAATCCACAATTAGGGCAATGAACAGAATGACATCCATGTTTTCCGCAGCCGGAGCAACCTCTGTTTGGAATCTCATTTTCGTCAAATTCATATCCACACATTCTACATTTCATAAAAATCATCCAGAAAAAATAAATAATTAAAGGATTTATTCTACAATAATGTTTTTAGCTTCTTCTTTACGAAGACAAACATCATACCCTTTTAATTTTGAATTCAATAGGATCGCCTAAAGGTGCAACTTTTGAATTTTGATTTTTGAACCTCTAACGAATCCCATACCTAATAAATGTCTTTTTAAATCAGTGTTTCCGCCATCATTATATTTTACAATAGTTACTTCGTCACCAGCGTTCACATCCAATAAAGATTTTACCATTTTATCAACTCCACAATATATCTATAAAAATTTAGGCTTACCTAAAATAAAGTTTTTAGTTATACCTAATTAAAATCTAATCTAATATTTAGAAGAAATAGTATATAAATATTTAGGTAATCCAAAAAATAATAATATAAAAAATTATTTGGAAGGAGATTTTCCTTCCACTTTTTTATTTTTAGGGATCTTAATACCCCTAATACCACTTTTACTACGCAAAATCATCACCTAAGCAAAACCCAGTAACGAACCGCCTTGATATATTATAAGAGCTACAATATAACCGGTTGCTAATGTGATAACAGACATAGTTAACGGCCATTTCCAACTGTTGGTTTCCTGTTTGATTGTACCAATAGCTGCGAAACAAGGAACATACAGCAGCACAAATGCCATAAATGCATATGCTGAAAGTGGAGTGAATAAATCATGAACAGCAGCTTCAATACCCGAACCCTCTTCTTCTACACCGAACAGTGAACTGAATGTAGATACAACAACCTCCTTAGCAACTAAACCAAATAATATTGCTACTGCAGGTTGCCATTCTCCGAAACCGAGAGGAGCGAAAATTGGTGCTATTGCAGTACCTATTTGACCAATTGCACTTTCCTGAGACCCGTATTCAACACCAAATGGCACACTACTTAAAACCCATACAATGATAGATGCTACAAGAATAATAGTTCCTGCTTTTCTAAGGAATCCTTTAGTTTTATCCCATAGGTATGTAATAATACACCTTTTAATGATGGAACCTTATATGTCGGAAGCTCCATAACAAATGGGGAAGACATTCCTTTAAACATAGTTCTTTTAAGAATAGCTGCAACAACAAGTGCAACAACAATTCCTAATAAATAAATTGAAAATAATATTTCACCCTGATTTGCAGCGAAAAATGCTGAAATCAACAATGCATATACAGGCAATCTTGCAGTACATGACATAAACGGAACAAGCATCATTGAAAGCAAACGGTCAGATTCGTTTTCCATTGTTCTGGTAGCCATAATAGCAGGCACACCACAACCGAATCCCAAAATCATAGGAATAAATGATTTACCATGAAGACCAACTAACTTATGCATAACTTTATCCATAACAAAAGCAGCTCTAGCCAAGTAACCGCTGTCTTCCAGGATACTTATGAATAAAAACATAATTATAATAATCGGCAAAAAGGTTAATACTCCACCTACTCCTCCAATAATACCGTCAACAATAAAAGATGAAAGTACTGAATCACCTAACAGACCTCCAATTGCTTCACCTAACAAACCAAAACCTTCATCAATCAGATCCTGGAAAGGTGCTCCAATTGTAAATGTAAGCTGGAACATAATATACATTATAACTAAAAATATAGGAATTCCTAAAATTCTGTTAGTCAAATATTTATCAATCTTGTCAGATACTGTTGGTTTTTCCACAGCAGGTTTACTTACTGCTTCGTTCATAAGTCCATCAATAAATGCATATCTTGCATTAGCTATTACTTCTTCTGCACCTTCATTATAAATATCTGCTAAGTGTGCAGCTACTTTATCAGTTTCCCTTAATATTTGAGAAGAATATTTGGATTTTTGAACTTTTTCTATTACAATAGCATCCTTTTCCAATAATTTTATTGCTGTCCACATTGCTGGAACATCAGTTAAATTAACGTCCTTTTCAATTAATGCCTGAAGATCCCCAAATGTTCTCTTAATTCAGGACCGTAAACCAATTTTTGAGTAGTATCAATATGTTTATTAGCTACTTTTTTAACTGTAGATAATAATTCATCAAACCCGTCCTTATTTTTAGCATTAATTTCAACAACCGGAAAACCTAATAATTCAGCCATTAATTTAATATCAATAATATGTTCTTTTTTTTTCTTTGCAAAATCATTCATATTAAGAGCCATTACTAAGTTTGCACCTAATTCCATCATTTGAACAGTCAGATACAAATTACGTTCTAAATTAGCAGCATCTACTACATTAACAATCACATCAGAATCATCATCTACAATGAAATCTCTTGAAACGATTTCTTCAATAGAATGAGCACTTAATGCATAATTACTAAGGCAAATCAACAACATCAAAGCGAGTATCATCATGATCAAAATGGCCTTCTGCTCTTTCAACAGTTTTACCTTACCAATTACCTACATGCTGATGCATACCTGTTAATTGATTGAATACTGTAGTTTTACCCACATTAGGGTTTCCTGCTAATCCTACAATACATTCTTTCATTAACCATTCTCCTATTTTCGTTAGAACGAATTTCTATTAAAATTCTATTTATATTAATTAAATAAAAATTTGAATTTAGGCATGCCTAAATTAAAGTTTAAAAATTTATGATAATTTTCAAATATCTTCTGCTTAAAAATAAGGCTTGCCTAAACCTACACTTAACTTTGTTTTAATCTTATTTAAATGTTTAGGTAAACCAAAAAATATCGAAGAATTTATATATTCTATTATAACAATAGTAATATTAATTATTAAAAGTGACTAAAAAATTTAGGTATGCCTAAAAAAAAAATAGAAAGCTTTATATACTACAACAACTAACTTAATACATAGTGGTGTAAAGTTAGGCTCACCTAAATTCATAGGATCCTAAAATTACAACTACTCAAAACACATTATTAGTCAAATAATAAACTCCAAAATTTATTATATTAAATTGGTTTTCACAATTTTCTAATTTAATATAAAAATCAAAAACATGGAAAAACTCTGCCAAGTTTCCATGTAAAAACACGAGGTGTTTAAAATCAATGAACATCAATTTAAACACCAATTATCTCTTTTTAAAAAAAATAATTTTTTTTTATATATTAAATTTAGGCATACCTAAAAAAAATGAAAACATTTATATACTATCACGAACTACAGTATAACTGGTGATGAAAAATTAGGCTCACCTAAATTTATTGGAAGTCTAATTTAAAATTACCTATATCAGTCAAATAATAAATATGGTCTCCAAATAGATATTAAATTAAAACAAACAACTCCCTAATTTAATATTCTACCTCCATATTATTTTCCTCAAAAATAGGTGTTTAAAACGGACAAAACATCAATTTAAACACCAATTATCTCTTTTTTAAAAAAAAAATAATTTATTGTTGTATATAAATTTTAGGTTGACCTAAAAAAAAATAAAAACATTTATATACTACTTCGAACTACAGTATAACTGGTGATGAAAATTAGGTATACCTAAAAAATATCTAATTTGAAATTACTAATGTGTTGTTGGTTTAAAACCATATTACTACACTCCGATTGTTATTAAATTAGTTTATACTCTCTTTCTCTAATTTAATAAAAAGCATATAACTACTCTCACGAAATTAAATATGTATTATCATATTTAATTTCACCTATCAAATAAAATATTTATTTTTAAGATTAAATCGAATAATCAAAACTATAGGAGATGATCCCATGGGTGTAAGACCAAGCTGTTGTGAAACACCAAAAGAGGAAACAAGCAAAGCAAAAAAAGAATATTAAAAAAGTATTTAATTTCTTCTTCGGATGTTGCAAAAATAAAAAATAAACAATTATAAAAATTATTTAACCTGTTATAAACCTTTTTTTAAAATATTTTAAAAACTAAACAAAATTAATATTTAGCTTAATTATTCTGAAAAAATCAACAAAATAAAACCTTTTTTGAAAAAAAAATATTAAACAAATGGCCATACTTAAATTAGAATAAACATTTAAGTATAATGAAAAGAATAAATAAATTACAATATTAATAAACATCAAGGTAGGCGCAATATGAGAAGAAGAAAAAAACTGATTATCGCCATTTTACTTGTTATTTTAATTGGATTAATCGCAGTAATTGCAGGGGAATTATTCTTACCTCACGATAATGAATTAGCTCAAGGCTCAAAGAACATACTTGTATGTGCAATTGATGAAAGTGAACCTAGGCCTGGAATGGGTGCCTGTGACATGGCATTTATCGTGTCATTACAAGATGGTGAACTTGTCAATTATACTGAAATATATCCTCACGGAATGACTCACCCTAATGCTTCGGAGCCTCAAGAAGCTCAAGAACAAGGAGCAGGCGAAAAATTGTTACTTCACGATTCATTCTGGGATAATGACACTAAAAAATCCATGCAGCTAGCAAAAGAAATTGTAGAATACAATACTAGTGAAAATATTGATGCTGTTGTAGCTGTTAACAGTGAAGCATTAGATGCAATATTGAAAAGTGCTGGAACATTAGATGTCAACGGTACTCAAATGAATGCGAGCGGTATTGACATAATAAGAGAAGAACAATATACTGGTGGTCAAACTAGAGGAGCTGCAGTAATGGACATTGTAAAAGCTGCAGGTCATGCAGCAAGCGACCCTTTTAAAAAAGCAGAAATGGTTAATGCTGCTTTAGACCAATATTCCAAAGGAAATATTGTAATGGATCCCTAAGGAGCATTTGTAGGTTTACTTGCTTCCAAAGGAATCAATAATTTAATATAATGGGAATTACATTCCCAACATCTTATTTTTTAAAATTTAAACTGCATTTAAGTACAAAATATTAATTTTTATAAGAAAAATTTATATATAATGTAAACTAATTTTTACATATGTAATGTATATATTACATATTTTATTTTTTAAAATCCAAAAAATTTTAAATCATAATTACGGCAGACACCACTTCTTACTTGCTACATGTGTAAAATATATATTACATTTACAAGTTATAAAATATCCAATAACAATGAGCCATTTGCTATTATAACGAGGTAACACTATGACAGAATACATTATAGAAACAAAAGACTTAACAAAACGCTTTGGAAAAGATGTTGCTGTTAATTCAGTTAATATGAAAATTGAAAGAGGACAAATCTATGGACTGCTGGGCAGAAATGGTGCTGGAAAAACTACCACAATGTGCATGCTTCTAAATTTATCAAAACCAAGCTCCGGCGAAATTAACCTTTTGGAGAAGATTACCGAAAACATCCAAAAGAAAACTACTCCAAGATAGGATCAATAATCGAAACCCCGGATTTTATGAAAACCTCAATGCAGTTGAAAATTTAAAAATAATAGCTAAATTAAGAGGCAATTACAATAGAAAAACAATTGATGAAGTATTAAATCTTGTCTGTTTATATGATGCAAAGTATAAAAAAATTTAAAGATTTTTCTTTAGGTATGAAACAGAGATTAGGAATAGCTGCAGCTATAATGCACAGCCCAGAATTGTTGATTTTAGATGAACCTATAAACGGATTGGATCCAGTTGGAATTAAAGAAATAAGAGCACTTCTAAAAACATTGGCCCACGACTACGGAACAACAATCCTTATTTCCAGCCATATTCTAAGTGAAATCGAACATATTGCTGATGTCATTGGTGTTATGGATCATGGAAATCTCATCGAAGAACTCTCCAAAGAGGAACTGGAAAACAGATTAAATAAACATGCTGATTTTAAAGTCTCAGATATTCAACTAGCTTCAGAAATTCTTAAACAGTCAGGATTTAGGGAAAATATTGATTTTATAGTTAAAAAACTCCTGAAAATAACACATCAATCCGATTATTTAACCATTTGGATTTAAGAGATGAAATTAATGAAAAATTTGTCAAATCTGGAATCAAAGTATCAGAATTAATGTTATGTGAAGAAAACTTAGAAGAATTCTTTACAAGACTTATAGGTAATGATGTACGTTTTTCATAGGTGATTATTATGATTGCATTTATTCAAAGTGAATTTATAAAACTTAAACATTCAAAAATATTTTTATTAACTGTACTTGGAGCACTTACACTTCCATTCCTACTTTATTTAAGTTTAATTAGTGGAAATGCTGACGGATTTGAAAGTATGCTTTTGGCATGCAATCAGTTTACCGGCTCCATGTTCAATATTGTTCTTTTTGCAATTGTAGTTTCGTACATATTTGGAAGAGAATACACAGAACATAGCTTAAAAACAATGATGACAATTCCATTATCTCGTGGAAAATTCATTTTAGGAAAATATTTGATGCTTTTCATATGGACAATGATTTTAGTGGCCATTACATTTTTATCAACCTGTTTCTTCGGATATCTTGGCGGAGCCAGCAATATAACATTGGCAGGAGCTATTGAATGCTGTAAAGAAATGTTTATTACAAATATATTGTTATTTTTAAGTTTTTCACCATTTGTATTTTTATCACTGCTTGTGCCGAATATGGTAGCTGCAATGGTTACCGGAGCTGCATTCAGTATTGGAAATCTCATGATTTCTTCAACCAAGTATGCTCCATATTTTCCGTGGAGCAGTTCATATCTAATCGGAGCAAATGAAATAGCCAACTATTCCTGCAATACAGCAACTTCACTAGCTATAATACTAGCTACATTTGCAATCGGACTTACAATTTCATACATCTACTTTACAAAAAAAAGGATGTTTGCCTATAAACATCCTTTTGGAGGATTTTTACAATGTTAACATTTATTAAAACGGAATTTCTAAAACTGAAACATTCAAAAAATATTTTTATTAACCGTTCTTGGAGCACTTAGCATACCTTCTTTATTGTATATTGGCCTGCTTACAGGAGAACATGCAACATTTCAAGGAATACTTGATTACTGTGCCACTTATGCCTGCTCATTGTTTTACATAATCATATTTACAATTATTATAGCTTATCTTTTTTGGCAGAGAATACACAGAACATACTTTAAAAACCATATTAACTACCCCATTATCTAAAACAAAACTATTAATTGGAAAATATCTGATGTTTTTCATATGGGCATTCATAATTACTACAATTACATTTACAGGCACGGTAATTGCCGCATATCTTGGAGGTATTTCAGACATTACATTAAGTGTTGGATTAAATAGCTATAAAGAAATGTTAATTTCAGGGATTTTACTTTGTTTAAGCTTTTCTCCATTTGTAGTTCTTTCATTAGTTATGCCGAATATGGTTTTTTTCAATGGTTGCAGGTGCAATATTTAGTATTATAAATTTGTTTGTTTATACAAGTAAATATGCTCCCTACATTCCATGGTGCAGCCCGTATCTAATAAGTTCAAATGAAATAGCCAACTATTCCTGCAATACAGCAACTTCACTAGCTATACTACTGGCCACATTTGCAATCGGACTTACAATTTCATACATCTACTTTTAAAAAAAGGATGTTTGCCTATAAACATCCCTTTAAATTTTTGGCTCCATTCTTTTAATGAACAAAGCCATGAAAACCACAATCAATGGAAAAAAGAACATATACATTATAAATACCATTTCCCCAGATACAATATCTCCCACAACTGTTGATGCTGCCATTAACATGATTAAAATTATAACAGGAGCTAAAATAGCTATAAATGTATAAATTAAGATAAATCCATTTAATTTTTGAGAATATTCTTTTAGTTTAATCTGCATATCAAATGAAATATCTTCAGCAATAACATTTAAGCTATTGGCCAGGGTTTCCACCAACCCTTAAAGTTCCTACAATCTGATGAACTGCCCTTGACAAACCCTCTGACGATACTCTTAGCGACATTTCCATCAGTGCATCTTCACTTGATTTACCGTATTTAATCTCTTTTAAAACTCTTTTAAACTCACCGGAAAGAGACCCATAATTTGCAATAGATACTGTAAGCAGCGTGTCATGCAACCCTTTTCCTGCTTTCAGTTCAGTTGCCATATGCCTCAAAGCATAAGGCAACTCAAAATTTAAGTCATCATACTGATGTTTCTGGCTGATTTTTGGAAAATACAGCATAAAAATATAAATCATAACTATTGAGGTTAAATAAATTCCAGCGATTTCAAAACCTGCAATTGCAAACAGAACCAAAAACATTAAAATCTCAGTAGCTATTGTTTTTTACCTAAAAAATATTTTAAAAAGATTTTCCGCAGCTTATTGAATAATTTATTTTGAGTGTCCTTCTGTTTTTTAACTTCACTGAAATTCAATTTGGTAAATAATTTTGGATCAATCTCTTTTTTTGTTTTATTCCTTTTGGGAAGTTTAAGATTTTTAAAATTGAAATTCTTAAAAAAATCAAAAATATTTAAAAACACATCCGCTACCTTTATAAAGAAATTACCAAACATACTACCACTATCCAACCAATAAAATTCTGTTTAACACCTTTTGAGAATCCAAATAATACATCTCCAAAACAGTGCTGACATCCCTGATTGATCTGATATTCTGATCAACCATATGCTGCAGAACAATTTCACGGTTCTTGATTTCATCATAAAGACTGTTTAAAGAATTTCCACTAACATTAGCTATTTCAGTTAATGTTTTACTGGTAATTCCCACATTTTTAATAGTGTCACTTTGGGGGTCCCATTCAAATATCTTATTTAATTGAATTACTCCCTCTTCGATTCCGGATACTTCCGCCACTTCACTTATTCTTCTGAATGACACTCCATCAGACCTATAAATTCTGTTTTGCATTATTATAAAATCAATAGCTGAAATCATAATATTCGGAACAGACATCGGAGCATTAGTTAATCGAGTGATCGTTTCTCTTGCATCATTTGAATGAAGTGTCCCAAATCCAGAATGTCCAGTATTTAGTGCTGTAAACAGTGTAATGGCTTCACTTCCCCTAACTTCACCGACAATTATCCTGTCCGGCCTTTGTCTTAATGAGTTTTTTAACCAAGTCATTCATTGTTAATTCACCTCTGTTTTCAACATTTGGCGGTCTTGTTTCCATTCTAATAACATGTTCATGAGGTATTTGAAGTTCCAAGGTATCTTCAATTGTAATTATCCTTTCTTTTGGATTTATAAATGAAGATAATGCATTTAATGTTGTGGTTTTTCCGGAACTGGTTCCTCCAGATATTATTGCATTAGCTGATTTTACTCCCAAACCGTCAAAACACAGCCAGAAAAATGCTGCAAGTTCAACTGAAATTGTTTTTGAGTTTATCAAATCAATTATGGTTAATGGATCTCTTTTAAATTTACGTATAGTCATTGACGGACCATCTGCTGAAATTGGAGGAATTGTTGCATTAACTCTTGAACCGTCCGGCAGCCTACCATCCAAAATTGGTGATTCCTGATCAATTCTGCGATTTATCTGTCTGGCTATTGAATCAATCAGATTCATCACTTCACCAGCATCTTTAAACAGAATATTCGTTTTCATCATACCGTATTCCCTATGATAAACAAAAACCGGCTTATCTATACCAATTACCATGATTTCTTCCAAATTATCATCACGAATTAATGGGTCAATTTCCCCATAACCTACAAGATCCTGAAACAGTTTTCTTGCTAAGTTGTCCAAATATTCATTTGAAATGGTATTATTTTGAGAGTTGTTTGCTAACTTTGCAAATAAAAAGTTCTTAATATCATTTAATAACTTATCTTCATTTACCTGAAGAGATTCATCAGATGATATAGCTAAATCCACTAAATTTTCACGAAGTTCACTTAAAAGAAGTTTTTCCTCAGAAGAGTATTTTTGTTTAAAAACATTATATTGAGGTACAACATCAAAATTGCTTCCAATACTGTCAAATTGTTTTTTAATTACATTATTGTTCATATTTACAACCTAAAACTATTTTAAATCTATTTTAAACATTAGTAATACTAATTAATAAAGTTTTTATTACTTTCCAAATAATAATTACATATTAAAATCAATATACAGAAATATGACACAAAACTGCTCCTGTGGAAAAAATTGTATTACAACAAAAAGAAAATATGGCCGGCAAAATAGCTGAACTGAACCCCTGTGAAAACTGTGAAGATGTTGCAATAAAAAAAATTCAGTCCGTTAAATGAATTGATTGACTTTAATGAGCTTGACTCAGATTATAAAAAATGCAAATGTGGGAAACGACCTATCGACATTGTAATGAGCCATGTCTTAAAGATAATGATTGAAGAGGAAATAATTCCTCAAAATGCAACACTAAGAAGACACAGCCCTGTTCCCTCCCATGTTTTTATTATTCTACACAAATGGCACAGTTTATTGGTAAAGATTCATTAGTGTTAATCCATCCGGATTTCAACAAAAAGGTTGCCAAAAGACTGACTGATGAAGTAGATGAAGTCAAAGGAGTTTTAAAAGGAAATCCTCAGGAAGTCAACGGCATGATTGATAAAGATTGCCATGTAAAAAACTTTGAATTGTTGTCAGGCTGCGACAACCGTTCAGACGTTATGAGAACACTTATCAAAAATAATGATGAAATGGAAAAAATAATCATAAACAAAGACCAGCACAAATACCATATTGAAGTAGCTCCAACAACAGAAGAAAAACTCATTAAGCTTCACAATTACTTGGAAAACAACAATATCAAAAAAAAGGAACAGCTATTGATGGAATGTGCGGTAACGGATCAATTGGAATCTATTTGCTCAAATACGGATTTGAAAAAGTAATATTCAATGATGTTTACAGCGAAGCTATTGAAAATCTGAAATTTAATCTTGAAGTTAATGAAATACTCGGAAATTATGAGATTTACAACAAAGCATTTGAAGATTTGGAAATTGAAAAATGTGATTTGTGTGTAATTGACAGCTATCCTCAGGCAGATATTGAAGAAATTATCAAAAAAGCCGAAAAAATAGCTGACAATGTGCTGATAATCTAAATAAACATTTGCATATAAATTACAATCGCCGGAACAATCAGAACTCCCATTAAATGAGACTTTCCAACTCCAACATAATGCGGCAGCATTCCAAGGGCAGTAGATGTAATCAAAGCCAGAGTCATGTAAAAAATTGGAGCTTTATAATATAATGTAAAAATGTATAAAATCCCAATTTGCAGGATAATCACGGTTATTGATAATTTACGGTAATCAACTCCACCCATTAATTTTGAAAAAGAGTCCCCTAATTTTAAACATAAAATCAGAGATATTGAAACTGCTATTAAAGATGCAAAAATAAAAATCACTAAATGGCTGATTGACATATCTGAGATTAAATAAGACATATAAACTGCTATACCGCTTCGAGGATTTCCAATTATATAAATTGCCATTAAAGAAAAAAAAGACAATCTGAAATATTCAAACCTGAAGTAGCCAGTAAAAAATTAACTGTATCATCTTCTGAATTATCATTTGTGCCGCTAGCTGCCTGAGCTATTACAGTTCCCTGAGCAGGACCAAATCCCGGCAGAAATCCCAAAATAGCTCCTGTAATTCCACCAGCAAAAATGCTTTTAAATTTATTGAAATCTATGTTTAATTCATAAAAACTGTTCTGATGAGGAATAGTCGAATTATCATTTAAACTAAATAAAATAGTACTTATTCCAAATAATCCTGAAAAAATACACATCAAAGAAACTCCTGATGAAATTGGAGTTTGGAAAATTGCCCATCCCAAAATTCCTGAAAGCAAAAACAGCAATAATGACCATGCAAAATCTCTTTTTTGAATTTGTAAGGGCATAAGTTAAATAAACTGAAGCTGAAAGCAAAATAATCCAAGTGTATGGCTTTGTAAGCTCATGTAAAAAGGCAATGCCACTGCAAAAACAGGCATCATCAAAATCGTAATTACAATTGCCCCAAATCCTCCAACGGCAACAATTCTTATAACTTCTTTTGACCTTCCCTGTAGAACCATTCTGTGGTAAGGAAGAATAGATGTTGCAGTTCCCTCCTGAGGAACTCCCAAAAGCATTGAAGGTACAAATTCTGTCAATGCATGGGCTATGGACATGGATACCATTAAAACGCATAAAAATTCAGGAGACAAGAAACCTAAAAGGAATGCAGACGATGCAAAAAGTATTGCACCGGCAGTATTGACGTGAATCCCCGGAATCATCCCAGTTAAAGTTCCGATTAAAATTCCTATAAAACAAGCAAATACTAATTCTAACATAGCTATTAATTAAATTAACTGCAATTTATACTTTGTTTAATTTAAATAAGAATATTTAGCTAGTATTGAAAAAATGTATCCAAAAAATTAAAAAAAAATAGTGGTGCAGAAAATAATCAATATTTAAAATTATCAATTCTTTGCCTGTCAAACTCCAATGCCTTTAAAGCTAATCTTTCCAATGTTGTAAGTAACTCTCCTCTAGACATTTCCAGTTCATGTGCAATTTCATTTTCCCATTCCAGTTCCTTATCATGTAAAAATTTACCTAATTCTTTTCCTTTTTCAGTAATGTCTATTTTATAAGCTCTTTTATTTTCCTCAGTATATTCCTGGTCAGAATCCCTTTTTCTTCAAGCTCACCAAATGCTCTTGAAACTCCAGACCTGTCCATCAAACAGGCTGTTGCAATATCTGACTGAGTTGAACTTTCATTATAAAAAACATGCATCAGCATATAGTACTGATTTTTATTAATCCCAAAATCTTTAAGATAATGATTAATAAAAATGTCATGAAAAGAATGCAGGCTTATTATATGGCAAATCATATGGGGGCTTATTTTAATAAGATCATCTGTTGTATACATTAAAAAACACCATTGAAATTTATAATAAACATAAACAAGTTAATTGAAATCAACCCATTAGTTATCAACAGATTTAATTTTTGAAAAATAATATATAAATGTTGTTATGCACAACAATAATTTTATGAATATAAAAAAAGTAATTAAAAAGAAGATTTACATTAATCTTCTAGTATCAGTAATTTCCACACTAGCTACATCAGCTAATTTTGCCATAGCTTCTTCAGTAGATTCTGTTCCACCTTCACCATCTTCAATAATGAAAATAAGGTTTAATGCAACTAAACCAAATGCAATTGGTTCTTCTTCAATTTTGTGGAATTCTGCTTCAGCAGGCATAGCTGCTTGAATAGCTGCTTTTAAAGCTTCCAAATCTACATCAGGACTTTCTGGCATGATTTTTAAAGTTGCTACAACTTCACCCATCAACATTCCTCCATTAATAAGTATTTATGGTCCTTCAAAACCACATTCACATTTATAAGCATGACCGAAAGTACGGCATTTTTCACATCTTGCTATTTTTGCTCCACAAACAGGACATTCAAATTCAACGAAAGGCCCTGTTAATGGAATTTCTTGTTTACATGAAATACATTCTACTTCTTTCATCTAATCACCTATTATTTGTGTGTAATCGAAATTATAATTATCTATATTATCATCAATAAGAGATAACACCCTTTCAGGGTACTTTCCATTTACAACAAAACAATCAGACCCGAATTTAAGTAAAAGAGAAGGCAACATTAAGTCTATTGACGTTTCATCAAAAGTCAGTAGTTTTTTTTGCATCAATGACATTAATAAATTCCGAACCTTCTTCATTAGGTTCTCGGGTATATATACCATTTACATTTGTTACTATTAAAAGCTTTGCATTTAAGGAGTGTGCAACATATGCTGCAATTGAATCTGAAGTTACATCCCATGAGCATTCAAAGGGATCTTCATTTTTCAAAAATTCAGAAACAATAAAAATAGGAGTAAAACCATTATCTGAAATTTTTTCAGCTTCGTCAATTGTATATGCCAATTTTGTAGAGTTTACTTTATCATTAACCAATTTAGATAAAATATCCATACATTCAATTGCAGTATTATGACTGGCTTCATCAGAAAAATGATAATATGAATCATATTCCCTTATCAAATTAGCAAACTCCCCACCACCTAAAATAATCAAAGAATTTGTATTTTCCAGTTTTTTAGCTAATGTTATTGCATCTTTTGGAAATAAACTTCCCCCAATTTTAACAACCTGTTTGATAATGATATCCCCAACCTAATTTACTATGTGTTTAATTAAAACTAGCTATCATTAAATTAAATAAAACTCATAAAAGTTTTAAATCCCCAGTTATCTTATCCATTATTTCATCTTCATCAGGCCCAATGCCCAAAACTGTTGTGGTTGATGTAGGTAACTGAGTCCTTCCAGCATCAACTACCAAATAATTAGAAACATTGTTTTTATCGGCTTCCTTTTTAAGGTCCAATAATTCTTCCAAAGAATCCACTTTACAAACTACCTTAGCATAACCGTCAGATTCCCATTTTTTAATTAATTTAGAATCTGTTCTTTTATATGAACCTATAGAACCATGACAACATTGAGCAGCAATTTTTCCCTTGCCCATTTTTAAATCTCTTCTTACAACCATCACTTGTTTCATACACACATTTTTCTATGTGTCCATTTAAATAATTTTAGCTTCAATAAAGTATAATACTTATAATGTTTATATAGATTATTACTATTTTAAGTGAAAAAAATTTACTTAAATAAGGAGATGAGCCTATGAATAAAAAAAAAAGTTATTGTAATACTAGTTGCCATCTGTATAATAGGTGCAATTACAATACCTGCATTTATTTCAGAAAATGACTCTTCAAAATCAAATACAAAAAGTGATTTTAAAATCAAGATTGAAAGTGGCGGAACATGGAGACTTGATCTTATAGTTGATGGACATCATTCACTTATAGAAGGAAACGGTTCTAAAACAATCAACCTTGGAAACATAGATTCTGCAAGTATAACATTTAACCAATATAAAGGAGGACCTTCTACAATTTCATTATTAGATGGAGACAATACTGTCATAAATAGGGGAAGAGCTCCTAACGAAGGTTTTGCAACTGTGTACTTTTATCATAAAGCTTAAAATGGAAGTTTAAACTTCCATGTCTATTTTTTAAAAATTCAGTTTAAAACTTAAATACTTCCTAACCAAATCCTTTAAAAATGAAAAAAAACTAATATAAAAATACTATTAATTTTTATTTTTATTATTATAATTAAAGGAGATATAAATGAGTCGTATTTCTATATTAGACAAAGACAAATGTCAACCTAAGAAATGTAATTTCGTTTGTATTGATTACTGCCCAGGAGTCAGAATGGATGAAGACACAATCATCATTGATGAAGACACTAACAAACCATTGATTTCTGAAGAATTATGTGAAGGATGCGGTATTTGTACAAACAGATGTCCATTTGATGCTATTTCAATTATTAACTTACCTGAAGCTATAGGAGAACCAATTCACAGATTCGGACAAAACCAGTTCGAACTATTCGGACTTCCTAGTTTAACTGAAGGTAGTGTTTTAGGTTTGCTCGGTCCAAATGGAATCGGTAAATCAACAATAATGAACATACTGTCAGGAACTTTAATTCCAAACTTAGGAGATTATGAAAACCCTCAAGATAATTGGGACAAAGTAATTGAACATTATAAAGGTTCAGCTCTTCAAAACTACTTTACAAAATTAGCTGCTGGAGAAATAAAAGCTGTTTTAAAACCTCAAATGGTGGATCAGCTTCCAAAAGTTGTAAAAGGAAAAGTAAGTGATTTGCTTACAAATGTTGATGAAAGAGAAAAAATTGGATTATGTCTGTGATGAATTAGACCTCCATAATGTTTTTAGACCGTGAAATGAAAAACTTAAGTGGTGGGGAACTCCAAAGAGTAGCTATAGCTGCAACTGTCTTAAGAGAAGGAGACTTCTATTACTTTGACGAACCTACATCCTTATTGGCTGGATGTTTCACAAAGGTTAAATGCAGTAAAAGTAATCCGTTCACTTGCTCAAGACGGCAAAAGTGTTTTAGTTATTGAACACGATTTGGCTACTTTAGATGCATTGTCCGACAATATCCATGTTTTATTTGGTGAACCTGGAGGATATGGTGTTGTATCAGGTAGAAAAGGTGTTAGAATTGGAATCAATGCATACATCAACGGATTTTTAGCTGAAGAAAATGTAAGGATAAGAAGAAATCCTATTGAATTTACAATCAGACCACCGACTCCTGAAGATGAAGGAGAATCACTGTCCAGCTATTCTGATTTAAGTAAGTATTATGACGGATTCAAATTAACTGCAGATGCTGGAGAAATATTCCACGACGAAATCGTAACTGCATTTGGTTCAAATGGTATAGGAAAAACCACTTTCGCCAAAATGCTGGCAGGAGTAGAAGAACCGACAAGCGGAGAAGTAGACACAGAAGTTACAATAGCTTACAAACCACAATATATAGTTTCTGATTTTGAAGGAACTGTTAGTGACTTCCTGTACATGAATGCTCCAAGTTTCGGAAGCAACATCTTTAAAAGCGAGATTATGGAACCTTTTAAATTAGAAGATATGCTTGAAAAAGAAGTTAAAAAGTTAAGTGGTGGGGAACTCCAAAGACTTGCAATAGCTGCAACACTTTCAAAAGATGCTGAAATTTATCTTTTCGATGAACCTACTGCATTTTTAGATGTGGAACAAAGATTAATAGCTGCAAGAGTTATTAGAAAAATGGTTGAAAGCAGAAATGCAGCATCACTTATTGTAGACCACGATATTGTATTTATCGATTATATCTCAGACAGGGCAATGGTATTTAACGGTACTCCCGGTTTAGAAGGTCATGCATCCAAACCGACAGATTTAAGAACTTCCATGAACGAATTTTTAGGAAATCTAAATATTACTTTCAGAAGAGATAAAGAAACAAAAAGACCAAGAGTTAATAAATTAGACAGCTATCTTGATCGTGAACAAAAAAAAAAGGAGAATATTATTACTTATCAGATTAAATATTCTCTAATTCTTTTTAAAATATAATCTTTTTAAAGCCTTAACGGCTTTTTTCACCATCATCATCTAACCTAACTGAATCATTAGGATTCAAATCATTTTCTTTGACAATTGATTCGGCATCTATGTTTTTACTATATCAACATCTTTTTCTTTTAGAATAGTTGAAACACAATCGTCCGTACAGCCAGTTATAGACACTACTTTTGCATCTTCCAAAATAGGACTGCATTGATTTGGCTGTGCAGAATATTCAGTTATACATGCTGCAACAATATTTTCATTATCTAGAGCTAATTCCACAGTAGCAGCCCTTACTACTAAACCAAGGGGACTTAATCCGCTACATGACACTAATGCTATTTTATCATTCATATAATCAACCTCTCTTTTAGCTACTCTTTTATCATATTTTTGCTTTATTTTAATATAACCTTTTTTATAAAATGGACAAACCAGCATACACTGGCTGCATCCTTCCCTATGGGCAGTGCAAACTTTTCTTAAAACCAGCTCATTTTCATCAAATGCATTTTCAGGACATTTCCTGATACATTTTCCACAGGTTTTACAAAATTCCCCAACCCAGCACATGTCATTTTCCTGTTTAAAAGGCAAGTTTTCAATTGATGTGTGAATCATGAAAAATCCTATATTTAAACCCTCTTTAAAAAGACACATATTGCTTCTTGTAATGATCGCATCATTTGACTGCATAGCTATTGCCCTTAAACTAATTTTATCATCTAATGGATTAAGCAGTTCTGCACTAAATTCGTTTTTTCTTAAAAAATCAGCAAAACCATACATTTTACGGCCAATTTCCTGAAATTCATCATCTATAAGCTTGCATTTTAGTTTTGATTGATCCATTTCCAAAATTTCAGGAGACATCAAATATTTAAAAATAATAACATTGTCAAAATCAATATTCCATTCTTTCCTAAAATCATCACTTAATTTAGAATAGCTAATGCCTGCACAATTATTTTCAGCAGCCAATTTTTCCAAATCTTTTAAAACAGAATTATCAATTTGAGTTTTGGGATTTGCAGGATTTGAAACTTTATAAAAATTAGGTAGCGGATGATGATATCTGAATCTGAAATCCTCATCCATAATTTCGAAACACATGATTATTTCCTTAATGCTTCAACAGCTTTAGGGAATTCTTCACAGAATACTTTTATTTGCTCCTCAGGAATAGAATAACTTATACGCAAATAATTATCCCCAAATAAATTACTGGTATATTCTCCTTCCCTTGTGAATATTTTTCTCTTAAGCAAGTAATTTGACATATCTTTAGGACTGATACCTGCACCAGATAAATCAATTGCCATCATATTAGCTTCAGACGGATAAACCGGTAAAAACACACCATCAATTTCATCAACAACCTCTTTAATTAATTTTTGATTATTGAATGTGATTGATTTTATTTTATCTTCCCATTCGCTTTTGGATTTTAAACCTGCAATTGCACCATACTGAGCAATTATATTAACTCCCAAATCATTGACAACTGCATTTTTTAAAACATCAATGATATCGGAAGTTGAAACCACTGCCCCAATCCTAACACCAGCCATTCCGAATATTTTTGAAAAACTGTAAATAGTCAGGGTTTGTTCAGGCGCATAATCTGCAGCCAGATAATGATTCCTTGCAAAATCTTTGTATGTTACATCATCTAAAAGATAAATGTCATTTTCAATAGCAATCTCAGCAAACTCTTTTATTTCTTCTTCAGTATAACCTGAACCTAATGGATTTAATGGATCGATTAAAACTACCATTTTAGTATTTTCATCCATATTCTCACGAAGAAGTTCTGGAGTTAATTTATAGCCACATTCCTCATTATAAACAGGAACATACCTTACTTCACCTGCAAATCTGTTTGCAAAGTTTCCGATAATTAAATAATAAGGATCAGACATGACCACATTATCCTGAGGTCCCAATAATGCCTGCATACAAAGGTATAATGATTCAGTAGCTCCAGCAGTTAATAAAACATCTGAATTTTTAAAACCTAAATCGTCTAAAATTAATTGCTTAAGTTCTGAAAATCCTTCTGGAGGTGGATATTTACAGTATTCTTTAGCTTTAGCACAGCTAGCCATAGCATCAGCTATAATATCACCATGTAAATGATTTGTATTTTGACCCATCCAAATCATATCTTTATCCATGAATACATCTTCAAAAAAATCGTTTGAAGATTCATATCCTTCAGGAGGAACTCTTACAACCTTTTCAAATTTCTTTTTAGGATGTTTTATGTTACCTTCCCCATAACTGCTTAAATTATTTTTCATAAAAATCACATAATAATAAAATTCCAAAGTAATTATTTATTTTAAGTTATTTATAAAATTAATGTTTAAATAATTCCCCTTTCCACTATTTTAAAAGTAACCTGTTTACCTTCACCCATACTTCTATGTCTTTTTTAGTGTAGCTACTCTTTTATTAAACTCATCATTTCGCTCTAACTGAATAATAGTTTTACTCAGTACTGCAAAATAGTTCCTCCGACTGCTTTAACAACGTCCTTGTTATCATCATCAAAAGAACTGTAAATTTGATTGGTAAGTACAACTGCAACATCATAATTACGAGCTATTTTAGCTAAAATCCCCATCTGTTTACCTAATTCCTTATTAAGTCTTGAAGATTTCATATCATCAACACGATAAAGAGCAACAGCTGAATCCAAAACACATAAATCCACATCATCATGATGCTTTCTAATCCAGAGCTCAATAGTTTTAAGATTTTCATTTTGCTCTAAAAATGAAGTCGGTTCAAAAACTATAATATTATTAACTATTTTAGGAAAATCTTCCCCTGCTATTTGTTTAATTCTGTTGATTGAAATTCCCCTTCAGTATCAACATAAACAACTTTTTTACCTTGTTTAGCTACATTAACTGCCAATACCAAAGAGATATTACTTTTTACCAGAACCGGGCGGACCGAATATCTGAGTAACAGTTCCTTTTTCCACTCCCCCGTCCAATAGATTATCAATACCTGAATTAGTTGGGATTTTATGATTATCCTCAAAATTAGCCAAGACTTTCATAATATATTATTTAGTTATACAAAGTATATATTTTTAAGCTTACCTTTTAACAAAAATAGGTTCTTCAGCAGTCAAATCAATGATTGTTGATGGATTTTTAGATTTTAAAGGACCTACATCAATAACCAAATCAACTTCACATCCTAATTGTTCCAATATTTCTTCAGGAGTGTCCAATGTATTTTCACTTGATATATTGGCGCTGGTGGTAGTTATTGGAAAAAGTTTAGCTAAATTACATGCAATCTCACTTTCAGGAACACGGATACCCACATTAGCAGATCCGCTTGTCAGATGTCTCGGAACAATTTTTGACTTTTTTTAAAATAAATGTATAAGGTCCATAGGCAAATATTTGTCCATAAAATTAAGCTGGTTTACAGAAGCCCTTGAAACCAAAGGAATTGCATCTTTAGAAGAAACTAAAAGAGAAATCGGTTTTAAATAGCTTCTTTTCTTAATATTATAAACTCTTTTAACAGCTTTTCTATTGAAAATATTAGCTCCCAAACCGTAAACAGTATCGGTAGGATATAAAATAACTCCGCCATCAGCTAAAACTTTAACAGCCTCATCAATGACCTTTTTATCTACTTTATTTTGATTAGTTTTTAATATTTTCATTAAATTACCCGAATATTTTGTGAACAATTATATATGAGTAAAATCTTTATATATAAATTATGCTTGAAAGTCTACGTCCTTTTTTAACAAAAATATTAAATCCGCTGGCCAAACATTTAAATATAAATCCGAATATCGTAACAGTGATTTCTCCGTTTATTGCAGTTCTTGCTGCTTACGGATTTGCCAATCATTTACTGATTATTGGAACATTAGCTATTTTACTAAGCGGATTTTTAGATGTTGTAGATGGTGCAGTAGCCAGATATCACAACAAAACTTCAAAATTTGGAGCATTTCTGGACTCAACAATGGACAGATTTGCAGACGCCATAATCTACATAGGAATAATATTTGGAGGATACTGTGACTGGTTTATCGGTGTTCTGGCCATACATTCAGCAATTACAGTCAGTTATGTTAGAGCTAGAGCAGAGTCCTAAGGGAGTTGAATGTAAAATTGGAATAGCTGAAAGAGCTGTACGTATGATAATATTAATGATCGGAGCAGTTATCGGATATTTAACAAGCCCAATTTACTTTACATACACCATAATAATTTTAGTAATATTATCCTACATTACAGTAGGGCAAAGAATATATCATGTATGGAGACAACTTAAATGAATGATTTAGAAAGTGCAGAAAAAATAAGTATTGACATTAAGAAATTGGAACGCAATCTGAAACAGGTTGAAGACATAAACTTTGAAGGTAAAGAAAAAGAAGTTTATGACAGAGCTGTTGATTATATGAACGATTCAAAATATTATCTTGAAAAAAAAAAGATATGCGTACAGCATTTGGATGTATCGAATATAGTCATGGATTATTAGATGCTCTTAGAATGATTCATGGTTTAATTTAAACAAAAAATCAATTAAATTCCACCATTTAATAAAAAAAACCATCCCCATTTACCATCTGCAGCTTAAAAATAAAGTATTTGATTTACAATAATATAAAAAAGTAAAAAAAAGCAGAGATTAATTAAAATCCCTTAAATTTATTCCATATCTTCGAATCTGTCTTCGAGTTTTGCCATTACACCAGGTAATGAAGTATATTCCATTTCTTCAGCAGGTAATCTGTGAGGTTCAAATGGACCGTGTCTTCTGATGTAGGTAGCGATTCTTGCAGATTCTTCCCTAGTAGGATCAAATGCAGGGTCATCAAATAAGTCAACAGGACCAATTAATTTAGCATCAGATACTTGGAAACCTAAACCGATTACTCTAGGTGGTCCGTCAAATCTAATTGGATTTGCATCTCTTTCAGATACAGGCATCATAGGACCGTTGTGAGAACCTCTCATCCATCCACTTACCATGTGAGGGAATGCGAATGGTTCTACACATTCACCATTAGCTGGGAAACCAGATTGTGCCCTTACAATAGCTGCAGGGTCATCTTTACCAACGTATTCTCCAGCCATTAAGTTTAATCTTTCAGTACTGATAGCTGCTGCAATTTCTCCGTTTTTCTTCCATACTCTTTTAATTACATATCTTCCAGTAGAACCGATTAATGCAAGTAAATCATACATTTCTTCAGGACAGTTTAGGATAACTTTTCTGTGTTCAATTACATCAAATACTTCAAATTTGAATCCATCATGTAAACTTGGGTCAATAACAAGACCTGCAGTGTTAAATGGATCTGCGAACATTTTAAAAATAGGTAAGTTAAATGCATAAGGTTCAGTTTTGTCACAGCAGTATACTAAAACAGGGTCACTTGGCCTTTCTTTGAATTCCATTTCAGCAACACCCGGACCCATACCTTTAATGTTTCCAGAAAAGGTGTCAGATAATAAATCTTGACCTGCACCATATAATTTTAATTCACGTGCTCTTTCAGTAGCTTTCATGAAAGCATTATAAGCAGTTTCGTGAACTTCTTCGTTTTCTTCCCCATTTCTATGAGTCATAATCAAGTCAATGTCGTCTCCACAACGGGAGATATAATAATCAGTTAAAATATTTGTATCTAAAGCTTCTGCTAAAACTTCATCACAAATATCCATTAAATCTGGGTGTGCTACACAGTGTCCAGACACACTTCCAATATCAGCTTTAATTACACTAACAGTTGTTTTCATTTAAACACCTCAAAATTGTATATTCTAAAGTTTAGTAGAAAATAAAAAGTTAAGCAACTAGCTTAAAAAATTATTTAATATACATTCATATTTTTGGAGTGTATACTATTTAATAATTATGTTTTAAAATAAGTTAAAAAAAGAAAAAAGTTAAGAAGTTGAAATTTAACTTCTTAAGCTGAAATTATTATTTTATTTGATGCCCAACACTCATCATACATTGATGTTATGATATATTCATAAGGCATTAATCTAATGTTTAATTTAGTTACTCCATCAGCATTGGTTGTTCTATGATAGAAAACACCATTTATATTAAAGGTTATGTTTACACCAGATATTGCTTTACCTTGACCATCAACAAGAGCAGCATTAAATGTGCTGCCGTCAAGATATTTCATGGAGAGATCTTTAGCAATTATTCTTGGTAGAACAGTTATGTTATTAGCTTTTTGTTCGCCAGTTACTGGGTTGTAAGCTGTTATGATATATGATGCTGGGTCTAATCTAATATTTAACCTAGCTATACCATTTTCATCAGTTACACGAGTGTAGAACACACCATTAATATTGAATTTTACATCAGTATTTGCTAATGCTTTTCCATTACTATCTAAGAATTTAGCTACATATTGTGTTCCATTACGGAAGTATAATGTAGTATCATTTCCCAAAATTGTGTTTTTAACTAACACACTAGCATTAACAGCCGCCATATCATAATCATCAGTTCCATTAAATAATGCACTTGCTTTGTATTCATAATAAGTAATCTAATAGCTATTGAAGCAGTACCATTTTCATCAGTGATTCTGGCATAAACTTTACCATTTATTGTGAAGTAAACAGTTGCATTAGCTATTGGATTTCCAAATCCATCAACAAGTTTAGCCATGAGTTTTTGTGGACCATTAAAGTATTTTACAAGGTTATCCATTGTTAAAGTGGTTTTAGTATTTTTATTAACTGTTATAGTTCCATTGACAATCATGGAATCATATTTGTTATCTCCAGTATAGAAGGTTACTACTTTGTATGTTCCTTCATCTAAATAGGAATAATAACTTTAGCAGTACCGTTAACAACTGTTCCTTTGTAATCGGTTCCGTTTATTGTTACAATTACATTTCCGGTTCCGTCTTCAGGAACACTAACAGTTATTGTAGCATTTTCACCTTTAACAATATCTGCAATATCAACAGTCATATTATAATCAGACACTTTGGAAACAGTAAAAGCAGTAGAGTTTTTAATAGGTGCATAAATGTCATCACCATTATAGAATGCATCTACACTGTAAGTACCATTAGCCAAATCAGAGATGGTTACACTAGCCATTCCATATTTAGTCATAACAGTGTAATTTTTACCATTAACACTTATAATTACCTCACCAGTTGCATCTTCAGGTAATGCAACACCAATTACAGCATTTTCACCAACTTTAATATTATCAACAGCAATATCAATTGTAGAAGCTAATTTAGTTACATTGAATTTAGCACTATCTTCACTAGCTAAATATTTGTCATCACCATTAAATTTAGCAACAACATCATAAGAACCACTAGCCAAACCAGATAAAGTTAAAGTACCTTTACCATCAACAACAGCAACATTATAAATTGCATCACCAACAGTAACACTAACTACTCCAGAAGTTATTTCAGGAACAGCAATACTAATAACAGCATCCTCACCAACTTTAATATCACTAACATTGACAGTAGTTGTAGAAGCTAATTTAGCTACATTGAATGTTGTTGAATTGTATGAAGTTTTATAGTATTTATCACCATTATAGTAAGCAAATACAGGATAATCACCAGTAGTTAAATCAGCTATTTTTAAAGTAGCTACACTATCTGTAATATCTACAACATAGGTTTTACCATTTACGAAGAATGTAACAGTTCCTGTTGCACCATTAGTAACAGTTGCAGTAATTACTGCTTCTTCACCGCATTTAATGTCTTTAGCTTCAACAGCAATTGAAGAATCAATTAAATCAATAGTGAATTTAGTGGAATTATAACTTTCAGTTACAATGGAATTTCCATTATATTTAGCTTCAATATAATATACTCCAGCAGGCAAATCACTTAAAGTTAATTTAGCAGAACCATTAACAATAGCTACATCATATTTGTCACCGTCTACAATAACAGCAATGTTTCCAGTAGCTTTTTTATCAATAGTCACATCAATTAAAATTTTTCCAGGTTCTTCAGAAGTAATGTTGAATATTAAATCAGAACTTCTAGGATAGTTGTTTTCAACTACATTGTTTTTACCTGCTTTAATTTCAACAGCAGCATCTCCACCCAGATTACGAGTAATCAATAAGTTGCCAGTTACATTAGATCCGTCTACATTAATAAATGAAACTGCATAATGGCCGTCAACGTATATTCTGTTGTCACGTATATCAAATGAACGGTCTCCGTACATGTATTGAGCATAGCTGATACCATACATATAATTTTCAGGACTATAATCGCCCACGTTGTAAGTGTAGATTGTGTTGTTGTATATTTTTGCATTACCGTTTTGCACTTCAATACCTGAAACTAAAGCCCAGCTACCACTAGCAGAAGCTAAACCTGTTACATTAATTAAGTTATTTGCAATGTAAAGTTCAGATGTTCCGCCAGTCATACTTGCAAAGTAAATACCTAAGTTTGGACCGTTACTTATACTTGTAATGTTGTTTCCAATCATAGATACTTCACATTCTACGCCTTGTATTGCATATGCAGTACCTGCAGCATCTTTACCACCAGCAGTAGACATTTTAAAGTCATTATTGGAAATCATTAAGTTTTTATTGTATCCAATGTTAATTCCATAGAGGTAATTGCTTGTACCAGCAGGAATAAGTGTATCAATCATTGAGAAATTATTTCCATCAATTACACAGTCATTAGATCCGACAATAAACATACATTGTAAAGTAGGGAAGCTGGCACTTCCATCATTTGCAGTAGTGTTTACATTGTTTTTGGAAAATGTTACATTATTACATTCCCTCATCCTAATTGGATTTACAGTGTTTACACCCATCATGAAGTATTTCATATCATAATTAGATGCAAATAGGTAAGGTAAAACAGCAGTAATATTATTTCCATTAATGAATGAATTAGAAACACCATCTATATTAATAACGCATGCAGTTAATGTATCATCTTTAGGACATGATTCAAAGAAAATATTGCTGTTAACAACATTTAAGTTTGAAACACCATTTGCATTAATTGCAACAGCATCTACACTTTCTTTAATAATATAGCTAATGTTCATATTAGAAACATTTACATTATTTCCAGCTACCAATATGAGAGCTCCACCATTATCAGCACATGAAACATTAGAGATTAAAGTTAATCCATTTAATACTACATTATCTGAAAGCACAGCAAATGCTATGTTTCTTAATACTGCATTATCGCTGGTTATTTTAAGAGGAGTTGTAATAGAAATAAGATTTACAATATCTGAGAATTCTCCTTTAAATATTAATTCATCGAAAGGAACTTCTTCTCTTAATAATCCGTCTTCATCAAAGTAGATAAAGAATGTTTCATTAGTTACAACATTTCCGTAAACTGAGACATCAGAAGTAGCATTAATTAAGGTGTATGTTTCATCACCATAAGTTACAGCAATATCATATTTACCTGCAGTCAAATCAGAAATAGTTACATTAGCTTTTGAATCAGTAAATGAAAGAACATATTCTTTATTATTGATTTTAAGCATGAATTTTTCAGTTAAATTAGATAATGAATCAACAGTCACATCAATTATTACATCACTGCCTTCAAATACATCTTTTGCAGTAATTGTAACATTGACAATTCCGCCAGGAAGGTTGTCTTTTACAATGTTTGTTTCAACAGTAGAATTAACTGCATTATCACCTAATTTATCTCCAGCAATTAAATAGTTATTGGTAATTACATTATCTCCACCAGTTGCAAGAATTGTTGCATCACCAGTAGCAAGTACAATATTATTATATTTAATTGTGTTTTTAGCACTTTGAACAGTAAGCATACCTCCAAATGTGGAGTTAATTAATGTAGTGTTAGTTGCACTGGATTTAATAGTTCCAACACCACTAATAGATACATTTTCAATAACTGCATTTTTACCGTTTACAGATAAAGAAGCAGCAGTTACATTAGCTACTTTAGCTCCTGCCTGAACTGTTAAAGTTGCAGTTGCACTGCTGTTAGATACAACAGAATTAGAACTGACAGATATAGCTTTTTGCAGTGTTATTGTAAGCAACTGAATCTGATCCTATAGTTAAAGTACCTGAACCAGTGTTGTTGTAAGCAATAGAACTAGCTGAAACACTCATACTAGCTCCTCCAATTAAAACATTGTCACAGTAAGTGTTGTTGTTAGGAGTAGCACCCCATGCAGGAACAATACCATTACCAGCATAATTAATTACATTTCCTGCAATTAAATTATTATTACCGTTAATTCCAATACCGTAACAAATTCCCGCAGCAGGACTTGGACCTGTTATTTTATTATTGATGATTTTATTAATCATTACTTAAATCACAGCCTGCATCATTAAAGGTATTCAAGTAAAGTAAATTACCTACATTACCTTCACCGACAATAGTGTTATTTTCAACAGTACAATTTTGAACGTGAGTTAAAACAATACTGCTTGACCCACCATTATTGCTGGTGTAAATGTAGCTGTTCTTAAGAGTTACATTAGTAGATCCGTGACGTATAGCAGTAGTTCCAACACCAGAACCAACTCTTTTATTTTCAACAATTACACTAATATTATTTAAAACTACATTATGAGCATCATAAATCCAAACCTGAGTGTTATGGAATATAATACCAGACACATTGGATCCGGAACCTCCATTATTGATTGTGAAGCATGAACCTTGGATTTTCTCCAAGTAAACTACCTGCAGTAGTGTTTAAATCAATGAATGCATCACCAGTAGTTGAAATCATATTAATTGGTTTATTAATAACCAAATCAAATTTAACATCATCATGACTATAGAATTTACCTCTGAAGTCTAAAGTTGCACCTTCAGGAACATAATCTGCTAAAGTACCGTTAATAAAGTAATCAAAGAATGTTTCATTAGTTACAATACCATCAAATACTTTAAATGTTGTGCTGTTGGTTGAAGATTTAAATTTGCCATCACCATCATAATCCACTTTAACAGTATTTTCACCAGCAGGCAAATCAGATACTTTTAAAGTAGCTTTACCATCAGTTAAATTAACAGTGTAAGTTTTACCACCAACCATGATGTTTGCAGTACCAGTTGCAGCAGAATTAAGAGTTATGCCAATAACTGCTTCTTTACCAATCCATGCATTATTTACATCAATTATAATATCGGTAGACATAGGATAATTATTTTTAACTACATTATTAGTTCCTGATTTAAATATTGCTGCATCATCACCGTTTAACTCATGTGCATACAATGTGTTTCCAATTATTTGTGAATCTTTAGCAGATTTAATTAATACTGCATATTTTCCTTCAGAATAAATGGTATTATTCTGAATATCAAATTGGTGGCTTCCGCTGGTTGATTGTACATAAGTAATTCCTGCAATATTATTGTCATCATTATATTCGTTTACATTTTGAACATAGATAGTGTTATTATATGCTTTAGCTACAGTATCCATAATTCCATACCTGAAACCAAAGCAAATTCGGCAGGTCCAGCAAAACCAGTTACATTAATCCAATTATTCTCAGCAGTAATTTCAGTAGCACCATAATAATTTTGTGAGTACACTCCTAAATTAGGACCGTTAGATACTGTGGTTAAATTATTTCCTTTAACTACAAAATTATTATAAGGACCTGTAACCTGTACAGCATAAGCAGCGCCGGCACCCTCTTTACCACCAGTAGTATTAAGTAATACACGATTATCTTCAACAATTACACTGTTGGATTCATAAAAATCAAGTGCATAAATATAACTTGAAGTTCCTTTCGGAGTTATTAAATCAGTATGAGAAATAGTATTGTTTTTAATTAATAAATTATTAGCAGTATGAGCAATAAATGCATCGAAAGTAGGGAAATTAGCATTATTTCCTTTAGTCCAAGCAGAATTATCCACTATATTATTAATAATTTTAACATTTTCTGATTTTTCCACACCAATTGCAAATACCAAATCAGTGTCAATACTTCCCCAATGGCTGTAATCAACATCCACTAACGGACATGAAGTAGTAATTATGTTTGAATCAACAACAGCATTGTTACTTTTTGCTATTTTTATACCCTGAGCAAATACTTTACCGTCAACATTGTTTCCAGTAAAAGTAATTGTACTGTTTACTAATTTAAAGTTATCTGCACCACTAGCATAAACTGCAATTGCATTATTAGAACCATCAGTAGCATTATAATCAATAGTAATATTATTTACTGTGACATCACTACCGATAGCATATATAAGAGCACCATCAGTATCAGCAACATAATTGGTAGCATTTAAAGTTAAATTATTTAAAGTAGTTCCTTGTTCACACATTATTGCAATATTTCTTAATACTGCATTATCACCATTAATAACAATAGCTCTTGGAACATAAACAACATTTACACCAAGATTAGAGAATTCACCTTTGAAGATTAAAGTATCAAAAGTAATATCTCCCAATAACATTCCGTCATCACCAAAGTAATCAAAGAATGTATTATTAGTTACAATATTGGTTAATTCTTTAGTGGTAACTGGAACGGTTAAAGTTTGACTGCCTGATTTAACAGTAATTTGATCATTACCTTTTACAGTGTAAGTTATACTAGCTACCCCATTATCAGTAGCTGCAACATCACTGGATAAAGTTCCATTAACAGCTTCAAAATTAACATTAATAGATGGAATAGATTTAGCTAATTCTCTAATTACGCCATTTGCATTATAATGATTGAAGTTAACTGTTAATGTTTTTTCATTTCCAACTATGACCTTTTCAATACTTGTTGGATCAACACTCATGACAACCCAGTTAGAAACATCAATCATCATCACATGGTTCATCATCATAATCTAAACCAGCACCAACTAAAGTTGAAGGATTGCTGTTAGTTCCCCACCAGTTATATTGAGCATTAGCACTTGGTTCACGACCTTCATTGTAAATTAATTTATTAGTTCCTTTTCCAAGTAATGCAGAGTAATGTAGAGTTAAGATACCTGAATTGTAAATATCATCACCATGATAACCAGTATTTCCATTGGAAGCTGCATTAGCATCAAAAATGGAAGTTTCAATATTTAAGGCACCTTTATTATAAATAGCCCCACCATCTTTATTAGCTTTGTTTCCAATGAATTTGGAATCTTTAATGGTTGCAGTACTTGAATCAGATTCAATGTGAATTGCTCCACCATTTCCTACAGTAACTACATTATTTTCAAATGTTGCATTATTAACATTTAAAGTTCCTTTATTAAGCCAAATACCACCTAATCTAGCAGTATTATCAGATAGTGTAGAGTTAATTACATTTACCGCACCACTATCAATATATAAAAATGCATAAGTAGTACCTTTAGCAACATTATTACTGGAAATAGATGTATTGATAATATCAAGATTACCTGAATTAAATATTAATCCGTAACCGTCATTTTCATAAATATTTGAATTAACAATAGTCATTACACCAGTATTATATATTGAACTTACAGTAGGAGTACTTCCTGATTTTTGAGTGTTTTTGTAAATGCTTACATTATTTAAGTTTACAGTTCCTTTACTTTGCATAACTCCACCAAAATTATTTAATGCATTAGTAAATGCAACATTAGTGAAGTTAACAATTGTATTCTCATTTATATTCATGATTTTAGAAGCATTACCATCAATGATAACTTTTCCTGAACCGATCATTGCAAATGATTTAGCTATTGTTAAAGAATTAGCAATATAAGTACCCTCACCTACATGAATAGTGTAACCTTCAGCAACTAATTCAATTGCTTTTTTGCAATAGTAGCTACAGGACTATCCTGACTACCGTCATTTGCATCACTACCAGTAGATGATACCCAAACATCAGTTACTGGAAGTTTTGCAACAACTTCAATAGTTAAAGTTTGACTACCTGATTTAACAGCAATCTGATCATTGCCATTTACAGTGTATGAAACAGCAGCAACACCATTAACAGTAGAAACAAGATTACTTGCTAAAGTACCATTAACAGCACTAAATTCTACATCAATAGCAGGAAGAGGTTTTGACAAGTCATTTATAGTATCAAAACTTGAATATTTGTTGAAATTAACAGATATTGTTTTTACATCACCTATTTCAGCATCTGTTACAGTAGTTGGATCTGCACTCATGATTACCCAATTGTTTAATGTTACTGTTGAAGGCACTAAATTCTTAGGAGAATTAGTTCCCCACCAGTTGTAATTAACTGTAGCCACACCAGATGCAGATTCAGCATTAGATATTGCATAGTCTCCTTCAGCAACATTATCTAATAAAACTGAATATGAAATGGTTGAATTACTGCCACCATTTAAGTATAATGCAGCACCTAATTTAGCCTGATTGTTTTTGAAAACAGAATCTGTAACACTGACATTACCGTTTAATGAAGTGTATATTGCTCCTCCCTGACCACCAGTGAATTTTCCAGGATTAGCTTTGTTATTAATAAACATAGATTCTTTTTATAATACATTCTCCACCAGAAACAAATAATGCTCCTCCCTGACCAGTATTTGCACTATTACTTTCAAATGTAGAATTAATTATATTAACAATACCTATAGTTGCATCAGATGATTTAGTTGCATAAATAGCTCCACCATATTTAACAGCATTATTTCTAAATACAGTATTGGAGATAGTTGCATTTGCTGAAGTTGTATAAACTATACCATAAGAATTAGAAAATGAAGTCATATCATTATTATAAAACTCAGAATTATCAATAACTAATAATGTATCATTTTGATTGTTTACAACACCTTTGCCTGCAGAATTTTGATAAAATTTAGAATTATTAATATTTAATTTATTTTTATTAGTAATTATAGTTCCAGAATTACCAGTGGCCTTATTTGAATAAAAGTTAGAATTAGAAATGGTTAACTTACCTTCATTTGAAATAGCACCTACAAGAGCATCATTACCATTTGTGAAAGACAAATTAGTTAAAACAACAGTTGCATCAGCAGTTACTTCCATAATTTTTGAAGCATTACCATCAATTACTGTATTAGCACTACCTTCTAAAGTTAAACTTTTAGAAATGCTTAAAGTTTTATCATTTACATAATTACCATCAGCAATATGAATAGTATAACCATCTCCAGCAAGTTCAATAGCTTTTTGCAATAGTAGCTACAGGATTAGCTTGACTACCATCATTATCATCACTACCTGTAGTTGCTACCCAAATATCAGCTGCTGCTTGTTTTGCAACAACATCAATAGTTAAACTTTGACTACCTGATTTAGCAGTGATTTTATCATTAGTTGTAGTAGTGTATGTTACAGTAGCTATACCATCTACACTAGCTACATTATTTTTACTTAAAGTACCACTAACAGCACTAAAGTCAACATTAATTCCAGAAATAGATTGAGCTAAATCTTGAATACTACCAGAAGCATCAGTGTAATGATTGAAGTTAACACTTACATCAATAGCTTTACCACTTTCAGCATTAATAGTAGTTTCAGGAGTACTCATAACTACCCATTTATTTACATTGTCACCAGTGTAAGTATTAGTTCCCCACCAGTTGTAATCTAAATTAACAGTTGGAGTAATTCCAGATTTGACATCTACATTTTTACTGAATCCATTATCAACAATAGATGAATAAGTTATATTAGCTTTACAAGCAGAATGGAAATAAATTAATGCACTGCTAGAATCAGCAAATGTATTATTTTCAATTATACAATTAGTCATGTTTAAAGCAGCTACATCTCCCACATATAATAAATACTTACCACCATTACCACTTTCAGATTTTCCAACTACATTATATTAGAAATTACAGTGTTAGAAATAGTTAATTTACCTCTGCTTTCAACAACTGCTTGTATAGGCCCACTAACTCCAGTTATAATAGAATTAGTTAAAGTTACTGTTGCTTCTTTTACTATTTGAATAAAATACATTTCTTAAATATACATATTCATTGCCAGCAACAACACTATCTGCTAATTTAGGATTAATAATAGATATATTATCAAAAGTATATTTTCCAGAACCTGAAACATAAACAGTTGACCCAGAAGCTACTCCACTAACTACGTCTTTTATTGTACAATTAATAATATCCGCAACATCACAAGCTAACTGTAATGCACCAAATTTAGCTTTAATATCTATAAAAGTACAGTTAATTACTTTAAGATTTGTAGATCCATCAATATCCAAACCAGAAGCATACCTATTAGTAGATGAAACACCAGTGAATATAAGATTAATAAACTCTAAATTGCCATTTACATCACCTGAAAATACATTTGCACCATTACTACTTAATATAACATTACCTTCACCAACAAAAGATAAAGATTTATTAAGACTTATTTTTCCCTGATTATAAGTTCCTTCTTTAATATGAATAGTAGATCCACTTTGAGCTAAGTCTACAGCTTTGCTGACACTAGCTACAGGACTAGCTTGACTACCATCATTATCATCACTACCAGTAGTTGCTACCCACACCTCACCAGATGGAGAATCGCCAACTACCTGAGAATCCTCTGAACTTATCTGATTAGCAAATACAACATCATCGACAGATATGTCTTCACTAATACCAATTGCATCAGATGAATTCATAACTATCTCATTACTATCTGCTGCACTTACACAAGATATTGAAAATGCCACAATAGCTATGAGACAGATTAATAAAATTTTCTTATCCATGAGTATCCTCCTTTTTTATTTTATTTTGAAAATTTTAAGTTTTTGAAAGTTTTTATATTATCAAACATCACCAATATATCATTATAACCCCCACAATAAGTTAAACTAGCTTTAAACCAGCAAAACACACATCTATAAATTCAAAATAAATTTATCAAAACTAAACAAATTTTGAATATGATTTATATTTATATTATAAGGATATATTTAAGATTTATCAAATAATTTTGAAAAGTAAAAAATAAGTTACATCAGAATTTAAAAAAAGAAGAAAAAAGATTAATCAATGGAATCAAAGGCTTTTTCAATAGCTTCTTTTTTGATTCATTGCCCTGCAAGCCTCTTCAACTCTATCAACATCTGCTTTTGTTTCAGGATATTTGGGAACTGCATGACATCCCCCATCATCCAATTTAGAAATTTCAAAAGTTCCGATATCTTCAGCTATTCTAGTAATTTCCAATTTGTCCAAACCTATCAAAGGGCTTAAAATCGGCATGTCAACACCATGACGGGTAGCCAATATATTAGACAATGTCTGTGAAGCTACCTGACCTACACTGCTTCCGTCTACAATAGCTGATGCTCCATATTTATGTGCTAATTTTTCAGCTATTTTATACATCCCTGACTTGCATAAAACACAGGTCATTTTTTTCCGGAGCACAGTCTTTAGCCTGCTGCAAATACTCCCCATATTTTACAACTTTTTTTTGTAATAGGAACTCCTTTTGCATAACTTTGAAGCTGATCAATTATTTTATCAAAGTTTTCATGAACTTTAGGTCCTGTAAATGGAGCATTATCACAATGAAGTGCTATAACCTCGCATCCTCTTTTCATCATAAGATAAGCTGCCACCGGAGAATCAATACCGCTGGACACCAAAACAACAACCTTTCCCTGAGTTCCCAGTGGAAGGCCTCCCGGCCCTTCAATTTTTTCATGATAAATAAAAGCTTCATCATCTCTTACTTCAACATAAATTTTAAGTTCAGGATTTGTTAAATCAACAGGACATCCTACTTTTTAACAACTACAGAACCGCAGAATGCAGCCATTTCCTGAGATGTGAAATCATGGTTTCCCACTCTTCTGCATTTTATGGCAAATCTTGTATCTTTGCCTATGAATCCGTCATCAACAAGATTATCTACATATTCACCTAATGTTTTTTCAATATCTTCATAGTTTCCATATGTTGAAACAGCCGGAGAGTAAGATACAACACCAAATACCTTATTTAAATTTTCCAAACACTCGCCATAGTTTTTGGAAAGATATATATTCTTCCCTGGTTTCTGTCAACTTCACAGTCAATAGCTGCTTTAATATTTTTAACCAATTTGCGCTCAAAACGTGCTCTTACTTTTGAGCTTTTTAAACCAATTTCACCATAACGTGCTATAACTACATCATAATTCATATTATTCCTCTTTTAATACTTTAAGGTGTCCAGCCATAAATTTAAGAGTAGATCCCTGTACCAGTACTGAAATACAAGTAACAACCATTACAATATCAAATATCATTTGTGCATTATAAATACCATGTACCAATGGATAAAATGCAAATACAATAGGTACTGCCCCTTTAATTCCTGCCCATGAAACAAACGCCTTTGAAGGTCTGTCTATATCAAATGGAGCCAGAGATATCAGTACTGCAATTGGCCTTGCCACAAATGTCAGTATCATTGCAATCCATATTGCCGGAATTAACATAGGTATAAGTTCCTTTATTGATGAAAATGCACCAAGCAATACAAACATTACAATCTGCATAATCCATGCAATACCTTCAAAAAGGATAATTGAGTATATTTATACTTGATTTTACAATTACCTATTATTACTGCCGCAATATATACTGACAGGAATCCATTTCCCCCAACAACTTCAGTAGCTGCAAATGAAAGAATAGCTGCAGACAATAACAGTACCGGATACAATCCCTCAACGCTTAATTTAATCCTTGCAAGCAATTTTGAAAATCCTTTACCTAAAATTGCACCCATTATTAAACCTAAAGCCAGTGATTTAAAGAAATTAAATATTAGGAGCAACATAGATGTCTCAGGATGAATTATTAAATAAATCACTGATGTTACAAGTATATAAGCCATAGGATCGTTTGTAGCACTTTCTAACTCAAGCATGTGATCCAAATTATCTTTAATATGTAACTTTTGTGTTTTAAAAATTGAAAACACTGCTGCAGCATCTGTAGAAGATATAATTGAACCTATTAAAAATGAATCCAACCATCCTAACCCGAATAGTAAATGAACCAGTATTCCTACAACAATTGCAGTAATAAAAACACCGACGGTAGATAAGGAAATTCCTTCCCATGTTACTCTTTTAATGTTGGCAAGTTCAGTGTCCAAACCCCCGAAAACATAATAATAATCAGAGCAAAAATACTTATCGATTGAATCATATTATAATTCGTTATCGATGATGATATAATCTGGTTGGTGTCTAAAATCAAACCTACAATTAAAAAAAATCAATAATGCGGGAACACCGATTTTAGCTGTGAATTTACTTAACAATACACAGACTAAAAGTAAAAATCCTATAAACAACAGTACCAAATGAACATCAAACATAAATATCAAATTATTTCAAAAAAATTTAGATTAAAATCGCCATTACTAAAAAAATATAACAGCTAATATAAACTTTTAATTTTAACATTTATAAGCATTATTGTTAAAGACCCTATTATCTAAATAAGGTCAATAGCAATATTTAATGCTTCATTCATGTTCTCGCATTTAGGCCCTGCTCCCTGAGCAAGAGTTAAACGGCCACCGCCGCCACCACCAAGAACCCCTGCAGCTTTTTTAATTATTTCATTTACTTTTATGCCTGCATCAATAGCATTTTGGGAAGCTGCACCAACAATTTTACCGTCATTGTTACCCATTAAAACAACATCAGCCTTGTCATTATCTGTAAAGTCAGTTGCAATCTTTTGAAGCTCTTTAAAATCAGCATCAATTAACTGTTTAACAACTTTAAGACCATTAATTTCAGTAACATCATCAGCTAATGAATTCATTTTTAAACTAGCTATTTCAGACTTTAACTTGTCAATTTCATTTTTTGTGCTTTCCATTCAGAAAAGAACCTGTCACAGGTTTTTGGAAGTTGATCGTCATCGACTTTAAATATTCCTGAACTTTCACGAAGCAGTTTGTTTTCGTTCTGAATTGAATCAACTGCAGCTATTCCTGCTGAGAAATCAATCCTTTCAACACCGTCCTGAACCCTTTCTGTTTTATTGATTTTAATTGGACCGATATCACCAGTTCTTAAAACATGAGTTCCTGCACAAGCCTGAACATCAATACCCGGTATTTTAACAACACGAATTGACTTACCCGGCACAATACCACCCTGATAAAGTTTAAATCCATATAATGATTCTGCTTCATCCCTTGTATAAAATTTAATATCCAATTCAATATTGTCCATTACATATTCATTAGCTAATTTCTCAATTTCATTAAGTTCCTCTTGAGAAATACGTTTATGATGAGATAAATCTATACGGGATCTGGATACTCCTTTTTGAGCACCTGCTTGCCAAATATGTTCACCTAAGATTTTACGGGCAGCTGCTACAATAAGGTGAGTTGCTGAATGATGGCGGGCTAAAGTAATTCTCCTGTTCCAGTCGATTTTACCTTCAACTTTTTTACCAACAAAGTTATCCAAATCAACATCACCATCTACATGATGCAATACCACATTGTTAACTTTTTTCAGCATAATTGATATTAACAACAGCACCATCAACAGAAATTGTACCTACATCAGAAGGTTGACCTCCTCCTTCAGGATAAAATACTGTTTTATCAAATACCAATGTGTTTTTTACCGTCTTTTTCAACTACTCCTAAAACTTCTGCTTCAAATTCTTTCTGATTAAAATCTTTATAGAATAATAAATCTGTTTCAGGATAATCAATTTCAAAAGATTCCTTTTTTATTGGAGGTGTCTTTTTCATGAGCTCCTGCTACAAGAGTAAAAAATTATCCGGAACATTTACAGTAAAATTATCTCCCGCTATTTCAACAACTGTTTCCGGAGGAATTCCATGAGCATCATATAAATCCATTAACATGTCTAAAAGGCATTTCTGTTTTACCTTCTTTTTTAAGACGTTTAATTGATCTTTTTAACAATACTGGTTCCTTTTTTAATAGTAGATTGATATCTTTCCTCTTCAAGAGAAATAATATTCATAATATGATCTTCAGAATCTTTAATTTCAGGATAGAATTTAGTTAAAAATTCAAGCTGAATTCCCATAACCTCTGCCAAAGACTCTTTCATGTTTAACTCTTTCATGAAACGGATAGTTCTTCTTAAAACTAAACGGGCCAAATAACCTTCCTTTACATTTGAAGGAATAATTCCGTCAGCCAGCATGAAAGCAAGACAACGGGTATGGTCTGCAATAATATAAATTGCTTCCATAGGTTCTGCAGATTCTAAAAGTTCATCTAAAGTAATGCCTAAACTATTAGCCACCTGTTGACGAAGCTCTTTAATATCTCCAATATCCTCAATATCCATCATACCAGCTATTTGAGCATTACGGGCCAAAATATCAGTATTGACCTTAACATCAGTTAATTCTTTTAACTTAGCCACTACAGGAGCAAAACATGCATCATAAGCAGTAGGAGTTCCCTGAGAAATCCAAGCTATTCTTTCCAAACCATAACCTGTATCTACAACTTTAATTGGAATTTCTTCTTTTCGCCATTGTCTAAAGTTTTATATTGAATGAAAACCAAAGTAGCTAATTCCACACCACGAACACAAACTTCGTAACAAGGTCCTTCATTACCTCCACCACTCCACCATGATTTGATAAAGCAGATTTCCTCAGTGTTAATTCCAATATATTTAAAGAACTCATGACAAAGTCTTATTGTCTCATCTTCCCAGTAAATGAAATTTTCTTCAGTATTTATTACAGTGTGAGATCCCATTGTAAAACAGGTCATGTGTCTACCTGTTCTTCCAACATTATCAACATCATTTAAACGAACAGAAGGCTGTTCAATTTCTAAAGGGTTTGCTGGCGGTTTAACCATACCGGAAGTAACCCAAGGCTGAAACAGAATATAGAAGCTCCAACTAAAAATACATCATCTCTCCATCTTTTTAGCTAAAATAGGATATCTCTTAATAGGAGTATGTCCCTCTTTTTCTAAAAATTCTCTGAAAACTTGTTGAATTTCATATAAAGTATAAGGTTTATCAGTTGCAGGATTTCCAATAAATTCATATTCATCACATGGAGCATCCCCACAGGTATCCCTGTCAACTTGTGCGTAAAATTCATGTCCACAAGTTTTACATTTTTGTTTTTTATAACCAAGTTTATCGAATATTTCAAGCATTTCAATCAATTTTAAAATCTATTTATTATAATTTACTATTTGTTTTTAATATAATAAATATATTTTTAGAAAAAAGTAATCACATTAGGAAGTGCTTAAAATAAGTGTTAAGTTGAAAATAAGTTTTAATTAATAAAAATAGTAGTTAATAAAAAAAGAAAAGAAAAAGATAGAAAAAATCTATCCGAATAAAGCTCCTAAACCAGCTGCTGCTGCTTCTTCAGCTTCTTCTTCCTCTTCCTCTTCTTCTTCCTCTTCTTCTACAGCTGCTTCAGCTGCTGCTGGAGCTGCTGCTGCAGGAGCTGCTGCCATAGCAGTAGTTTCCATTGCTTCATCAATGTCAACATCTTCTAAAGCTGCGATTAATGCTTTAATTCTAGCATCATCAGCTTCAATTCCTGCTGCCTCTATAATACTTTTAACATTTTCTTCGTTAATATCTTTATCTGCACTGTGCAAAATCATTGCCGCATATATATATTCCATGTTATCACCATTAGTTTTATAATCTAATTTGTAAGGTTTATAATAATAAAAAATTTTAATTAATTATTTTAACCGAAGAGAGCCCCTAACCCAGCTGCTGCTTCTTCTTCTGCATCTTCTTCCTCTTCTTCTTCCTCTTCTTCCTCAACAGTTTCTTCAACAACAGGAGCTGCTGCAACTGCTACGTTAGAAAGTTTTTCAGCTAATTCATCATCTAAAGCTCCTTCAGTACCTGATACTTCGGATGCTAAAGCTAACATTTTAGCTTGTGCGAGACCAATTATTGGCTCTGAGGTTTCAGAAGTCATTATTGCTGCATCAACACCAACATTGATTGCTCTGGTGTAAGCGAGAGTAATGATTGTGGAAATAGTTTCCTCTGTAGGAATAGCTGCATTAACAGACAAGTTGAATGCATTTCTGAATGCATTTTGAACATCTGCTAAAGTTTGTTCTTCGTCGATTGCGAGTACTTCAGAAGTATAAATTGCTTCTTCTTCGTATACTGCTCTTAAATCAATCCCAACTTCCATAGGATTAATATCCATTCTTGATAAAGTACTTGCAACAGCAGCAGATACTTCTTCACCTGCTTCTACAAGAACGGTTTCTTTAGAAACAACAATTTTACCTTTATCAATTTTAGCTGGAATTCCAACTTGTTGTAATTCACCGAGGAATGGACCTGGTTCAAAACCTGTGTCTCCTTCAGGTATAACAATATCATCAGTAGCAATAGCACCTTATGGTTTAGCAGGAGCTGAAGTTTTACTGTCTTCTAATATTTTATACAATTTGAAAGGATTCATTTCAGTTGCAATAACTGCAACTTGACCTTCCATATGCTCTGATAAATCAACAATGTTGTTTTTACTAGCATTACAATCTTCGAGAGCTAAATCAATAAGATTCTTTTTGACATTCTGATGACAGCTTTGTTATGAAGAGATTTCCTCATTTCTTGAAGCTGTTTTGCAGGAATGTTTAATAAATCTACAATCCCGATAACATCATATTTATCAATTAAAGATTTAAGCTCATTAACTTCTTCTTTTTTCCATTCAGCAACATGAGCCATTAGATCACCCTCACTATTGGACCCATAGTTGTTTTAATAAACATGGATTTAATTTGATTTCTTCCTTTATCTAAATGGCGGTCTAAGACTGTAAGAACAGTTTCAATATTTTCAGCTAAATCTTCATCTGACATATCTTGGCTTCCAACAATAATCTGAATAGCAGGTTGTTGTTTGATACCAACTTTAACTGTGCTTTGTAATCTTTCTAAAAGTGGATCTAATTTGATACTAGCTGGCACTGGTTTTGGCATTTTATTACGAGGACCAAGAATTGGACCTAAGAATCTACCAACAAGTGGCATCATATCAGCTTGAGCTATAAAGAAATCAACAGAGTTTGCTGCTTTTTAGCTGCTTTTCTGTCTTTTTCCTAACTCTTCTAAATCCGCTTTATTAATCACAAGAGCGACACCAGCATCTTTAGCTTGAACAATAAGTTCCCCATCAGCTATGACTCCGATTTTAACTTCTTTACCACGGCCGTTAGGAAGAGTAACTTCCTCATTAAACCTATTTTCTGGTTTTTGACATCTAAGTCGCGAATATTAACAATCATATCCACAGACTGTGTGAAGTTTCTCGGCTTTGATTGTTCTTTTGCCTCCTTCACCGCTTCTAATACTTCTTGTGTCATATTATCCCCCATGAACAAATAAGTGTTCATTGGATTATTTTTTAAATTTGGTTTCATGAGTAATCGATTAAAGAAAAAATTCTTCTTCGATTGCATGAATTAAACAGTATATCAATTATAATCGCAATTATAACATCATATACACTGTTTTATAAGTTTGAATTTTAAATTTGAATAGATAATGTTTATTCAACTAAAACATCATCGTATTTTCCAGCATCAACATCTTTTTGTGCTTCTCTTGGGTCTTTACCATCAACAGAAAGTCCCATACTTACACAGGTTCCCATTACCTCTTTGACACCTGCTTTGTAATCATTAGCTAATAATGAATCAAATTTCATCCTAGCTATTTTTAAAGCTTTGTCAATAGGTAAATCAGCTACAATATCTGCACCTTTTGGCTCATGAGAAGCTTTTTCAATGCCGAGTTCTTCCATAATGAGAGAAGTAGTTGGAGGAGTACCAATTTCAATTTCAAATTCTTTAGTATCTCTATCAATGCTAACTTTAACAGGTACTTTCATTCCTGCAAAGTCTGCACTTTTATTATTAATTTCTTCAACTACTTGCATCATGTTAATACCGAAAGGTCCTAATGCTGGACCTAATGGAGGTCCAGGAGTTGCGCTTCCGCCTTCGATAAGAATTTCAACTGTATCTTTAGCCATCAGTCAGCCTCCTTTTGAATAATTCTAATTTGATCAGCTTTTACAGTAACCGGAATAGGTACTGCTGCTTCTATTAACTCTAGAACTACTTCTTCACGTGATTCATCAATACGAACCACTTTTGCTCTTTCTCCTTTAAACGGACCAGAAATAAGTTCAACAACACTTCCTTTTTGGATAGAGGAAATGATAGGTTCAGGTTTCAAGAATCTTTTAGCTTCTTCAAAAGTAATTCCATGTTTACCTTCTACAACACCTCTTAAATGAGGTACTTTAAGATCCGATTCCTTAAATCTATTTTTGTTGAAGATTCTACTAATATATATCCTTTTAAAGATTCTGGGACAAGAATTGCAGAAATACCAATGCCTTCAACACTGATAGCTTTATGAGCTAAAAGTCTAGCAACATTTCTTTCCTGACCTGCAGAGGTTTTAAGAGCATATATGGAACTATTATCATCTTCCATGAAAAAATCACCTATTTTTAAGTTAATAAAATCATATAGTTAAGTTAAAAGTTATTATAAAAACATAATTAAACAAGAAACGAATCATGAAATAATTAGATTCTTATAATATCTATATCTATATTGATAATAGTATTTAAAGTTTTCAAAAAATTAAATTTTGAAATAAAATTAACATTACAAATTAAATTTTATTATAATTTCTTGAGATTAAAATTGTAAAACTGAATTAATTATAATCCTATTAATTCACCAATTAATACAATTATAAACCCAACAACACCAATAATAGCAATTCCAATTGCCACAATTTTTGAAAATTCCAAATATTCCTGTTTGTCAGGTTTTCTTGATACTTTCAATACTCTTTTACAATCTTTAATAGTTTTATCAAAACGTTCTTGAACATTCATATAAATACCCTTTAATAAAAAAACTACAGAATTTAATCCTATAGTAGTGAATTATAATAAAATAATAGTAATGAAATAATTTTTAATTTTATTTATTAATAAAGTTTTCTATGAAAATAAAAGGGGCTCTTTCAAAAACTTGTGTGATTTTTTTTTAATTTTCATTTTTTATGTTCAACTGGCTTAAGTTTAGCATATCTAATAAGACAAATTTAATGGTTAAAATGATAATTGGACTTTAATAAAATGTTTTTAATACTTTGCTATGGGATTTCAATGTTATGTCCTTGTTTTAAATTAAATCGAATTTTATAAAGTCCTGCACCATAAATATGATATAACTTTTCAATACAAACAATAACAGGCAATGCAATGTTAAAATTTAATTAACTTTACAATAGCTAGTTTAAAATTATTAAAAGAAGCGATTAGTTAATTTAGATTTTTAAAAAAAAAATAAGGAAAAAATAGTTATTTTTTCCTTTTTAAACCAATAACTGAACCAATAATTGCTACTAATAAAATAGCTATTGGAATTCCTGTTGATTCCATTGAAACTATGTTATTAGTATTTGTTGTTTCATTAATGTTTTGTTGAGCAGCAATATTATTGTCTCCAGTATTTGAAGTGAGGTTATTTATAGGGTATTCATTACCTGATGTTGTATTATCAGCAGCATATGAATAGCCTACTTCAAGTTCAACCATATAATAAGTTTTACCATCTGCAGCAGTAAAATATTCAGTCCCATTTGGGGTTTTTTTTTTTAATCGGCCATAATCCTTCAGGAGTACTTACATATTTTGACCCATTTACAGTCACTACTTTATATGTTTTGTTGTTAGTTTTGGTTAAGTCTTTAGTGTGTTGAATTTCATTTTCTGCATAATTTGAAGAATTTTTTGCTATTGGATCTGCTTGCATATTATTTGAATTATCATGCATTATATGTAATCCATCTGGAGGCAATATACCTCCAACTGCATCATTTTCCTGTGAAATTGCATAGCTTGCAGAAATTAAACATATTCCAATCATTAAACTCATCAAACCGAATAGTATTTTTTTCATAATTTTCATACCTCCGATGTCATATTATTTATTAGTTATGACATATATATGTTACACTTTGAATGCATTTTGATTCTTTGAATAAACAATATTTGATATTAGTATATTATAATCAACAAAATTATTTAATCCATTTAAATTATTGTTTGCAGGTATTCCACAATAGCTATTATTTTCATAGTAAATAAAATCATAGTGAGATACATAATGTGTAGATTTAAGATATTCTTTATTTCCTAGATATCTACATTTTGAACTAGTAATATAATTTTCATTAATTATGTCTACCGCTGAGTTATCTACAGTTATCCATATTCCATCAACTAAAATTTGCCCAATTTTATGCCCTATTAATCCATTTTTTGCATTTAATGAAATATATGGATGGATAATTGAATAGTCTTCCTAATGATACAAATACATTTGTTTGATCAACACAATTCCCACCAAATGATGTGAGTACATTTAATGCGCTTTTTTCATGATTAATATAATAAATATAATTTATTGAAGAAACATAAGAATTGATGGAAATTATATTTTCTAATTCATCATCATAATTAGTTAAATAATTGGACAATCTAGATATATAATCAGTATTTATGTCAACTATTGCATTTTCTGTAGGTTCACCTATAAACATTAGTAAATTATTTGGATTTATCCAGTCATCTGGCATAATCGGGTAATTTATTCCGTTTTTTTCTATCTGATAATTTTCAAAGTTTAAATCTGTTTCGTTATTTGCTAGGTAAAATAATTTGTAGGAATTTGTTGGTTTGTATAATATTTCTGTTATTGTTCCTGCAAAGCTAGCTGTTATTGGGTAAATGTTGGAATTTTGAAAACGAATACTTAAACTTGCAATTCCATTGTTATCTGTTGTCCGACTATACTCTATCCCATTAACATAAAATATAATATTTTGATTAGATAACGTGGCATTTGTATTTTTTATTTTTTAGTTTAACAGAAAAATTATCATTGGTCCATAATGTTGTCGTTAATGGAGTTAATATTGTTTCTATTCCATTATTCGCAGGATTGACAGTTAATGTTCTTGTTCTTTCTGTTGAACCATAACTTGATTTGACATTATAAGTTCCCGGATTTAAGTTTAATATAAATTTAGCTATTCCTTGATTATTTGTTGTTGAACTGTATGTATTCGAATTTATTGTTAAATGGATATTTTTGTTTGGCATCGGTAATCCATTATCTTCTGTTAATTTAACTTCATATGTTCCTCCTTTTTGAATATATTTGGTAATTGGAATTAATAATGGATTTGTATATTTGTGAGTCATATCATGGTAAACATAAATATTATAACCCATGTTTAGTTCGTTTTCCATAACTGTTATAATGTATTGGCTAGGGTTTAAATTAATATTTAGTCTAGCAATTCCATTTGAATCTGTAGTTTTTTGTGTAAATTATGCCGTTTATGTTAAATTTAACATTGGTGTTAGGTTTTGGATTTCCCTGACCATTTAATATTTTAGCTTCAAAAGCTTTAGATTCAGATTTAAACTTAACCATAGTATCTGCAACAATTGTGGACAAAACAGTTACAGTATTGCTCATCTCCAAACCATCATTGTGATTTGTAACTGTGATTATATATGTTGGGGTCTAAATAGATAGACAACATTGCACTACCATTGGAATTAGTTGTACGTGTATAAAAAATCCCATTTATATTAAATTTAACATTTATATTGGGCATGGGATTTCCCTGACCATCTAAAAAAATTGTGGCCCAATAATGAGTATTATTTCGATAATACTTGACAATATCTTCACTTATAATGGTTGATAATACTGTAATTTTATTTATGTTACTGGAATTATCAACAGGATTAGTCGAAGTAATATAATAAATACTAAGGTCTTAAATTAATACCAATACTTGCAACACCTTGATTATTAGTTGTTTTAGTATAAAGACGACCATTTACTTCAAATGTGATGTTTGTGTTAATTAGCGGAGTATGATTTGTATTAAAAAAAGTAGCATGAAATTTAGATTCATTTCGATAATATTTAGTTAGGTCATCACTTTGAATAGTAGAACTTTTTGGGTTCCAGTAAGTTATATTTTAATTCATAAAATGTACTGTTTACATCTGTAAAATCATCATCAATAGGGTCTCTAAACTTTTCATCAACAGTTTTCATGTTTTCATAAGTAGTTTTATCGTTTAAATTTTCAATGTTGTTGTCTAAAGTGGAATTATCATCTGAAGCAAAAGCAACTGGCATTAATAATATCAATATTAGACAAAATACTAATATAAGATAATTTTTTTCATAATTTTTCACCTCAATTTAATTTTTAATAAAATATATTCTATATTTTATAATTTTTATAAAACTTTTATATAAATACTTTTATTTCAATCAATATACCTCAGGAATAATTTGGCAGCAATATTACCAATTTTGATTATAAAACAACACCAATAAATGATTATATCCAACTTAATTGTGAGATCTTTCAAAAACTTGTGTTAATTTTTTTAATTTTCATTTTTTATGTCCCCATGATTTAATTTTAGCATGAATCTTTTTTAAAAATAATTTTTCTATTTTTATTGTTCTTTTTATATGTTTAAAAACATTTTATAAAAGATATTTTCAATTTTATTGATTATAAATGATATACAGTTATTTCAAAATGTATTGTTAATTTTTAAAGTAAGAAATGATAAATTTTCATGATAATTTTTTTATAAACTTGTTATTTTTACATTTAAAGTTAATTAGTTTGTCTTGTATATTTTTAGATTCATCAAGTATTTCTGCATCCAATAATTAAAAAATTAATGGTTTTAAATTAATAAAACCATCAATACTATTATCAAGTTTATTTCTATCAAAATAGTTTTTAAATCTAGTTAAATTGATATTTTGACTTTAATAAAATGTTTTCAATAATTAGATATGGGATTTCAATATTATGTTCTTGTTTTAAATTAAATCGAATTTTATGAATTCCTGCACCATAAATTCGATATAACTTTTCAATACAAACAATATTAGACAATACAATATTTGAATTTAAATAAACAAAATAAAAGACATCAGTAAAAAATATTTTGCCTCATTTTTTACATTTATACTTTTAAATAGTGCAAATTTGCTCCCCAATTTTTAAAATAAGTTTTTTTTCATAATTGCCATTTTTAACCATATTACTAGAATACGACTTGGACAAACCGCAACATTATTTTTAAAATAAATTTTACCATGTTTTTTCCAACATAATTAGATTATCCCCAATTATTTTGACGGCCAAAACGAGAAAGATTATCAAATTGACGAAATTCAGAAAATTCAGCTACAAAATCGAAAAGTTTAAATTGATTTGACTCCATAAAATTATATAGAGCTTTTTATTATTGTTAGCCATATTAATATTTGAGCTCCGCTTAATATATTAATTTTACTACTTTTAAATCAAAAATAAGAAAAAATAGAATAAAAAAATTTCATGACTCAAAAATTATGAAAAATTCAAATCACACAAATTTTGAAAAGCCAAAAAAAAAAGAAAAATGGAATTAGAATATTCCATCAATGAAATCATCTAATTGATCTTCATTAGAAGTAGTTTCTTGAGAATCTTCAAAATCATCATCAGTTATAGAATTACTGTCTTTAGATTCAGAAATACCTGAAACAACAATAGTTGTTCTAATAGTATTCTCCAAGCTTTCATCAATTTGAGCACCCCAAATAATGTTAGCTTCAGGATCTAATTTATCAGCAACAACTTGCACGATTTTTTCTGATTCATGTAAAGTCATGTCAGAACTACCTGCAATATTAATTAAAGCACCAGTAGCATTGGAAATATCAATATCTAATAATGGGCTGCTTAATGCTTCATGGACAGATTCTAATGCTCTGTCGCCAGAATCAGATTCTCCCATACCAATCATAGCCATACCGGAACTGCCCATAATACTTTTAATATCAGCAAAGTCCAAACTTACAAGACCACTTTTAGTAATCAGTTCAGTAATACCTTTAACTGCCCTACCTAAGATTTCATCAGAAACCATGAATGCTTTGTTTAAAGGAAGGTTTGGTGCTACTTCCAATAATTTATCATTTGGAATAATAATTACAGTATCAGCTGCTGATTTAAGTTTTTCCAAACCATTTTCTGCATTTTCCCTTCTTCTAATACCTTCAGCTGAGAAAGGCATAGTAGCTACAGCAACAGTTAATGCACCTGCTTTTTTAGCTAATTTAGCAATGATTGGTGCTGAACCAGTACCTGTTCCTCCACCAAGTCCACAGGTTACAAATACCATGTCTGCGCCTTCAAGTTCATCTCTAAGTTCATCTTCTGTTTCTTCAGCACATTCTTCACCAACAGAAGGATCTCCCACCAGCACCTAATCCGCCGCATGTTTGTTTTCCTAAGAGGATTTTTTTTTACTAGACTGGCTATAAAATAAATCTTGAGCATCAGTGTTTACAGTAATTGTTGTAGCTCCTTCGATTCCTATTTCATTTAACCTAGAAATAGTATTATTACCTGCTCCCCCAGCACCAACAACAAAAATATTAGTTTTATTTTGTTTAAATAATTTTATTAAATCATTGTCAATATCTGAGGAAATTTTTTTAGGTGCTTTCTCTTCCATTCTTTCTTCGGATTCTTTGATTGCATCATCTATAAATTTCACGAGTTAACCCCACATACTCTTTAAATATGTTAACTATTTTTGTAACAACTAATATTTAAATGCCACTACTTTTTAAATTTTAATTAAAAAAATTAAAATAAATCCATTTGACCTATTATTCAGCCATGAAATGGTGTATAATTATCTAAATATTTTAAAAATAACTAAAATGCATATTAAAATTAAAATAAAGTTATAAAAAAGAAATAAACAATATTTTAGCATGATAAAAATATTAAAAAGACAGCAATACCAATTAAATTCAAATATATCACTTATAAATCTCCAATATATCTTTTTTTAATTGCTCAATTTATAATTAATCAAAATACCACTCAATACAACATAAAATAAAATATTAACATGAATAATCAACTTTTTAATATTAATCATGATTAAATATTAACTTATTAAAAACAGTTAAGTTATACCTCCTATTTTTGAAAAAAGGCAAAACAAATCTATTTTACGTCAAAAAAATTGAAAAAAAATAAAATTATTAAAAAATAAAAATAAATAAAAAAATTAAATAAAAATAAACAGTTAATTAAAAAATAAAAATAAATATTGAATAAAATACAATAGTTTTATATATATCTAAACAGTATACTATTAAATAATCTCAAAGAAATATTGAAAATAAATTAATTAAAAAGAATATTTAATGAATATTATTTAATAAAATTAAAATATTTTTATATAATTACAATAATGTTCAAATTTTTATTGTGACATTATTAAAAAGAAAACTGTAGTTTTATTAAATAATATTTGATAATTCATGTATCTTCGAGATTGCAAAAAACAAACAAAGGTAATTTAAATGTTTAAATTTGATAAAGAACAAACCGTATTTGATTTTGGTGGAGTAAAAATGGGTGGACAGTATGGGAGAATATCCTACAGTTTTGTGTGGTACTATCTTTTACGGCGGACACAACATCGTTAATGATGAATTAACCGGAGATTTCGACAAAGAAAAAGCAGACAAACTCCTTACTGACATGATTGAAATGTCTGATGTAACAGGGAATCCTTGTATTGCTCAAGTTTTCGGACAAACTGAAGAAGCTATTGTAAAATATCTTGAATTTGTCGGAGATAACTACGAACTTCCATTTCTTATAGACTCCACTTCCGGAGATGCAAGAGTAGCCGGTGCAAGATATGCTGATGAAGTCGGTTTAACTCAAAGAGCTATCTACAATTCAATTAACATGTCTGCAGAAAAATCCGAACTTGAAGCACTTAAAGAAACTGACATTGACTCTTCCATTATCTTAGGATTCAATCCAATGAACAGTACTGTTCAGGGAAAAATAGCTATGTGGGAAGACGGAGACGACGGATCTTACGAAAAAGGTTTACTTGAAGTAGCTGAAGACTGCGGAATTACCAAATTTATGATGGATACTGCTGTAACTCCATTAGGACAGGGTGCAGGTATTGCAGGCAGTGCCACTTTTGCAGAAAAAATCCAAATGGGGATATCCTGTAGGATCAGGTATTCACAACATCCCGTCTGCTTGGGACTGGTTAAGAGATTACAAAAACGAAAGCGGAAACAAAACCGCATTTACTGTTTGTGATATCGGTGCAAACATTCTTCAGGTAATGGTCGGAGGAGACTTTGTTTTATTTGGACCTATCGATAATGCAACAATCTGTTTCCCAGCTATTGCACAAACTGATATGTTTATCGCAGAAGCAGCTGCAGAACTTGATACTGAATCTATCGAATCACACCCAATAAATAATCTATTATAAAATTACTTATTTCACATATTCCATTTAACCATTAACCATCATCATATTAAAAAAATAAAAAATAAAAAAGAAGCTATTGGCGAGGCATAGCTATAATTTCATGAATATTTAAATCAAAAACATTAGTCATGTTGGCAGGAGTTAAAACAACTGCAGTGTCAACACCATGTGCACGGCCACCAATAGCTATGATTTCTTCATCAACAGGAATTAATCCAGCATCTGCAGCCATAATGGAGATTTCACAAGCTACTTTTACCCCATGTGAAAACATACGAAGAGTATCTGCTATGATATCCGGAGGATTTATACCTCCTAATTTATTAGTGATTCCGCGACCGACCCCCCACTAAATGCATGAGACCCTATAAAAGTGTCAACACCTTTTTCTTCAAGTTTGTCAATCATTTCATCGGAGATATCCACTTCATTCGGTCCGCTGAATCCTGCATGATGACTTACATTAATTATTTGTGCATCCCCTTCAATAGCATCTGCTAATTTCAAAGCTGATGCGCCTGATGCTGAAGCAATAAGAATATATCTAATCTCATCAGATTCATCCAATCTTTGTTTAACAAGAGAAATTAATTCATCAGTGTAATTTTCTCCTTCTTTTTTTCAAAATATGTTATAGATTTTTCCATTGAAATCACCTTAAATAATAATAAATACAATATATTATTTATATTAAATAGTTGAAGGAATTTTATGAGTAAGAATTTGGAAAATATTAAACACATAACTAATGGAGACTACATTGTAATACCAATTGAAACCGGATATATTAAACCTAATGAAAATTTAAATTCAATCATAAATCCTGCAAAAGAGATTATGGAAGACGGAGATTATTTGGTAATAGCTGAAACACCGGTTTCCGTTTCACAGGGAAGATTAGTTGATGAATCCAGATACAGCCCATCACTTAAAGCCAAATTTCTTACAACAGTCTGGAGCAAATACCTTTGGGGATATGTCTTCGGACCCATTTTAGGAATTAAAAAAAGAACCATTAAAAACCTGCGAAGACTTCCCAAGGAAACTTATGCTCATAAAGAAGTAGTATTGCAATTATACGGTTTGAAACATGCACTAAAACCTGCATCAGAAGCCGGAATTGATTTAAGTAATGCTCCCGGAAGCTGTGTGTCTTTACTTCCTGAAAATCCCCAAAAAGTAGCCAAACAGCTGAAAGCTGAAATAGGTAAAAATGTTTGTGTGATGATTATCGACACTGATGCAACATATAAAAAAGAATGGAAAATATTTTACCGGACTGCCAATAGCTATTGACGGTATTGAAGCCAATAAAGGCGTAATCGGATATGTTAAAGGACAGTTAGGAGAAAATATGGGATCAACACCATTGGGTTGCAGTGAGAATATCAGTGTTGAAGAAGGTTTGAAAATAGCCAATATTGCTGAAGACTATCAAAAATCATTAGCTACTGAAATGTCAACAATACACAGTGTCAAATCTGTTTTGGGAACTGATGAAAGCAGTGTAACTATAAAAGCTCTTGATTCAATAACCCATACACCTGCTGTAATTATAAGAAAGAAATAATATTTATAGTAGAAAATACATAATTAAATCATTGATTATTATATTATTATTTTTTTTAAAATCAAAGCATTTTTAGGAGAAATTAAATGATAGACGATCCCTTAGTAAAATCCTTATTAACCAATGTTGTGGAAGATGAAAGCAATTTACCTATTGTTCAGGCATTAATTGATGGTGTTGAAACAGATGAGGCAATTGCTGAAAAAACTGAAATTAAATTAAACATCGTTAGAAAAATCCTTTACAAACTTTATGATATGGGATTGGCTACTTACAAAAGAAGTAAAGACCCGGAAACACAATGGTTTACTTATTCTGGAAATTTGAAGAACACGAAGTAATTAATCATATTAAAAGCGACTCAGAAGAATATCTAAAAATGCTTAATAAGGAACTGGAAAAAGAAGAAGATACAATGTATTTTGTATGTCCTCAAGGACACATCAGACTTGATTTTGAAACTGCTACAGAATATGATTTCATTTGGCCGGAATGTGGTGAAGAATTAGAATTCTTTGATAATACTAATCTAATTAAACAGATAAAAGATGATATTAAAACTGTTGAAAGCAACTATAAATCTTTCACCAAAAAGGTTGATGCTTAAGATAACATGGAATTGAAAATTTTAAAACAAGAAGAAACACCTGAAAATGTAATTGAACATTCCAAAGCAGTCTGTAAAAAAGCCATGAAAATAGCGGCTAATTTTAAAGATGCCGATAAAAATCTTATTAAAAAGGGAGCATTACTGCATGATATTGGCAGATCCAAAACTCATGGCATAACCCATGCTGTTGAAGGGGCCAAAATAGTTAGAGAATACGGTTATCCTGAAGAAGTTCAAAATATTGTAGAAAGACATATCGGAGCAGGCCTTAGTGAAGATGAAGCTATTAAGCTTGGCCTTCCTAAAAAAATCTTACATTCCACAAACAATTGAAGAAAAAATAGTTGCACATGCAGACAATCTAATTAGCGGAACCAAAGAAGTGGACGTTGATTTTGATATTGCCAAATGGAAAAGAAAAAATAGATGAACCTGAAGAAGATATTAAACGATTAATTGAACTAGATAATGAATTAATAAAAGCATTTGAGGATGAATAAATATGAAAGTAATTTGTTCAAGTGAAGAGTCATTATACCGTCCGGAAGCTGTAAGATGGCGTCAAAGAATGGAGTTAATGAAACCTCTGGGAGATACCGTTGTTTTATTGCCCTGCAGTATGAAAAAACCATATTCAAATTCCAAATCTCATCAAAAATTTAGAAAAGTAAGCAGATCATTTCAAGAACTCATAATAACATCACCTTTCGGAATCTGTCCAAGAGAATTAGAAAATACTTTTCCAATCCAGTCATATGATGTTGCAGTAACAGGTTCATGGTCTCAGGATGAAATAGATGAGTCAGGAAAGCTACTGGAGAAATATGTTAAAGGCAAAAATGTCATAGCTAATGTGCATGGAGGCTATGAAGAAGTCTGCAGACAATATCTTGACGAATGTACATATACATGTAAAGACGGACGTCCAACATCCCCCGATTCCATTTATAATTTAAGAATGGAACTTAAAGAACATAAAAGGAATAATAGACGAGATAAAGTTTTAAATGAACTTAAATCAATAGCTACTTACCAATTTGGAAAAGAGGGAAGCAAACTTATTCCTGATGATGTTAAAACAAAAGGAAGATATCACAGAAAAATCATCAGCAATGGAAAACAACTTGCTTTATTAAATCAGGACACCGGATTATACAGGCTTAATTTAGCTGGGGGAGAAATATTAAAAGATTTGAATATCAATGTTGTTAACATTGACTTTGATTTAGAAACAAATACTGTCTTTGCTCATGGAATTAGAAAAGCAGATCATAATATCATACCTAATGATGAGGTAGTTGTTGTTAAAGATGATGAAGTCGTAGGTGTCGGAAAGGCAATATTAACCGGCCGTGAAATGGAACAGTGCACAAACGGTATCGGCGTCAAAATAAAACATAGAGTGAAAAACAACTAAAAACTCTTATTTTTTAAAAATTTAAATTAAAAAGTCTTTTAAAATTGAAAATGTATTATAAAATTTAGGCATATCAAAATATAGTTATTAAATGCTTAAATTTCCTTATTTTATTATTAAACAAGTCATAAATCCAAATAACTACTTATAAATATAACAAAACCAAATACTATTAACAAGTTTAAAAATTAGGAGAAAAAGATATGTCAGAAGATTTAGTAAATGATATTAAAAATGCTGTTTCAGTAATTAATGACCCACACATGGGTGTAAGTATTGTAGAAATGGGTATTGTACAAGACATTATCGTCAATAATGATGAAGCAAAATTAATTATCAAACCAACAAACCCTTAGTTTGTATGAGTATTGTCCGTATTGCTGCTGATGCAAAAACTGCAGCTGAAAATGTAGATGGCATCAACAAAGTTGAAATTCAAGTTGAAGGCCATGCTATGGCAGACTCAATTAATGAAATGTTAAACAAATAATCAGTGAAAAAACTAGAATAACCGAAAAGGTTATATATAGTAACAATCATAAGTATAAGTGTTGCTTGTATCATAGCGACACATTATCATAGGCTAGTGGCACAGCTTGGTTAGCGCGCTCGGCTGATAACCGGGAGGTCATGGGTTCGAATCCCATCTAGCCTACTTTAAAACTAATTTTACCAACTAACTTTTACCTATAATTTAAAATACTAATTTTTATATACTAATTCTAACTAAAAATTACATTAATGTACAAAAAGTTGGAATGATGATTAAAATGTGGGAAAAGATTAACGAAAAATTCAAAAAATATCCAGCACGTATGAAAGTAGCCGAAAAAATGATTGAATTGGGACTGTCTCTGAACAATGACGGAAAAATATATTGCGGCAATCTCAAAATAAGTGACAAAGCATTAGCTATTGCTGCAGATGTTGACAGACGAGCTATCAAATCAACAATTGAAATAATTCAAAATGATGAAGATCTCTTTAATATTTTCAGCAATGTTTTGCCTGCAGGAACTCTTTTGAAAAATATAGCTAAAAATTTAAATCTTGGAGTTATTGAAATAGAAGTCGGATCCCAAAATGAAGGAATACTGGCTGCCATTACAAAAATAATTTCAAAAAAGGTATAAACATAAGACAGGCTTATGCTGAAGATAACGAACTTGAAGAAAATCCAATTCTCACAGTAATTACCGAAAATCCAATAGATAATGATTTAATAAGTGAATTTTTAAAAATAAAAGGAGTAAATAGAGTATCAATTTACTGATTCAAATCAGCCATTCTGGCTTTTTCCATTTCTCTATCTTCTTCTTCAAGAACTTCTAAAAGTTCTTCCCAAGCTTCTAAAGATTCTTTAGCAGCTTCTTCAGATAGTTTTTCTATTGCATAACCGGCATGAATAAGAACATAATCACCAATCTCAACATCAGGCAAGAGATTAATTTTTGCTTCCTGTCTTACTCCTCCGAAATCTGCAAATAAACTTTTTTTTTCTCTGTTGATTTCAACAACCTTAGCAGGTGCTGCAATACACATAGTTTTTCTCCCTCTTGTAAAATTAATTCAAAAATATAATATATTATCTATAATAAATTAAACCTATATATAATTATCTATGAGGTTGTATAAATGAAAAATATTGTTATCGGATCCGGACCTGCAGGGAGATTAGGGTCTTTGGAACTTGGAAAATTAGGCGAAGAAGTTACTTTAATTGAAAAAAACCATATAGCTGGAACCTGCCTAAATGAAGGCTGTATGGTTATATGTGCATTAACTGACATTACCAAATTCATTGAAAACAATAATAAGTTTAATAGCTATGGATTCATTAAAAGTCAGCTCGATATTTCATATGAAAAAATAGTGGAAAAAATCACCGAAACTCAAAAAATGCTCAGAAAAATAAACGAAGAAGAAAACGAAGGTGCTGGAAACAATATAGTTTATGGTGAAGCTGAAATAAACGGCAGTCAAGTTGAAGTAAATGGAGAGTCCTTTGACTGGGACAATTTATTAATAGCTACTGGTGCACGTCCTTTTATTCCGGATATTCCCGGCAGCCAATACGGTTTAACCAATAGGGATATTTTGAAAATAGATAAAGTTCCTGAAAAATTGAATATTGTCGGCGGAGGAATCATAGCTGTTGAAGTAGCCAATATTTACTCAACTCTTGGAAGTGAAGTCAACATAATAGCCAGATCAAAAGCACTGAAAGAAATCGACAGCGACATTAAAGATTACATTTTTAAAAATCTCCTTTCTGAAATAAATATTCTGGAAGAAACTGATGTTGTTGAATGCAAGAAAAACAAAGTAATTACCAATAAAAATGAAGAATTGGAAGGAGTTCTTTTTTTTGCAACAGGAAGAGTAGCAAATTCAGAAATAGTCAGGGATATTGTTGAGTTAAATCCTGACAATACCATCAAAGTTAATGAAATGATGGAAACAACCAAAGAACACGTATATGCAGCAGGTGATGTTACTGGAGGATATCAGTTGACACCAGTAGCTAGAATGGAGGGTATAACAGCTGCAAGGAATATGGCCAACTACCCAAATAAAGTTGTTTACCATGCAATTCCTCAAACATTAAGTTTGAACACAGAAGTAAGTTTTGTTGAAGATGAAAAAATAACTGTTCCGAAGAGGATAAAGTTGATATTGGAATTCTGGAATAGCAGGACCTGGAGCATTCTGGAAAATATTAAGCGGAGATACAGGTTATACAAAAATATCCTTTGATAAAAAACAAAACAAAATTAAAAAAATAAACTCCATCTCACCGTCTTCAGTTAGTGATGTTGCATATTTATCATATTTAATGCGAATAAACTCCCCATTGGATGAATATGGAGACTTTTTAGAAATACATCCTTCAACAGATGCAAATTATAAAATTATAAAAAGTATGTGGTTGTAAATTTATTTAACCACATCAATTATTTTTTGAGCCAAATTGGATTTGGTTTCCAAAGATTCCTTAGCATACTTAACAGCATTCTTTTTAAGTTCGTCAAACTCATCAAATGCCCTGAATATATTGTCATTTAAACTGTCAATGTCAGATTCTATAATGGCCCCTTTAAAGACACCAGCCATATTATGATATCTTCCCCATTTTACTTTTGTTAGTGTTACAATAGGAAGTTTGGAAGCCAATGTTTCTTCAAGCAATACACCGTCATCTGTTAAAACTGCCAAATCAATATAAGTTAATAAGTGACTCATCCAGTCAATATAACCCAAATAAATTACATTTTCATCCAGATCATCAAGATATCCTTCTTTTAAAGGCAATCCAACCAATAAAATATTATACTCATCAGAGAATTTGGCAAAGTTATTAGCTCCTTTTATTATTCCTTTAAATATTGAAGAACCTGAAGAAAACAGTATTGTTTTTTTTATTTTCATCAAATTTCGGAGATTCCTTTAATTTTTCAAGAGCAATATCAGGATTACCATTACCTACTCCTTCACTTAAAGGATATAAAGTGTGATTTATATTTTTTGGAAGGTGTTCAGGCAGAAAATACTTCATTTCAGGCAATGCATAACATTGATTAAGTTTAGGACATATCTTAGAATCCAAAGGAGTGGAGATTATTGATACTCCGGGTTTACCCGCTAATTTAGCACCAACAGAACCTACAATAGCTCCTCCACCAATAACTCCTACAACAATATCAACATCCAGTTTTTTAATAAGGCTTCTTGCTTTTAAATGTTGCAGTCAACATTTTAAATGCTGCTTTAACAGATGAAGCTTTTTGCTGCATGGCCTCCGGCCTGAGGAATTTTTTTATTTTATGCCATGTTCTGCCTTTTTTCTTAAATAATAAACCTGGTGCAGACTCATCCAGAGCTATTTCACATTGAACTCCCTTGGCTTCAAGACCTTCAATTATATTGTATGCTATAACTGAATCTCCTCCAAGTCCTCTACCAGTAATTACAATTAATGCCTTCATAATATTTTAACTCCCGTCAAGTCTTACTTTATATGATTTTTTCTGTTCATGACTGCCATGAGTTGGAGCATAAGGATTATAAAGAAGTCTTCTAAATCCTAATTTTATCAAAGTCGGATTTTCCACATCATACTGTTTTGTTTTTAATATGATTCTTCTGAATAAATCTCCCAATCCTCCGCCAGTTAAAACATCCATGAAGAAATCTCCAAATGTCGGATTTAAAATGCCCAATCTTTGGTTGAAAAATACTTTAAGAGTGCTTCTTCTAACAAATGCCGTAAGACATACCGTCACAAAAGATAGTGCAATTACCCACCAGAATCCTCCGATTAAATAGAAACAAATTCCCAATGCAACTGCAAATGAATGGTTTCCGACTTCCCCCAACATGATTTTTCCGGCAAAATCCAATGGAGAATATGCTATACAAACAATTATCAATAATAAAGGAGTGTAAATAGCAGGCAATTCTGAAACTTGCGGAGACCCGACAATCAGCATACAGATTATACTTACAACAGACATGATGACTGTAACCATACAGGTTGATCCCGGCTGCATATCAGAAATGTTAATAGGCTGTACCAGCAATGCAATGAAAATTGAAGATAAACCCATTCCGGAATAGAATCCTGCAATCATAACAAAAAGCATTCCAATACCTCTGAAAAGTTGACCCCATTCAATACCAATTGGAGAAGGAGTTCTTCCCAAAACATCATCCAAAAATGCAAAAAAGACCCATAATTAAAACTAATGTATTATATTCCGGTAAGAAAAAGAAACACAATATAATAAATGGAACTAAACCTATAGCTCGAGGAATTCCACCACGTACATTTGGATACAAGTTACCCAAATAACCTTTTTACCAAAAAAGCGAAATACCATATTTAAAACCAGTGAACCTACAGCTGATAAAATAAATACAATAATAAATGCTTCAATCATACCTGTATACAACATGTTAATCACAGTTTTTCATTAAAAAATATAATCATTTTTTAATATTGTTACTAGTTATAACTTATAATAATTAATATTATATAAATCTTTATTTAAAAAAGAAATTAAGCTATTTCATATCTTAAAATAGCTGCCATACTGCCCAAACCTTTAAGTTGCTCCCCACCTTCATGCTGGCTACTGATAACCATTACTTCACCATTCATATTTTCAACCATGTCCATTAAATTTCCCATATCATTAATAGCTACTGCAGAATCCAGTACCAATAACTGTTTAACTGCACCAAGGTTTATTGCTTTAACAGTTTCTTTTTTCACCATAAGCCACTTTAGATGAATTCTTACCTATTTCTTCAAGAAGATTGTTGATTGCAACCATTTCACTGGCTACCCTATTTTCCACAGTTAGTTTCTCAACAGTCCCTTTTTTAAGAACTTCATGAATTCCAACCCTTCCTCCAGAACCTGTACTCTCAATAATAGCCTTATCAGCTAAATCCTTATGCTTATTTTTAATATAATCATAAAAATCATTTTTAACAAAGCCCGGTCCTGCAACTACAATATTTTGAATATCATGGAATTTATTGACTGATTCAATAACCTTTTCATAAAATTGAGTGATTGCCTTTGACCTGTTTTTATCCACAATGCGCTTTCCTGAAACAGAACCTTTAATCGGACCGTAATATTCAATACCGAACTGTCTCATCAAACCTAAAGTAGCTGTGTCATCCTCCAAAAGAACAATAATTGCAGCTAATTTTTTAGATGCTTCAATAGCCTGATTAAGTCTTTTTAATGCCCAGTTTGCCCACTTTTCCTTTTTAATGGTTATTGGAGTGTTAAGTTTAACTTCAACTGTATGGTGTGAACCTAAAGGAATAAGATCTTCCGGACCTTTTGTAATTACCCCGGTAAGCCTTAATTTTCCGGTAAAAATATGAAAAGTAATATTTTCAACATCAATTCTTAAAGTAAATGTTTTTTTGACCCCTCTGTCACTTCTTAATTTATCTCCAGTATTGTCCTGAATACGTCTGGTAGTTTTGGAAGATACACTGTCTCCAACCTCTACAATATGAGACAAATGCCACAAATCATCAAGAGTTTCTGGAACTAATGTCACAATTCCTTCTTTTTTTATCCTGTTTTACAATTTTCATATTTCCACATCTAAATTATTTATATATCTGATAACTTAAATTATTAATGATTGAAATGAAAGTTGGAATAATAGGCGGAAGTGACGGTTTGGGAAAAACCCTCATTTATTTTTTAAGAGATGATTTTGACGTAATCATAAGTGCAAGAGATCACAAGAAAGGAAGAAAAATAGCTAATGAATTAGGTATCGAATATATCGAATCAAACACACAGCTGGCTGAAATGTGTGATGTCGTAATCGTATCTGTCCCTATTCATTTTACACCTGACGTTATTCGTGAAGTGGCTCCATTTATGAGAAAAGAATCCCTGATGGTTGATGTAACTTCCGTTAAAGAAATTCCAAGTCAGACTATGAAGGAATCACTGCCTGATGATATTGAATATCTTCCAACACACCCAATATTCGGTCCGAGAACCACAGAACTGGACAATCAAGTAATTGTCTTAACTCCAGATAAAAAAGGAAAGTGGTTTAATAAGGTCTACAATTATTTGGATAATAAAAATATGAGAATAATCGAAACCACCGCTAAAAAAACATGATTATATGATGAGCATTGTTCAGGTTTTAACTCATTTTTCATTTATTTCAACTGCATCAGCTATGGAGAAACTGAAAGTAGATATTGGAGAAACTGAAGACTTTGAAAGCCCAATCTACAATCTCATGATTGATATGATTGCAAGAATTGTAGCGCAAAAATCCTTATTTAACATATTACATCCAGTCAATGAACAACAACGGTCCCCAAATAAGAAATACTTTTGCCGAAGCTGTTAACGAACTCAGAGATGTTATAAATAATGGAAATGAAGACAAATTTGTTGATTTAGCTATTAAAGCTACTAAAAATATGGGAGACATTAGCGGAGCACTGGGTAGAAGTGATAAAGCTATCAATTCACTAAATCATGAACACAGCTTACTGAACCAATCCATCGGCAAAGAAATAGGACTGAAACATATATACTCCGGAAAAATTCATGTCGGCATTTTAGAAAGGGTTGACAAAAAATACGGCTATTCTAAAAAACGGGAACAAAACTAAAAAATTAGTTGTAGCAAACATTGAAGTTTTAAGTGACAGCGACCTTTATGACTGGAAAGTTAAAAATTTAAATAAGAAAACTGAATCAATAAGTTGTGTTTTCCCAATACGTGTTGATAAACATGTTATTTTAGATACAATAATCAATTTGGACAATATAATTGATGCTAAAATCACTGATGTTTACCAAGGCCCTCAAATTAAAAAAAAAAGAGGATGTCAGTTTAACTTTTGAGGTTACCGGCCTTTACAAAGACAGTATTGAAAATGCCAAATCTTTATTAACAGGATTTGGTGGAATCATAAGATAAATTAGTTCGTTTGAATGTATACGAAACAAATTTATTATCACAATACTTTATTAAATTACTTCTTTTTATGAAATAAAATAATAAAGTTGTTAATTTTTAAAATAAAACTTTAAAAAAAATATATATTAATTTATTATAAATAATTTATCTCTTTTTTAAATAAATAATGCTCAATAATTAATTTTTGATTTTACACTTGAACCGAAAGCTTTATATAGTAACACATATCAATATATAATTGTTTCTAAGAAAAGAAACATAAAATAAGCAAAAAAGAAAATTATTATATTATTTTTATTATTTAGTGAATTTAAAGGAATTTATCCTAAGCATGTAGTTTTTTAAAACTATATAGTGCGCCATTTAAAAAAAAGGAGATGATAACATGGCACAAAATGAAATTACTTTAAAAGTAGCTGAAGCTCTTTCACAAAGAGATATCGGTCAAGGAATCGCAAGATTAGACCCAAAAACCATGAGCGATCTCGGAATTAATGAAAGAGACCTTATCGAAATTACTGGTGACAAAAAAAACAGCAGCAATTGCCCTACCTTCACAAACCGACATTGGTCTTGGAGTGATAAGAATTGACGGATTAGTTCGTAAAAAACTCAGGAGCAACCATCGGCGGAGAAGTAACCATTAAAAAAGCACAAGTTATTGAAGCTAAAAAGTTGTTCTTGCACCAACTGAAAACAACATTCGTGTACAAGGAGATGTACGCGGATTATTCCAAGGAAAAGCAATGGTTCAAGGAGACATTATAGGATCTCAAATCAGAACCAGACCAACCAGCATGGGAATGGGATTTGACAGCATATTTAGTGATTTAATGGATTTCTCACCAATGAAAGAAATTAAATTTGCTGTAGTGTCCACCAAACCGGCAGGAATTGTTGTAGTTGGACCAAACACCGAAGTGGAATTACATGAAAGTCCTGTAGATGTATCCAACATCGAAGGTGTAACTAATTTAGTTGATGTAAGCTATGAAGATATCGGCGGTCTTAAAGATGAAGTTAAAAAGTTAGGGAAATGATTGAAATTCCTCTTAAAAGACCGGAACTCTTTGACAAATTAGGAATTGCACCTCCAAAAGGAGTGTTAATGCACGGACCCATAAGGTACAGGAAAAACATTACTAGCTAAAGCAGTAGCCAGTGAAAGTGATGCTCATTTCATTGCAATAAATGGGCCTGAAATCATGAGTAAATATGTTGGCGGATCTGAAGAAAACTTAAGGGAATACTTTGAAGAAGCAGAAGAAAATGCACCATCAATTATATTCATTGATGAATTAGATGCTATTGCTCCAAAAAAAAGAGAAGATACTCAAGGTGAAACTGAAAGAAGAACTGTAGCTCAACTTTTAACCTTAATGGATGGTCTTAAATCCAGAGGACAAGTTGTTGTTATTGGTGCAACCAACAGGCCGGATTCTCTTGATCAAGCATTAAGAAGACCTGGAAGATTCGACCGTGAAATTGAAATTGGTGTTCCTGATTCTGAAGAAAGGGAAGAAATTCTTGAAATCCATACAAGGAATATGCCTCTTGCAGAGGATGTGGACTTACATAAACTAGCCAGTACAACTCACGGATTTGTAGGAGCAGACTTGGAATCATTATGTAAAGAAGCAGCAATGAGAGTTGTTAGAAGAATTATTCCAGAAATCAAAAACGATGAAGAAATTCCAGAAGAAGTTCTTAAAAAAAATCGTTGTTACAAACGATGACTTTAAATCAGCTTTAAAAGAAATTCAACCTTCTGCATTAAGAGAAGTTCTTGTACAAGTACCTAATGTTAAATGGGATGATGTAGGTGGACTTGATGATGTCAAACAAGAGTTAAAAGAAGCTGTTGAATGGCCATTAAAACATCCTGAAAAATTCGAAAAATTTGGAGTAAGACCACCAAAAGGAACCTTACTTTACGGAGTTCCAGGTACAGGAAAAACATTACTTGCAAAAGCAGTAGCCAGTGAAAGTGAAGCTAACTTCATCTCCATCAAAGGTCCTGAATTGCTGTCCAAATGGGTAGGTGAATCTGAACAAGGTGTAAGGGAAGTATTTAGAAAAGCAAAACAAACTGCACCTACTGTAATATTCTTCGATGAAATCGATTCAATTGCAAGTACTCGTAGTGCAAATGACAGCGACAGCGGAGTAACCAAAAGAGTAGTAAATCAATTATTAACTGAAATGGAAGGTTTAGAAGAACTCGAAGAGGTTGCAATCATTGCAGCAACCAACAGACCGGACATATTAGATGCGGGTTTAATGAGACCTTGGAAGATTTGACAGACACATCAAAGTTGATTTACCAAACGAAGACGCAAGATTATCTATCTTCAAAGTACATACTGAAGGTATGCCACTAGCTGACCATGTAAGTCTTGAAAAATTAGCTAAACAAACTGACGGATATGTCGGAGCAGATATTGAAGCAGTATGTCGTGAAGCAGCAATGTTAACTTTAAGAAACAACCTTGATGCTGAAAATGTACCTTACAAATACTTTAAAGAAGCTCTTGAAAAAGTCAAACCGTCTAACAGTCCTGGAGACCAGGTTCAATACATTTAGATTGAAAGATATTATCTCTTTTTATCCATAATTAAAGTTGAGTTATTTATTAAAATAAATAACTCAATTTACACTATTTTATTCATCTAACAATTCAGGATTATTAGAATTGTGTTTACTAATAACTTTTTACCTAACTGCTTTTCTAAATCTTTTCTTGCATTACCTGCAACATCGCCACCACGTTTAGCGACAGATTTACTTTCATTTAAACCTTTAGGATTTTCATTTCGACTAATTGCAGTAGTAGACACTTCAGCTAACATATTTAAAACTAACTCAGTATTAGTCATATTATCCCTTAAACTTTCTTTTCTAAGATTTTTATGATACTTATATTCACCAGTAGTCAATCCAGACCATGCCTTACTTACTTCATCAGTTAAAATTCCATACTCCTCACCGGATTTAACTCCTGAACGATTCCATTCACTTGTTAAATCTTTTCTTATTTCAATACTCTTTAATCTTTGAGTAATCCATTCTTCAGAGTACCCTTTCATACGATAAGTATTTATTGCTCTTTCAATAGCTTGTTCGGGGTCTGCTATTTCATCAAGTCTTTCTTTACCTAATTGTGCTAACCATTGTTTGAAAGGTTCTGCTTTAGGCGATGGTACTGATTGAATAATCCTCAATAACTGTTTGGAATTTGCTACATCTGTTAATCTCATTTTACCATCAGATGCTGGCATTTTCAACTTTACGATATCTTCGTAAGGTTCACCAGATTCATCTTTTAATTTAATTTTTAAATCAGACCAATATCTATTAGGATTTTTACTTTCTGTAAGTACAGCTATAACATCAATTACTGAAAAATAGTAATCTTCTATTTCAGAATCCCATTTAGTCCTTATTTGCTCATTTTGAAAAAGTTTAATTTCATTTTTATTAGTCAATTTTATTAACCCCTTTTTATCATTTATTTTTATAATTCTACACTGCACATTCATTCATTACATCTTTGTTTTTTCTTTGTAATCATCAAATTATGTACTATATCTAAATTCACGTATACTATAGCTATTATTTGATTTTTAAAACTTTATTAGTTTAATTCCCAAAATTTCTTTTTAAAAAACATCCCCACAATTTTTTATTTTTGTTGAATGAATTGTTTTCATCCTGTGCGTATTTACTTTTCATCAATGAGACAATGTCTAATCAAATTATCTAGTTAGGAGTTAGTTCTTTGTTATTATTTAGTTTCTTATTATATTACTTAAAAATTTGTCTCCACATAATCTTTAAAAGTTACTAAATCAAGTTTAAGGAATTGGTTTGATGAGTATTCAATTTCTCTCTAATGAAAATATGTTAACCTCTTATTTTCATTCATACTATTTAATTAGTCTTTGATACTTATAATACCCTCAGTTTTTTTCCCAAACAATAATTTAAAGTTAAATAAATATTTTAAAGAGAGATAAATATTTTTAAATGACTTAAATTTTTCAATATTATCTACTTTTTAAAAAAAAAAAAGCTTATTTATTAGGTAAATGTTGTATGAGCTCAATAGTAATACTTTTTTTAAAATTAATAATAAACAGTAAATTTTTAACATAATGATTAACTAATATAAAAAATCATGAGTGAACATATTGTTGAAGCAATCGGATTAAGTAAGGTAACAATCAAGGACGGAAAGGTAATTGATGTTAGCGAACCTAAACTGGATTACTGTCCATTATTTCATCACCACAGAGGAATGGAAAAAATAACTAAGAAAGCTATTTGGGACAATATGCAATTTAGAATCGATGATTTTGGAATGTGCACATCAAATAGACAGCTTAGAATGAAAGATTTTCTTTCTTTTGGAATTTCTGAAATTTTATCCACATTAATTAAGGAAAATGTAATAGATTGTGTAGTAATGGTTTGTGAAGGTTGCGGAACATTAATAGTAACTGAAAGTGAATTAGTTCAAGGTATTGGAGGAAGAGTCTCAGGACTTGTTAAAACTAGCCCGATTCCTGAATTGTTTGACCAATTAGGCAGAAAAAATATTTTAGAACCTGAAACTGCCAAAATTGATCAGACAGAAGGAATCAAATTAGCTATCAAACAAGGTTATAAAAACATAGCTGTAACAATAACATTAGCCCAGGACTGTCTTAAAATCCGGGAACTTAAAAAGCACATCCTGATGTAAATATTTACACATTTGTCGTGCATACAAGTAACATAACTAAAAAAGAAGCTAGAATTCTTTTTTGATGAATGTGATGTAGCAACCGCCTGTGCATCCAAATACATTAGAGAAATTGGAGAAGCTGAAAGTTTAAAAACAGTCGGCCAGTCAATTCCTATTTATTCTAAAACTGAAAATGGTAAAAATTCTTAGAAATGAGGCTGGAAAAAATTGGCGGGAAAAAACCTAAAAAAGAAAATCCAAAAATACCTGATCCATTATTATAAACTAACTTATGAGGGGAAACATTGACACAAAAAAGTGAAGCTCAAAAAGGCAATATCACTCCAGAAATGGAAGCTGTTGCTCATGATGAAAATATAAACGTTAACAAACTAGCTAAATTAATTGCTGATGGAAGAGTTGTAATTCCTAAAACATCAACGGCCATTCAAAAGCCTGCGGAATTGGTGATGGCCTTAAAACCAAAATCAATGCAAACATCGGTTCTTCAAGTAAAATTGATGATATTGAATTGGAAGTAAATAAAGCTAAATTAGCTCAGGAATACGGTGCAGATGCACTGATGGATTTGTCTACAGGATCTGATTTAAAAACATTTAGGAAAAAAAATCATGGATGCTGTAGATATAACTATCGGAACAGTGCCTATTTACGAAGCTGGAGTAATTACACTTAATAAAAAACAAAGAAATCATCGATATGGATGCAGATGACCTTTTTAAAGCTATTGAAAATCAGGCTAAAGAAGGGGTTGATTTCATGACCCTTCACTGTGGAATAACCAAAGATTTAGTTGAAAAATTAGAAAAAGCTAAAAGAATGATGGGAATTGTAAGCAGAGGCGGAACTTTCCTTGCATCCTGGATTAAACACAACCAGCAGGAAAACCCATTATATGAAAATTACGATTATCTTCTTGAGCTGTCCTACGAATATGACATTACATTATCATTAGGTGACGGATTAAGGCCTTGGATGCCTAAGCGATGCCAGCGACATTCCGCAAATCCAGGGAGCTCGTCAATTTAGGAGGCCTTGTTAAAAGAGCTCAGGATGCAAATGTTCAGGTAATGGTTGAAGGACCAAGGACATATGCCATTAAACCAAATCAAAGCAAATATGGAAATACAAAAGACTATCTGTTACGGAGCTCCATTTTATGTTTTAGGTCCTCTTGTAACTGACTTGGCACCGGGTTATGACCACATTACAGGAGCTATTGGAGGAGCAATAGCTGCAAGTAGTGGAGCTAACTTTTTATGTTATGTAACCCCTGCAGAACATTTATCTTTACCTTCTCTTGAAGATGTTAAAGAAGGAGTGATTGCCTCCAAAATAGCTGCTGAAGCTGCTGATGTTGCTAAAGGACTTGAGTCTGCATGGGAAAGAGAACGTGAAATGGGAAAAGCACGTAAAGAATTTGATTGGGAAAAACAATTTGAACTTGCATTTGACCATTCCAAACCTCGCAGTTACAGAAACAAATGTGAACTTGACGATGACGAAATGTGTGCAATGTGCGGAGAATATTGTGCAGTAAAAATAGCAAAAGGCGACTTTTAAATGAAATATCAAGAATTAGTAGATGTATATTCTGCCCTGGAAAATACAACTAAAAGACTGGAAAAAACGCAAATCATATCTAATTTCCTATTAAAATTAGACAGCACTACACTTGAGCAGGTAGGTTTGCTAATATTAGGCAGCATATTTCCTGCATGGAGTGATAAAGAAATTGGAATTGGGAATAAATTAGTTATGCAGGCTGTTGGTGAAGCTGTAGGAGTTACTCCTGACAAGGTTGAAGATGCAGTTCGTGATCAGGGAGACATCGGACTTGCATGCATTAGCTTATATGCTAAAAAATCACAGACCACATTCTTTTCTCAGCCTTTAACAATAGATTTTGTATTTAAAAGCTTAAGAAAACTTTCTGAAAAAAGCGGAGCAAGATCAACAAAACGTAAAATTGACATAATTTTGGAAATGCTGTCTCAAGCTTCAGCCAGCGAAGCAAAATATTTAACCCGTACTATTCTTGAAGAACTTAGAATTGGTGTTGGAGAAGGTGTTGTAAGAGATGCAATAGCTCAGGCATTCAATATTGACAAATCAGTTGTTGAAAGGGCAATGATGCTTACAAATGACTTAGGTTTGATAGCTGTTGTTGCAAAAAAAGAAAAAGGGGAAGGCGGACTTAAAGAGTTAAACCTGACTCCTGGAACTCCAGTAAAACCTATGCTTGCACAGCTTGCACCTCCGATTCCAGAAATCATAAATGAAATGGGAGTAGCTATCTGTGAAACCAAATACGACGGAATTCGTCTTCAGGTACACAGACACAGTGATGAAATAAAAATATTTACAAGAAGACTTGAAAACATCACCCATGCACTGCCTGAAATCGTGGATTTATTTAATGAATACCTCCCTCATGAAGATTATATTGTAGAAGGTGAAGTAATAGCTACAAGAGACGGGAACCCCTTATCTTTCCAGAATATTCTACATAGAGTCAGAAGAAAACACAATATTGACGAAGCTATGGAACAGGTCCCTTTAAAAGTTTTCCTCTTTGATTTGTTATACTACATAGTTCCGATGATTGATGAACCATTACTTAAAAGGAGAAAAAAACTTGAGGAAATCGTCAACACCACACCAGATGAAATCAATTTAAGCAACATGGTTTATGGAACTCCAGATACTATTAAAGAAGTGGAAGATTTGTTTGAATTGTCAATAGCTCAACATCACGAAGGAATAATGATTAAAGATGCTGGAGAGCCATATATTCCAGGACTTCGTGGTAAAAAAAAATGCTTAAATATAAGGCAGAACCTGAAACATTGGACATGGTTGTTGTTGGCGGAACATACGGTATCGGTAAAAGAGGAGATTTTGTCGGCTCATATCTAGTATCCCTACGTGATGAAGACAATAATCTAAAAACAGTTGCTTATGTGGCTACAGGTCTTGATGATGCTACACTAGAATACCTTACTAAAAAATGAAAGAATACGAACTGTCTACAAAAGGCAGAGAAATTGTTGTAGAACCTAAAATCGTATTGGAAGTGGCATTCAGTGAAATCGTTGAAAGTCCTGAATATGAAACCGGATACTCACTGCGTTTCCCTGTTGTTAAAAACATCAGAAAAGACAAAGGAGTAGATGATATTGATACAGTTGAAAGGTTAATTTCAATGTATGAAACTCAATAATCATCTAAAGCTTTTACATTTTGTATTACTTTTTCTTGTTACAGGGTATACAACAACTTCATAAGCTGTTTTGAATAATGCCTGTGCCACAATCATAGTTAGAAGTGCAAATAGAGGCATTGTTCCTAAAAAATCCTATTGTGATAAATATAATTGCATCCATTCCTTCACCGGCAAATGTAGATGCAATACATCTGAAAAATAATTTTTCCTCATTTTTATATTTTAAATAAACCATCAGTTTTGCATTAATCAATGATCCGACCAAATAAGCTATAAAACTAGCTATCAATAATCTTAAAGTACTTCCCAAAACTGCATGGAAAGCTGCATCAGCTGTAAAATATGCAGGAGCCGGTAAAAACATGGTTATATTATAACAGATTACAGCTATTAAATTCATGAAAAATCCTAAATAAATAGCCATTCTGGCTTTCTGATAACCGTAACACTCTGCAAGTACATCATTAACAATATATATTATTGGGAATATTATAACTGCACAGGGCAAGCTTACCCAATACAATTCAAATGTTTTGCTTGCAATTATATTTGAAACAATCAACGATGCACAAAATATCCCAACAAGTATTGCATATAAATCTGTTTTTTTTAAATCACTGTTACCAAACATACATATTTAAATTATATTTTGATGTAAAAAAAAGATTTTGCAAAACAATATTTTAAAATAAAAACCTATCAGCTATTTTTTTAAAATAAAAACCAAGATAAATTCATGGAAATTACAGATGACAAATTACTGAAAATAGCTCTTATAACTTCATTGATAGGTTTAATCGGTTTAATAATATTTACCCCTTCAATTGAAGTTAAAAAAGTGGAAATTCAGGATATAAACAGAGGCATGATTGATGAGGAAGTCAGCATTGACTGCGTTGTTAGCGACGTTAAAGCCTCAGCAAGTAAAAGCAGCTATTTTTTAACTATCAATGACGGAACAGGACAGATGTCTTTAATAATCTTTGAGAGCCAGTTAGCCCAGCTGAAAGATAACGGAATTGATATTGAAAGTTACAAAGGCAAGAAAGTCAGTGTTGCCGGAACAGTTACAGAATACAATTCCCAGCTGGAACTTATCCTATCAAGCGGAGATGCAATAAAAATTGTCTAACGCAAGCTTTTAAAATAAGCTGAAAAATTAACATTATCGACAACGTAAAATCCCCTGCAGAATAAAGAATTTTCGACATCATTAACTTTTTATTTATCAAAAATAAAAATAACTGTAATATAAAAAATTATGAGGCAATTAATAATGTCAGATAAAAAAAGATTATTCGGGACTTTTGGAGTTAGAAGAGTAGCTAATGAAGTTTTAACTCCTGAATTTGCATCCAGACTTGCAGCATGTTACGGATCAGTAGTTCAAGGAACAGTAGCTGTTGGTGGAGATACAAGAACAAGCAGTCCTATGTTAATGGAAGCTGTAAAAGCTGGACTTTTATCTTCCGGTTGTGATGTTGTAGATTTAGGAATTCTGCCCACTCCTGGAGTCCAGTATGGAGTTCGCAAGTATTATGACGGTGGAGTTATGATTACCGCATCACATAATCCTCCAAAATATAACGGAATTAAATTTTTTAGATGAATTAGGTATTGGAATTCCTGATGAGATGGAATTGGAAATTGAAAAATTATATTTTGATGAAGAACCGAAAAAAGAGCTCATTGGAGTGAAATTGGCCAATTATACCACAATGACAAAATTATTGATGAATACATCGATGAAGCAATCAGCAAAGTAGATGTTGAAGCCATTAAAAAAGCTAATTTGAAAGTTGTTGTTGACTGCGGTTCCGGAGCAGGATCATACACTGCCCCTTACCTGATTAGAAAATTGGGCTGTGATGTAACTACTCTAAACTGTCAGGCAGACGGATTTTTCCAAGGTCGTGACCCTGAACCAATTGAAGAAAACTTACAGGAGCTAATTAATGTTGTAAAACAGTTAAATGCAGATATCGGACTTGCTCATGACGGAGATGCAGACAGAACCATCTGTATTGATGAAAAAGGAAACTTTGTACTTGGAGACAAAACATTTTCACTTGTTGAAAAACAGATGCTTAAAGAAAACAACGGAGGTACAATAGTTACAACTGTTGCAACTTCACAGGCAATTTATGATATTGCTGAAGAGTACAACGGTGAAGTAATAGCTACTGCTGTTGGAGATTTACTTGTGGCCCGTAAATTAAAAGATGAAAATGGTTTATTTGGTGGAGAAGAAAACGGTGGTTTAATCTTCCCTGATTTTGTTTATGGAAGAGATGCAGTTATGACTGTGGCTAAAATACTTGAAACAATAGCTAAGGAGAAAAAACCGTTATCCAAACTGGTTGAAGAACTTCCGGTTTACTATGCAACAAAAACAAAAATTGAATGCAGTGATGACTTGAAAGATGAAGTTATGAACAACATAGCGAATGAAATAAAAACCACTACTGATTTTGAACTTGATACCACTGACGGTGTTAAAATCCTAAAAAGAAGACGGATGGGTAATTATCAGACCATCAGGTACTGAACCAATCTTCAGATGCTTTGCTGAATCTGACTCTCAGGAAAAGGCAGATGCAATGACTGAGTGGGGATTAAGTTTAATTAAAAAATACAAACATTAAGAAGTATTAATTTACTTCCAATATTTTTTTAACTCTTTTTTATTGATTGATGAGGGAACATCCTCCTTAAGCCCGTGCCTGCTGCAGGCCACTTTATCAAGGAGTACGCACTGTGGAGGCATTCCAAGTGTTGCTGCTTTCCATCCTCCAGATATTAAATTCAACGGGCATGCAACTCCAACAATAGCCAGATCTTTTTTATCTTCATCTGTTGCATTTTGAAATGCTGATGATTTATGGGAAACCAGATATATCTCGCAGTCATACTCATTATTTATTTTAGCTATTTCACATTCAGGATTGCAGGCTGTGCAAACTTCACCTAATCTTTTTTTCAACAGCCTGACAGTGTTTTTGGTCTATTTTCATACATGTTGGTAGGACAATTGCTTTTTTTTTTCTTGATTCATAATCTGGTCTGAAAATTCTTCCCATTATTTCAGAGCAAAGCATGTTTAAATAATATAGTTCTTTCGGACTATTGAAAAATATTTCCTCTTGCTTTGATTTAGGTATATCTTCATATTTTTTCAAATAATCATTTAAATTAAATGTATATGATGATAAGTATTTTTGTGCATGTTTACAAAACCACTCCCTCAAAACCAGATACGGAGAAAAATCAACATTTTCCCATTTTCTTAAATAGGGAAGCTGATCATTAAAATCACCTATATATTCCAAATAATCAATTATTTGTTCTAAAGAAGAAAATTTATCACAGCACATCTTCCAATATATGCTGACAATCAATCCTTCAAGAATTTTTTCATCATCATCAAAGTAGTTGTGAGCAAAGTCTAAAAATTCACTGGCAAATCTTTTGACATCCCTGTAATAACTGTCATTAACTTCATAAGGTGAATCCAAACTACTCATTTTTATCAGCCCTTACACTATCAAGCAGGAATTTATGATACTCTTCAACTTCATCAAACATGATTTCAATTTCTGCTTTTGGAAAGTCGTCATATTTCAGAAATATTTCCCATAACTTGAACATTGAAAATCCAAAGTACATTTCAGCCAATTTATTTGGATTGCAGTCGCTACCAATTACATTTTTCTGAATCAGTATTTCAAAAACATCACTCCAGAAGTCAGTAGACCCTCCAAGTATCTCCCTGCAGGAAAAATTCCTTAACTTCATCTATCTGATACATCTGAACAAAAATCAGTTTCATGATTTTTAAAATCTTTTCTTCAAAAATCTGCTGTTTAAACATTTCAGATCCCTGATGATAAAATTCTTCAGGATTTTCTTCAAGTAATTTTCTGATATTTTCATCATCTAACGGATTTCCTTTAAAATACTCTTCAAAATAGTTTAAAATTGACATTAAAATATCTTTTTTACTTGAATAATGATTATAAATTGAACTTTCCTTAATTCCAACTTCTGAAGCTATTGTTCTAACGGATACTGAATCATATCCCTTTTTAGAAAATAAATCCAAAGCCGTGTCAAATATTTTATCTTTTGTTTGTGTTTTCATGAATATCCCAAAACTAACAGTTGTTAGTTATACTATTGTTTTGATAGTATATAAAACTAACAGTTGTTAGTTAAATAATTGGAAAAAATCCTCAGGTAAAAAAATACAATTTTATATCCTCAAATAATTGAGAAAGAGATGTTACAAATTATCCAGACATTCTTCTTTTAAGAAAAATGCATCTTCATTATCTGGAGATTTAAGTAAAACTTTATTGAAGCTTTCTACAGCTTCTTCAAATTTTCCCAGCTCCATTAAAACTACTCCTTTATTTAATAAAAAATCAATATTGTGTTTTTCTAAAGAAATAGCTGTATTGAAACATTCCAGAGCTTCATCTAATTTACCCAAATCAATATAAGCATTACCCATACGATTTATAGAACCTGCATCCAATTCAGAATCATCAAAACATACTTCAAGAGCCCTGTCAAAAGATTTAATAGCTTCTTCCAATTTGCCCATATCAGACAATAAATTTCCTCTTGAGTTCCATACTTCAGGATTTTCACTATCTATTAAAATCAGATGGTCGTAAACATCCAAAAGCTTCATCAAATTTACCTAAAACTTCTAAAATAAATCCTCTCCAATATAAAACAATCGAACTGTTCGGATTTATGGCCAGTGCAATATCACTAACTTTCAGAGCATCATCCAGTTTTCCGGAGTTAAGTAAAGCTATAGCCTTATTATTTAATATATATTCATTATGAGGTTCTATTTTTAAAGCCTTATCATAACAAAATATTGCCTGATCAAAGTGGCCCAGCCTTGATAGATTATCTCCCTGTTTATTTAATAGATAAACATCATCAGGATCAATTCTTAAGGCAGCATCATAACACATTGTAGATTTATCAAATTTACCGCTGTCAAAAAAGAATATCTGCTCTTTTGTGTTATCATAGCCTTTTCATCAATTTTATCCCCTTTCCAGTCATTTACATCTAATTTTTCAAAGTAAATGATTTGAAATAGTTCAGAATCCTCAATTTTGCCAGCATACATTTTTTTTGAAATCCTTAACCATTTCCACCGCGCTTTCAAATCCTTCTTTTCTGGCAAGTTCATCATTATCTTTCAAATCAGAAAAAGGAATTGTTTGCACATCCAATACTTTAGCTTCAAAAATTTTTTTTTTTTCTTTAGAAACCAAATTCCAGTAACAATAAAGTCTGTCGCCTTTTTTAAGAGGAGTTTTCCAAAGCTTACGTATTGTCATTGTCTTTTTCCAGTGATTATATCAATATCCTGACTTGAAAATGATAAGATTGGCATTTTTTTCTCCTCCCAGCAAATTTATATTATTTCTTCTCCAAATTCTGCAGATTTTACTTTTACAACACCGTCAAAATAAGGTTTTACGTATTCTGCAAGTTTTCTTAAATCATGAGGATTTGGAACTTCCACTTCCTCCAATGCAGGGTCTAAAACATTCCTATTTCTGAATTGTTGAATGGTATAAACTTCAGCTTCAATATCCATTACCAAATTATAAATATCCTTTTTAGTATGTAATGTCGGGACATAAGTTGTTCTAGCTTAAGGTGAACCCCATATTTGTTTATAAGATTCATTGATTTGTGAACCTGAGAACCGACATTGGATCCTGTAACTTTCCTGTATTTTTCAAAAGGTGCTTTAACATCCAAAGAAATGAAATCCAAAATATTCAGTTTTAAAATGTTCTCAAGTTTATCAGGATAAATTCCACTGGTATCCAATTTTGTTTTGAGACCTAATTTATGCACATATTTTAGTATTTCAATAACTGCATCACTTTGAACCAGCGGTTCCCCTCCAGATATTACAACTGCATCAATAAAATCAGCAGCATCATCTATTTCTTTTTTAATTTCTTCAAAACTTAGTTGGGTGTTGTCATCTAAAAGTTCAGCATTATGACAATAACGGCAAGCAAGAGGACATTTTGACATGAAAATAACTAAAGACATATTTCCATGAAATTCAACAGAAGAAATTACAGTTCCGCCTACATACATTAGGACAATACCTCTTTTACAATGTCTATGAATTTTTATCCTCTTCTAAAGTACAGATACTTATCCTAATCCAATATTCATCCAATCCTTTAAATGATGTGCAGTCCCTTACAATAACACCTTTTTTCATAAGTTCAAATGCAAATTCAGATGCTGTAAATCCTGTATCTTTTATGCCAATTAACATGAAATTAGATTTAGACGGGAAAACATTCAATGAATCGATTTTTGACAGTTCATTATAAAGATATTCCCTGCTTTCAATACCTTTTTCAATAGATGTTTCAATGTAGTTCTTATCCCTCAAAGTATTAAGAGCAGCTACATAAGACAATCTTGTTAGAGAAAATACCGGTTTAATTCTGTGCATATATTCAATAATCTCACTGCAAGCTAAACCATAACCCATTCTCATTCCAGCCAATCCCATTACTTTAGACATGGTTCTGATAATGAAAATATTGTCAAATTCATTAATCAAATCCTTGTTTGTAACTTCAGCATACTCAAAGTAGGCTTCATCTACAACAATCAGAACATCAGGATTTCCAGAGGCTATATCCCTAATATCCTTTTCATCAATTAAAGTACCTGTAGGATTATTTGGTGTGCATAAGAAAATCATTTTTGTTTTATCGTTTATAGAATTTAAAATTGAATCAGTGTCCAATTTGTTTTCTTCCAAATTCCATTTAGCATAAACCGGACGAGCACCGTATTGCTGCAATAAATACTCATAATACATGTAAGAAGGTAGAGGTACAATAAACTCATCACCTTCGTCAATAAATGTTTTAGCTAAAACATCAATGATTTCATCAGCACCATCACCACCAATAATAACCTGGGATTGTTTAACCCCAGAATAATTGGCTAATTCTTGTTGAAGCTCGTTTAAAACTGATTCCGGATATCTGTTTATGTTTTTACATTCTTTTCCGATAGCTTCAATAGCTTTAGCAGATGGGCCAAATGGATTTTCATTAGATCCTAATTTAATTATATCATCTTTATTTAAGTTAAATTCACTAGCTATCTCATCCTGAGATTTTACCTTGGAACATAGGAATCCATTTCACTAACTATTGCCCTTGGTTTCATTTTTTTTAACCTTATTTATATTGTTTTGAAAGTTTTTTGTAATTATCTGCATTTTCTTGAATATGTTCAATTTGTTCAGGAGTAACTTCCTTTATTAGTTTGCCAGGAACTCCTAAAATTAGACTGCCTTCAGGGAATTCTTTACCTTCACTTACAACAGCTCCAGCCCCTACAATAGAATTTTTACCAATGTGTGCTCCATTTAACACAGTTGCATTCATTCCGATTAGTACATTGTCTTCCAAAGTACATCCATGAACAACAGCACCATGACCTACAGATACATTATCCCCAATTGTTATCGGGAAATCTTCAGTACAATGTAATACACAGTTATCCTGTACATTAGAGTTGTTACCTATTTTAATAGAATCCACATCTCCTCTAACAACAGCTCCGTGCCAAATTGATACATCTTCACCTAATTCAACATCACCGAGTACTTGTGCACCTATGGACATATTACAACAGAGTCTTTTTTTATTTTCCATAATATCACCATTTAATTAATTTTTTTTCTTTTTCTTTTTGAATAATATGAGTTTGTTTTTCCAATACTCTTGTATCGGAAGGTAAATCTTCGTATAACAGCACACCTGATCCGATAGTGGAGTTATGGCCTACTTTTTTACACCTGGAGAAAAACTTGAGTTAATACCAGTCTTTACAGAATCCCCGATAATAGCTCCCAATTTACGTCTTCCGCTGTCTATTTTCTGATTTTTAATTTTAGTTTTAATTGTTGCATTATCAAAACGCAAATTAGCTATATTTGTTCCTGCTGCTATATTACAGTTAGAACCTATAACAGAGTCACCTACATAACTTAAATGACTAACATTTGTATTTTCCATAATAATTGAGTTTTTAATCTCAACAGCATTTCCAACATGAACATTATCACCAAAATAAGTATTTCCACGAATATATGAGTTAGGTCCTATATCACAGTTTTTACCAATATATACATTTCCTTCAATGTAAACACCAGCCTTAATAACACTTCCCTCATCCAAAAATACTTCACCATGAATAACTGCTCCAGCTTCCACTGTTCCTTTAATTTCTGTTTTAAGCTTGCCAATTAATTCTTCATTTACTTCAATTAATTCCCATGGCCTGCCAACATCAATCCAATCTTTAGAAGTTTTATGTCCGATAACTGTTTTATTATCTTCAATTTGTAAAGATACTGAATCAGTAATTTCATATTCTCCCCTTTCAGAGATTTCTGTTTCACGGATTTTATCGAAAATATCCTTATTAAATATGTAAATTCCAGCATTGACCAAATTACTTGGTGCCTCTTCACGTTTTGGCTTTTCTACAATGTTTTTAATATTTCCGTTTTCAATTTCAACAACACCAAATGCTGAAGGATCTTCCACTTCAGTTAAAAGCATTAAAGTATCAGGTGACAAATAATTGTACTTCTTAATTATTTCATGAATAATCTCATCATCAAGTATAATATCTCCATTTAAAACAATAATACTATCATCAATAAAATCTTCACCATATGAAATAGCATTAGCTGTTCCTAAAAAAGTCTTTTTGAGTTTTATAAGAAATATTGACTCCGAAATCACTTCCGTCTCCAAAGTAATTCCTAACAATTTCTTCTTTATAACGTACAATAAGCAAAATATCAGTTATACCATTATCTCTTAAAGACTCGATATTGTACTGAATAATTGGTTTTCCAGCTACTGGCAACATTGTTTTAGGTTTTGTGAGGGTTAATGGCCTCATTCTAGAACCTTCACCAGCACTTAAAATTATAGCTTTCAATTTCATTACCCCATAAGTTATTACTTATAAACTATTATAATATGTTAAGTTTATACTTATTAATTAATTTTTTAATTGAAAAAAGAAGATTAAAAAAAACATGCAGTAATCCGCTGCATGAAAAAGAATTTAAATATTTTCTTTTATGATTTTAACACATGTTTCTTTAATGGCTTGAGCTTTTGTGCTGTCTTTAGACTCTAAAGTTATTCTAATATAATCTTCAGTTCCTGAAGGCCTTACTAAAACCCAGCTATCATCATTGAAAGTTAATCTGACTCCGTCAATAGAATTAATTTCCTTAATATCATCAAAACTGTCTTTTAATAAATCTTCCATATTTTCCATAACGGCTGTTTTGGCTTCTTTAGAACAGATTATTTTTTCACGAATATTTGGGTAAGACGGAATCTCTAAGAGCAATTCGGACAATTTGCCTTTGTTTGATACAAGTTCAGCCATCCTTAAACCTGAAAGTATGCCGTCAGGACACATACAAAAATCAGGATGCAGCCAGGTTCCGGAAGGTTCCCCTCCAAATGCAGCATCATTTTCTATTATGACTTCAGCTACATTTACATCTCCGACTTTAGTTCTCAAAACATTACCTTTTACAGATTCATCCATACATAAACCTGCATCTACAGTAGTGACTATGTCTCCGTCAAATTCTTTAGACATTAATGCAAGTAAAGAGTCGAATGGGGAAATATCACCATTTTCATCAATTGTAATCATTCTGTCTGCATCTCCGTCGTGTGCAATTCCAAGGTCTGCACCAATGGCTACTACAGTTTTCATCAGATTTTGCAGGTTTTCTGCATTCGGTTCAGGATTTCTTATGGGAAAAAACCGTCCGGTTGAGAATTAAGAGTTGTTACCTCACAGCCCGCTTTTCTAAATACCAAAGGAGATATTTCACTTCCTGCCCCTGAAGCACAATCAATGACAACCTTTAAACCTGGCTTAATATTTACCATACCTACCAGATCATCAATATATCTTCCTTTAATTTCCTCATTAACTCTTAAGCTACCTACTTTATCCCAGCTTACTGAAGTGTAAGATTCATTTGAGTAGATTTCTTCAATTTTAGCTTCCTGAGCTGAAGTGTATGCCATTCCGTTAGCATTCCAAATTTTAATTCCGTTGTACTGTGAAGGATTATGTGATGCAGTCAGCATTACTCCGGCATCAGCACCTAATTTATCAGTAGCATAACCTACCAAAGGAGTTGGAACCATTCCTATTTTAATTACATCTACTCCGCTTTCAAGCAAACCTGCACAAATAGCCTGGTCAAGCATCACATTAGTAGTTCTTGTATCATAACCTAAAACTACCGTTCCCTCATTACCCAAATAACAAGCTAATGATTTACCGACATTTAATGCAAGTTCACATGTAACTTCAGAATTTATTTTCCCCGAATTCCAGAAGTTCCGAACAGTTTTTAACAGCCATTGAATCAACTCTTTTAAGCTCCAAACTTATGAGCATAGTTCATTAAATCCATCATGATGTTCATAACGTCTGCTCCTCTAATTCTGCAAAGCCCTCCTTTTGCAACAGCTACTTCAGAGTATTCACAAACATCATCCACTCTTACTTCAGGTCCTGTAATAATAACCGGCACAGGATCTCCTGAGTGGTTTAAAACAGAAATTGGAGTTGAATGATCCGCAGTCAAGAAAATATAAACATCTTCAAGTTTTTTAAGTTCACTCATAACAACCCTGTCAACTTTTTCAATGAAGTCACGTTTTTCAACAGCCTGCCCGTCATGACCTGCTTCATCTGCCCCATCAATATTTATCAGGAAAAAGTCATGGTCTGAATTTTTTAACCTTGGTCAATAATTGTGTCTCTGATATTTTCCAAATTGGTGTCAATTCCACCAGTAACATCTTCCATTTCAATAATATCCATACCGGCAAATCTTCCTATTCCCATAATAAGACCAGTTTCAGCAATACATGCAGAATTAACTTCATATTTGTCATTTAAAGCTTCTACAACCGGAACTTCACCTGCACCACGTGGAATTATAATATTTGCAGGAGGTTCATTGTTTTCTATTCTTTCCAAATTAACAGGATGGTCTTTAATCATTTCATAAGATTTAACTACCAATTTATTTAAGATATCTGCAGTTTTTTCAGCTTCAACTGAATCATCCAAAGGTATAACTTCTTTAGGTTTGTTTCCTTCCACTTTAGGATCAGCATCACTTACTTTATCAGATAGACCTTCACCTCTTAATACTAAAACTGCTCTGTGACCAGTTGATTCCTTAAAAATAATTTTAATATCAGGATAATCTTCCAAAACCATTGTATTTAACACTTCAACGATTTCATGAGTTCCCTCTCTGATTCTTCCTGCACGTCTGTCAGTAACTATACCATTTTCATCAGCTGTTGAGAAATTACACCTAAATGCAATATCTCCAGAATAACATCTACTCCAACACCAGCCGCTTCAAAAGGGCCTCTTCCTGTGTATACTTCGTAAGGGTCATAACCTAAAATAGACAAATGAGCAGTGTCACTACTACAGGTATAATTCCCGGAGCTATTGAATCCATAATTCCAGTTATACCATTTTTAGCCATTTCATCCATATTCGGAGTATTGGCTGCTTGGAGAGGGGTTTGATTATCAAATTCTTTAAGTGGACGGTCCCCCATACCATCCATAACTAAAACTATTCCCTTCATAATGTCACCTTAATATAATACTTTTTAAATATATTTTTCAATAGTTATAAAATTATTTAAAAAAATCAGATTTTAGAAACCTATTAAAGGTTTAATTAAAACTTTAATTAAATTTGCAACAAAAAACAGCACAAGTATCTTAACCCATAAGTACGTTTATCCTTAAAAAATCTCATCACCATACCTGCGTTTATAATATACTGCAATAATTACTGCAATAAGTGTTGAAACAACAATATCAAAATTAAACTCTGCTACAGACATGATTTACTATCTGTTTTAACTTATTAAAATAATTAATTAAACAAGTAAAATACCGATTAAAGCTCCGGTAATAGTAGCTATAAGATTTACATGTTCATTTGTAAGCAAATCTTTTCTTTCAAAGACTGCTCCAAGGATACTGTCCATAAAACAACCTAATGTTCCATAATAACTGCTAAAATAATAGCTAAAACAGGATCATTAATAATTCCAAGCAAATAAGCACAAATACCAACAATAGCTGCACCAATCATACCTGCAACAGTTCCCAAAACAGATACTGCGCCGTCAGTTCCAGGTTCAACCTTTTTAAAAGTAGTAATTAATCTAGGCTGATGCAATACTCCTATTTCACTGGCTAAAGTATCTGCTGTTGCAGTAGCTATTGCCCCAATAAATCCTCCGACAAATGATAAGTAATAACCTCCAAATGCAGCCATCATAACTGCTACAATACCATTTGAAATAACATTTTTAGAAGTTCTTCTACCTTCAAATTCCCCTAAAGATTTTTTATAGGATTTTGAGAATTTTGTAGCCGCCAGACTTAAAATAAGGAATATTAAAATTAATAATAACCAGTTAAATCCTGCTGAGAAAATAATGATAACTCCCATAATAATCATAACAACTGATCCAAGAGCGTCTAAGGATTTTCTTTTGTATGTTAAGAATCCCAATAAAAACAGGATTAGAACATAACCCCAATTAATCATTATTAACTTTTCAACCATATTATCAACACAATAATATTTCTAAAGGATAATATAAAAAGCTACCTAATTTAACCATATAATTAATATAATATATTAACCATAATTTATTCTATGAGAATATTATATAAAATAATTATCGTACTGGCTATCTTATTTGTAAGTTTTGAAATTGAAATTGCAATTAGGAAGAGGAAGTTTCATTTATGCTTTAATTACCTTAATAATAATTGCAGGAATCATTAACTACACCATTTCAATTTACAATGACTTAGTGACTAAAAAGAAACAGGGTAAAAAATTATGGAGTAAAATTGATGTTCAGTTAAAAAGAAGAACCGACCTAATTCCAAATCTTGTGGAAGTTGTTAAAGGTTATGCAAAACACGAACATAACACATTTACTCAGGTAAGTCAGGCCAGAGCTTCATTAATGAATGCAAGAAATATAGAAGACATACAGAAATCAAATTCCCAGCTATCCAGAAGTCTTGTTAATTTATTTGCAATAGCTGAAAAGTATCCTGAACTAAAAGCCAATTCAAACTTTTTGGATTTGCAAAGACAAATAAGCGACAGTGAAGATAAAATAGCCATTTATAGAGAAAGCTTCAATAATTATGTTTTAGTCTACAACAACAGCTGTGAACAATTTCCAAGCAATTTAGTTGCACAGTTATTCGGATTTAAAACTGCAAACTTTATTGAAATTCCTGAAGATGAAAAAAAACTGTACCGAATGTGGAGTTTTAATTTATTATTTTTTACAATGAAATATAACATTGTGATATAATGAAATGAAAAAAAATAAGTGAAAGTATTTAGTTTAATACTTTACTTTTGATAATTTCCACTCTTTTTAAGAGGGTAGATTTTTTTAGCATTGTGATAAACTTCAGATGCTAATTTACCGTTAACAACAAGTTTTATTAATTCATCGAAAGATTTTTCTGCTGCAGTTTCAGCTAATAAATCATTGATAACTTGTCTCATGTATTTTTGTTGGGAAGATTTAGCTCTTCTGGTAGTTACTGCAAGTACATGAAGTTTAACTTTACGATCATCTTTAGTTTTAACAACAGAAGAAGCATCGATTCTACTGGTTCCTCTTCTAATCATGCTTCTTACATAATCAGTAGTAGTTTTGTGACCAGTAAATTTGGTGTTTGCAACATCTCCTGCTACATTATCAATTTCAAACCTGAGTTTGATGTATTGTTTGGAAAAGTCACCAGACAATTCCCTCATAGTAACTTCTACTCCCCTACCGATGAGATAATCAGGGTCTCTTGCTGGAGTTTCTCCAATTTCTTTGTCTTCAAAGTTTACTGGTGTTTTAATAGTATACCAAGATTTTTCTTTCCATGTGTCACGTACTCTACGTCTTGCTTTTGCTTTTGCCATTATATCAACCTTTTATAGTTTTTCCGTAAATTTTATTATCGTTAAAAATATAGCTATCGCTATAGTAAATTTAAAAATAGTCCACCAAATACCGTATCTGTTAAATTAAACACAATACAGAATATAAAATAAGATTATAATTGATTATAGTTTTATAATCCGTTAATCGACTACTGTGAGTTTTACTCACTTATTTTAAAGAATAATACATTATAAAGTTTTAAATTATTAAAACCCGCCCTTAAAGGTTATTATTACTTCTTTTCTTCATGATATATAAAGCTTGTTAAATGACTAAACATTTATTCCACATAATTTATAACCTTAGTTATTACAAACTTAAACAAAAAGAATGATTATAATATCATTTTAAAATAGTAAAAAACACATTAAAACAAAATAAAAATATGATTTCATAACACTAGTTGGAAAATAAGGAGTATTAAAACTCCTTATTCCATACTAGGCAAATATTTCTGGTCTGAAGCATAGCTGGACCCGATTAATTTTCCGCTAGACGTATTGTACTGTCTAAAACCACCATCAGAATAAGTTACTTCACGATAATAACTGCCGTCATCTGCCTGATAATTATATTTTACCACTTCACTTACAACATAAACTCCTGAATTCGGCTTAGTGTTGTCACTTGTGTTTGCAGTTGTATTATTGGTTAGATTTTCAGCAGTGCAGTTAGTAGACACAGTATCGTCTTCATCATCATGGATATCATCAGCAAAAGCAATTGCAAATGCTATAATACATGCCCCGACAATAATTGCACAGATTATTATAATCAAATCTTTAGATTCCATTAAAGCAACCTCCAATTGATTTTTTAAAAAGCCCACATGGGGAATCGAACCCCAGACCTATTGATTACGAGTCAATCGTTCTACCTTCTGAACTATATAGGCTTAACTATTATATTTGTAATTAAGTAATATACAAACATTCCTATAAAATAACACACAACATCCCACCAGTCAGAAACACTTCCAGGTCTTAAAAAAATAGCTATGTACTCACCTAAAAAAAAAGATAGAAATATTGTAATTAAAGTCAGATATTTTAAGGATGTCACCTGCATATTTGACCGGTATAATGAAATGCTATTTATTAAAGCGAAAAATAATGGCACAGCCAGCAGATCATTGAGATAATTATTGAAAAATGGAATTCCCAAATTCTTCAAAACCAGCTGATTCAAGCCATAAACAGCTAATACAACACCAATATTACAATATTTGTTTTATTTTCCATATTATCCGCAAACAGAAAATATTACAAGTGCAATAAGCACTCCCAAAACAATAGTACATAAGTCTTCCATAATAATAATATCGTGACTACCATATATAAAACTTGTTAAAAAATAAAAAGAGAAAAATCAGCTATTCATGAAATTGTAGTGATCAATATATCTTTGTAAAACTTCCTCAACAGGACCTTCATCACTAACCAGCTTAATTCCTGCATCCTCTGCCTTAATTTTGGATTTGAATCCGTATTTTGTAGAAATTATAACATCACAGTCATTGCATTCTTGAATAACATCACCGCCCTGATGTTTGGCGTCCTTATCAATAGCCAATTTTCTTGTTTCAACAAAATCAAAGTCATTGTCAAATACATCATAAATAACTAATGATACTGCTTTTCCTAAATGCAAATCAACAATATCCCCATTGGAAGATGCAAGTGCAATTCTCATTTTAATCAACTAATTTTTTAATTATATTGGCAACATTCTGACCAAATAACTTAATAGTGGCTATTCCTTCACTGTCATCTAAAGCTGTACCTTCAGGACCTGCAAATACCATATTCCAATAAGTACTTCCAGCTATTATCATATTGTTAATCGGGAAAAACATTGTCATTTCCTGTAAGGTTAAAGTCTGTCCTCCACGCCTTGCAACAGCAATCGGACCTCCAACCATCCATTCTAAAAATTTGTCGTTTCCTCTTGAAACTTTACCTATCCTTTGAAGAGCAGCCATTATGTCTCCTCTTGCAGTTCCAAAAGTAAACTGGTGCTGCAGGAATAAATCCGTCAGCCTGTCTGATTTTTTCAATGATTTCATCCAAACCGTCATTTAAAACACAATTTCCTGTTTTTGCACATCCGTTACATGCAACACATGACTGTATCTGTTTTCCTCTTAAGGATATGATTTCAGCTTCAACACCATTTTTCTCAATTTCTTCAGCACAAACTTCCAGAACATCATGAGTGTTACTGTTAGCTCGAGGACTGGAATTTAATAATATAACTTTTGCCATAACATCAACCTAAATAAAATTTTGTTAAATAAATAATAAATCTTTTTGAAAAAAAGAATTTAAACTTCAGCACCATTTAAAGCATGGCGACAAGGACAATCAAAATCGTCGTCTAAATTCCTGATGATTTCATAAATCAATTCAAGCAAATCTGATTCTTTAGCCTTAACCATTTCAAATACTTCATCAATGGTCAAGTTATCTTCAGAAATGCCTGATGCATAATTTGAAACTATACAAATGGAGTTGTAACAAATTGCCCTTTCACGAGCCAATGTTACTTCAGGAACTCCAGTCATACCTACCAAATCCCCTCCAAGAAGTTTGAACATTTTGATTTCAGCAGGTGTTTCAAATCTGGGTCCCTGTGTACACACATATGTTCCGCCAGTAATAACTTCACCACAGTCAGCCATTATATCCCTTAGACGACTACAATAAGGTTCAGTTACATCTACATGAACAACATGGTCTTCAAAGTATGTCTTATCCCTGTTTTCTGTAAAATCTAAAAAGTCATCGGGAATGACAAATGATCCAGGAGGCATTTCCAGATTCATAGACCCAACAGAATTGGTAGCTATTATCTGTGTAACACCCACATTCCTAAGTGCATCAATATTAGCTCTGAAATTGATTTTATGTGGAGGAATGCTGTGTCCTGCAGCATGTCTTGGAATAAAAGCTACTGTTTTATTGAATATATCCAAAATAGAAACTTCAACTTCTCCATAGTCTGTTTTGACTAACTTTTTTTTCAACACTGTCTGCCTTCTGAGTTATTTCATAAACTCCGCTGCCGCCAATAATTCCAATCATCTTATCTTATCCTTTTGTAACAGCTAACGGTTTTACTTTTGCAACAAGTTTAGCTATTCCTGTACTGTCAGATATTTTAACTACACTGTCCACGTCTTTGTATGCACCATAAGGTGCCTCTTCAGCTATTACATTTTCAGTTGTAGCTCTGATTTTTACTCCGTTTGCAGCCAAAGTGTTTTTGATTTCTTCAGGTTTGTAGTCTTTTTTAGCCTGTGACCTTGATAAAACTCTTCCTGCACCATGTGCAGTGGATCCGAATGTTTCTTCCATTGCTGTTTGTGTTCCATGCAATACATAAGATGCTGTTCCCATTGTTCCAGGAATCAATACTGGCTGACCCACTTCCCTGTATTTTTCAGGAATTTCTTCACTTCCAGGTCCGAATGCACGGGTAGCTCCTTTTCTGTGTACCACCAGTTTAATGTCATTGCCTTTGAATTTGTGTGTTTCCTGTTTAGCAATGTTGTGAGCTACATCATAAACAATGTCCATTTCCATATCTTTAGCTGATTTTCCTAAAATGTCTTCAAAGGTTTCCCTTATCCAATGAGTCATCATCTGTCTGTTTGCCCATGCATAATTAGCTGCAGCATACATAGCTTTTAAGTAGTCCTGAGCTTCCCTTGAATCAAATGGTGCACAGGCCAGTTGTCTGTCTGCAAGATTCATTTGGTGATTTTTATAAGCTTTATCCATTACTCTTAAATAATCAGAACATACCTTGGTGTCCGCAGCCTCTTGAACCACTGTGAATCATTATTACAACCATTCCTTTTTCAAGTCCGTATACACCAGCCACTTCATCATTATATATTTCATCAACAACCTGAATTTCTAAAAAGTGATTTCCAGAACCTAAAGAACCAAGTTGAGGTATTCCCCTTCTTTTAGCTTTGTCACTGACTTTAGCTGAGTCTGCTTCTTTGATTCTTCCGTTTTCTTCTAAAACTTCCAAATCTTCTTTCCACCCGTAGCCATTTTCTACAGCCCATTCAGCTCCAAAATTTAAAACATCATCTATTTCATTTTCTTTAAGCTTGATTTTTCCTTTGCTTCCTACACCAGACGGAATGTTTTAAACAATGCTTCAATTAATTCATCAAGCTTGTCTTCAATGTCTGCTTGTTTAAGATTGGTTTTTATTAATCTGACTCCGCAGTTAATGTCAAAACCTACTCCTCCAGGAGATACAATTCCATTTTTTTCATTGAATGCTGCCACTCCACCTATTGGAAATCCATATCCGAAATGAATGTCCGGCAGACCGATTGCATATCTGTGAACACCTGGAAGACATGCAATATTTACAATCTGGTCAATGGCCCCCTCTTCCAAAGCTTCAAAACTTTCATCATCAAGATACAATCTTCCAGAAGCTCTCATTTTTTTATTAACGCTTATGGAACTTCGTAGACGTTATCTCTAACTTTTTAATGTTATCTTTAATACTCATAAAAATCACAAACTATTTTATAATATTTATAATAGGACAATAAATAATTTTTTGGTAGAAAATAGAATGAAATTAATAAAAAATTACTCCAAAAGATAAAATCGGCAGCAAAAAACCTCTTTTTACACTCTAAAAAACAAGTTAAATGAGGCCATAAACCTCACCGGCAAATTGAGAAAAATAAAATCTCTTAAAGATTAATTGTTTATTTACAAAAGCTTTATTAAGAAAATTTTTATTTTCTAAATAAAGCAGATATTCCTGCAACCAACAGCAGCAATGCTCCAAGAACACCAAAGAAAGTAGATCCCAGCAGAACCAAGATTGCAGAAACAATAAACAGGAATCCTCCAACATCACTATCTTTAAATACATGAATAGATGCAAAAATACCTAAAAATGATCCAAGAGTAGCTATAAGTCCTAAAAAGGATGTTGCTCCAAATCCAAAACTTCCAATCAATAAAATAAATGAACTAGAAACCAAACTTACAAGTGCGCCTAAGCCACCTACAATTAGTTCAAATATTCTTGAAACTGATTTTCTTCTTTGCATATTTAATTATTTAACTATAATTCATTATATATGTTTTCATAAATCAACAATTGCTGAAAGTTTTACAGCATTCCCTCAACAATATTCATTTTGTGAAATGTTATTGCCTTAACTTCATCGCCGCGGTAATGTTTATCCCAATTAATCTCTTCGCCTTCAATTGTTGCATTTAAGTGATATCCGTCATCTATTTTATCAATCATGACTTTAAATTCTGAAAATAACATGAATTCTATTTCATGCAAAAATAAAAAGTTCCTCTAAAAAAATCATATAATAATGAAACTTTGTCTTCTGAGGTTATTTCAAATGATTTGGAAGTTATTGGATTTATATTATCTGTTTTGGAAATTATATTAAATAATGCCAATCCTGCATTTTCAAAAGCTTCGTTTAAGTTGTTTCCATATGCATAAAATCCAATATCTGCAGTTACATCAAAAAATTCAAATTTTTTCATAGTTTTTTTCCTAAAATATTACTTTTCAAATGGAGTGTCTCTCTTTTCTTTATATTACACTTTCAAACAATATTAATTTAGCGATGTGATAGAAATGTTAAAAAATTCAGATACCACAATAAAAGCTGATTTAAGAAAGAAAAGTTCTATAATGGATGAAATAGAATATAGTAACTATAATATTCAAGCTTGCATGGTGATACTTGTTATAATGATGGTATTGCTTTTTATCAATAATCTCTGTTGTAACTGCGCAAAATCCCAATTTAGTATAATTGGTTTTTTCTGATTATATGCTACCAAACCCTTGGCGCAGAAAAAGCATTAGATCAAAACAGGTTGACCCATGCAAAAATCTAATGTTACAGAGATGATTAATATGAAATTTGATTCAGATATGAAGTTTTGTCAGTCATGTGCAATGCCTATGACTGAAGAATTATACGGCAGCAACAAAGACGGCAGTAAAAACGAAGATTACTGCATTTACTGCTATGAAAATGGTGAATTTACAGCAGATATATCTATGGAAGAAATGATTGATTTTTGTGTTCCGAAAACTGTCGAAAATACAGATATGGATGAAAAAACAGCTAGAAAAATGTTAAATGAAGCATTTCCACAACTTAAAAGATGGAAATGAATTTCATAATTTGAAATCACATGGGTTAAAACGTAAAATAATTTCTCTGGAATTTCCTCTTGATCCTTTTCCTGTGAATTTTGTATCAACTAATCTTAAAAACTCCAATTTTTCAAGGGTTCTGTTAAAGGTAGCATAACTTACATTTTTTTTTTCTTTAAACAGTTCAGATAATTCTCCAGCTGTGAAAATCTTATCTGAATCTGAAATTATTTTTAATAATGCCTTTTCGGTGTCATTTAATGATTTTAAAGTTTCTGAGATTTGCACTGAAACTAAAGAATCAACTGCTTTTTGGAAATGTTCTTCAGTGATTTCTCTAGAGGCATCAGCCTCAGCAATATTACCGCAAGAGCGTAAAAAGATTGATACCTACTCTCAAATCACCTACATCATAGGTATGCATAGCTACCAATTCCAATATTTCATCACCCATTACTCCAGTGAAAAATCCTGCTTTACCCTGTCTCTTAATATATCTTCAATTTCTGAGTAAGTATATGGCTGAAATGTAATGTCCTGAGGTATGAAAACCGTGTTTACGTTTTTATCAAAGGCATATCTGAATTCCAGATCAGATAATATTGCAAAAATTCCGGTTTTAACAATAGGATATTCTTCATATGCTCTTAACAAATCATAAAATACTTTATTAGCTGCCTTACTTTGGAACAAATAATTGACATCATCCAATGCAACGATTAATGCTTTTTATCTGATTGAAGTTTATGCATGATCTGGTCATAAATTCTTGAAAATGGAACTCCTGTTTCCGGAGGAATATGGCCAAACAGCTTTTTGTATATTTGTGAAAATATTCCAAAACGTGTTGTATGAAGCTGACAGTTTATATAAACACAAACAACTTTTTTCTGTAGTCTTTTCAACTAATTCAAATACTTTTCTGATAGCTGTTGTTTTTCCGGTTGCACATGAACCTAAAACAATGGAATTTGATGGCTGACCTCCACTTATAGCCGGTCTGATTGCCATTGCCATAGCTTCCATTTGCCTGTCCCTATAATTATAATTTGGAGGCACATAATCTGGATCAAAAGCATTTATATTTTGAAAAAGACTTTCATCATGCATTAAAATATCTTCAATTCCCATACTTATCATTTATATTTAAACTATTATAAAAAAAATTATTATGACTTTAAATTAATAATTTTAACGTCCTCATTATCGTCAATCCACTTTGTAAACAATTTTGCATACTTCAATTTTTTTTTGTTTTGATTTCATCAGCCTTTGCAGTCTCTTCTGCAATATTCGGTCTTGAATATTTGGTTACAACATCTCCAAAATCCATTCCTGCCAATGTCAATTCACTGGCTCCAAGTGCAATAGCTAAAAACATTGCTCTGTCCCCGTCTGTAAATCCTCCAAAATTATAGAGGTTTCCATGTGACTGAGCTTGTGTTGTTCCTAAAACATTATCGAAAAATGGAGTGTAATTTCGTACTGCATCCATGTTATTTCCATGACCGTGAATAACTAAACTTGCACCATGTGCATTTGCATATAAAATATCATTTATTTTACCGTCCAAATCAGTAGCTATTATGTCCGGAACTATTTTTTCTTCAACCAGAGCTGTTGTTGCCCCTGTCTGCAGCTATTAAAACATAATCTATCAAATCATAGTTTTCTTTTTATTTTTTAATATGCTCTTTTAGAGAAGGACCTGCTCCAAATACTATGAATTTAGTGGAAAAATCTACTTTTTCATGCAAATCCTCCAGTGTTAAACAGCCTTGCTCAAAAAAAAGAATGTCATCCAATACCTGGGCAGTTTTTTCATCATCTTTTCTTTCAAATCTGAAATCATCCAATATTTTCCTATAGTAAGTTTCCCAAAGACCAAAATCCATTTTAAAACACCTTTACATATGAATTTAGTTGCAAATTATTAATTTTTTATTCCTTATTAACAACTCTAATGTCCTTACCTGTAAAATATCTGTACAAATCATGAAACTGCCTTACAACAAAACCTGTACATGCCGCTGAGATTATTGTACCTGCACTTACACTTCCCAAAACATCACCTAAAAAATATCCAGCATAAAATAACTGTTATTATCACCATTGATGAATCAATGCATATTTTAACTGATGAGAATTTCCTATCTGCAGCTATGGCTATTGCCTCTATAAGACCTTCTCCCGGAAGAGGTGCAATATTTGCAGGCATCATTATTAAAATTCCTACAGCTATAAGAACTATGCTTAATGCAAGCATTAAAAATTTGCCCATTAATGAAAGGTTCTGAATCGGTGCCATTACCCACAATGAAAAATCGACAAAGTATCCGAATAAAAAAGCACTAACAAGCTGAAGAAGTCTTTTCGGATGATACTTGTCTTTCAAAATTGGTTTTTGTATAAAAATAACTACCAGATAAAATAAAACTGATGAAAGCCCCACATCAATATTTGCAATTAAAGCTATTGCATAAGGAATTGAATTGATTGGAGTAACTCCCAATTCAGATTTGATTGAAACCCCTACTGCAAAAGACAATATGCATACACCAATTATATAATATATTATTCTTTTAATTAACTCTTTTGTAATTTTAATTCTTTCATGCCCCTAATTTTTTCTTTATTAACTACTGTAATTGACTTTCCAGTTATTTTTTCATACAATTCTGTAAGATATCTTATAATAATTCCGATGAATATTGCTGCAAGAATTGTACCTATATTCACACTTCCAAAAATATCCGATGTAAAGAGTCCGCAAATGATTAAAGATAACACAACCATTGATGTATCAAAACATACTTTGACTTTGGAAAATCGTTTATTATATGCCAAAGATATGGCCTCCACAACTCCTTCACCCGGAAGAGGAGCAATGTTTGCAGGCATATATATTAAAATACCGACAGCTATTAAAAACATACTTACAATCAGCAGTGTAAAGTTAACATCCAAAGGCAGGCCCGGCATCGGAGATAAAATCCACAGTGAAAGATCTGTAAAATACCCGAACATAACTGTATTGATTAATTGCAAAAGCCTTTTTGCTTTAAATCTCTTTTTTAAAATTGGTATTTGCAAAAATACAAGAATTGCATTAAAAATAATTGTTGTAATTCCAATATTTGCACCTGAAGCCAGTGTCAAAGAGTAGGGAATTGAGCTGATTGGTGTAACTCCCAAACCAGACTTTATTGAAAGGCCCACTCCAAGTGACATTACAAATAATCCTCCAACAAACAACATAATTCGTTTAATCCACATTAAAATACCTCACATCTGTTTAAAATCTATTGTTTTTCCTGTCAAATAGCTGTTAAGTTTATGGATATATTTCAAAACAGTTCCAACAAAAACAGCTGAAAGAATTGTTCCAATACCTATGCTGCCTCCAATTACTCCTAAAAATACAAAGCAAAGCACTACAGAAATAACAAGCAGGCTAACATCATAAACAACCTTGGTTTTTGAGAAAGGCATGTTAAATGCAATGGCCAATGCCTGAGTTACCCCGTCAACAGATACAGGAATAATGTTTGTAGGCACATAGAAAAATAATCCCAAAGCCACACTGAATATGCTTAGAAATGTCAGAAGCAGCTCAGAGAGGATACTGGTCGGATCCGGAATAAATCCCATCAGCCCAACTGAAAAAGTTGTGAAATATCCGAAGAGCACCCCCACAAAGACCTGCAGGAAGTGTTTAATCTTAAAGTCCTTTCCCAACAGTATCAATTCTATCAAAACTAAAACTGCATGAAATATAATTGTAGCTTTACCTATTTCAATTCCCCAAATTAAATTTAAAGTATATGGAATTGAACTGACCGGCGTTGCTCCCAAATTAGATTTTATTGAAAAACCTATCCCCAAAGTTATGAACCATAATCCCAAAAGATAGTTAAATACCCTTTTTAAAAGTCAATTTGTCATTTCCAAAAAAATCCATGTTACATTATATGTACTACACAATATTTAAAAACTATAAAAATAAGACATTTATATAGCTTTATCATAAGCTAAATCATAAAATTTATTTTTTTACATACGGAGGAAATTTTAAATGGATGAAATTTTATTAATGCTTCCATAGGTCCAACAACAGTACACCCAAGAGTACTTAACGCTATGTCTCAAGCTGTTGTAAATCATAGAGGAGCTAAATATGGGGAAATCTTAACTGAAACCAGTGAATTAATGTCTGATGTTTTCCAAACCTCTAACCAATCCTATTTATTAACTGGATCTGGAACTGCAGCAATGGAAGCAGCTATAAGTAATGTAGTAAATTCCGGAGAAAAAATCTTAAATGTTGTAGGAGGAAAATTCGGAGAACGTTTCATGAAAATAGCTAATGCTCATGGAATTACCACCGAAGAATTAGCAGTAGAATGGGGAACTGCAGTAACTCCTGAAGCTATTAAAGCTGCTCTTGATGCTGATGAGGATATTAAAGCAGTATCTGTTGTTCATAATGAAACCTCAACTGGTGTAGCAGCACCTATTGAAGCAATTGGAAAAGTAATGAAAGACTACGACGCCCTCTACATTGTAGATACTGTATCTTCCCTTGGAGGAGACTATGTTGATGTAGACAAATTCGGAATCGATGTATGTATTACAGGATCCCAAAATGTATTGCAGCACCACCTTGGAATGGCTGCCATTACATTAAGTGACGATGCATGGGCTGCTGCAGACAAAGTAGACTCCCACACTTTCTACTTAGATATGCAGGCTGCTAAAAAAAAGTGGAGACAAAAATCCGCCACAAACTCCATACACTCCTTCTGTATCTCTAACTTATGCTATGAACGAAGCATTGAAAATGGTTATGGAAGAAGGATTAGAAAACAGAGTTGCACGTCACCACAAAGCTGCTAAAGCTAGTGTAGCTGCTGCAAAAGCATTAGGTTTAGAATTATTCGCAGATGAAAAAGTATCCTCAGCTACTGTAACTGCAGTTAAAATGCCTGAAGGCGTAACTGATGCAGAATTCAGAGGAACTACCCGTGACAAATACGGAGTGGAATTAGCTGGTGGACAAGACCACTTAAAAGGAAACATATTCAGAATAGGACATATGGGAAATATTTCCTACAAAGAATTGGTACAAACCTTTGCAGCTATCGGAATGACCTTAAAAGGTCTCGGTGCAATTGAAGATGCTGGTGCTGGAGTAGCATCCATTACAGAATCATACTTATGATTCTGCTTTTTTTTTCTTTTTTTAAATTTGATGTTAAAACAAATCATTATTTTTAGAGTTGCATATCATCAAAACATGACTGATTCATTTTTCAACAGCTATGAAAATTTTATCGACTATACTCGATAAATTTTAAAAAATAGTAAAAATTTCTTCTATACTCGATAAAAACCAATATTAGAAAATTGCTTTTAAATTCATTATTTTATTGATTTAAGAATGTAAAATTGTTTTTAGAAAAAACTGACCAATTTATAAACTATAAAAATCAATAAGATATTGGATATCCAATAAAAGCAACAGGGGTTTTAATCATTAACTATCACTTACTGGACATAACATTAAAAGAAATAGCAAACTCTTCAATAAATGAACTGTTGGACTTTATGAACATCGATTATGAAATTGTAGAATCCGCCAAAACAGAATTTACGGAATTAAAAAATAAAAGATATCATCTGGACTATGTAGGCAAAACAAAAGACAAAATTTATATCCATATGGAATTTCAGGCCAGAGTTCCAACAAAAAAAGGAACTACAAAGAATTTTCGCTTATGCTGCATTGCTGCATGAATATACCGGCTGTTTTGTTGAAACCTACATTATCTGTGTTCAGGCAATATCAAAAGACCCGATCATCCACCAATACAGCAAAGACAATGTTTTTAAAATTAAAATCATATCCTTAAAAAACATTGACGGAAATGAAAAAATAAATAGTATAAGTAAAAAAATAGAAAACAACGAAAAACTAACCAGAACAGAAATACTTGCTTTGAAATTAATGCCTTTTACAAGCTACAATGAAACAACAGAAGAAATAACATTGAAAACCGCTCAATTAACTAATAAAATAACAACATTAACTATGGACGAACTTAACAACATCAAATACATTCAACAGGCAGTATGTTCCAAAGTAATAAAAAAAGAACACCAACAACCAATAATGGAGGAAATAAAAATGAGAAACACACTATACGACCAAGCCAGAAAAGAAGGAATAAAAGAAGGAATAAAAGAAGGAAAAACTGAAGGAATAAATATAGGAGAAAACAAGAAAGAAACAGAAATAAAAAACGAAATAAAAACACTAATTCAAAAAGGAAAACTACCCCAAGACACATTAAACCAATTAAACTCATTAAAAATGTAAAAAAAACACCCCCCAAATAATAAAAAAAAACATCAAACACCAAGAATGGATGGAAAAATGAGAAACACACTATACGACCAAGCCAGAAAAGAAGGAAAAAGTGAAGGAAGAAATGAGGGAAAAAATGAAATGAAAAATGAAATAACAAACGAAATAACAACACTAATTCAAAAAGGAAAACTACCTCAAGACACATTAAACCAAATACATTCCTTAAAAATGTAAAAATAATTCATAAAATAGGCTTGATAATAGCTAAATTATTAAGCCTGAAATTTTTTTTAAATAAACAAAATATTTAATATTTGATAGTTAATATTATAATTAACTAAAAAAAAAATGGATGTGTCAAAATATGGCTGAAAATATTAAAACAAGTGTAGAAGAATTACGTAAACTTATCAGTATTGAAAATGTTGTCGGAAAACCTATTGATGCAGGAGACCAATTTTTAATTCCAGTAATGAGAATGGGAGTAGGTTTTGGAGCCTGTGAAAACATACTGGGTAATGACGGAAACGATACTGTAGGTGCAGGTGCAGGTGTTGAACCAGTTTCCATGGTAATTATTCCAAAAATGCCAAAAGCGGAGAAGGAGTTAAAGTTGTTAACTTAACTAAAGGAACCGAAACCAACAAAGCATTGTCTGATTTAGGACTGATTGTTTCTGACCTTGTTAAAATTACTTCTCAAAATCTTCAGATGACTACGATGAATCTGAATATATTGAACCTGAGTTTACAACTACCGAAGACGAACAATAAACTTAAAAAGGGATATTTTGAACACCATATACATCCTAGGAATGATTTTACTTATAATCATCCTAATTCTTATTATTTTTTTTATATATGGGTCTTAGAATATCACTTAGCTTTGAAAAAACCGGAAGCAAACTTTCAGCTATTATTAAAATAAATATTTTTAAAAAAAATAACTGTTTATAATTCTTCAAAAGAAAAAGAAACCTCAAAAGACGAAGATGATGAAAAAGAGTCTAAAAATTTAATGAAACCTCTTAAAAATGCCCTGCCTTACATTTCAGATTTTTAAAAAAAAACCGTCAAATCCCTCAAGGTATCAAAATTAGAAAATCATCTTAAATTTGGACTGGCCAGTTATGCAGACACTGCGCAGTATATAGGATATATCTGGGCTGTTAACGGATTTATTAAAACATTATATCCTGTTTCTAAAGTAAGTGCCGAACCTGTTTTTGGAGATCCTGTAATTGATTTTAAAGGATGCTTGGATGTTGACATTAATCTTTTAAAGCTGCTTTTGCCTGTTGTCAGTTTAATTTCCAAAAAAGAAATCAGGATTTTAATTAAAACCTTCAAAGGTGATAAAAATGAAAAATGATTTTTCAGGATTTGCAAAACACCAAAAGGAAAAGCTTGACAAATACTTCAAAAAAGGATGAAGAACTAACCTTTAAAAAAATAGCTGTTGGTGATGATGACTTTTATTTTATCTATAAATCAGAAGCAGTTATCTTAAAAGATAAAATAGCCAGTTATGAACTGATACCAGTCGGATTTATCCATAACCAGGATGAGGAATACTATTACTATTCATTTGACGGCAACTGCCTTGGGATATGAAGATATTGTAAAAAAAATTTGTTGAAGAGTGCCTTATTTAGGAAGGGGAATATCTTCAAACCTTACAGCAACATCTACAATATCATAATCATCCACATCCTGGAGATCTTCAAGTTTTTCTGCCCTTTTTGCTTTTAATCCGTATGCTTCAGCTACTTTTACAAAGTCAGGATTTTTTAAATCTGTCTGATAGGGTTCCATATCATATTTATTAACTTCATGCTGCCTTATAATGCCGTATTGTGAGTTGTTTATTATGAAAATTAAAATATTCAAGCCATATTCTTTTATTGTAGCCAGTTCCTGAATATTCATCTGGAAATCTCCGTCTCCGTTGATTACAATTATTTTTTTATCAGGATTTGCAACTGCAGCTCCAATAGCTCCCGGAATTCCGTAACCCATTGGTCCAAGTGCTGACTGAAACAGCAGCTGGCCAAAGTCAGAGGATTTTTTAAGCAGAGTTACCCATGTAATATGACTTCCGGCATCACCGATTATAATATTGTCCTTATACTGATTTAGAATTTCATTAATAGCCACCTGAGGTCTTAACGGAAGTGTTTTATCATCCAATCCTTCAACAGCTATTTTGTTGTCAATTTCCAACAGTTCATCTAACCAGTCTGCTTTTTTAAAGTCTACTTCACATAAGAAGTTTTCAACACTTCCCTGAATCGGATAATTTCCTTTAAGATGCTTTTTATTAATATTTACATGAATCAGCTTATCTTCAATTTCATCCAAAGCAGCAAATGTCCTTTCAGAAGCTCTTGCACCTAAAGCTATGATACAGTCTGAATTTTTTATGGCATAATTTGCTCTGGGAGTTCCTCTGGTACCTGCCATTCCCAGATTTAAAGGATTGCTTTCAGCTATGATTCCTTTTGAATTAAAAGTAGTTGCTACCGGAATTCCATTACTTTCAGCTATCAGTTTTAAAACTTTTCTTTGTGATATTGCTCCAGAACCCAATACAAAGAGCGGTTTTTTAGATTTGTTTATTAATTTATGGGCTTTTTTAACATTTGACAGGTCATTTTCACACAAATAACATAAATCAAAGTCCTGAAACTCCTCGCTTAACAGGACATCATTTGACAAGTTTATATGATCCGGGCCTTTTGGGTCGTGCCTGATTTTATAAATAGCTGCCCTTAGTGCATATACCGCTTCAGTTCCGTTTAAGGGATTGAATGTTTCGTCAACAATATTTCTAAAAATTTCAGATGTCTGAAGTGACTGGAAAACATCCTCATTTCTCAAATCAGTGGGATTGTCTCCTGTCAAAACCAGAAGAGGCACATTGTCTTTATATGCTCCTGCCAGAGCCATTGTAAAATTAAGTGCTCCCGGTGCTGCAGTAGCTACACATGCACTTAATTTATGAGATGATTTGTAATATGCATCTGCCGCATGCATAGCTGCCTGTTCGTGTCTTACCAGAATATGATTTATTTTGGAGTCTTTAAGAGCCTTATAAAACGGCAGAATCTGTTCTCCCGGAAGTCCGAAAATATTTTCCAGACATTCCTCTTCAAGGATTTTAACCAAGTATGCAGCTACATTCATCATCTATTCCTCTTCCTGATAAGATCCGCTGTATTGCCCGGAGCCTTCAACTTCAAAAAAAACAACTCCCTGAGCTATTCTGTCCCCTTTTTTTTGATTTTGTATTCATAATCTCCGTGATTATAAATCATAAACATTAAAGTTCCGAAAAAACCAGGGTCTCCAACAGCTGTCTGAACTGAGACAAAAGACCTCAGTAATGTGGATCTTGGCAGATATAACATTGAATAGCCCTTCGGAATTTTGATTTTCCTGTCAATTGAAGCAAGATAAGCAGTATGAGGTTTTAAAGTGTAAACAGGCCCTTCCAATTCTTTAATTTCAGGAAGATTTTTTTTTCATTGTCAATCAGGGAACCTTCACTTTCCTGAATATAAATTTTATCTAAAGCCAAATCAATTCCTGAAGGCTGAACCAAATCTTTAAAATCCGGAAACAGTTTAACAAGTTCATTTTCACCAAGCATAATAATCACTTAATAGATAGTTTATTATATCTGATTAATAAATTTTAAAAACAGGGAGGAAAAAATTATGCCTGTAATAACAATAGCCGGAAATGACACAATCAGTGTTGAAGATAAAAGAGAAATGGTAAAAAAGTAAGTGAAATAGTAGCTGACAGTTACGGATTGCCAATAGAGGCAATAACAGTACTTGTTCAAGCTTATCCGAAAGAAAGCATCGGAGTAGCTGGTGAATTATTAAGTGATAGAAAATAAATTTCCTTATCATTTAATCATAATATTCATACCATCCGCTGCCATCTTCTGTATAATGAACTTCCCTTTCACCACTGGGGACTTCATCCATACTATGCATCTGCTTATGAGGTCTTTCATCCAAATACCATTCAGTATCCGCATCCATAGGGTCGCTACTATAATCAGTTTCATAGTGGCTTTGATTCATAGTCCCAACATTGTTTGTTATGTTAACTGCTGGAGGATTCTTATTTTCTTGCATATTAATTGATAAAAACATATAAGCAATTGACAATGAAAGTACAAGCACCATAACCACAATTAATATATTAATTTTCTTATCCACTTAATTCACCTATATTTTATTCTCAAAATAGTCATACAGCTCATCTTTAACTGGAATATGGAGATTATATTTAATATTGACAATCGGCAGGTCTCCGTCTTTGCTTTTGATAGTTGTCTGAATAAAATCAAATGGTTCGACCTGACCCATATAGTAGAAATCCTTACCTTCATCATCACTTTTCTTAATGAAGAGATGTATCTTTAAATTAGTTTTCTGATAATTTTTAATAGCAACTACTTCTTTACTATCTAATTTAAGCCTACTTCTAGTCATCCAGCTGAAAACATCCCTATTTACAAACTCATCTAGATACTTTGTACTATCTGAAATGTCTTCTTTTTTATCATAAGTTACAAAAATCGGACAGGTATTGTGTTTTACCCTATATCCGTATAATGTGGAACTGTCATCATTTGGCCAGTTTAACAGTCTACAAACATCCCTTCTTGAATACTTGGCATATAATGTTAAATTTTCACCTTCAACTTGAGCATTATATTCTGTTTTATATTTAAGCAATCCATAATTAATTACATCCAAAATATGTTTTCTGTAAGTTTCATGAGCCAGATACTCTTTAAATTCATTTGAAATTTGAAATTCATTCATAAAAGATAATTCAGGAAAATCTTTTTTATCTTTTTTACTGAAATCAAGATTTAAAACATCGATTGCACTTTCAATTGATTTTACATCATTTTGAATATCATATTCTGTTTTTAATAATTGTTCAATTGATTCAACTGAGAAATAACCATTATAAATTAAAGATTTTAAAATCAGCAACTCATGAGGTCTTTTTTCCACTGGCTAAGTTTTTGGATATGAATTTTAAAGATGAAATTTCCTCTTCTGAGAGATATTCGTCATAATCTTTATCTGCCTTTTTTAAAAATGAATAATAGCAATCCATTGCAGTATGATTTAAGATTAATAAAGGGTCCATTTCTCCATTTTCATAGAAATCCAAAAGCATTGGAATTCTGCCTAACTTAAACTTCAGATTATTGTATTTTTCTTTAAAAAGAGCTATTCTTGAAAATGAAGTGTTGTTTATAGAATTATAAATCCTCTTTTTAGAAACTTCATCAAAACTGATTGAAGAAGCTCCATAATTACTTTATTACCCTCCATCAGATAACGGCGAATATTATCCTTATCATAGGATCTGTCACCTGAAAGAGCTATCGGAATCATGAAATTGTTTTTATAATTTCCGATAAAATCCAGTATAACAACATAGTCTTTGTTTTTAAATTTCCTAAGGCCTCTTCCCAATTGCTGAATAAATATAATTGGAGATTGTGTCGGCCTTACAAGTAAAAACCTGATTAATTTCAGGAATATCTACCCCTTCATTAAAAATATCAACTGTAAAAATGTATTCCAACTTGTTTTTAGCCTCATCATTAGTCAGTCTGTAAATTGCATCTTCCCTTGTCTGCTGTGAATCATCACCTGTTAGGACAATCGACGGATGGCCCCTTTTATTGAAAGCTTTTGAAAGTTCATTTGCTTCCTTTTTCCTGCTGCAAAATACCAAAGCTTTAATTCTCTCACCAGAATATCCGTAATATGCTGATTTTTCAAGCAAATAATTTACTCTGTCATCTGAAACCAACTGATTGAATTCTGTTGAATCATCAACAGTTTTTCCATCAATTTCCAAATCAGATATTCCAAAATAATGAAAAGGACATAACAAATCCTCCTCTAAAGCGTCTTTAAGTCTGATCTCACATGCCAGATTATGGTCAAAGAGTTCATAAATATCAATACCGTCAGGCCTCTCAGGTGAAGCAGTCATTCCCAAACAGAATTCAGGTTCAAAATAATCCATGATTTTTTGATAGGAATAAGCACCGGCTTTATGAACCTCATCAATCACAATATAATCAAATTCATCTTTTTTAAACTTGGTATAAACATCATCTTTAGACAATGTCTGAATTGTTGAGAATAAAAAGTTGGAATCATAGTCTTTAGAATTACCAGTCAGCAATCCGAAATCTTTTGTATTTTTAAAAACATTTTTTATAAGCATTAATAGCCTGTTTGGCGATTTGTTCTCTGTGAACTACAAAAGAAATTTTTAGGATTGAAATCCTGAACAGCAAAAAAGCAGAAGCGTAAGTTTTACCAGTACCCGTTGCGGATACCAGAAGTGCCTTTGATTCGCCACTTTGAATTAAAGACCTTAAACTTTCCATAAAACCAACCTGCATAGAATTTGGAACCAAATCCTCAGAGCTGAGTTTTTTGTAGTTTTCTTTTAGCTTTGTAAAGTTCTTTTGAGAATCATATAACTTTTCATAAGCCGGAAGAACATCTTCCAGATTGTTTGCTTCATCCCACAAGTTGTTAAATTCAGATAATAAATTATTCAACACTTCACCGTCATGTAAAGAGGTAAATTCAACATTCCACTCCTTGTTAACAGTTAAAGCGTTTAAAGTCAAATTAGAACTGCCTACAATACCTTTGTAGATATTGCCTTTTCTAAAAACATAACCTTTAGTATGAAAACCGTTCTTTTTCCTGAGCATACAGCTTAACTTCAATGTTATCTAAAGACTGAAGCTTTTTTTTAAAGCCTTAGGATCTGTAAAATTAAGATAATCAGTTGTAAGAATCTTACCTTTAATACCTCTTTGTTCAAGTTCCAAAAAATCCTGTAAAAGAGGAGTCAAACCACCTAAAGTAATAAAAGCAGAGCTTATGAAAAATTCATCGCAATTCTGCAGTTCATCCTTAATGGAATTTAAAACCTTATGATTAAAGTTGTTTGAAAGGAATTTAGGTTTGAAATCATTTGCAGGATTATAAGTTTCATTGATAAAAGCAGTTTTAGCTCCCTCTAAAATATCATTCTGATTATCCATAAAAATCACATGTTTTCTTTTAGATAATTAACTGCATCAATATCTGCCGGAAGCCAATTTAAAGTGTTTAATTCTTCTTTTGTAATCCATTTACCGTCATTATGCTCTAAAAGTTCGATTGAACCTTCCTTAATTGAACACATAAAACAGGACATGAATAAATAAAAGTTAGGATACTGATACTCAATATCTATGGCGAATTTATCAACACTAATTTCAATGTTTAATTCTTCTTTAATTTCACGAACTAGAGCCTGCTCTTTGGTTTCACCTGATTCGATTTTTCCTCCCGGAAACTCCCACATGTTTATAAACTCGCCATATCCTCTTTTAGTAGCTAAAATTTTGTTTTCTTTTTTGAATAATAGCTGCCACTACTTTTATTTCTTTCATGTTTTTTACACCAGAATTAATTTTTTACTTCATTAAACCAACATATGATAAAATAGAATATGTTTTATCACCCAATAACTCTAAAGAATTATCATAACAATTATCCATAATTTTTTCAAGTCTTCTTCATGATCCCAATATTTTTCAAGGAATTCATATCCAAATTTATCTGCAACCTTTCTTAAAACAAAAACTGCTATAAAAATATCATCAATATAACCATAGGGTCCATAAATTTCTTCAGGAATCACATCATTTGGAATAACATAATATGCAATTGCAGCACTAATTTCAAGCCTTAATTGTGTATTAATCAATTTATCATCCAAAATATTGCATAACAAAGAAAATAAATTAGGTCCACAATCAATAAAAGATGCATAATATCCTTCAAAACTACTTAAATTTTCACGCAATGTATCTGAAAAATCTTTAAATTTCATACATAAACTCCCAAATATAAATGTTATATTTAGAATTTAAAAATTATAAATATATTATAATTTCTAAATCATCACCATCACCATAATTACATTCTAAATCTTCAATAAGTTCTTTATCATTGAATCTCATCCTAAATTCCAAATTAAATTTACCCTCTGCAGGAATATTATTTACTAAAAACTTACAATTAGATTCATAAGGTAAAACAGGGATCAATTTTTGAGAAATTGATTCTAGGAATTGCAAATAAACCCTTTTTAAACGATTTTGAAAATTTAGTTTCAAACTTTAAAATCCTTTCAAGGGATCATTATTAATTTTATAATTGCCATAATCCAAATCCAAATTTATCCTTGTTTGAATTTTACCATCAATATCATATAATTTTCTCAAATAGTTTGACAATTCTTCATTTGTGAAATAAAATAATCTCGTATGAATATTAATTTTACCACTAACTTCTTTTCCACAAACCAAAAAATTACATTCTTTTTCGAAATCAGAATACTGGATGAAATCATTTAAATAACTTCTTTTAACTGCCCACCCTCTATTTTTATATGATTTACCTACTGTAACTGGGAATTCCAAGATATCTTTAGCTATATCAGAATATAACATATCTTCAGCAATCTCTTCAAGATCATCCTCATAAAAAGACCCGAAAAGAAACATGCATGCTAGGATTTTCCAAATATTCGCTTTCTAGAACAGATACAAAACTCCAATTATTTTTTATGCATTCCAACCTCATACTTATAGCATCTAATGGATTATCAAATACTCCATAAATTCTAACTTCTTCATCAATTGTATTTTTAAGATAATATCTACCATCTTCTTTTAAATAGATAAATTCATCAAATTTTTCCTCAGAAATAGGTTCCTCCTTTATAACCCAATTAGTTTCTTCCAAATCATCACGATAACTTATGGCCTCATCCAATGTTTCAAAAGTTCCAAAATTAGTTAAAACACCCCCAATCCTATTAACTACATCAAATCCCCTGTGATTTCTATGAATATGATTATAACGGTCAGGCACGTTTTTAGATTGAGATTTATATTCCAAAATTGAATCATCCCAATTGTTCTTAATTAATTTATCTCTAACAGATATTGCTTTATCTAACGTTTTATAATGTCCAAAAGTTTTTTAAAACACCATTTATAGATTTATTTACTCTCAAACTTTTACCCGCACGAGTTATATATCTAGTATCTTTTTTCTGAAAATTTTCTAAATAATCAAAATTATCAGCATTCCAATCATCAATTAATTTATCTTTTACTCGAACAGCTAATCTATAATTATTATAGAATCCAAAAAATAGTACATTTAGAATTTTCCCAATGAAAAACAGTGTAATTTTTTCCAACCTTACCTATATTTTTATCAGATCCAGTTAACTCAGATATTCCAATATTACTCAAAATAGTTGATTTATCCATACCCCAATTATCATCAACTAAATTATCTCTAGCAAAAAACTGCTTCATCCAAACTTTTAAAAGAACCAAACGATTTTTTAATATCGCCAAATGTTTTACTAATCGTGAAATTTCCATTAATATTCTGAATATATTTCCCATATATCAGAGGTTTACTAACAAAATTAACATTCCATGCATTTTCAATTAATTTACGTTTAAATGATTTTGCTTTATCTAAAGAATTAAAATTTCCAAAAATAATGTCAACATCTTTAATCTTTTTAGATACTATAAAACGTCCATCTTTTTCATAAATGTATTTTTCTATTTTAGAATTATCTTCAGTATTTTCATCATAAGGCCAACCATATTCTTCCAATTCATCTCTTTTTTCTATAGCCTCTTCCAAATTATCAAAAATACCAAAAACTAAACATTCTCCATTAATTTCCTTTTTAATAATATAAGAACCATCTTTTTCATAAATATCTTGTTCAATCAAAAAAATACCTCCTAAAGAAGAAAAAAAAAAAAAAAAATTTATTATTAAATATTTTTTTAAAGAATTGACATCAATATATTCCCAAAAACCAAGCAAAACTTCAGCTAACTTCTGATTAAATTTACATTCGGGGTCTTTATACCAATTATAAATTTCATGTATTCCTAAATTAGCATATTTTTCACAATACTCAAATAACTCATCTTCATTATTTAAAATGTTTACTTTACCCTCATCAGAGATAGCTAAACATTTTAAAATAGTTAAATTATCGTCATTTCTATTATCATTAACTCTAATATAATCTTTCTTCTTATCAATTGATTTTGAATGCTTAATAATAAATTTACCCACCAATACAGCACAAGTAAATAAATGAAGATTATTTTTAAAATATTTTGACTTCATTAATTTCTTATAGATTGGAAATGTTTTTTCATCAATAAAAATTAATGTTCTTTTAGTTTCAACCATTATTCCACCTACCGAATATTAGTAATTGTAGTTATCCCATCATTATCTTGAATATAATTTAATTTATACTCTTTACCCACATAATTACGAATACCTTTTTTAAATCCTTCACTATACTCAGAACTAGTAACTAACAATGTTACTTGTTTGTTTTTAGTATAAATTGGTAAAAATTTACCTATATTCTCTTTAATAGGTTCATCCAATCTACCTAAAGGAGTATCTATAACAATAGGCAATTCAAACCCAGACAAGGAATTAAGAGCAGTCATGAAAGATAAAGCCAATACTAATTGCCCACCTTTAGATAAATCATTAGGTAAAATATCTCCACCTTCCTTATGAATTAAAACATTATAATCCTTATTAAGAGTAACTCCTTGATAAAATTCTTCTTTCCAATGCATTTTCTTAAATTCTTCAGAAGTTAAACTTTGCAATTTTGCATGAATATCACTTTCAAGGTCATTGTAAATTTTAGAAATTTCATTTTTAGCCTCTGTACAGAAGTTAATTGAATTCTCAATGTCTGTTTTTTTACCTTGTTTCAACTCTTCTCTTCTAATTGCTTTTTATTGTATTTTCTAACCACTCTTCATATCTACTTTTTTCTTTCTTTTAGTTTTCCTTTCTCTTCTGTATTTTTTGCAATTAAATGTTCATAAGTTAAAATATCCTTCTGTAATTTTTTTAACATGATCTTCATCAATGTTTATTAACTTTTCATTAATATCAGTTATCTCTTTATCCAATTCAGACCTACGAGTATTCAATTCTTCAATATCAGATAATTTTTTAACTAGCTCCTCCTTAAAATTTATAGGAAAATTAGAAATGATACTATTAACATTTCCTAATAACAAATTAACCGTATCTGCAATATTGGTAGTTTCATCAGTTTTATCATACAATTCTTTTAATTTAACATAATTATCAGTACCTTCAGATAAATCAGCACCACATACACATTCATGCTCTTCTAAAAGATACTCTAAAAACTCTTTTTTAAATCTTGCAGGAATATAACCTTTTTCCGCTAAATCCTTACAAATAACTTGAACATTAATTAAACTAGAAATTGATAAAATTTTAGGAAAATTTCTAATCAAAAATTTAGTATAATCATTTTCAATACGATCCAAATCATCATTTAATTTAATTACTTGAGATTCCAATTTTACTTTTCTATCAATTAAAATTGTAGGATCCTCACCATACCTTTTTTTATACGTTCTCTACAATCAGAAATTTTTAAATGCCAATCTTCCAAATCAACTTCAATTTTAGATAGTTTTTTATCAATTTCTTTAATTTTATTATTATAAGTTGTTTGGTCTTTAAGGTATTTGGCTAATAAAGGATTTAATCTAGATAATTGATTTTGAAAATCAGATATGCGATTGTTTAAATGTTTTTCTGTTTTTTCCAATAAATCCAAATGAGATAATTTATAAACTGATTTTTTAATATTAGAATTACGTTTATTGTCATTTTCAAAATAATTTTCTAATTGTTCTCCATCAAACAAAAAATACTCTCTAATGTTCATTGGCAGATGTTTGCTAAGATAAATATCTTCAAATGAAACTTTTTTACCATCAACATAAATTCCATGTTCAGAAGCACCATCTCTACATTCCCCAATATCATTTTTATAAAACTCTAAATTACGAATAAACTTAACTTCTTTCCCTTTAGAATCAACCATTGTTAAAATAACTTCAACTAGATCATCATCCCTTTTTCCAAATCATAAGAAGTACTTTTACTGTAAATTGGTTCATTTCCACCATCTTTATAGAATTCTACACCATACAAACACCAAGTTATAGCATTCATAATAGTAGTTTTACCAACTTCATTATTTCCTTGAATTATAGTGACATTTGCATCCCCTTCAGCAAATGAAATTTTTTCAGGGCCTTTATATGTCCTATAATTTTTCAAATATAAAGATTTTAAAATCATAGATTCACCTTAAATTCAAAATATTGCCTCAATTTTTATATTTATCAATTAATTTAACATAATCATCTTTTAACTTAGGATTACTTTCATCAAGCTTATCATATTCTAATTCTAAAATTTTAAATAAAAATTTTTTCATGCTTTCAGATTGTGAACTATTTTTAATTTTCTCCAAAATATCTGGATTAATCTCAGATTTCATAAAATAACACTCCATTTTTCTAATAACTTCATACAATAATAAGGATTATCCGAAGAATTAATAAAATCCATCATTCTTTCCATTTCAGGTTCAACAATACTATTTATAATTTCTCCAGAATAATCATATTCAATTACGGCCATATCATAAATATCTGCTTTTTCTTTACCATCACTTCTTCTTAATACTCTACCTCTTCTTTGAACATATTCTCTAGGATTTCTAGAACTAGACATGATTATAACTTTATCAGCAGATGGAATATCCACACCTTCATCCAAACATTTAATAGCAACCAATGCTTTATAAACCCCTTCATCAAACTGTTTAATCAAATATTCTCGCTCAGATAATCCTCCATATTGATTACTTTTTTAGTTCCTTCAGAATAAGTAAACTTATGTCCAAGAATTTCTTTATCTTTCAAAATTTTAAGTACATTATCCATTTGTTGATGAGAACAAAAAATAATTAAATGGCTTACGTCTTCCAAATCATCCAAAATCTTACTTAAACAATCATATTTCTCGTTAGCATTATTAACAATATCTTTACGTTTTTAATAATAATTTATAATAATCAGACATGTGTTCTTTATTCATATGGGAAAATCTTGATATTTGCCTAGATAAGTCAATGTACTGACTTAATTCAGATTCATTTAACCCAACTCTTTGTGGAAGATACTCATAAGGTGTTAAATAAGTTTTACCTTCTTCATCACAATTATTCAATGCATCATCAAGATCAAAACTATAAATAATTCCCCAAAATAAGATAATACAAAATTAGTACCTACTTCATTATTATAAACTTCAGGAGTAGCACTTAAACCTAACCTATATTCATAACATTCCAATAAACCTCTGCTAAACTTATCAGAAACAACTTTATGCATCTCATCAACCACTAAAAGCAAAGGATTATTAATTTCAGAAATTTTATCTCTAAAAAGTCCATTGAAAATGTATTATGAGTAGTTAAAATAATCGCTTTTTTTTATTATCCCCAATCTTAATTTAAAAACTAAATCTGCAAAATCTTTTTTCCAATTAGTATTAGCAGATGCATAAATACTATAACATTTAATACCCAAATATTTTCAACATCATTTAACCATTGTTCGGTCAAATGAGCATAAGGACATGCAATAACAGTGATTAAATTTAAATCATCATTTAAAGCTGAAGATATACAATTTAATGCTGTAAAAGTTTTACCTGTTCCCGTTGCCATTTTAAAAATACCTTTTTTATTATTTTCACACCATTTAGAAATAGCTTCTTCTTGATAATCTCTTAATTTTCGTTTATCTTTAGAATTAGAACATATATTAAATTCCAAAAGCAATTTCATCACTTCATCAATATTTTTAGGAGCTAGTTTAATTAAACCTTCTTTTGCAGCATTAGGAATCGATAAAACTTCTAAAAATTTATTTTCATTATTCCAATATTCTTCAAAACTATTTAAATCATCAACTATAAATTTACTGTCCTCCCAGCTTAAGAAAACTTTAAATTTTTCAATATTGCCAAACCCTCCACTAACCCATCCAAAATTAGTTTCATTATTTGAACCTGAAAAAACAATAGTGTTTCCGAATTTATCTGAAAGAATGCCAGTTTTTTCATGAAGAATACCGCCAATATAACCTTTATTGTTTTTACAATCCCAATTTTAATATCTAAAAGTCATTATCAACCATCCATGCCAATAATTTAATATGATTAAGCTCAATTTCATCAGAAATATTATTTAAATCATTTAAAAAACTATCCGACAATTTTTCTGCAATTTCAGAAGAATTTAAAATAGCATCAATATCATCTTTTTTGTAATTCAGAACCACATAATAATCTCATTTTACCATTATTGGAGATAAATCCTTTTTAAACCACTAGCAACTAATGCTAAACTTTTTAGAATTAAAAATCCCGTTACTCTGTCATAACTTACAGCTTCAGACAATACCGGTCCATAAAATTCAATTACTAAATCATTTTTAGAAGAATTATATGTTGAATTCAATTTTAAATCTTTAAACGACATTAAGTACCACCCACATATTTAAAATAGTCTTGTTCATCAACATCATGAAATATTGCCGGAGACCAAGCATCTGGAAGTTTATCCTTAACTTCCTCATAATTAGACTCTCTAAAAATTTTTGCTTTCTCTTGAGGTATTTTTTTTCCTTTCAAGTAAAGATGAATGATAATCAACATCATGACGTACACAAATATTATTTCGCCTAACATTTCGCCTAAATTTACGAATAGCTGCATCAGTCCATTTTTCATGAATAAAATAATCGTTATTCGTTTGACCATTTCTTTTATGAGGACTATAATTATCTTTAATTTCATCTAATGGACGGAATCTGCAATCAGTTATTTGAACTTTCCATTCAAAACATTTAACTCTTTTAGATTCCAATTCATCATAATCCAAATCATAATTATACAACATGAAAACTGAAATATCTTTAGAATTAAACCCTGCATCCACCAAAATATCTATTTGTTTTTTAATACTTTTCCAAGATTTATAAGGACCATCCCATGCAATTTTAGGATTTTTAAAACCTGCTTTTTTAAGCATTTTAGCTAATTCTGGTTTTTTTTCTTAAAATTCTTCCATCAAACCCACTTTGAGATTCAACATAAGAAATTTTATGGGCTTTTTTAAGTTCTATCAACTCATTTAAAATATTTTCAATATACTTATTTGCTAAAATATTATTATCATAAAAAATTATTTTTTTCATAATAATTTCATCTTTAATTGATTTTTTACATAACCATTCAGGTTCAATTTGATAAACTCCACAACCACCACAACGTCTAATACATCCTCTTGTAGTATGAATAATCTGATAATCAACATCTACTAAGTCATAAGCTGGAATTACTTTTTTCTGCACCACATACAATTCCAAAAATAACCTCATCACAACCAGTATATTCTTTACATTGATTTGGCATCAATGAAGCATAAATCCCCCAACAAGTATGGGGACACCATTATATTTAAATCTTAAATATGAAACTGTATTTTTAACATATTTTGCCCAATATGTAAATATCGAAGTTACACAAATCAAATCTGGTTGAAAATCATCTAATTTATCAGAAAGATTTTTAAAATCATCTAATTTTAAACCATCTACTAAATTTAAATCATCATCATCCAAACGAATTAATTTAACCCGAATAGATTTTGTTCTCAAATATGCTGCAATTTTTAATAAACCTATAGGAAGAAAAATTTTTATGATTCCTACTTTTACTAGGAATTGGAAAATTAGGTTCAACCAACAACACTGAATGCACATCTTCAGTAATCCAATCATCAAACATTAATCAACAACCTTCACATAATCATAAAATAACTTCACATTATTTATTAATCATAATAATCATGATTAAAACAATTTATATTTTATAATATATATAAAATATGTACATTAATAATATACCATAATATTTAAATATTAAAATAAACAAGAGACTGCAAAACTTAAAAATTTGAAACTAAAATTTCTTTAATAGGCCCCCTTTTATTACCTTTAGAATTGATAAAACGTTTAGCATCAACTCGTTCTATTTTAAAATCTTTTATATAAATCATCAAAAAAAATTATCTTCAACATTAGTATTTTTAGGGTCTGAATTGCTTAAAATAACATATGCTCCCTTATCAGATAATCTTTTATAAAATTCAGCTAATTGTATTTGGTCGTTATCATCAAAACCATTATTAGAATAACCATTAAAACTAGAAGTATTATTTAATGGCCTATATGGTGGGTCCAAATAAACAAAAGAATTTTCAACAATTAAATCTTCCAAATCTAAAAAATCACATGATAATATGTGAGTGTTTTTTAAAAGTTTAGAAATATTTAAAATATTATCTCTATCACAAATTAATGGATTTTTAGGACAAGCACATGGAACATTAAATTCACCTTTTTTATTAACTCTAAATAAACCATTGAAACATGTTTTATTCAAAAATATAAATTTAGATGCTCTTAAAATATGTTCATTTGAATATTCTTCAAAATTAAAATTATTTAATGAACTATTAAATAAAGATCTAATATCATAATAATATTTTTTTTTAAGATCATTCGATTTTTTTTAAAATATATTTATCATTTAAAATACACAATTCATCAATCAAATTTTTTGGGTCTTTTTTAATTACATTATATACCAACATGAGTTCTTTATTGACATCATTAATATATGCATTTTCAACTGTATAATTACTCATCAAATAGAAAAAAAAATGCACCTCCACCAACAAATGGCTCAAAATATCTTTCAATTCTTTTTTAGATTTTTTAATATGATTAGGGATCCTCTTTTCTAATTCATTAAGCAATTGTGACTTTCCACCAGCCCATTTTAAAAATGGTTTTACACATCCTTTTGGTCCATCTTGTGTTTTTTGTTTCATTTAACAACCTATTAGCTTGTTTATATTTTAATTATTGTCAATTAACTAAAAATATTTTATTATTATGAAAATAATTTAAAAATTCCACTAAATACTCAAATTTACAAAAAAGAAATTAGTAAACAAAATTTTAAACAATCCTGCTCAATAATATTTAAATAAGCCAAAACTATTCTTTTAAAAATAATCATTTCATTAAAATATACATAAACAATAGAATTTAAGAGAATTCATGTTCTAAAAAAATATAAATTCACCACCACACTCAAAGAACAGTTATTTTACTGCTTAAACCTAAAAAATACTTAAAAAAATTATTAAATTATAATAACCAACAAACAACTACAAAAATAAAATAATAAGCAAGAAAATCCTTTCTCACTTAAACAATAACTTTCTCAAGTAAACTTTCATCTTCAACAGTGACTATGCTGACTTTTCCGTTTTTAATATATGTAAAAAAGTATAATCCTGCATCCTTATCGTGATCCAATAAACCATCATAACCTTTTATAGTTTTTTTAACATCAGTAGGTTCTTTTAAATCATCCAAACTTAACTTATCAGTATCCTTACCATGGAAAACAGATATATGTATCATCTTATTTGAACTGTCGAAATATGTGCGATTATATATTTTAAAGCCGTCTTCATTTGTTACACCTTCAGTAGCTAAAGATGTGTCTTCCTTATACCCGTCAGGAATGCAAAACTTCATTCCGTCAACTTCAATATTCTGCACGGCACATACTGAACCGATTCCAATAGCTAAAACAGCAAATACACCCAAAGCAATCAAAATTTTTCTAGAAACCATAACAAACCTCCAATTAATTATAAAAACAATAAATTCGCCTTACCTAAACAATAACTTTTTTTCAAACAGCCCTTCGTCTTCAGCAGTAATCATGACAATCTTATCATTGTCAACATATGTGAAAAAAGTACAGTTCACTTTCCTTATCAAATTCAAACCAGCCCTTATGACCTTTTATGGTTTTTTTCAACCTCGGAAGGTTCCTTAAGACTGTTAAAATCTACACTGCCCCCATCATAAAAAACAGTTACACTTAACATGTTGTAATTACTGTCAAAATATGTATGATCGAATGTTTTAAAACCGTTTTCATCCACTTCACCATTTTTAGCCATGGACATATCTTCTGTATATCCATCAGGAATGGCGAACTTTATTCCGTCAACTTCAATATTTTGCACAGCAGCTACCGAAGCGATTCCAATAGCTAAAACAGCAAATACTCCCAAAGCAATCAAAATTTTTCTAGAAACCATGAAAAACCTCCAATATATATTAGTTTATAAAAGGAAATTAATATAATTACCTATATTCTCCTAAACAAAATAAGCTGATTTTAAAAATATTCTAAACAAATTAAAAACACAACCTATAAAAGCAACCAAATATGAAATTAAAAGTATGGACATTTTTGACGAATATATTGTCGGAAACCTCAGCTCCATCAACTGGTGCTTTGAAAATACCCATTTTATTCAGAGGCTTGATGACAACGGAATCTCAAGAGACTATATTGTAGACACAGTATTGAATGAAGAGCCTTTAAGATATGAACCTAGCGGAAATCACCAGTATGAAGTTATTTTTCCGGCTCCGAAAACTAAGAAATACTCTGAAATCAAGGTTGTTTTTGCCTGTGACAACAACACGATAAATTTGGTAACGGTAATGCCCAATGCCACTACAAACAGACAAAAGAACACCTATAAATCCCAGAATTATAAAAATCTGGAAAAAAAGAAACAGAAAGCCTATTCCAAAAGAAAGAAACTTTATTAAAAGTGTGTTTTAAGGAGTATAAAACCCCTTTAAAACACGTGAGAAGGTGTTTTAAACGAATCAAAAAATAAATTTTTTTGTTGATATATTAGAATATGATTTAAAAAAAACCATATTACACCTTACTATTTGTCATTAACAGTTATTTATAATCTTCGAATTTTGTCAGCATAACACTTGCTATTAAAATGCTGAGTGTAATAACAACATCAACAGCCAGTTCCAGAAATCCCCCTGTTTTAATCAGGTCAATAATTCCGAATGTCCAAACTATGAAAATTACACATGGCAATATATATTTAATAATTGTAACCCATAGTTTTCCAACATGCATTACAGAATCCTTGTTTACAACTTCAATTAAATCATCAATTCCTAAAATCCATCCAAATATAATACACTGCAATGCGATTAAAAACAATATTCCGAACTGGTTCAAAAATCCGTCAACTATTTCCACAAGATAGCTGGAGATTCCGCATGTGAAAAACATTGAAATCACAAATCCGACACCACATAATATACTGGCTGATTTTTACGGGTAAATCCAAACTTATCACATACAGAATTAAGTAACGGCTCTAAAAATCCCAGAGCAGAAGTTATTCCTGCAAATAATATAGTAAGGAAAAACAGAGGCCCCAATATCTTACCTGCTATACCCATTGTATTGAATATTGTCGGAAATACAATAAATACAAGACCTGTACCCTGTCTGATTAGGCTTTCAATCGGAACGCCTGATGTTACTGACATGAAACCCAGTATGGAAAAAGACTCCAAATGCAGTGAATATCTCAAAACCTGAGTTTGAACTAACTACAATCAGCACATTATTGATTAATTTTGAATCTTCAGGTAAATAACTTGCATATGTAAGTGCAATAGCCATTCCCAAACTTAATGAAAATATAATCTGTGAAAATGCAGCAAGCCATATGTTTACATCAAAAAGCACTGACCAGTCAGGAGTCAGCAGTGTTTCAATTCCCAAATTATGGCCAGGCAATGTCAGGGAAAATATTACAATAGCTGCCATTATAACAAACAATAATGGAATCAGCACTTTGGATACTTTGCCTATTCCTGAGTTCAGCTCTTTTTTTTGAAATAAACCATATCATCACCCATACAATAACCAGTCCCGCCACTGTCGGAAGTATCAGATGTGACCAGTCAGAAATTGTAGAGTCTCCACCAACATAGTTTAAGAAAAATCCTGCAGGATCAGCCCCCCATGCCAGAAACGGACTTGCTCCAAGATAAACTATATCCCATGCAAGAATAACCATATAATATGTTACAACACCAAATGCCAGAAGACCTAAAACCCATCCTATTACTTCAAACCTCGGCCTTATCTTGTGGAGCAGATTTGAAAAGGATGTTTTGAATTTAAACCCCAAACCATATTCCAAAATAAGAAATGGAATTCCCAGAAGCCCGATAGCTACAAAATAAGGAATAAAAAAGGATCCTCCACCATTGGAGTAAAGTACATAGCTGAAACGCCATATATTGCCTAATCCAACAGCAGCCCCAATCATTGACATTAAAAACGCAAGAGAAGAATTCCACTCGCTTTTATTATCATGACTCATTGGTATCACCTGTTAAATTAAAATACAATTTACCGGTACCCTCCGGTGTTATTTCCAAATCATCACATTGAGGAGACAATGAATTAAGTAAACTGGTTCCCTCATCAGGTCCCATAAAGTAAGGCAGGTATCCTGAAATAATCACAGGATAAACTGTACACTCTCCGGTATCATTGACAAAGTCTATTTTGACTATATATGCAATGTGAGTTGCTGAATTTGACATGTCAAATATGAAGTTTCCCAGACTGTAGAATATAGGTTTGCCTTTATACATTTCAATTCCCTGTGTTACATGAGGATGTGAACCTAAAACAGCATCTGCCCCATAATCTATTACTTCATGAGCCATCTTTTTCCTGATCAGGATTTGGTGAACGGGAGTATTCATTTCCAAAGTGGAAATAAACAATTACAACATCTGAACCATTTGCCTTTGCATCCTGAATTTGACATTTTGCAACATCACTGTCATATGCGGAATAACCGGGATTAGAACCGTTAGCCTGAGGCATTACATCAGTACTATATTCTTTAAAGTTGTTTGAATCCATATAATTGATTATAGTAATATTTCTTCCGTTTATATCGCTGCTTGCAGTTTGGCGAGCCTGAGATTCATTATTTCCTGCACCGATATGAGTGATGCCTGCATCATCCAAAGACTTTAAGGTATCTTTCATACCGTCAGTGCCGTAATCAAATAAATGGTTGTTAGCCAGTGCTGCAACGGTATTGTTGTTGGCTTTAGCTAATGGAACATAGGAAGGATCGCATTTAAGCGGAACATCACCTTTTACAGCACACCCAGAAGTTGTTGCAGCATTTTCAAAGTTAATCAACAGCAAATCCGCACTTCCGGTCACATTTTCCACATGTCTGAAAGGACTTTCATCCAAACTTAATACTCCAGCCATATTACGTGCAAACATCACATCACCCGTTACAACAACAGAAGCATTACCTTTAGGCTCTTCAATTATTGAATCATCTAATGTGAATGTAGCTACAGCAGCTATCAAAGCCAACACTGCCAAAATAACAATTAAAATTAATGTTATTTTTTAAGCTTCATTAATGTTTACCTCTTCTCCGCTTTCAGAAAAGAGCTGATTCAGCATCCAGTCAGCATCATATTCCTTAATGTCATCATATCCCTGACCCATTCCCAAAAAAGAGAATAGGTTTTTGATAACATAACCAATAGATAATGATGCTCCTCCTTTACTGTCAGCATCTGCTTTAGTTAAAATAACACCGTCAAGGTCAATAGCTTCATTAAATTTGGAAGCCTGCTGGGTTGCATCATTACCTGTTAGGGCATCCCCTACAAAGACAACCAAATCAGGTTTTGCAACTCTCTTAATCTTTTTCATTTCATCCATAAGATTGGTGTTGGTCTGCATCCTACCTGCAGTATCAATTAAAACCAGCTCTTTACCTTGAGCTTTTGCATGTTCAACTGCATCAAATGCAACAGCTGCAGGATCTGAACCCTTCTGGTGTTTGATAAGCTTAACTCCAACCTTGTCTGCATGGTAATTAACCTGTTCAATAGCACCTGCTCTGAAAGTATCTGCAGCAGCTATTACAGGAGTATAACCTTTTTAAGATAGTAATTAGCTAATTTACCGATGGTTGTTGTTTTACCTGTTCCGTTAATACCGACAAACATTACAACAAGAGGTTCGCCCTGTGCTTTTTGGCTTCAATCATTTCAGTCATTGACTTATAGGAATATCAATAATTTCAGCTACAGCATTTCTTAGTGCGTTGTATGTATATTCAGTAATGTCATTGCTTCTTTTGATTTTACGGCCAACCAGATCATCTTTAACAGAATCCACTACTGCACTAGCTACTTCCATAGCCACATCCCCTTCCAAAAGACCCATTTCAAGTTCCCACAAAATATCTTTCAAGGTGTTTTTCTGAAATGGTTTTGGCAGTAATAAATGAAAACATTCCGCTTGGTTCTTCATCTTCATCATTTTCTTCAGAAGAATCATTATCTTTATTTCTGCTCCAGAAACGGGATTTTTTTCTCTTCTGTTTTTTCATCGGCATCTTCTGATTCTTCAGTGCCTTCCTCTTTATTTCTACTCCAGAAACCAGATTTTTTAGGTTCTTCTTCCTCTTGAATCTCCTCAGCTGATTCTTCTTCCTCCTGAGGCTCTTTCTTATTATCACTGGATTTTTTTTACCAAAACTCCAGAAACCAGATTTTTCATCTTTATCATCAGAGGTTTCATCATCTGAAGTGTCAGTTTCTTGAATACTTTCAACTTCCTGAGGAATTTCAGCTACATCACTTTTAGAATCCTCTTCTTTTTTATCTTTCCTGCCAAATGAAAAAAAGGAGAATTTTTTACCGGATTCCTCTTCAAGATTGTTTTCTTCCTGTGCTTCTTCAATAAGCTCTTCTTCTAATTTATCACTAGTTCGTGAAAACTTCTTTTTCAAAGATTCAAACAAATTTTACACAACCTTATGGTTTAATTAGAAAATAATATGTTTTTTATAATATTTAAAAAATAAGCAAAATATGGAAAAATAAATTAAATAAAAAAAGTAAAAAAAGGAAGTTATATCTAGTTTAATCCGGTAGCTGACATGTTTCCTTGAGCAACAGCAGCTAACTGTTCTGCCTGAGCAGATAAAGATCCGATAATGTCAGACACCTGTTGCATATTAGCTAACATTTTATCTAAACTGTCTTCCAGATCTTTTTTCTGTCTTGCAATAGTTTCTCTTGCTCCGTCAACATCTTTTTTAACAGCTATTCCAGAACCAATACTTACAATAACTTCATCGGTGTTTTTAAGTTCACCTTTAATGAAAGAACCAGCACCTACAGGTACGAAAGCTTCAACAGAATCTTTACCTTCCAAATCATCTAAAGTGTTGGTTAATGCATCAACTTCAGCAATGGAAGCTCTGACTAATTCAATTTGTTGCTGAATTAAGTCCCCTTGCTGTTTGTACACATTTATTTCATTAAGTAATTGATTAAATTTTTGCTGATCTTCCATAGTAACACCCTTATAAAATTTCTTTTAAAATTGGGTCTACAACATCTTCAGGTGCGATTTCAGCAATATCTTTAATAGAAATTTGGTTTCTGTTTAAACCATGTTTACTTCCAAAACGTTCATAAATTTTTTCTTCTAAATCAGCTACATTGGTAGCTTTGTATTCTTTAGTAAATTTATGATATGAATCGCCCATTACAAAAGTACCTTTAACTCTGTAAATTTTTGTTATCATATTAACTCCTCAGGATATTATTTATAAATCGTCTAAAAAGCCTAATGCTTCTTCAACTCTAGCCATTTCAGGACCTGTACTTTCTTTAGCTACAATAGCTCCACTTGAATTTGCAAGAGAGCATGCCCCAACTAAAGAAATACCTCTGCCTACAGTACCAATATCTCCTTCAACACCAAATACATCACGAGCAAAGTCTACTTCAGTTTCAGTAGCATTTTTATCCATTAAAAATCCTTTGTTGGTAACTGTAATCAGTGAACCGATAATATCGCTTCCGACCATGGAAGTTGATTCAACATTTACATCTAAAGTATCTTCAATGACTTTAACTGCCTCATCAGATAAAAACGGACTTACAATAGCACCAGTATCATTAGCTGCAACAATATTACCTACTGCAGTATAATTTCCGGGAATTGTAGCTACATTTAAACCTAATTCTTCAAACTGTTTAACTTCTCTATCTAATACATGTGGGGAAACAACAATACCGTTTGAATTAGCTACAGCTAAAGATCCAATAAGGTTACATCCGGAAATAGAAGATTTTACAGCATCAACTTCTAGTGTTTCTTCAATCAGCTTAACCTTTTCGTCAAGAAGATTGTAAGGAACAACAGCTAAATCATCAGTTGCTAAAATAAATACTCCTATATTAGGATTATCTACAATGTTTATTCTTCTTAACATATTGTTACCTCACGTAGTATTGAAGTAGTATTATAGCTATTCTGCTAAAGTAGCTTCTACTACGCCATCATCATCTTTAACTGCTTTTACAGTAATTTTAGAAGGTATTTTTTGGATACCTCTTGCCCAAATTTCATGATTAATAGATTCATCGAGCTTTACTTCTTCAGCTTTCATGTGTTTGAATAAGAAGTTTTGTACTTCTCTGATAGCTCTAGGAGCTCTAATAGTCCTTTTGACTTTTTTTGCGTTTCTAAGTGGAATTGTATAAACTCTTTCCATGAAAAAATCCCCCTTATAATTTAAGACTGTTTCTTCTCCAATGTCTAGGTTTAGGTCTGTATCTAAGTTTACGGTTAGTCTTAGCATAAGCCCAGATTGGAATTCTTCTGTTTTGTTTATTTGCTTTTGCCATTCTCAATTTTTTAGCTAATGGTTTATTTCTACTCATTTTCTCACCTTATAATAATAATTATTTTTTATACCCAGTAACACGAGTTTGATAATGCTCAGGGAAAATATCCAATGAATTTCCTCCTTTTTCATCAATTAAAGTCCTTATTTCAACCTCATAATCAGAGCTGTTATCCTTATTGCTTTTTTTCATGAGATATTTCAAATAAATTAGATGTGATTAATTTAATTGTCTTGTGACCAAAACTATCCAAATTAATATACTGAACATCTTTTCTATCTTCAAGACTTTTAATTTGATTTATATTAAGTTTAGGAGTTCTATCATCCCTTCTAGTTCCATCGGCTATAATATCATACATTTCAGAAATCTCTTCAACAACACTTTCATGAAGGAACTTTATTCCGTCATTGGGAAATCCGTCTTCCATAATCATGTCACAGGTTTTGTCTAAAAGTTCAAAATCCAAATCAAGAACCCTATGATTAAACCCGAGAGATTTGGCTGAAAGGCTTGCTGGAATATAAGAATCGTAAACACCGAAATTGGCAGTGCACAATTCAACATCAAGACCAAGTCTTTTAAGCATAACACCCATAAAAGAACTGTCTTTTCCTCCACTGTATAATACACAAGCTTTCATTAATATTATTTCCTTGTAATTTTAATTTCTCTTTTCTGACCAGCTATTTGTCTCAAGAGTACTTTTAACTGTTCATCAGTTACTTTTACCTCTTAAACTGCCGGCCTGAGCAGATTGAATTAACTGAATTTCAATTTGATTAACAAGCTCTGGCTTAGTCAATTTAAGGTTAGCTAATCTGGAACGTGCTTCAGTAGTCAAAATTTGAGCTATTAAAGCTTTCTTTTGCTCCTCAAATTGTCTTTGTGCTTCTTGCTGTTGCATTTGTTGTTGTGCTTGTTGTTGCATTTGACCTTGTGCAGCAGCTTGTCTGGCTTCTAATTCCGCCATTCTTTTGCGGCGAATTTCATCAAGATCACTCATATCAAACTCTCCGAATAATTTAATTAATATTTTGCAAGATTAGGAATATCCTTAATGATTTCAGCAGAAATTTTATCTAAGAATGATCTTCCTGCTGGAGTAACAACTCTTCCACCTACAACTTTTTTCAACATATCCTGCATCTTCTAATTGGTGTAGCGCGTTTCTTACGATAGCTCCACTACCTTTTCTGAATACTTCAGGAGTTACTCCACGGTCTTTTTACCACCGTAGAAAGTTCTTAAGCTCATAACTCCTACAGGTCCGTCCATGTACACTCTTCTGATGATAGATGCACATCTGGTATACCACCAGTCGACATCTTCAGGTTTTCTTTCTTTGTGAACACCGGTTTTTACAAAATTGGACCATGCAGGGGAATTGATTTTATCATTGTTTTTAAATTCTTCTGCGACTTTTTAATTAATAAATCTGCAGGTACATCAAATACAGTAGTCATATTAATTCTCCAATATTTAATTTTAAATAATTGTCCTCATAATCAACTGTAAATTTAAGACCTAATAAAAATAGGGCCTGTAACTCTAAATTTAAGCAATGTTTTCTAAGGCTTTTTTTATAAATGACAGCGACATTTCCTCTAACATCTATAAGTTTAGATCTGGTTTTCTGGACAATGTCAGCTATATAATCATCTTTATTTTTAGCGATATTTTTTGCAAATTTAAGTTTAACAATTTCATTAGCTTTAAGTTGGCGTTTAATTTCTTCAATGACATTGTCATTAACACCAGCCTTACCAATATTCATTGTCATAGCGGAAAGAGCTCTATTCATCATTTTTCTTTTTTTGATTGACTCATATCTAGCTCTCCTTTTTATTTTTTTTCTCCTTATGATAAGGAATTTTCATAACATGCCCACACTCGCCACATAAAATGTTAACTTCTTCGTTAACCAGCCGGACTGTAGCGTTGTGACCAGGGTAGAGAAACTTATTACACCTTTTACAATACCTTCTTGCCCATTTATCGGGAATTTTGGTATTGTACTTGGTAGATAACTTCTTAGCTAATACAACATAACGGTTACTTCTTTCAGGGTGCCTTTCGAATTCCATCTCAGCACGCTCAAAAAGAATATTCATACGTTCAATAGCTATTTCAATCATCCATTTTGGTCTTTTTTTCCTCTACTCAAAGATATCCTCCTCATAATTATAATAATAACTATTAAATTAGGATATAATATTCAAAAATTGAATTAAAATGATTTGCGCATATTAAAACAAAAACCATAGTTAAAATAACCTTAGGTTAATATGAATATTAGGAATAAATTTGTTTTTCTATATTTATAAAGGTTGTGTTAAAAACAAGTGTTATATAATACACATATTATAAATTCATTATAAAAAAGATTTCCACATCATCTAAAATTAAATAGTAAAACATTAAAATATTAATATATAGGTGAAAACTATGGCATTTTTAGATAAAGTAATCGGACATGGTGATGTAAGTGAAGAGATGGACAAAGACTATGTATCTGAATTTTTTTTGATGATGAAGAAGTAATTCAGTCATACCAATTCATAAGAGACCAAATAATTTTAACCAACTATGGAATCTACGAAGTAGACGTTCAGGGATTAAGCGGTAAAAAAGTAGAAGTCAAATTTTTCCCAAAAGACACAATCAAAACCATTTCTTTTGAAACTGCAGGAACCTTAGACTTTGATGTAGATATTAAAATCGGAGTGACAAACAATACTGTTGTTAATGTGGACGGAGCAGCTTACAGTGAACCATTATCATTTAAAGTACCTTCAAGTCAAGCTGCAGAAGCAAAAGAAGTTGTACGTTTAGTAAAAGAACATTATTTATTTTAAATAATGTTTTAACTTTTTTTTATCACAAATAAGACAATATTTTAAATGAAAAAAAAAAAACAATATAAAAATTAAACAGCCATTACCGCTCTTTTTTAAATGTTTTTTACTGCGTTCCAAATTAACCAAATCATAGCCCGAACACATTATATAAACTGTTGCTCCAGTTACAATTAAACCTGAAAGCCAGTACAGTCAGACTAATTTATAAATGCCCCGGACAGCTCAAAACAAACTAAATAAAAAGAAATATTATTTCAATTATAAAAATAAACTGAACCGCAAAAGTTTCATCATCCAATCAGCCAGTCCATAAAATCAATCACACCAAATGGAAAGTCTTTTTTATCAAAAAATAACATCTACCACCAGATTAATTGTCTCATCAATAGACAAATCACTTACATCTATTTCACAGACATCTTCACCATATGCCTCGTATGCTTCAGCTCCACATACGTCAAGTGCCTCTGCTTCAAGGTTTTCACGAATTTTAGAATCAGAATATTTGCGCCCAGCCAGCCTTTCTTCCAAAATACTTGGATGAACTCTTAAAATTATTACTTTATCAGCACCATTACACAAATGAGACAAATGCCCTTCCACAATAAGTAATTTATCTGAATCAAGATTATCAATAATTTCTCCCAAAACTACATCTAATTCAGGTATGTCAATTATTTTATAACCCTTTTTTATTATCGATTCCCAAAACTAAATCATTACTAATAGCCAATTCATTAACTCTAACTAAATTAGCACCCAATCTTTTAGAAAGTTCACTAGCTAATGTAGTTTTTCCAACACATGGAGTTCCACTTATAAAAATAACTTGATTCATATTACCCACAATTATTTCTTAAGAATAATCCTTAAAACATCCTCATCTTCCAAAACATGATCAGGACCTACCTTCTGACCTTGGGAATTTAACTGATGTTCCCCATATTTTAGCATGACGGAAGTTTTTCACAAATTCCTTGTGCAATTTGTCACAGGCATCAATGACTGTTGAACCTTTTTAATAACTAAAGGATCGTTCATATCTGCTTTTCTTCCTTGCGGTTTAAGATAAACACGAACAAGGTTTAAGTTTTCAAAGATTGTTTCCTTAAGATTATCTATATTTAATTTTTTATCTGCAGAAATTGGTATAAATTCAGGAAGCTGTTTTTTCATCTCTTCAAGATAAGCTTCATCTACAAGATCCACTTTATTTAATAGAATCAACATTGGAACATATGATTTATTTCTATCAAGAACATCAATAAACTGATCCATTGTTACATCATCTCTAAAAAGTACGTCTGCATTATGCATACCATACTCATTTATGATAGACCTGATTGTTTTTTCATCCAAATGTGTAAGCGGAACTGTTGAAGACACATGAACACCACCAGTTCTTCTCCTGTTTACAGTTACATCAGGAGGCCTTTCATTTGGTCTGATACCAATATTTCTTAATTCTTTTAAAATAACATCCAAATGCTGCGGATTTAAGACATCCAAAACAACCACAATCAGTTCTGCTGTTCTGGCTACAGATAAAATTTCCCTTCCTCTACCTTTACCAGTACTTGCTCCGGTAATAATCCCAGAATGTCAAAAACTTGTATTTTAGCGTTTTTATACTCCATAACCCCTGGAACAATGTCCAAAGTAGTAAACTGATAAGCTCCCACCTTACTTTCAGCATTAGTAAGTTCATTTAAGAGGGTAGATTTACCAACAGAAGGAAATCCAACAAGAACAACAGTAGCATCACCAGATTTCTTTTACATGAAATCCCTGACCTTTTGTTCCGGAACTACTTCTTTGAATGGACTCCTCTTTCAATTTAGAAAGTTTAGCTTTAAGTTTACCAATATGGTGAGAAGTAGCCTTGTTATATGGTGTCTTTTGAATTTCATCCTCAATATCTTTTATTTTCTCCTCTATTCCCATTAAATCACCATATTATAATTAAAAAAAGAGATTAGGATTAAAATATCCTAATCAAAATTAAGCCCTGTCCGGACTAGTAGTACCAATATTTCCATCAGTAGCACCAGATGCAGCAGGTGTACTAGTTCCGCCAGCAGCCGTGTTATTATAATTTACTTGCCATAATGAAACTCCATTTTCCATATGAACCATGGAGAATACATTCTGACCCATACCACCTAAAAGGTACAATCTGGTAAACATTGAATCAGCCAATTTATTATGCATTATAATAGGTGTGTAAACATTATTTTCACCCATCAGGAATAATGTATAATTGGAATCGCTAGGAGCTCCAGCTATTGATTCATTTTTCACTAATTGATTACCTTCAATTACCATGATACGGGATACATTCAATGGATTAAATTCTGATCCGTTTATTTTAAGTAAAGAACCGTTATTTGAATATACTGCTTCAGTATGACCAGTAGTAGTGTTGTTTCCAGTACCTCTAGTAATAACTGCATCATATTCCAAACCGGATTCATTAATTAAAGCTAATCTGCCAGTAGATCCAGGTTCAACAGTTACTTGCTGGGAAGGCACGTAATAATTGAAGTTTGTGGAATTCTGCTTATCAAAGTCCCACGCACCAAAGTAACTCCACCAACCGGCTTTTTGCAGCATATCTGAACTTGCTACAAAGATAACCGGTCTTGGATTATCAGGGTGAGTAAGCGGAATAATAGTATTAGCCTGCTCAGTAGTTAAACCATATGTATTAATTAATGTATTTTTAGCATCCTGTGCGTTTTTCGGCAGGATATCAATTAAAATATCAGTTGCTTTTACCCGGACTGCCAGTATAATCTGTTAATGTATTAGTAGCGTTTTCACCGGAAGTTCCCAACATTCTAAATATTCCTGCAGACAGATCCATATTATCCGTCGTCATCGCCTGACCTAGCCAGAATGCCCTACTGTTACCACTTTGACTACCTCCATCAAAGATTACCTGTCTGTCAGCAGCAATCTCAAAGAGGTAACCGAAGTCCCATCCAGGATGCAACAACAGTATTATCAGCAGTATTTTCATTAATCCATGCCATTGAATCCCACATAGCATCACTAGTACCATAAGGCACTACCTGATTAGCAGTCTGATAAGCACCACAAACAGTAGGTGTTATCAATGCAAGAGCAATAGCAATAATAGCAACATACTTCTTAACAGGTACTTTAGTAGATGCAGACTTACTGGATTTCAGTCCGTATATGGTTATTCCACCAGCTATAGCAATTAACAGGAATAATATAATACCGAATATAGGTACTGTAACTGCTGCTAATGGGTATGATGCAAAGAATCCTGTTACCAATATAACTGCCATTAACATTTTGTCATTATCAAGTTTAGTTTTGACATAGTCAGAAGCATATCCTACAAATATACCTGCCATTAAACCGAATGGCAATACAATAGTGGTAATGAACCTTGAACCTCTACTTACTGCAAGTGCTGTAATTACTACCCATACTATAAATAGAGTAGCAAACATTAAGTTCAAACGTTTAGCTTCAGTTACTTCATTATCTTTGGCAAATTTACTTACGCTACCTAAAGATATTTTAAATTTACGGTCATCATCAATTTTTTTTAGAAGATGCCAATCTTTGGGATTTAGGCGGTTTTTTAGTTGTGTTTCCGTCTTGTTTAACATTTCTATAATCATATATCCTTTTTGCAAAGATAAATAATACAGTTAAACCAGCGAAGAATACGAAAATTCCACCAATACCGTTTATTACACCATTGGAATTAGCAAGCAAGAATGAATCCATACCTGCTCCAAGCATACTTGGCATTTGCAATTCCGCAACAGAAATAAGTACATTAGGGAATCCACCTACAACAGTTGAAGTTGATTGCAAGGACAATAAACCAGTTAAACTGCCGAATATTCCAAGTACACCGTCTACTCCTTTAAATGCTGCAAGACCGATAAATCCAATAACGCCCAAAATAACAATGGACATTAAATCCTTCTGGTGTACGAACCAAGCAGCCTTACTTGGATATAACTCTCTTTCACTATCACCAATGTTAAATACATAACATAATATTAAGTACACAACTGAAAAGATACCCATAAGACCTACATAAAAGATGTATCCTGTCCATGATTGGGAGAAAAGACCAATAGATACAATAGACAATATTGCAAAGACAACTTTTGCAATAAGATTTTTAGACCTCAAGCTCTCCATAAAGAACATTATGAAGAATAATGAGAAGATATAGTAGAACATATCTGTATCAAAAAAATCCGGGGAATGTGTGCGCAAAATAGTTTGGTGCAAGCACAATTATCAATGTAGCTGTTATTGCACCCAAATCATTAGTCAGACGTCTAGCAAAGATAAATGCAGGAACAACTGCAAGAGATGCTACAATAGCACCGGTCCAGAATGCAACTTCCTGAACAGTGTAATCACCGAAGAACTGGTTTGCTATATTGTAGAAAAATGACGTTACCCATACAATAGCTAACTCATAATTAATCTTATCTCCATCCGGGGAATTCCTATGCATATCCCAGTTTGAACCATCGACTAGTTCATCTCCTACATAACCGTGATCAACGAAATTTTCAGTCAACCTTAAGTTATAATATGAATCCATTTCACTAAAATAAGGAAGACCTGAAGCATCTTCATATTCTGCCTTCAAATCACCGGTAGGCAAAATATTAAGGTCCGCTGCAGGAGCTCTTAATGCAAAAAAACAACAGCTAACAGAATCAAAATAATGATTGCTGATTTACTTATTGTTAATATTGTTTTTTTATTCATCAAAAATCCTCGATATTATCCAATTAACATAAAAATAGTTACATCAACTGAATTTATTATTTAAAAAACTTATTTGAAATTTATAAGAATGTTAAAAGAAATAAAAATATTTCTGGGCAAAACCATCAATACTTTTATTAATTTATATCTATTATTTTTAACATTATTAAAGATTATGCATTTAAAAAAATTAGAAAAAATAAAGTCTATTGGACTTTATCTTTTAACTCATCTAAAGAACAGGTAAAAAGCGACATTTTGGAAATCCTCTGCAACCAACAAATTCCCCATACCTTCCAGACCTTTTAATCAGTTCTTTACCACAACTAGGACACACACCAACTACTTTCATCTCACGAGGCTTAGTATTCTCTTTACCACAGTTAGGGTCAAGACATGCATGCTGACGTGGCTTACCAAAAGGAAATAATAGGTAATCCACAGGTTTTACAGGTTTTCTTTAAGAAATTTGCTCCTTTAGGAACAGAGTAAGTTGCTTTACAGTCAGGATAATTAGAACATCCCACAAAAGTGCTTTTATTTTTAGGAGAGTATTTTTTAACCAGATTTCCGCCGCATTTACATTTTCCAACAATATTGCTTTCCTGATAGGCATCATAAATCTGTGAACCGATTTTAACTTTTTTTTTTTATCAATATCTCCCAAAATAACCTTAACTTCCTTTTCACCTTCAGCTACAACACTTTCACGGGTGGCTTTATCATTGTCTATGCCTTCAAGTTTATTTTCAAAGTCACGGGTCAGCTCTTCACTTGTTAAGTTAGAACAGTACTCGCTTAAAGTGTCGATTATGTTCTCACCAAGCTGATTAACCTCAATTTTGTTTCCAGTTATATATTTTCTGTCATATAACTTATCAATAATATCTGCACGGGTAGCTTTGGTTCCAAGTTCTCTTTTTTCAAGTTCCTTAATTAAAGAAGCCTGATTATATCTTGCAGGAGGTTTGGTTTCTTTTTCTTCTGATACAATCTCCTTGACGATGATGGAATCTCCTTCCTTAACATCAGGAAATTCCTCATTATCTATTTTCTTAAAGGGATAGTGTTCCAGCCATCCTTTATGGGTAACCCTTCTGCGTCTAAACTTGAATTTTTCACCGCCAATGTCCAAAGTGGTACTCATTGTTTCAAAGGTAGCTGCTTCGAAAAATACTGAAATAAACCTGTAAACAATCAGTTCATAAATTTTTAACTCATCCTTGTCCAATTTATCAGGTAAAATACCTGTCGGATGAATAGCAGGGTGAGCAGCGTCTTCCTTTTTACCTTCATTAGGTTTTAATTTAGCCGGAAGAGCTGAAATATGTGTTCTGAATTCGGAATTTTTGGACAGCTGTAAAAATATGCTTTTGAAATCCAGACTTTCAGGCAACTTTTGGGATGAAGTACGTGGATAAGATGTATATCCTGCAGTATAAAGGCTTTGAGCAATAGTCTGAGTTTTTTTAGGTGAAAAACCAAAGACATTATAAGCTTCAGACTGCAAACCACCTAAATTAAATGGAACAGGAGGTTTTGTAGTGGAATTGGAATATTTGATTTTATCGACAGCGGCATCACTATTTTCACAGTTTGAAAAAATCTCTTCAGCCCTTGTTTTATCGAATATTTTTCCATCTACATGATCCGCTTCCAATTTCACCGTCAAGTAAAGCTTTAATTAACCAGTAAGGTTCAGGTACAAATTTTTTAATCTCTTTTTCACGGTCAACCAAAATAGACAAAGTCGGAGTTTGAACTCTTCCTGCAGATAACTTTAAAAATCTTTTTTTTTTTGGCTGCGCTTACAGATTTCATTAAAGCCTTTGATATGTTTACACCAAAATAAAAATCCAAAATATGTCTGGCTACACCGCTGTCTACCTGATGTCTGTCAATAGGTATTCTATTTTCATATGCTTCCACAATGTCCTTTTTAGTTAAAGTGGAAAACTTCATTCTTGAAGATTTTTTTTTAAAGCATCCTCGCCACATCCGTATTTTAATGCATGATATCCGATTAAAGTTCCTTCAATATCATAATCGCATGCATGAATGTAGCTGTCAGCATCTTTAGCATATTTTTTAATAGCCCTTACATAATCCTTGGTATAGTTCTTATATTTTTTGTCAATCTCAAATAATGGTGCCCAATGCAAATCAAAATAGATTTTATCCTTGGGATTATCCGGAGTTAAAGAATATAAGTGTCCGACAGCAGACAATACTGTTATATCCTTACCGTCTCTTTCCAATGTCCAATATTTAACTTTTTTATTAAATACGTTCTTTTTTAGCTTTAGAAGACAATGCTTTAGCTATTTTTTCTGCAGATTTTGGTTTTTCGCAAATTATTACTTCATTCATTGTACCTGTACCGTTTTTAAATTTTTAAATTATAAAAAATTTGTAAATTACTGATTTAATATTTAAAATAATTAATCCTATAAAAATATTTCTATTGAAAGATTTTAGTTTATATGAAGTATTTTTAAAAATAAGATAAAATCAATGCAAAAATATGAAAATTAAAAATAATTATAAATCTTCTTTGTAAAAAAACTGTAAAATTCAGCACAGTAATCACAAATAGGATATTTGTCATAGCGATAATAGGCAAGTTCGGACTTATTCATGTCAAATTTCTTGCCGCATAAAAACAGGTTTCAATTTTTTTCTTCATCAGACATGATATTACCTTAAAAAAAGAAATAAATAAAAATTAAAGTAATTTCAGTAAATTACTTAATTAATATTGTATTTTTGTAAAAGTAAGAGCTCTTCAGTAGATAATTTTCCACCGTGTTTGAATGTATCGAAGATTTCTTCAGCTCTTTCTTTTCTTCACGATTTTTGTTACCGTTTGATGAGGAAGATTTGTTACTAGCAGATCTTCTTTTTCTAGGTCTGTTGGAACCTAATTTTTATTGATAACATGAATATCGCTTAAAATGGATTTGAACTCTTCATGTTTTGCAGAAGCATTTTTACGAGCTTCTATGAATTTTTTGTGAGCTTCATCAGCTGCAGTTCTGATATCATCAGTTTTTCTGAAGAATTTGAGCATTTCTTCGTGAGCTGCTTGAGCTTTTTCAGAAAAGTCAATAACTTTTTCGTGTTCTTCTTCAGATAATTTTTTAAGCTCTTGTGCTTCACCTTTAACGGATTCATCTTCATGAATTTCCATTAACTGTTTTCTTAAATCGTTTGCATTTTTAACAAGTTGATTTTCTTTTTTAATATCTAAAACACGAGTTTCAATGATTTTATCAATCTTTTTAATCTCATTTTCTATTTTAATTTTGTCACGTTTACCAGAAGACCATTCCAAGTTTCTAATTTTGTTGTTAGCTTCGTTACGTGCTTTTTAGCTTCTTCAACTTTTTTGTTGATTTCGTTACGTTCATTTCTGAATTCAATAGCTTTGTTTAAGTTTTCTTTTAATGATGCGTTTAATTCATCACGGATTTTACGTTGTTCTTTAGCTATCCTGTTGAATTCTTCTCTTTCTTCAGTAACTTTAGCTATTTCAGCTTCTTTTTCATCTTTTGTTTTCTTACACCTTCCATGGTGTCAGCTAAAACAAAATCAGATTCAGGAAGACCGTCTTTTTAGGTTTTTCAGCTTTTTCAGTAGATTCTTCAGCATCTTCTGCTTCTTCTACTTGTTCAGTTTCGTCATCTTCAACAACATCAGTGGATAATTGATTAATAATTTCATCTAAGACTTTGGTTAAGTCTTTTTCATCTACTACAACATCAGCTTTTTCTTTAACAGAATCTTTTGCATTGAAAGCAATTCCAATACCTGCTGATTCGATCATGGAAATGTCGTTAGCGCCATCTCCAACTGCAACAACTTCTTCTAAAGAAGTGTCATTACCTTCAATATGTTCTTTTAATACGTCCAATTTAGAACCAGATACTAAAGGTCCAGTTACTTCACCAGTCAATTTACCGTCTTCAACAGTGAAACTATTAGTGTATGCATTTTCAATACCGAGTTTGTCTTTAACGGTTTGTGCAACAACATCAAAACTGCCACTAATAATAGCTACATCTAATCCTTCTTCTTTTAAACGTGCGATGGTATCTTCAGCACCATTCATTAATGGAAGTTCATCAGCAACTTTTGAATATCTTCAATGGAAGTTCCTTCAAGAAGTTTAACTCTATCTTTAATAGAAGTTTCAAAGTCGATTTCACCTTGCATAGCTTTTTTCAGTAATTTCAGCTATTTCATCTTCAACATTTGCTAATTTCCCTATCTCATCAATTGCTTCTCCATCAATAATAACGTTATCTAAGTCAAATACTACAAGTTTAATCAATCATACCACCAATTATATTAAATCTAGCTCACTTAATCTATCGTAAGCTCTTTCGACACCTAATTTAGCGTCGCTACGTGTTTTAGCTCCAGTACAAACAACTTTACCGGAACCGAATAATAATAAAACAACTTTAGGGTCAGATAACCTGTATACTAAACCCGGAAATTGTTCAGGTTCGTATTCAGTATCTTCAAGTTCTAAAGCTACTGCTTCTAAATTTAATGTGGATTCTAAGTTTGCAGAAGCCACAATGTTTTGAATTTTAATTTCGAATTCATGAGGAATTTCAGTATCAATAGTCCTCATTAAATCAACAGTCTTTTTAATAGCTAACTTTGAGTCATCTATAGACTTAGCCCCAGTACAAACAAGCTTACCAGAGCTGAAAATTAATGCTGCTGTTTTAGGATCTTTAAGTTTAAAAACTAATCCCTAAACTGTTCACGATTAAAATTAACCCCTTCTAAAGCTTCGGAAACTTCAGTTAAAACTATATCTTTTCCTATGCTTGCAGAAGCCACAATGTTTTCTATTTTTATATCAACATCGGTCAATTTAAAACCTCCAATTAATTATTAAAATGAGTACAGTAAAGATTTAAAATCATTAAATTTTTACTAATTAAATATTTTATTTAAATAGTATATAAACTTATGTTTATTTATAAAGTAAAAACAAAAATATGTAATAAACATATTTTTTAATTAACTTCAAAAAATATTAATAATTATATTAAGGTCTGATAGAAATGATAGAAGTTGAAGTAAAAGCCAAAATTGATAATTTTAAAGATATGAAAAAAAATTAAATAATCTGGGAGCTATTAAAACTAAAGAAGAATTTCAGGAAGATATTTATTTTAACAGCCCAATAGTAGATTTTGCCAAAACAGATGAAGCCCTTAGAATAAGAACAACAAAACAGGGCAATGAAAAACACATTTTCATAACATATAAAGGGGCTAAAATTGATTCTGAAAGTAAAACACGTGAAGAAATAGAGTTCGGAATTGAAGATAGCAAAAAATGTGCAAAAACATTTGAACATATAGGATTTAAAAAGTCAGAACTGTGCGTAAAAACCGTGAATATTATGCTTATAAAAATTTTGAAATAAGTTTGGATGATATTGAAGGTTTAGACCCATATATGGAAATTGAAATAGGTCTTGAAGACGGAAACGATTACAAAGAATCTCAGAACAGCATTTTTGAAGTGTTTAAACAACTTGGGATTACAGATGGTTTTGAGAGAACCTCATATCTGGAACTTTTAGAAACTTTATAATATAACATAATACAATATTATTAAATTAATAAAATAATTTAAGAGAAGTGATTATTTGCAATATTATATCAGTCATTATAATAAAGAACCGGAATTAAATTTTCCTGATGAAATTACAGTTTATGATACAACTTTAAGAGACGGTGAACAAACCCCCGGAGTTTGTTTTAGTCCTGAAGAAAAGTTAGAGATTGCTAAAAAATTAGATGAAGTTAAAATTAAACAAATTGAAGCAGGTTTTCCTATAGTTTCCAAAAAAGAACAGGAATCAGTGAAAGCCATAACTTCAGAAGGCCTTAATGCTCAAATCATTTCTTTATCTAGAACAAAAAAAGAAGACATTGATGCTGCTCTTGATTGTGATGTTGACGGTGTTATTACATTTATGGGAACTTCAGACATCCATTTAGAACACAAAATGCACATCGGACGTCAGGAAGCACTGAATACATGTATGAACGCTATTGAATATGCTAAAGATCACGGATTATTTGTTGCATTTTCTGCAGAAGACGCAACCAGAACTGATTTGGATTTCTTAAAAGGATATACAACAAGGCTGAAAGCTATGGAGCAGACAGAGTGCACATAGCAGATACTACCGGTGCTATAACTCCGCAGGGAATTACTTACCTGGTAAAAAGAACTTAAAAAGATGTAAATATAGATATTGCTCTACATTGTCACAATGATTTCGGTCTGGCAGTTATAAATTCCATATCCGGAGTACTGGCAGGAGCTAATGGAATTTCCACAACAGTAAACGGTATCGGAGAACGTGCAGGAAACGCATCTCTTGAAGAAGTAATTATGTCTCTTAAATTATTATACGGTAAAGATTTAGGATTTAAAACCAAACATATTAAAGAACTTTCCGAACTTGTATCAAAAGCTAGCGGATTGCCTGTTCCCTATAACAAACCAGTGGTAGGAAACAACGTATTCAGACACGAATCCGGAATTCATGTTGATGCAGTTATTGAAGAGCCGTTATGTTATGAACCATATATTCCAGAACTGGTAGGACAAAAAAAAGACAGCTTGTATTAGGTAAACATTCAGGCTGCAGAGCAGTCAGAGCCAAATTAAATGAATGTGACCTTGATGTAAGCGACGATACCCTTATTGAAATTGTTAAAAAAGTTAAAAAAGCAGAGAAGAAGGAACATACATTAACGATGATGTATTCAAAGAAATTGTAAAAAGTTGTAACTATAAAAAGAATAGGTGACGGTTTTGAATATTACAGAAAAAATATTATCAGCTAAAGCAAAAAAAGAGGTTACACCCGGAGAAATTATTGAAATTCCGGTTGATTTAGCTATGTCTCATGACGGAACATCACCACCAGCTATAAAAACCTTTGAAAAAGTAGCTACCAAAGTCTGGGACAATGAAAAAATTGCAATTGTATTTGACCATAATGTTCCTGCAAATACAATCGGATCTGCAGAATTCCAGAAAGTATGCAGAGACTTCATAAAAAACAGGAAATTACTAAAAATTACATACATGGTGACGGAATATGCCCACCAGGTACTTCCTGAAAAAGGACTGGTAGAACCTGGAAAAGTTATTGTAGGTGCTGACTCACACACATGTACTTATGGTGCATATGGAGCATTTTCAACAGGAATGGGTGCTACTGATTTAGCTATGGTTTATGCTACAGGTAAAACATGGTTTATGGTTCCTGAAGCTATTAAAATGGAAGTCAGCGGAGAGTTAAATTCATACACTGCTCCAAAAGACATCATTTTAAAAATCATCGGTGAAGTGGGAATAGCTGGAGCTACCTACAAAACTGCAGAATTCTGCGGAGAAACCATCGAAAAAATGGGAGTAGAAGGCAGAGCTACAATATGTAACATGGCTATTGAAATGGGAGCTAAAAACGGAATAATAGAACCGAATAAAGAAGTTATCCAATATGTTTCCCAAAGAACCGGAAAAAAAGAAAGTGAATTGAATATTGTTAAATCCGATGAAGATGCACAGTATTCAGAAGAAATGCACTTTGACATAACTGATATGGAACCTCAAATAGCCTGCCCTAATGATGTAGACAATGTTAAAAACATCTCCAAAGTTGAAGGCACAGCTGTTGACCAATGCTTAATCGGTTCTTGTACAAACGGCAGATTATCTGATTTGAAAGATGCTTATGAAATCTTAAAAGATAATGAAATTAATAATGATACTAGATTACTAATTCTTCCAGCATCAGCTGAAATTTACAAACAGGCAATCCATGAAGGATACATTGATGCATTTATAGATGCGGGAGCTATTATATGCAATCCAGGATGCGGACCATGTCTTGGAGGACATATGGGAGTTTTATCTGAAGGTGAAACCTGCATATCCACAACAAACAGAAATTTCAAAGGAAGAATGGGGATCCGAAATCCTCAGTATATCTGGCTAATTCAAAGGTTGTTGCTGCTTCAGCTATTGAAGGAGTTATTACAAATCCTAAAGATTTATAGTGAAAAAATGACTATTGAAAAAAACGAAGCAAACAAACGTCTGATTGAAAAAATAAATCAGGTAGAAGAAGGATATACAAAAGACTTTTCAAATACTCAAAAAATTCTGCTGACAACAGACGGATCAATTACAGCTATTTTAGATGTGCTGTACGGCAAAATTACATTAAGTACCTTAGAACAGCACTTTGATACAGCAGACCGTGAAATCAGCGAATTAATTCATGTTGATGAAGGTGCACAAATCAATTACCGGGAAGTTATAATGCATAAAGACGATGAAAATCTAATTTATGCACTGTCATACATTCCATTGGAACGTTTAACCGATGAGATTTGTTGCGATTTGGTTAGAGCAGACATACCAATCGGAAGAATTTTAAAAATTACCAGATTGAATCAAGAAGGGAAGTAAATAAAATCTATATTGAAAAACCTAATGAAAGGTTAAAAGATTTATTTAACACGAAAGAAGATATGCTTGCCAGAGAATATGTAATTATCCATAAAAACAATGTATTGATGTGGATTAAAGAAGTATTCCCAGTCAGTAAATTTACAAATATTTAAACAGGTGATAAAATGGGTGTTAAACTAAAAGACATAATCCGACCAGAACAGATTGATTTTAAAGATTTGAAAGGAAGAGCAATCTCTATAGATGCATTTAATACCCTTTACCAGTTCCTGTCTACAATCCGACAAAGAGACGGAAGCCCCTTAAGTGACAGCAATGGAAATATAACCTCTCATTTAAGCGGAATTTTATATAGAAACTCCTCAATGATTGAAAAAGACATAAAACCGATTTATGTATTTGACGGAACACCATCCTATCTTAAACAGGAAACCATTGACCAAAGAAGACAGACAAGAGAAGAATCTGAAAAAAAATGGAAAGAAGCACTGGCTAAACAGGATACTCAGGAAGCCAGAAAATATGCAATGAGGTCTTCCAAATTATCTCCCTACATTATTGAATCCTCCAAAAAGCTGCTGACAATGATGGGAATACCATACATTGAAGCATATGGTGAAGGAGAAGCACAGGCAGCTTACCTTGTTGAAAATGGAGATGCATGGGCAGTAGCTTCACAGGATTATGACTGTCTCTTATTCGGAGCCAAAAGGGTTGTAAGAAACCTTGCCATCAATTCCAACTTGGGAGATCTGGAATATTACAATTTAAAAAGAGTTTTAGATGAACTGGACATAAATAGAGAACAGCTTATTGATATGGGAATACTAATCGGAACTGATTTTAGTGAAGGCTTAAAAGGAGTAGGTGCAAAAACAGCTCTTAAACTAGCTAAAAAAGGAGAACTTGAAAATAAATTAGCCAAACTTCAGGAAGAATCATCACATGACATCTCTGAAGTCAGAGAAATATTCCTAAACCATAATGTAAATACCGATTATAAAATCAGATGGAAAAAACCGGCTAAAAAATGATATTATTGACTTTTTATGTGAAGAACACGGTTTTTCACAGGACAGAGTTTCAAAAGCCTGTGATAAATTAAAAATTTAAATTCAAGTCAAAAAGCCTTGAAGACTGGTTCTAATAAGGGGGAAACTCCGGACCAAATACTTTTTGGCATAATCAACAGCCAGTGCAACCTGATTATAATAATTTTTCAGCATTTCCTTTTCAAAATACTCCCTGTCCGGTGCTCTGACAATTAAATTAAGAAGCTTTTCATAGGTTTCAACAGCTGATTTTTTATTGAAATTATATTTTTCTTCTTTTTCTGCAGACAGCTTCTCAACACAGGGAAATTCCAATGTTTTGCAAACAGTGTCAGTTGAAAAATATGTCATGCGAATTAATGGAGAAACAGAACTTACCAGCACATGATTTCCCAAATCTATTAATGGAGGAATTCCTGTTTTAGTGTAACGTTCCATAGAAGTTAATCTGTCAAAATGCGCCAGATCGTAACAGTGAAGTTCAGTATAAAAATCAGGTTCAAAATACTCAATCAGATCCAAAATCTTCAAACCGATTTCTGATTTATAATATTCCTTTTTAATTGTAGAAATATATGGAGTTTTATCAAAATTGTAAAAATAAAACTGTCCTTTTGAAAAATCATCAATATTCAAACGTTTAATAAATTTTAAAGAAGTTTTACCTTCATTGCCATGGACTCCACCTATAAATAACTTAGTTGGACCTTCACCATTGTCAACATATCTGAAATAAGACATATTATCCAAATAAAAAAAAAGAAAAAAATCAAAGAAGAAAACTTAAGTTCCTTCTTTCCAGCTGCACATATACTCTTTTTGGCGGTCAGATAAAGTATCAATTTCAATATCCATAGCTTTTAGTTTTAAATTAGCTACTTCATAATCAATGTCATCAGGAGCTTTAGTTACACCGACTTCCAAATCGTTGTTTAAAATGTATTTTGCAGATAATGCCTGAACAGCAAAACTCATGTCCATGATTTCTGCAGGGTGTCCTTGTCCCCTGGCTGCAGATAAGTTTACTAATCTTCCGTCTGCAAGCAGATATATTTTTCTGCCGTCTTTTGGTAAACATTTCAATACTTTCTCTTACTTCACGAACACTGGTTGATTGAGCTTCCAAGTCACGTCTATTAATTTCCACATTAAAATGACCTGAGTTACATAACATACAGCCGTCTTTCATGTATTTGAAGTCATCACCATGAATAATATTGATATTACCAGTTACAGTAATGATTAAATCAGCTTCTTTTACAGCATCTCTAATTTTCATTACTCTGTAACCATCCATTCTTGCTTCAAGTGCTCTGATTGGATCGATTTCAGTTACAATAACATTAGCTCCAAGACCTTGTGCCCTTAAAGCTATTCCACGACCGCACCATCCATATCCACATACAACAACAGATTTACCAGCTATTAACATATTGGTGGTTCCCATAATTGCATCAAAACTGGATTGGCCTGTACCATATCTGTTATCAAACAAATATTTGGTATAAGCATCATTTACAGCTACAACAGGGAATTTTAAAGCCCCATCTTTATGCATAGCTTCCAATCTGTGAACACCAGTAGTAGTTTCTTCACATGCTCCTTTAATATGTTTTAAAACATCAGTTCTTTCATTGTGAAGAACCATAATCATATCTGCACCGTCATCAATGATTACATCAGGTTTGTGATCAAGAACCATGTTGATAGTCTGATAATATTCTTCATCATCCTGATCTCTCCAACCGTAGATGTTCAAACCTAAATCAGCAGCTCCGGCCACTGCATCATCATGAGTGGATAACGGATTACATCCAGTCATAGCTACTTCAGCTCCACCTGCCTGCAAAGTTAAACCTAAATTAATAGTTTTAGGTTCTAAATGTAGGCAAGACCCAATAGTGATTCCTTTGAAAGGTTGAGTTTCTTCATATTCTTTTTTTGATGTGTTCAAGAACTGGCATGTGTCTTTGAACCCATTCAATTTTTCTTATACCTTCTTTAGCAAGAGACATATCTTTAACTTTACTCATAATATCCCCTATAAAAATTAAATAATATTATAATATATCATTTGAGGGTTATTAAATATTATTATTCATAAATAATTTTAAAAATATATAATGCAACAAAATATTTCAAATTAACTACATCCATTATTAATTAATTATTATAAAAATAAACAATGTTTAATTACAATCAGCCAAACTTAAATTATAATCAAAAATAAGAAAAACAAAAAGTATAAATGTAATGAGAATTTAATATAATAAATGTCTGATGCCGGGGTGGCTCAGCTGGTTAGAGCGCACGGCTCATAGGGTAATTAAGCAGTGCTCTGACTAATTCCTTAGGATACCGTGAGGCCGCGGGTTCGAATCCCGCTCCCGGCATCTTCAATCCCAGGAATATTTTTTATAAACTATTTTTTTAGGAAATTTTTAATTTTACAAGCTGATTTTATCGCTGATTTCAAAAAAGGAGAATCCGAATTACTTTAAACATCACTAATCAAAACTATTTTATAACTCATTAATAAATATATCAAGTGTTAAGATTTGAGGATTTATTAAAATGCAATATACAGAACTTGGAAAAACCAAAGAAAATGTTTCAATTCTTGGTTTCGAGCTATGCGATTACCGACAAAAGGTTCCAATGACAATATCAATGAAAATACAGCTAGTGAAATTCTTAGCTATGGAATTGATAATGGAATTAACCTTATTGATACAGCTTATCCTTATCACAGTGCCGGAATCGACGGTAACGGAAACAGCGAAGTTTTCATAGGAAACTTTTTAAAAGAAAACAGCTACAGAGATGATGTTTTAATCTCTACAAAATCTCCATCATGGTTAATGGAGGAAAAGGGAGATTTTGAATATTATCTTGACAAACAGCTTGAAAAACTCAAAACAGACAGTATTGATATTTATTTACTCCATGCTCTTACAAAGGATGATTGGAATAAAGTCCGCAAACTTAGAGTTTTGGATTTTCTTGATGACAGTTTAAGCAGCGGCAAAATAAAACATGTAGGGTTTTCATCACATACTGAAATTGATACATTTGTAGACATTCTTGACGCATATCCCAAATGGGAAGTTGTCCTGACACAAATGAATTACCTTGATGAATACTACCAGACAGGAGTAATGGGTCTTGATGAACTAAAACGGCTGAATATCGGAAGCATGATTATGGAACCACTGCGCGGAGGCAGATTAGTTCAGAACATTCCCCAGAAGTCCAAAAACTTTGGGACTGTGCTGAAGTTAAAAGAACTCCTGTCGAGTGGGCTTTAGAATATTTATGGAATAGAGACGATGTTGACTGTGTTTTAAGTGGTATGAACTCCTTAGAACAGGTTAAACAAAATATTCAAATAGCTTCAAATGTTAAAGAAATTAGCGAAAGCGACCAGGATCTAATTAGAGAAGTTGCCAGAACATACAAGACGCTGACCGGAAATGAGTGCACCAGCTGCGGATATTGTATGCCATGTCCAGAAGGTGTTGATATCATCAATTGTTTTAACGAATACAATATCGGCAAAATGCTGAATAATCCAAAAGGAAGTGCAATGCAATATTTTAGTCTGATTGATGAAGACTGCAGAGCAGACAGCTGTATTGACTGTGGAGACTGTGAATTTGTTTGTCCTCAAATGCTAGATATTCCACAGGAACTTGAAAAAGTAGATAAGTATTTCGGTAGAGAATTTAATCATTTTTAAGGTGAAAAAATGCCAACAAGATATATAGGTGACGGATATTGGGAACTGATAAGCCGTCAAATGAGTATTGTAACTAGAAGTCAACAGGAAAGATTTAAAGAAGCTAAAATAGCAGTTATTGGCTGTGGAGGAATAGGTGGTCAGACTATTGAAATGTTAGCCAGAATGGGAGTTGGCCAACTTAATTTAGTTGATGAGGACGCATTTGATTTATCCAATTTAAACAGACAAACATTAGCCAGCATTAAAGAACTAGGCCTTTCCAAAAGCAAAGTAGCCAAAGAAAAAGTCAGACTGATTAATCCTTATGTTAAAGTTAACTGCTTTGAAGAAACTGTAACTAAAGAAAATGTTGATAAAATAATCGGTGAGTGCGATATTGTTATTGATGCTCTTGATAATGTCAAAACAAGAGTAATTGTTTCCAGAGCAGCTGAAAATAAGAAAATCCCATTTATTCATGGAGCCATTCATGGAACTTTAGGTCAGATTACAGTATTTTCAGCAGATAAAGATATAAACTATGAAACAATGTTTAATCTCCCATCAAAAGATAAAGATTTAACTGAAAATGTATTGAATGACTTATCAAGTGTTACATCAGGTGTCCCTCCAGTTATTGGGCCTACTCCAAATTTAATCGGATGTCTTGAAGCTATGGAAGCTTTTAAAATAATGACCGGAGTTGGCAAAGTTACCCAAGCACCGGAAATTTTAACTTTTGATTTGTTGGATTTAACTTCATTTAATGTAAATGAAATTTAAACAACATTACTTTTTTCTTATTTTTTATTTATTTAAACTTGAACATATTACCATTAATTTTTAAAAAGCTATTGAATTAACCATTGAAAAATAAAAATCATTGTGATTATATATTAAAAAATATAAATAATCCTTATAAGTACATTTATTCAAAACATTTATATAATATGAGAAGGAAATGTATTGCCAAGGTAGGAAGGTATTTTCCGACTAACCTTTTGAAACTAATATCCATAAATTTATATGGAGTATGATTTAATGACTGAAAAAGTTAACGAAGAATTAATGGAAAGCGTAATTAAACAAATGAAAGAGGATAATATTAAATTTATCCGTTTACAATTTGTTGATATAAATGGAACTGCTAAAAACATTGTAATTCCATTTAAAGAAGATGACATGGCAGAATTATTTGTTGAAGGTATGTTATTTGACGGATCTTCAATTGCAGGATTCGTAGGAATCAATGAAAGTGACCTTGTTCTCAAACCTGATATCCACACTTACTCAAGATTATCATGGAGGCCTGAAGAATCTGCAGTATGTAGATTTATTTGTGATGTCTGGACTCCTGACGGGAAACCATTTGTTGGAGACCCAAGAGGTATCCTGAAAAAATCTTTAGCTAAAATTGGAAAAATGGGATTACAATATAACATAGGTCCTGAACCAGAATTCTTTATTGTAGATATTGACGATGAAGGATACCCAATGCCTTACGATGAAGCAGGATACTTTGATGTTGAACCTTTAGATAAAGGACCTGATTTCAGAAGAGAACTAACCTTAAACTTAGAAGAATTAGATTTCGAAGTAGAAGCTTCTCACCACGAAGTAGGACCTATAGTCAAAACGAAATTGCATTTAAATTTAAAGATGCATTAAAAACTGCAGATGCTGTAATTACCTTTAAACAAGCTATTAAAGCTATTGTAGACAACATGGCTACTTTTTGACCAAATGGATTACAGAGTAACCTTTATGCCAAAACCGTTCTTTGGTGTAAACGGTAGTGGTATGCACTGTCACCAGTCAGTATTCAAAGGAGACAGAAACCTGTTCTCTGACCCAAACAGCGAAACCGGATTATCTAAAGACGCACTTCACTTCATGGGAGGATTGCTTGCTCACGCTCCAGCATTAACCGCAATTACCAACCCTATTGTAAACTCATACAAACGTTTAGTGCCTTAAGGTTATGAAGCTCCAGTATACAGAGCATACGGTCTTAAAAACAGATCTGCATTAATCAGGGTACCTGCAGCTCGTGGTAAAGCAACTCGTATTGAATACAGAGCACCGGACCCAGCATGTAACCCATACTTAGCATTTGCAGTAATGTTAGAAGCAGGTAGTGACGGTATTCAAAATAAAATTGATCCTGGAGAACCTACCGAAATCAACATCTACTCATTAACCGAAGAAGAAAGGGAAGCTATGGGAATTCAAGTTTTACCATCCAGTTTATGGGAAGCTTACCATGCACTTGAAGAAGACCCATTGATATTATCCACTTTAGGAGACCACACCAGTGAAAAATTCCTAGAGCTCAAATACAAAGAATGGGACGAATACCGTGTACAAGTATTCGGATACGAACAAAACAAATATTTAGATATTTAAATCTAAATATACTTTTTTTATTTTTTAAATATAATGATTCTTAAGTAAAATTAGGCATGATTATATTTAAGAAAAAAAGGGAGCCTCATATGACCGAATCAGAACACAAAATAATTGAAATTTTAAGAATATTAAATGAGCAAAATAAACCTACTGGTTCTAAATTAATAGCAGAAGAGTTGAAAAACAAAGGATTTAACTTAGGAGAACGTGCTGTTAGATACCATATGCAAATTCTTGATGAAAAAGGATATACCGAAAGAATGGGATATTCCGGCAGACAAATTACAGAACTAGGTAGGAAAAAGCTTGATAAAGGTATAATCTATGATCAGGTTGATTTCATTTATTCGAAATTTGAAGAAATGATTTATTTGACTAGTTTCAACTATATGAACCGAACGGGAAATGTTGTAGTAAACACTTCAACTATTTACGATGAAGAAGCATTTAATATAATCAAAGATGTTTTCAAAAGTGGTCTTTTTGTGTTAGTCCTTACATCAATTTAAAAAGAAGGTAACAGCAAAGAAGAAATTCAGATAAAAACAATATGCGGAACCACAATTGACGGAATTCTGTTAAACGAAGGAATACCTACAATCCCATTATACGGAGGATTAGTTAAAATCAGAGATTATGTTCCGACAAAATTTACAGAACTGATTTCCTACAAAAAAAACATCTGTAACACCTCTTGATGCATTTGTAGCTCCGGGAATGACTTCTGTATTAGATGTGATAAATACCGGGAACGGAACAATACCTGCTAATTTCCGCCTCATTCCAAGTGTAGGGCGGGAACGTGCCCTAAACATCATAAACAAATTGGAAAAAATTGGAATTGGGGGAGTAATGGCAGTTTCTGAAGAAGGCAAAAATATGTTGGGAGTTCCTGTACCTGAAGGAATGGTTGGAATAGCCGTCAGCGGAGGAGTGACCCCATTTTGTGCAGCTCAAGAACTCGGATATGACATTGACATAAAAATAGCTGAAGAAATTGAAGGCTTTGAAACATTATCCCCAATAGCTGATGTTAAAAAATACTTAAACCTGCGGATGATAAAATTCATGCCAAAACTCCATTTTTACTTTCAAAATCATGGAATTTAATTCAAAAGTTAATTTCGATGTGGAAACTAGAAAAGGAGACATCATAGTAAATGTTTCATACATTAACAAAGACAGCTTAGATAAAGCAATAGATATTATGAAAGAAACCTATGAATCAAATCCAAAATACATCAACCCTTACTATCAGCTTGTAGAACATCCGACCGATTATAGCAAAATAGGAATAGCTACAATATGCAGTTTAAGTATTGACGGACTTTTAATAAACAATGGAATAATGAGCAACCCGAAATATGGCGGATTATTGGAATTAAACGAATCTCCATTATTTATTGACTTAATTTCATATAATGGCTCTTCTGTTGATCCCCATAAAATATTCATAGCTAAAAACATGACTTCAATAACAAGAAATATCGGATCCAATAAAATACTGGCCAGTTTAAAAGAAATCCCCTATATTTCAAGAGACTATGCAGTACATTTATTAAACATCTTAAAGAATATTGGATTTTCAATTTATAAAATAGGCAAACCAAGAGAACTAACATATAATGCTAAAGTAGATAACTACAATTTTGGTGTTGTTGCAGGCAGTGGTCTCAACCTAATTGCTGCACTTAAAGAAAAAGGAATAGATGTTGAAGTTAAAGCTATTGCAAAATTAATGAAATTTGAAAAAATGGAAAGACTGTAGCTATTTTAAACTACAGTAACTTCCACATCATCTCCTTCAACAGGATGGTGAATAAATTCAATCAAATCATCTTCAATCTCATAAACATCAATTTCAATAGTCGGATTAATTGAATCACCATCTAATGAAAGCAACATTTTAAACCCTGGTTTTTCCAAAATATTCAGAAAAGTCCATGTTTAAAACCTCACCGCTTCCAAAAATTCTATTATAAGAAATTTCTAAATTATCATGGATTTTCACATTATCTTTTAAATATTCTACAGCTTTATCTGGAGTTAAACTTAATTTTTTCATGGAAAACACCTCATTATATTGTTAAATAATAAGTATATTTTTCATAATATAAAAATTTGTTTGTAATGTATAAAACAAAAAATTTTAAAAAAAAATATATGGGAAATTTAATCATAAACTTCCACGATTGTTATTTTATCACCCTTAATATGGCGCAATTCTAAAAGATCATCTTTAATTTCCTTAAAATCTACATCAACAACCTGATTTAAAATTTCACCATTTAATTGTAAACTAACCCTGAGTCCCTCACCAGTTTCTTCATCTTCTGAAATTATATTTAACACTTCACCGGGAGCAAAAATACGATTGTATGATATTTCTAAAATATCTCTTATTTGGACGTTTTCTCTCACATATTCAATAGCTTCTCAGCAGACATTTTAATTTCCTTAACCATATTATCACACATAAAACCATACAATAAATTAATAATCAGTTTACAAAATTTGTCAAATTAATATATAATAATTTATTAATAAAAGAATATTTAAACGTTATGCATACATTTGAAGTATGTATTAAAATCCATCAAAATCAAAAAGGATTATTATTTAAACTTTTTTCAAAAAAATAAAGGAAAAGGAATTATAAATTCCTGTATTCCCTAATTGAAGTATATTCGTCGTCAATCTCATTATAATGAGCTAATTTTTCCCTGTTAGCTTCAGCATCTAAGTATAAAGCACCTTTACCATTGAGACCAATGTCCCCTTTGTATTGGATATATTTTCCTTTGAATACTTCGCCGTCAATTTCAGGGTCGTCGACAACACCTTCAAGAACGAAACCTTCGAGTAATCTTCCAAGGAATCCGTGAATGACAATGTTACCGTTTTTCATTTGACCTCCAGGCCAACGGTTTACATCACCGTCAATTTCAATGATACCTTTGGTCATGTGAATACCAGCTAAAATATCACAGTTACCTAAAACGTGAATTCTTCCACCAGTTAAACATTCACCACATTGTTTTCCAGCATTACCTTTAACAACGATTTTACCACCAGTCATACCTCTCCATTCACCAATGTAAGAAGCTCCGGTGAATTCTTTGGTGTCACCGTCGATTTCAAGGTATCCTCCAGACATTTCTCTTCCTGCATGAGCAGCTGCATTACCATGAACATAGATGGATCCGCCACTCATTTCTGCACCTACGTGAAGATCAACATTACCATTACAGACAATTTCTCCTCCACTCATTTTACAACCGATGTATTTAACCCTGTTTAAGTCACCGTTAAGAATCATTTTAACATCATTAGGTCCTTCTGCATCACCTTCTACAGTAATATCGAAGAAATCAGTAATTGGGAATCTTGAGTTTCCAATAGGTACTTCATATTTTGCAAAATCTTCTTCGCTCCATGCATAAATTTCATCAGGAATTAATTCATCAAATTCTAAAGCGATTGAAGAAGTTTTTAATTGATCAAATGTTATTGTTTTCAAATTAAACACCCTTTTTATCTTTTAACATCTATCCTTATAGGATTGGATACATAATGATCATGTACTGGATAGTTTTCCCATTTTACGGAGTAATATTGAGTAAAGAACGGCATGATTTTATTAATAACATTTTGTTCTTCATGTTCGTATCCTTGTACATTAACCCACATGTTTTGACTTTCTTTAACTTTTACAATTTCTTTATCTTTTACTAAGATTTGACCATCTTTAATTGTGTAATCAGCAAGAGAGAAACCTTTTTCGATTTCTGCATATTGTCTGGATGGGTCAATTTCATTAGGATTTATGTCATATACAGCAATATCTGCTTTGTATCCAGGGTAAGAGCTCCTCTGTCTCTGAAACCGTAGATTTTAGCAGGTGCTGCTCTTGTAATAATTGCAATGTCGTTGAAGTCGTATTCCCTTTCAAGAGTTGGGAGAGTAGTTCTTTTTTGTACCCATTTGTGAACTTCACCGTTTTCAATCATTTCCATTCTTCTTTGGTTACTCATTTATGGGAGATAATTCTTGGGTATCTTATGAATGGACCTGCATTAGGGTGGTCAGTAGTTAAACATACTTGCCATGGGTTTTTAAGATGTAAGAACAATTCTAAACCAATAGCCCATTGAAGTGCTCCAACCGGACTTCTACCAGAGTAGATACATGGAATAATACCAGCTGCGGTTTCACATTCAATGTCTTTGTTAGCCCATTTTAATCCAGATAATTTGAACAAGTCGTATTCCATTGGTGCATCTGCTGTCATGGTGGTTGTTTCATCTAAAGTTACTTGTCCAATATCACAAGTTACGTGGTCGTGACCGTTTATGTATTTAGCAACTTCTTCTGCACCGGAACTTGCATCTCTCCAGTTGGTTCCATCGTATGAATGGAATTGAAGGTGACAAATATGTACAACTTGATCCCTAATATCTGCTTTAGGACTTTTCTTAATATTTTTTAAGAGAATCTAATGTTTCAAGAGTAGTTGGTACGTTACGTTAAAAGGGTGTCCTAAATCATTTGGGTGAATGTGAATAGAGTGAGGAAGACCTAATTTTTCGTTAGCTTTTGCTAAAGAAGTTACAACTTCTCTAGAAGTTACATCAAAGTAAGGTGCTTTGTCATTGTATCCGTGTACGTTCATACCCCAACCCCATGCTTCACTACCACATGGGTTTACGATTTTAACACCGTAACCTTTGGAGACTTTTAACCATGCAGATACAAATGCGGATAAGTCTTCAATATTGTTTTCTCTTGCGTATTCCATTACAAACCAGTTGTTACCAAATAATGCTAAAGCTGGAATGTCTATGTTTGGAATAGTTGCAATTTCTTCGTGAGTGTGTTTTGCTTCAAGAGGAGGCATAGCTGCTTCTACAACAGTACCATAACCTAATCTGGAGTATCTGTAACCAGTTGATGGACAACTTGGAATGGAAAAACCAGATTCTGCCCTTGTAACTTTTTGTTTTTGAGTAACTCCCCTTCTTGAATCTTCAGGTCTGTATAATCTACCTACAACTAATTTTGGACCTGCAACGTGAGCGTGAGGATCTACCCCAGCAGGCATAACGATTTTATTAGTAACATCTATGACTTTTGCATTAGCTGAGACTTCTTCAACAATGATATCATCTTTAACCATGATATCTTTTTTCTCACCATTTATTCCGTTAGCTGGGTCATAAACAATACCATTTTTAAGTATAAATTCCATCATATCACCTTATAATGCGTTTGGATTAGGCACATATTTTGGAGCTACGTTTGGCTCCTCTCTGAGTTTCATGACTCTTTCTTTAAGTTCTCTGATAATCCATTCGTCGTCACGACATGTTTCAGGTTTATCAATTGCTTTTTTTCATGTAAATAGGAACTCCGTCCATACGATAACTGGTACCAGCACATTCTACTGCAATGAATGAACCAAGGTAATACTACATCAGCAAGTTCAGTAGATGGTCCCCAGTGAATATCCACTTGAATAACAGGAATGTCAGCTAAATGTTGGTTAGCACCATTAGGGAAGTGAGCACCAGGGTCTGCTGCAATAACCATGAAACAGTCAGGCTCTTTCCTTGTTAATAAATCGATGGTGTTAGTTTCTCCTAACATATATCTAGTGTACCCTCTAGCAAAGTCAACACCAAATGCAAATCCAGTTTCGAAAGCCATGAAAATGTTGAAACCATTTACGTTAAAGTGACCCCTCATTGGAGTAAGACCCCATTTACTGTATTTGTTTAAGTCTTGAATCATTTTAATAGCTATATCAATGTTTCTTTGTTTGGATAAAGTGTGAGTTAATCCTAAACCGAAGAATAAAACACCGAATTCAGCGTTTTTCATTTCTTCTACTAATTCGTAAATGTCTTCTTTAGGAATTCCGGAAATAGTGTCTTGATATATTTCTTTTCCTCTTAATACTGCTCTGATAGCATTGTAAAAACCATAATCTCCATTTTGTTCGAATCCTATCCATTTATCAGAAATTTTTGCAGTATCGGAGAATTTTGGATCCATAGTTACAACAGTTCTGTCAAATCTACCTCTTTGTCTGAAGTATCCTCTACAGAAGATAGCATAACGAGCTGCATGTCTTGGGTGAGAGTTCATTGCGTTACTTCCAGAGTAAACAACCATGTCTGCCCTATTTTGAACTTCCCCTAAAGTTTGAATAGGGTAACCTGCATTTTGCACAGCTTGTAAACTTGGACCGTGACAGATAGTAGCTTGGTTATCTAAAACTGCTCCTATGTATTCACCTAATTCTAATCCTTCTTTCATACATTCGGTGGAAGTTTCAGACCAACCGTAGAATACTGGCCTGATAGAGTTAGCAATATATTCTGCAGCTTTATCTAAAGCAGTATCCCAATCTACTTCCATAAGTTCTCCGTCTTCATCCCTAATCATAGGAACTACTAATCTTTGGTCCATATCTTCCATAACTTTACTTGCACCTAATCTGCAAGCATGTCTTACAGCAACAACATGGTTGTCTTTAACTAAGTAATCTAAATCATCACAGTTACATCCACAAAATGCACAAGTACAATTTTCTACGATGTAATCATAATCGGTTACAGGTGGCTCATATGTCATGATCAATCAACTCCTCCCATTTACGACCTTTATATACTGGTCTTTCTCCTAATGATTCCATATGTTCAACAACATCGTCGTCGTCGGAATCAACATATTTTTTGTAAACCCATCTCATTAAATCAGCCATGAGTAATACTTCTCTGTCTGTTTTTTCAACAGTACAATGAATACCTTTGTAAGTTGGGTCAGAACAGCAGTAAGTATCAGGACTTACAACAGTATTTGCCCAAGGACCTTTACAAATGAAAACAGTTCCTTCGTGAGGTGCATCTCTAGATACTGCAGCATTTACTACAACTTCTCCCCATTCAGTTTTAACAAGGACAGTATCCCAATTTTTTACACCTAATTTACCCATGTCTCTTGGGTCCATATAACAAGTTCCAGAAGCATTTTTATATTCTTCTTTTAATGTAGAACCTCTTTTTTTTTACAAGCTCCTTGATAAATGTCAGAACCTGTATTTAACATACATTTAAGTACTTTGGTCTTTCCATCACCAACAATTTCTACATCAGGAACAACAGGTTTTGATAAATAAGTATTAGCATAATGCATAATTATTCCTCCTATTCAATCCATATAGCATTTACAGGGCAGAACATTTGGCAAGTTCCACATAATTCACATTTATCTGGTGAGAAAATTTTAATGAATCCATTTTCGACCATAATAACTACTTCATCAGTCTTTGCACCATTACCACCTGCATTTTCAGGGCTGATAGATGCGTTAACAGGACATGCAATTACACAAATTCCACATCCTAAACAATTATCTTGATTAACTTTAAGTTCCATTAAATCACCTAATTTTTAATTGCATCGAATGCATCGAGCCATGTTACAGATTTTATAGGAGTGTGATCTATTTCAGTTCTTGTAACAGTTATAGCTCCGTTTGGACATACTTTTAGCACAAGCTTTACAGCGGATACAATATTGATCATGTTTAGTAATGCGGTCTAATCTTTGACCTTGGTGCAGTAGAAACAGGGAATGCTAAAGCATCACATGGACAAGTATCTACACAAGCTCCACAGGTTTGACATGCTTCTTGATCAATTTCTAAAGTACCTTTGAATGGTTTGTTGGTTTCAACAGCGTCAGTTGGACATACTCCTTCACACCATCCACAGTATACACAAAGTTCATCATCAATAACTGCACTACCAGTAGTAACTTCATCTTCAGCTTTGAAATCATATTCACCATAGGAACATGCCCTACATACTGCAGAAATAGCATCAACTGGACAAGCCCTTTTACATACAAGACAGTATACACATTTGTCTTTGTCAATTACGATAGATTCTTGACCGGTAGTGTTATCTACTACAATTGCTTCTGCAGGACATAATTCTTGACAGATTCCACAGTAAACACAGTCATCATCACTTACACTAATTTCACCAGATACTAAGTTTTGACGTTCTGGCAATTTTCTCATGACAGTAATTGCATCTTGAGGACATGCAGTTTCACATCTTTTACAGTAGATACATTTGTCGTCATCGATTTTAGAATAGGAGTTGTAATGAGGATATGCTTCAATTTCACTAATTGGAACATCATCAATAGTTAAAACTAATGCATCTATTGGACATAATCCACTACACATACCACATAAAACACATTTATTTTCATCAATGCTGATTTTTTGAACATCAAATTCAGCATGGAAATTTTGTGCTATTTTTTCATGACCACTGAAATAGACATCGTTGGAACGTCTGTGACGAGCATCGATAGCAATTGGATTTAAAGTAATTGCTTCAACAGGACAAGTAGATTCACAAACTCCACATCCAAGACAAATCTGATCATTAAAAGACAACTTTCTTACTTCTTCAGCTGCCCTTGTAATAGCAAAGTTATTGTCTATAGCTTCTTTTTTATTTTTAATCATTATTAAATCTCCAAAATTTTAATAGAATTCGTTGGGCACTCATCTTTACATAGCTGACAACCGCAACATTGTATGGAGTCTACATGTGCTTTTAACGATTCTAATTTAATAGCTTTCATAGAACACATGCTTACACATAAGCCACAACCGATACATGAATCTGCAACAACTGCCTCAAATTCCCTATCATTACAAATAGAAACAATTTTACGGCTTTGTTCAGGTTCATCAAATATTGCACTGGTCATTTTTAAGAAATCTCTAGGAGTCAGGTCAGTGATAGTTTTGGCAACGTCTATAGAATTCCAAGATAAATTACTGCCATTTAAATAATGGGATACTGTAGACCTATCAATACCTAACTCATTAGCTATTGCTTGTTGGCTTTCACCTTGCTCTTTTAGCTTCACTGCAGCTAAATATTTCAAACCAGATGCAATATGTTTTGGCATATAAACCACCATGTGTAATGATATAAACTTTTGTTTATTATTAATATATACTTGTCTACTAGAAGCAAGGCGAAAGTAATATATATGACTGTGCTAATACTACAAAAAAAAATTAGTTAAAAAGATTAGAACAATTTAATTTAAAAAATAAGTGATTTAAATAGTTATATTCCTACAAAAATTATCCTAATAATTTAATTTAAGATATAAAGGTTAAAATACGATTTGAAAAAAGTAATATCGGATATTTTTATTGGAAAAATAATAAAAAAAAAAAAAAAAATGTATTACTAAATCTATAAAAAATTAAGGAAAAACTAAAATTTAAGAGAATGTGGAGTAACTACACATCTATTATAATAACTAGATAATACATAATAATAAGTAGAGGTTTTTTACTATGAAAATCGTATCTGTAGTAGGTAGAAAAAATACTGGAAAAACTTCCCTAACTGTAAAGATTATTGAAGAACTTACCAGAAGAGGATATAATGTGGCATCTATAAAGCATTCCCATCATGAAATGGAAAGGGACAGGGAACATACCGATACCTGGAGACATAAGCTGGCAGGATCAAATGTTGTTGTGGGAATCGGCTCTACATCATTTTTTAATGTAAGAGATATTTTAGAACTAAACAGATTACTGTTTTTAATTAAATTTATGGACAATGTCGATTTTGTAGTTATTGAAGGATTTAAAAGCTACAACTATCCAAAAATAGTAACATCCCTTGATGTAGTTGATGAATACACAATAGCTGAAGTGGACTCCTTTTCAATAACTCCCGAAGGTGTGTCAGGATCTAGTGGATACTGTTGAAGAAAAAGGCCATGATATTGTTGATACCCTCTTTTTAGATGAATGCGGATTTAATGATGGAGATGCAATAGCTAAAGAAATCAGAAAAGGAACTGTAAAAACCGAAGACCTGGACAAAGTTAATACTTTTATGTCAATTGATAACACAGTTATCGGTTTAAATGAATTCGTTAGCGATTTTATCAAAAAAACAGTGCTTGGAATAATAAAAACATTGCATATCGAAGAGTATGGAGTAAAAGATATTAATAAAGTTGAACTAATAATAAACAATGAAGATAACATTGATTTAAACCCAAAAGTGGAAGCTAATGTTCTAATTAACAATAAAGAAATTAGTTTAAATCATCATACCAACAACTTCGTTGCAAATTCAGTATTTGGAATGATTAATTCCCTAAACACTGAGGAAGATGCAAGAATTGCACAGGTAGATATTTCTAAAATAAATCAGGAAAATCTTAAAGAAAGTGAAGCCAGACTCACAGTAAACAATAAAGATGTTGAGATTAATGCATTTGTAAAGGGCATCCTAAAGGAAACAATTTACGGTATGATTAAATCATTGAAACTTGGAGAACTAGACATCAATGAAATCGAAACTATTAATATAACTGTTAAAAAATGATTTTATGAGTATAGAAGCTATCAAAGACAAATATGAACGACCAATACTTTCATTAAGAATTACAATAACAAACAAATGTAATGAAAATTGTTTATACTGCCACCATGATGGGATGGATGATTCTCAAGAGGAAATGAATGCAGATGAAATTTACAGAATCTGTGAAATAGCTAAAAATATTGGTGTTAGAAAAATAAGGATTTCTGGTGGAGAGCCTTTAATAAGAAAAGACATCGTTGAAATTGTAAGTAAAATAGCCAGCCTTGATTTTGATGACATATCCATTACTTCAAATGGAACCTTACTTGGAAAATATGCAAAAGATCTAAAAGAAGCTGGATTAAATAGGGTAAATATCAGTTTAGATACTTTAAATCCTGAAACTTACAAAAAAGTTACCACTAAAAATCTGCTTGAATCAGCAAAAAACGGAATTCTGAAAGCTGTTGAAGTTGGCCTTTATCCCGTTAAAATCAATATGGTTTTAATGAAAGGAATAAATGAAAACGAAGTGGATGATATGTTTGAATTTTGTAAAGAACATGGCATCATACTTCAGCTTATTGAATTAATGGACAGTGAAAACTGTGATGATGAAAAATTCAGCAGAGATTATCATTATAATTTAGATCCCATCAATGAAAAGTTGCTTTCCATATGTGATGAAGTCAAAACACGTGAATTTATGCAAAACCGTAAAAAATACTTCATAGACGGAGGAGAAATTGAAGTAGTAAAACCTATTGAAAACAGCGACTTTTGTGCAAATTGTACCAGATTAAGAATAACCCCTGACGGAAAAATAAAGCCATGCTTACTTAGAAATGACAATCTGGTAGAATTAATATCACATATAAGAAATAATGAATCAGATTCTCAACTAAAAGAAGTTTTCATTAAAGGCATTAACAAAAGAGAGCCTTATAACAATTAAAAGCTATTTTTAAACAGAAGATTTTTATCTTCTAAAATTAATTTTTTAAAAAAAGTAAATAGAGTAAAAACTCTATTTCCAGTTATCTTTTGGTTTGTGTTCAGTGAATGGAATTGGTTCCCCGTTATCAAATCCAGGGGAGATATCCATATACGTCACGGATTTTGTTGTTTACTGTACTCCATACTTTAGCTACAGGTATTTCACAAGGACAAACTTCAGTACATTGACCACAGTTAGTACATGAATCTACCATGTGCACCATACGAGTTAAGTGGAAGAATGGTGCTGCAGGAGTGTATCCATAAGGTACCCATTCAGGACCTTCAGCTTCAAGACAGCAGTCATCACAGAAACATAATGGGCATGCTTCACGACAACCGTAACATTTCATACATTTAGAGAATTCGTCTTCATATTCTTTGAATACTTCGATGATATCTCCGGAAGTACCTGCGTAATCTGCTTCTTTTTTCTTTGCAGATGCAGAGAGCATGAAATTATTAATTTTGTCTCTTATTGCAATTCCTTTTTCGAGTGGTTCTTCAACAGCGATTAAATCAGCTTCAATCACATCATTAAGAATATCTGCACCTTTATCAGAGAATACTTCAACAAAAGTAGCTTTTCCTGCTAAAGGACCGATTACTCCCCAGTTACCTAATGCTAAATCTGCGTTACTTGGTATTTTTAAATCACATCTTTGACAGTTTTCTCTTCTACCCATACCGTCTTCTTCTAAATCTTCAATACCAAAACCTTTTTTCCCCTTCTGCAGTTTCCATAATGAGTTTACCTTTTGCGATTTCTTCTTTAATTACGTCACTAGGATCTCAACTCATAAACATCTCTAATCATTTGCATAGTTGGTACAGGAGGTAATGTTCCACCACAGTTTACTCCAATCATTATGACGTTGTCTTCGATGATTTTGCCCTTTTTCATTAATTCTCTTATAGACATTGCGTCACAAGGTTTACAGGTAACTGCTATTTTCATATCTCTGCAACCGTCTAAGTATTTGTATATGAAACTAGCTAAGTTTACAGTACCACAGTGAATTGAACCTGCAGTTTTAATAACTTCTTCAGGATCAGTTATAAGACATGGAACTGCATCATATAAATCAAATCCTTCTTTTACAGCTACAATACCATCAACAACATTGCTTTCTAAAAGATGTTTCATGATAGTTGTAACTACTCCTCCATATTCACCTTTTTCTTTAATACCTTCATTGTTAGAGTATGCATAATACATGTCGCTATTTTTTACAGCCATTTAAATCTACTTCTCAATTTTTTCTACTTTAATAGCACAAGCTTTTAACTCTACCATTTTACATTTTGGATCGAAAGAATCAGAGTTAGTTAACATGTTAGCTGCACATTCAGTAAAGTGCATAGGTATGTTTACAATACCTTTCTTAATGTCATCAGTTACTCTTGCAGGAATTTCAATTTCTCCTCTTCTGGAACTAGCTTTAACTATTTCATTATTGAGAATTCCTAATTCTTTAGCATCTTCTGTATTGATTTCTATAAATCCAGTTTTAACTTCGTTGTCTAAAGTTTTACATCTTCTAGTCATAGCTGCGTGATAGTGGAATAAAACCCTAGTAGTAGTTAATAACAATGGATATTCTTCATCAGGAACTTCTACAGGACCTCTGTGTTCTAATGCTTGGAAAATACCTAATCCATCAGGATGTGCAAATTTATCTTTGTGCATTAATGGTTGACATGGGTCGTCAACAGATGGACATGGCCAGTGGAGAGCTTCAGGAGTGTCTAATCTTTCACGGTTCATACCAGCAAAGATTGGAGCACATTCTCTGATTTCTTCAAAGATTTCTTCAGCAGATTCGTAATGGAATTTTTCTCTTGGAACTCCCATTCTAACTGCGATTTCTTCCATAATTTTCCAATCTAACATTGCACCTTCAGGTGGTTCTTGAGCTTTGTGTAAACATTGTACTCTTCTTTCACCGTTGGTGAATGTTCCTTCTTGTTCACCCCAACCTGCTGCAGGTAAAAACAACATCAGCACATTGTGCAGTATCAGTCATGAATAATTCTTGAACAATTAACATGTCTAAGTTAGCTAATGCTTCTTTAGTATGTTTGATATCTGCATCAGAAAGTACTGGGTCTTCTCCATGGATGTATAATACTTTTAAGTCACCAGCATGAGCTGCATTCATCATTTCTACTAAGGTTAAACCTGGTTTTGCAGGAAGGTTTGTTCCATAATATTCATTGAACCAGTCAGTAGTTTCTTGATCTGCTACTTTTCTGTAACCTACATAATCTGAAGGTAATGCACCCATATCACAAGCACCTTGTACGTTGTTTTGTCCTCTTAATGGGTTTACACCAGTACCTTCTCTTCCGATGTTACCGGTTAACATAGCTAAGTTAGCAGTAGACATTACGTTATCTGCACCGTGAGAGTGTTCAGTAATACCTAATGAGTAAACAATAGCTGCTTTATCAGCTTTAGCATATTCAATAGCTAATTCTTCAATGACTTCTGGTGCAATGTGAGTGATTTCAGATACAGTTTCAAGGTCGTATTTTTTGTACTGTTTCTTTAAGTTCATCGAAACCTTTTGTTCTGTTTTTAATAAATTCGTCATCTTGTAAGTCATTATCAATAATAACTTTAATCATACCATTCATTAATGCTACGTCAGTACCTGTTTTGAATTGTACATATTCATCAGCTATTTTAGCAGTTGGAGTATATCTTGGATCTAGAACAACTAATTTAGCACCATTTTTTTGAGCTTGGATTAATTTACGACCAAACAATGGGGTGTGCTTCCATGTTGTTTGAACCAATACAGAATATGTAGTCTGCTTCTTTAATACTGTCGAATCCGTTGGTCATAGCACCTGAACCAAAGGTGGTAGCAAGACCAGCTACAGTAGGTCCGTGACAAATACGTGCACAGTGGTCAACGTTTTGAGTACCACAAGCTACCCTAGCTAATTTTTGAGTAATGTAAATGTTTTCATTTGGTGAACGAGCACATGCATAGAATCCAACTTTATTTGGATCATCATCAGATACTTCTTTAAGTTTATTAGCAACTAAATCTAAAGCTTCATCCCAAGAAGCTTCCCTAAATTCCCCATTTTCTTTGATTAATGGAGTTGTTAATCTATCTTCCCTATTAATAAATTCATACCCAAAGTTACCTTTTGGACATACTTTTCCTTCATTTACTGGGTGTCTTTTATATGGTTCGACACCTACAATTTTATCATCCTTTACAACGAAGTTAAGTCCACATCCAGTACCACAGTATGGACAAATTGTTGGGACATATTTTATCTCAACCATTTTATAATCTCCAAATAATTTATTTAAATAATATAAATTAATAAGAAGCATAAAGCTTCTTATTTATTTTAATTCAGTTCTACCTCTAACTTGCATCTTTAAGGTAAGTTATATAATAAATACAACCTACAAATATTGCTGCACCAATTATGTTTCCAATAGTTACTGGAATAATGTTTCCAAGAGCAGTTGCCCAGTTTACACCGTCAGCACCTAAGAACATACCTAATGGAATAAAGAACATGTTTGCAACACTGTGCTCAAATCCGATAGTTACGAACGCCATAATTGGGAACCAAATACCAAAGATTTTACCAATGATATCATCAGATGCTAATGCTAAGTATACAGCTAGACAAACAAGCCAGTTACAACCGATACCCCTAATGAGTGCTACATCCCATGATAATCCAACTTTTGCAGCGGCAACTTTAGTAGCTCCTGCAGCAATTACTGGATCAGTAGCAATACCACTCATGTATGCTAATACATAAGCAACAAATAAAGCACCAACAAAGTTGAAAACCCAACTGAGAACCCAGTTTTTACAAAGGCCACCAACAGATGCTTTACCATCTAAAACACCCATAACCATGTACATAACATTTCCTGTGAACAATTCAGATCCTGCAAGTACAACAAGCATCAAACCAACAGGGAACACTGCACCAAATACAAATTTAGATAATCCAAGAGGACAACCTGCTGCGAGCATTCCTGCATTTGCAACTTCAGCTAACAATCCACCAAATGCAATATATGCACCTGCTAAGAAGGATAACAATATTACATTAAGAACATTTGCGGAACTTTTTGTTCCACCTATTGAAGACACAGTTTTTGCTGTATCAACAGGACTTTTAAAAGAACTCATTAATATCAACCTCATTTTTAATTTTTCCACAGGGGAAAAAAACTTATAATACATATGAAAATCTCCCTTAAATTTTGACTCATAGTATTATAACTATAAGTATATCAGTTAATATAAAAAGGATTTGTTATCTGCCTTAAAAAGTAATATTTAAATATATCCACTAACAGAATGTATATGTAATGATAAATAATGATAAAATACTTTCACATCGTGAAAAATCTATTTTTTATAAAATTATTACTTAAAATACTTGTAAACATTATTACATATGTTATAACAGTTATTTATTAAAAATAATTTAAATTACATCCTTTTTAACATTTATACTAACTAAATCACAGGATTCCAAAAAATATTCCAAAATAATAAACTTCGTTATACCTAATGATTTTTGTAAAACCTAAAACAATGTGTAAAACATTCCATAAACATTTAGGAAAAAGAAATTAAAAAAAACTGCAAAATAATGAACAAAACAAATAAAAAATAGAAAATAAAAGATAATTATCAAATTGTAATACTAAAAAACAAATATAAAAAGAAAAAGTAAAAAAAGTTAATATTATCCCGATACCAGCACTAGCTTACCAGTAGTCGGATCTTCATAAACTTTACCTACTTCACTGTATCCGCTATCTTCCATACCGCCAGCATCAGTATAATTCTGTTCAAAAGTATCAGCACTAGAAACATCCTGAGTATCAGGTGTTTGAGAGATTAATTCGGATTTGCAGATAATGCCATAATAGCAAAAATTAAAAATCAAGTGCCAGAACTAGCATTGCATCAGACAAGTTAGATAAACCACTCATCGGGTCATCATCTAAAGATTCACTAATTCTACGTTTTTTCCTAAGCATAATACTCACTTTCTATTTAAATTCTCTAATTCTGCTTCAGCAATAGTTTCAAGAACTATTAAATCTGATTCATACCATTGTTTTTTAAATTTAGATACCAAATAAGCAAGTGCACCTATAACCAAACCAGTGACAGTAGTATCAAATGCAACAGTTAATGCTTCAGCTAATGTAACAATATCTCCAGAACCTAATGCTGCTAACCCCGGACCTAAAGGAATTAAAGTACCTAAAAGACCTAAAATAGGACCTAACTGGTACGGAACAAACAAGTACACAACCTGGGGATTAAATCAGACCGGGGCTGGAACAATCTGTCCTAGGATTCATACTACCTTAATTCCATACAACATAAGCTGCATTTCCCCGGGAAAATACGAAGTAACTTTTTACAATAATGGCAGCATAGCTAGCAAACTTCCTGATTTAACAACATACTTTGTATTAAACTATAATACTGATAAAAGAAGAAGTAGTAGAAGTTGTTGTACACCAAGGAAAAGCTACCTTTGAGTTTTCAACTAAAAATTATGACTCATCAAACAACATTATAGAAGGATTTTCAGTATTTGATCCGAATAGGCCAAAATCAGTAATATACAATTATAATGTTCCTGAAAGTGAAATTCCAAAATAGATAGTATTTATTTACTATCTAACTTTTTTTATTTTAAAAAAATAGTAAAATGCCACAAGATGTGGCTTAATTATTCATCATCTTCAATTACTTCATAGTAAGAACCTTCTGCACATGAAATACAGATAGGTTTTCCGCCTCTTACCAAATGACGTCCATCAGTTACTTTTTTCACCACAGACAGAACACCATGCAGAAGTATGAGGTTTACTAAGGCATTTGAGATGGAGTTAATTCTACTTTAACTTTTTCTACATTAAATAACTCTTCAGGAGGAGTGACTCTGAAACGGTGAATCATTTCTTCTCTGGTTTATAGGATTTATCTTTTTTATTTGCATCAGCATCAGATACTCTTAAAGCTTCACCAGTATCCATATTATAGAAAGTTACTGCAAATTTACCATAATACATTTGTTTTAATGAACGTTTACCCATGGAACATTTTGTAACAGCCTGAACTGCATCAGCCATACATCTGTCGATTTCTAAAAAGACAATTAAGTTTTTGTGTCTTTGATTTAATTCCATTCCCATTAAATCTAAACCATACATAGCTAATTTAGTTCCAATAGCTATTCCACCACATATTTCTCCATGGAAATCACCTGCTTTTTGCTAATTGTTCATCATAGTCTTCTTCACTCATCATTTTATCACCTTATAAATCTAATTTTAAGTTTGTTTTCATAGGTACACAAACTTTTCTATTTTCATCTAATTCAATTAATTTAACATCTATAGAGTAAGCTTTCTTTTAAGTTGTCTTCAGTTACTACATCTCCAGGAGCTCCAAAATCAATTAACTTTTTATTTTTCATAATAGCTACTTTAGTAGAGCTTAAAAATGCATGATCAGGAAAATGTGAAGACATTATAACTGACAAACCTGCTTCCGCCAGCCTATCAATAATTTCTAAAAGTTTAATCTGATTACCAAAATCCAAATGAGATGTTGGTTCATCCAATATTAAAATATCGGGTTGCTGTGTAAGTACTCTGGCTAAAAATACCAGTTGCCTTTCACCACCACTAAGATTAGTATATTCTTTATCCTTTAAATCATATATCCCCAATGTTTTTAATGATTTTATAGCTATTTTCTCATCTTCAGCTCTTGGAGACTGAGTTAAATTAAGATATGGTGCTCTACCCATCAGCACAACATCAAAAACTGTAAATGGAAAAGACGAAACATGTGATTGTGGAATATAGCCAATATGTTTAGAAATTTGAGAAAAGGACAATGCTTCAATATTTTCACCATTAATTAAAATTTCACCAAATTTATCATGACGTTCTTGAACAGTAGCTAAATCTCCATCTCCACCCTCATCAATAGATTCAATAACCATATCAGGTTCAGATGCTATGAATTCTTCATAGCTACCATCTTGTGTTCCATACCAACCTCCAACAACAGGAAGGCCGGCATATTGAGATGGAATATATTTAAGTTCGTCATCAGTCCATGGAAATTAACTGCAGTTAACTTCTCCGGAGCAATCATATAAATTACAGTAGTCATTGGAGGACTAGTAGCTACCACATTACCAACAGAAGCAGGTATCTGTACTGTCCTTCCAATCATATCAGTTATATTTTTAGATCCCACTGTTTCTACAGTAGAAGGAGTTAAAAATAAGTGAGCAACAACTCCTCATATAACTAAAACAGCCAAAATTAAAATAATAATCTTACTCTTCTTTTCCATAAATATCACTAAACATTCAGTCAAATAAAATACATATTGATATGAAATTATTTACTTAAAGAGATAAATAATTTACTAAACCTTTTAAGTTATTTATATTCAAAAATCAAATAATGAATTAAAGGGGAATTATATGAAACAGATAATGGAAGAAAAAAGCCCAAAATTATAAAAATGGAAAAATAAATTATGTTACAGAAAAAGTCGTTAAAGATTCTACCATAACATTAACAATAAACAATGAAATCAGCCGCAACCTATCTGCAATTGAAGATTCACTTGAAGAATTTGCTGTAGGTTATTTATTTAATGAGAATATGGTAAAATCCCTAGAGGACATTGAAAAAATTGAAATCAATGAAAATCATATTAATGTAGAAATTGATGATAAGCTTCTTAAAACAAAAGAAACAGTTTTATGTTCCGATTCTTCAGGAGGCTGGAGAAGTAAAATAAAAGAAATTAAACCAATAAGCTCTGATTTTCAGGTTGAAGCTGATGAACTGATTAACAGAATTGAAGAACTAAAAAATAATGCTCAAATCTGGCAGGCGACTGGAGGAACACATGTAGCTGGAATTGTTTATAAAAATAATTTCATTGTAAAAGAAGATGTAAGTCGACATGTAGCAGTAGATAAAGTTATTGGCTATGGCATATTGCATAATTATGATTTAAGCAACAGCTATGTAATTTACAGTGGCAGAATGCCTGCAGACATGGTAATAAAAATAGTTCGAGCCGGAATACCTGTACTTGCATCAAATGCTGCTCCAGCATATTCAGGATGTGAAACAGCTAAAAAAGGAAATGTAACTCTTGTTGGATTTTTAAGAGGTCAAAGATTTAATGTTTACAATAATAAAAATAGAATAATATTTTAGAGTTAAAATTACTCTAAAACAGTGTGTCTTGATTTTAAATCACTTTCTGTTTGATGCATTTTTTCCATTAATTCAGAAACAATTGCATCTAAAAATACTAATGTAGTTAACTCAAAAGCAGTTCCAAGAGGAGTTAAAGAAGTATAATTTCCGTATATTTGACGTTTCATATAATTTTGATCATCCACTTCTTTTTTAGTCCTTCCTTTAACAAGTAAATGACCGTCAGCCAATTGGCCAAGAGTTGATTCAGGATATGAAGTAACAGCCAATACTTTAGAACCCCTATTTTTTGCGATTCTTGCTGCAGATACAATAGTGTTGGTTTCTCCAGAACCGGAAATAGCTATAATACAGTCATCATCATAAATAGCTGGAGAAATAGTTTCACCAACAACATAAGAACTAATTCCCAAATGCATTAATCTCATTGCAAAAGCTTTAGCTGCAAGACCAGATCTTCCCGCACCAGTTACAAAAACATTTTTTGAGTTCATTATAATTTCTTCAAATTCATTAATAGCATCTTCATCTAAAAATTCTTCAGCACAAATAATATTATCTAAAATAGCTTTAATTGAAGTTTTCATCAATTCCATCTTATCCAATTCCCAAAATATATTATCAAAACAATATTATTAATTATGATTAATACTTTATATATAATTAATTATGAAACTAAAAAGCAAAGGTATCATCAATTTAGATATAAATGGTGAAATTTATGACTATAAATTATATCAAAGTCTAAATTCATTAGCTAAAACAGGTTCAGAGAAAATCAGCTAAAGAGTTAAATATTTCACATACTGTTTTTAATAGAAGATTGCTTAAAGCTGAAGACAAATTGGGAGTTAAAATTACTCAAAAACAGGGAAATGGTACTTTATTAACACCTGAAGGCGAAGCATTGCTTGAAGAGTATAAAAATATTTAATCCAAATAGATAAAACCTCTGAAATCAATATCTGCGGAGGCCATATCAGTACAGGGCTTTTAGAAAGTATTGATACAACATTCAATACAAACATTTACAGCAGCAATGATGAAGATGCTTTTAAACTGGCTAAAAGAGGCGTTGTAGATTTATTAACATTAGATGATCCACTAATAGCTTTTGAACGGGATTTGAATATGATTCCAATAGCTTATGATTATCTGGTACTGATAGCCAGCCCCAATTCTAAACCTATTAAAAGTATACATGAGTTAGAAGGATTGAATTTTGTAAATGTTCAGGGTTCTGCCCAAAGGCTTGCATGGAATACTCTAGAACACTATGACATTAATTATAAAATTAAATCAAATGTAAATTCACAATTTGATGCATTCAAATTAGTCAGAAATTCTGAAAATTTATATAGTTTTTTAAATGCCAGTTATTTCAAAGGAAATGACATTTTAAAGTTCGATACAAGGCATGTTATCAGTTTAATAAAAGTAAATGATGAAAAAGAAGAATTGGACCAATTCATTGAATATCTGTTAACTGATGGACAAACAGCCATTAAAAAATAAGGGTTTCATCCCTATTGATTAAAAGTTTTCAAATGCCCTAAGGAAATAAAAATTTAATTAAACATATAAAAGTTATTTTTGTTGAAAAATTTATACCAAAGCAACCAAAAATTTTTTAAAAATCATAAAATAAACAATAAATAGACAAACAAAAAAGGAGAAAAGAACATGGCAAAAAACAGAGATTTACTATCTATCGGACATTCTGCACTTGATTATATCATTAGAGTACCAGAGTTTCCTAAAGCTAATTTCTCAGCACCAATAAACGATATGAAGACATTTAATGGTGGTGCTGCAGCTAATGTTGCACTTGTTGGAGCAAAACTAGGTTTAAAAACATCATTAGTTTCAGCAGTAGGTGGGGACTTTAAAAAATCCAATTATTATGAAATAATGGAAAGTTTAGATGTAAATACTGATTCATTAATCATAGTTCTGGAGAAACAAGTCCTACAGCATTTGTTTTAACTGATGAAAATGATGACCAGATTAGCTATTTCTACTGGGGAGCTGCTAAAGAATTTGCATCAAGTAAAGTGCCTACACAAGCAATATCCAATGCAGAGGCTGTTCATTTAGCTACTGGTGATCCTCACTTTAACTGGAAATGTAGTGAAGAAGCAAAAAAAACAGGATTTACTTGTTTCTTTTGACCCCATTGTCAGGATCTTGGAATGTACGATACAGACAAATTAAGAGACGTTATTACAAATACTACCATCCTTTTGGAAACCATCATGAAATTAGAAGAATACTGGAATCATTAGAAGTGGATTTAGACGGATTAAGGGAAATCGGTCCTAAAATTATTGTAAAAACCTGCGGAGCTAATGGGAGCGAAATCTATTCAAACAATGAAAAAATCAAAATTGATGCTATTGTTCGTGAAGCTGTGGATCCTACTGGAGCAGGAGACTCCTACAGGGCAGGATTTTTATCAAGATTCTTAAATGGAGAATCACTTGAACAATCTGCTAAATTTGCATCATCCGTATCCTCTTTTATTGTAGAGCAGCAAGGATGTCAAACTAACATGCCTACTTTCGATGATGCCTTTGATAGAATGAGTGAATTTTATTAATCACTCTTTTTTACTTTATTTTTTTAAAATAAACTTTAGATATATCAACTTTTTTTGAATTAAACTCAATCAGATTAATTTAAATACTATTACACAAAAAAATAGAGTAGTATCAACCAAAAATGATAAGTTTTTAAAACTTATTTGATATTTTTAAAAATCATTTGACTAAATTAATGTGATGACCTATGACACAGATAATGGATGCAAAAAAGGTATTTTAACTGATGAAATGAAACAGGTAGCTGCAAAGGAAAATGTTTCTGAAGAATTCATTTTAAAATCAGTAGCTAACGGAACAATAGTAATTCCATCTAATGTAAACAGAGATATTGAAGCTTCAGGTATTGGTGCAGGACTTAGAACAAAAGTAAATGCAACTGTTGGAACCTCAACAGATATTGTTGACTTTGATGAAGAAGTACTAAAAGCACAAATTGCAATTGATAATGGTGCAGACTGTTTAATGGAATTAAGTATTGGTGGAGATTTAGATGTAATTAGAAGAAGAGTTCTTGATATGTCTCCATTACCAGTAGGTTCAGTACCAGTTTATCAGGCAGCTATTGAAAGAATTAGAAAAGACGGCTCCGTAGTTTACATGGAAGAAGAAGATTTATTCAAAACCATTGAAAAACAAGCAAAAGATGGTATTGACTTTATGGCTGTTCACAGTAGTATCAACATTGAAACTTTAACCAGACTCAAAAGACAGGGTCGTGTAACCGGACTTGTATCCCGTGGAGGATCATTTATGTCCGGATGGATTGTTGAAAACGAAAGAGAAAATCCGTTATACTCAAACTTTGACTATGTTTTAGAGATTGCTAAGGAACATGATGTTGTTCTTTCACTTGCAAACGGTATGAGAGCAGGGTCAATTGCCGATTCAACAGACAGGGCTCAAATCCAAGAATTGATCATTTTAGGAGAATTAATCGACAGATCCCGTGAAGCTGGAGTGCAATGTATGATTGAAGGGCCTGGACACATCCCAATTAACGAAATCCCAACAAATGTTATGATTCAAAAGAAAATGTGTTCTAACGCTCCTTTCTATATGCTCGGACCTATTGTATGTGATGTGGCACCTGGTTACGACCACATCGTATCTGCAATTGGTGCTGCATCTTCTGCAAAAGCAGGAGCAGATTTCATCTGTTATGTAACTCCTGCAGAACACCTTGCTCTTCCAAACCCTGATGATGTAAAAAGAAGGAGTAATTGCAACAAAAATTGGAGCTTATGCAGGTGACTTGGCAACTGGTGCAGTCGATGGTTCACAGGATTTAGCTATGGCTGAAGCTCGTAAAAAACTTGACTGGGAAGCACAATACTCATGCGCAATGTTCCCTGAAGCTGCACGTGCAAAAAGAGACCAAAGACCTCCTGAAGAAGAAGACACATGTACCATGTGTGGAAATTATTGTGCAGTAAAAATCGTAAACGAATGGTTGGACCAGTCCGATTCCGACTTAATTAAATAGATAGATTCTATCTATTTTATTCTTTTTTTAAATTTTAATTTTTCCATTACCTCAAAACAATTTTTATATCTCTTACAATTTTATTTAAATAACTTCAATTTAATTTAAAGTATTATAACTAAAAAAAAACATCTGGGAAAATAAAATGAAAAAATTTTAAAATAATCCAGACAATAGAAAATTTTAGCCGTACAAATACAAACTTCACAATAATGTAACATTTTTACTTAATCTTTTTATATTAATAACAAGAAATATTAAATGTATAACTTATTTTTATGATTATAAATTATCGGTGATGTAATGAAACATTGGATTGAAAATATAGCTGAGGAATTAAGTAAAAGAGATACTGATAAACATGTAATTGCAAGTGGAACCTCAATATCAGGTTCTATCCATATTGGAAACTCCTGTGATGTATTTATAGCTAATGCAATCGGAAAAAAATTACGTGAATTGGGAAAAGAAGCTCAAACTATTTGGATTGCTGATGACCATGACCCACTTAGAAAAGTTCCATACCCATTACCTGAAAATTACGATAAATATCTTGGAATGCCTTACTCAACAATTCCATGTCCTGACGGCTGTTGTGATAACTTTGTAGAACACTTTGAAAAACCATTTTTAGGAGTTATGGATGCATACGGTATTGAAATAGAACATAAATCCGGATTTGAAATGTATAAAAGCGGAGTCTACAATGACTACATAAGAACAGCTCTGGAAAATGTAGACAGAATTAAGGAAATATTCAATCAATACAGAAGAGAACCTCTAGCAGATGACTGGTTACCATACAATCCAATTTGTGAAGAATGTGGAAGGGTAAATACCACTTATGCATATGATTTTGATGGAGACATCATCAAATACAGATGTGACTGCGGTCATGAAGGTGAAATGGACATTAAATCCGGAAATGGTAAACTTACATGGAGAGTGGAATGGGCTGCAAGATGGAAAATATTTAACGTTACCTGCGAACCATTCGGAAAAGACCATGCAGCAAGTGGAGGATCATATGATGTAAGTAGCATTATTTCAAAAGAAATATTTGACTACGAAGCACCATACCCAGTTCCTTATGAATGGATTACTTTAGACGGAGAAGCTATGAGTAAATCTCATGGAGTATTTTTCAGCCCGGAACAATGGTTAGCTATCGGTCCTGCTGAAAGTCTTAACTATTACTTATTCAGAAGCAAACCTATGAAAGCTAAAGATTTCTCACCTAAAATGTCATTTTTAGACTTCATGGATCAATTTGACAAAGTAGAAAAAGTATTCTACGATGAAGAAGAAGCACCATCTGAAAAAGAAGGTAAAAAATTCAAAAAAAATCTATGAAATAGCTCAAATAAATGAAGGCAGTCCTCTACCATTCAGACCGCCTTACAGATTCTTAGTTAATGCTTACCAAATAGCTGGAAACAATTTAGAAAAAATATTTACAATTCTTAAAAACAATTCCCAATTAACTAAAAGCTTTAAAAACAAAGAATTCAGTGATTTGAATGAAACAGAATTAAAACAATTAGGAACGTGTTGACAATGTTGTTAACTGGTTAGATACTTATGCCCCTAAATTTGTAAAATGCCAAGTTCAGGAAAAAAGTGTTCCAAAATTACCATTAACTGACGAACAGACAGAATTCTTAGGCAAATTAGCTGATTTAATGGAATCAAAAGAATTTAACAAAGCTGAAGATTTACACGATGCAATGTACGAAATTCTTGAAGGTCAAGGATTAAAACCTCAAAAAGGATTCCAAGCTATTTATAAAATGATTTTAGGTCAAAAACAAGGGCCAAGAGCAGCGTCATTCTTATTATCTCTTGACAAAGACTTTGTTGTTAAAAGATTAAGACAGGAAGCTTAAAAATCACAAACATCAGTAGAATTCCCTACTTTGGATAATTCATTATTCCAAGATTCAGGGTTTTCTTCCACATATTTTTCAAACAATTTTTTACATTCCAAATTATTTAAAACTACTACTTCTACACCATTTTTTTCAAGCAAACATTCTGCACCCATCAAAGTTGTATTTTCACCAATGACAACCTTTGGAATATTATATAATAATATGGCTCCAGAACACATAGGGCAGGGAGAAAGAGTTGTGTATAATACAGACTGAAGATAATCTTCATGATTTAAACGGCCTGCATTTTCAATAGTATCTATTTCTGCATGTAAAATTACAGAATCATTTTGAATTAGCCTATTATGGCCACGAGAAATAATTTTTCCATCTTTAACCAGAACTGCACCAATTGGAATGCCTCCTTCAGCTAAAGATTTTTTAGCTTCCTTTAAAGCTTCATTTATAAAATAAGTGTCATCATACATAATAAAAAAATGGAAGTGATGATTTAATCATCATCAAGTGAGACTTTTTGTTGGAAAGTCTGTCTAAAAATCCTCTATTAGCTTGTTTTTCTAAAGTTTTTTAAGTTTAGAAACTTGTCCTTTAAATCATCAATAGTTTTTTGTGAATCATTATGTAATTTGTCGTAACTGCTTTGTTTACCTTTAAGTTCTGCAGTGAGTGATTTAATTTCTTCATTAAGCTTGTTCATTTCACTTTTAACTTTAGCGTCAACTTCATCTTTATAATTTCCCATTTCAATAACTTGTTTTCTTAAACTGTCAATTTCAGATTTAAGATCAGGAACTAAATCTTTAAGTTTATCTAATTCAGAAGTTTTTTCAGTTAATTTTGAATGTAAATCTTGATTTTCGGCTTTTTATTTTATCAACTTTATCTGCGTCAACATCATCAAGTTTAGCTTTGAAATCAGCTACTTTAGCTTCTGCATCTTTTTTAATATCTTCAATTTCAGATTCGAGCTTTTCAGCCCTTACTTTATTAATTGCATCTTCAGCACCAATTTTTGTTAATTTTTCGCTTAAATCTGCATTAATATCTAATTGATCATAATATTTCCTAGTAGTGTTTTCTAATGCTTCAGTTAATTCATTTTTAATTTTCTTTAACTCTGCATTTTTTTTTTTTTAAGATTAGGAATAATTTCATTAGTTAAATAATTAAGTTCACTAGACTGGTTATCTAATTTTTGATCTTTTTTCTTTCAATTGACTTTCAAATTCAGTTACGTTTTCTTCAGACACTATATCACCATATAAGCAATAATAATCTTTTCTAAATTTACGTTCAACAACAAGTATACAAAATAATAATATTATTATTAAATTATTTAAATCTTTATCAACTACACATGATAACTTTTGCACTTCCCCAATGATTAAATAAGTAGCGAAACATACATTATAATAACGAATTTTTAAAAACTCATGGAGATAAACATGGACTATTTTGATAGATTGGAAGCAGATACTAAAGCATTATATGAAATAGCTAATGAAGCAAGGTCTAAAGGATTAGATGTTGAAACAAAAGTGAAGTTCCTTTAGCAAAGGATTTAGCTGAAAGAGTTGAAGGGCTTGTTGGTCCTGAAGGTGTTGCTAAACGTATTAAAGAATTAGAGCAGGATATAACCAGAGAAGAAGTGGCTTTTGAAATAGCTGCTGAAATAGCATCTGGAAAGTTTGAACTTACCAAAGAAAAGGCAAACTATAACGAAGAGCAAAGATGTGATAAGGGCCTCAGAACTGCACTAGCTATTCTTACAGAAGGAGTAGTAGCTGCTCCATTGGAAGGTATTTCCCAGGTAAAGATTAAAGAAAATTTTGATTCTACAAAATATATTGCAGTTTATTTTGCAGGACCTATCAGAAGTGCAGGAGGAACTGCTGCAGCATTGGCTGTTTTACTTGGAGACAAAATTAAAGAAGCTATAGGAATTGATGATTTTAAGCCTATTGATGATGAAATTGAACGTTATGTGGAAGAGGTAGAACTCTACGAATCAGAAGTTACCAACCTGCAATACTCCCCAACACCGGAAGAAGTAAGATTTGCAGCTAACCACATTCCAGTAGAAGTTACAGGAGAACAAACCGAATCCAGGTTGAAGTATCCAACAGGGATTTGGAACGTGTTGAAACCAACAATATCAGAGGAGGAGCTCTTTTGGCTATGGTTGAAGGAGTTATTCAGAAATCTAAAAAGATTTTAAAAATATCCAAAAAACTTAAATTAGATAGCTGGGGCTGGCTTTCCGAATATTCAAAACCAAAAGTGATGATAAAAAATCTGATGATGACAGCACAGATTTAGTAACTGAACCGAAATATATTCAGGATATTATTGGCGGAAGGCCTGTTTTAGGCTATCCTTCCGAAAAAGGAGGATTCCGTTTAAGATATGGTCGTTCCAGAAACACCGGACTTGCAACTATGGGAGTTCATCCGGCAACAATGGCACTGCTTGATTTTTTAGCTGTTGGAACACAACTTAAAATCGAATACCCTGAAAAGGTAACTGTGTTGTTCCAGTAGACTCCATAGAAGGACCTATTGTAAAGCTTAAAAATGGAGATGTTGTAAAGATAGATAAAATCAAACAGGCAAAAGAACTTAAAAATCAGGTTGTTGAAATCCTATTTTTAGGAGACATGCTTGTTGCATTTGGAGAATTTTTAAGAAACAACCAACCACTTATGCCTTCAGGATGGTGTGAGGAATGGTGGCTTGGCCTACTTCAAAAAGCGACAAATTTGACAGCACAGATGAAACTTTAGATTTGCATCGCTTAGAATATGATTATATTCCTGCTACTGAAGCTTTCAAACTGTCTGAAGAATATGATATTCCACTACATCCGAAATACACTTACTGCTATAATGATGCAACAGTAAATGATTTAAACTCATTGATTGACGTAATTCTTGAAAATAAATCAAAATATTCTCCAGAAAACGGTCTTACTATTGATCTGGATTACAGAAAAAGAGTATTGGAAATTATAGGTGTTCCACATACCGTAAAAAAGATGGGAAAATAACAATAGATAAAGATCACAGCTATGCTTTAATAAATACATTATCAGACAATATTCCAGTTAAAGAACATACTCTGGAAGCTTTAAACGAAGTTTCACCAATTGAAATTAAAAATAAGGCACCAGCTTATATTGGTACTCGTGTAGGAAGACCTGAAAAATCTAAAGAAAGATTAATGAGACCTGCACCACATGGATTATTCCCAATCGGCAATTATGGTGGGAGCAGAAGATTAGTAGCTACTGCTGCTAAAAAAGGTAATGTTAAAGTAGATTTAGCTAGAAGAAAATGTACACAATGTAAAATCAGTTCCTTCCAATCTATCTGTCCGCATTGTGGAGCTCCAACAGAAATCAGCCCACATAGTGTAAAAAACATAAACCTTTCAGCTATGCTTAAAAAAGCATCAGACAATGTAAAAGTAAGGAAAGTTGATGAAATGAAAGGAGTAGTAGGTATGATTTCCGAATCCAAATTGCCGGAACCTCTTGAAAAAAGGAATACTTAGGTCCAAAAATGAAGTATTTACTTTTAAAGATGGGACAATTCGCCACGATTCAACAGATTTACCTCTAACTCATTTCATACCAAAAGAAATTGGAGTTACTGTTGAAAAACTTCTGGAAATGGGTTATACTAAAGACTGTTACGGAAATCCAATTGAAAATGATGAGCAAATCATAGAACTTAGAGTACAGGACATTGTTATTTCCAATAACTGTGCAGACTACCTTGTCCGCACCGCCAATTTCATTGATGATGAACTTGAAAGATATTATGGAATGGAAAAATTCTACAATATCAAAGATAAATCTGATTTAATTGGACATTTAGTAGCCGGTCTTGCTCCCCACACATCTGCAGGAGTATTAGGTAGGATTGTTGGATTTACAAAGGCATTATGCTGTTATGCCCATCCTTATTTCCACTCTGCAAAACGTAGAAATTGTGATAGTGATGAAGATGCAGTAATGCTGCTTTTAGATGCATTAATCAACTTCTCAAAATCATACCTGCCAAATACAAGGGGAGGAAGTATGGATGCTCCTTTAGTTTTATCTTCAAGAATTGACCCTGAAGAGATAGATGATGAATCTCACAACTTAGATATATTTGAAAGATTCCCTGTTGAGTTTTATGAAAAAACTTATGAACCTTTAAAACCTGCTGAAGTTTTAGAATACATTGATAATGTGGAAATGCATTTGGGAACCCCTCAGCAATACGAAGGATTGATGTTTTCCCACCATACCTCAAGTATTCATGCTGGACCTACAGTATGTCTTTTTATAAAAGGCTTCCTTCAATGAGGGAAAAAGTAGAAGCTCAAATTGCACTAGCTGAAAATATCAGAGCTGTAGATCAAAGGGGAGTTGTGGAAAAAGTTTTATCTTCCCACTTTTTACCGGATATTATGGGAAATTCAAGGGCGTTTTCCAAACAAAAAGTAAGATGTACAAAATGCGGATCAAAATATAGAAGAATGCCCCTTACCGGAAAATGCAAATGCGGTGGAAATTTAATACTTTCAGTTTCTAAAGGTTCAGTAACTAAATATCTTGAGATATCACAGGATTTGGTAAATAGATACCCCGTGTCTCATTATTTAAGACAGCGTTTAGAAATTCAGGAGTTTGGAATTCATTCGCTTTTTGAAAGTGACAAATCCAAACAAAGTTCTTTAGATGTTTTCTTCTAAAGAACATCAATACTTTTTAATTGCTCTTGCAATTCAATATAATATTTAAAAATTGATAAATAATTTTAACTGAAGTATACATTGTTCGTATCAAAGCGAACATAATATATACAAGTAAGAATATATAATTAATACAACTGAGAGAAAACTCTCTCGTCAAAATTTATAGGATGGTGACATATATGGAAAAGACTTCCGAAATAATGAAAGAACTTGCTAACTCCAAGAAAATCAACGTTGAAAAAAAAAAACAACGGTATTAAAGAAAGATTTAGCTATGAAAAATTATTAAAATCCTTAGTAATGGTTGAAACTCCTTTCTTTGAATCTGATAAAATTGTAGCTCAGGTTGTTTCTTCACTTTATGATGGCATTAAAACCAAAGAAATTAAAAAAAATCGTATATGAATGTTTAGAAGATATTGATGGTGAAATAGCTAACAAATACTTAGCCAGTACCCAATTAAAAGTACGTACTTCCAGAGATACCATTGAAGCATTTGATTTATCCAAAATCGCAAATACTTTAATTGAAGAAACAGGTGCATCCCAAGAAACCGCATTTGAAATAGCTACTGAAGTCTGGAAAGAGCTTAAAAAATTAAATGTGGAATACTTAACCGCGCCAATGATTAGGGAAATGGTAAACACCAAACTTGTAGAATATGGATTAGAAGACTTAAGAAGCCGTTACACTCGTTTAGGTATTCCTGTATACAACATCACTTCATTAATTGAAAACGGTAACAGGGACAATGCAAATATGATTCACAACCCTGAAAGTATCCACAAACATGTAGCTGATGAAGCATTAAAACAATATGCTCTTTTTACAAATGCTTCCGTCACATTTAGCTGATGCACATATGTCCGGAGATATCCACATTCACGATTTAGAATTCTTTGCAGGAAGACCTCTAAACTGTATGCAACACGATATAAGAACTTTCATCAAATACGGACTTAAAGTAGACGGAACCGGAGATCATACATCTGTTGCAGGTGCTCCAAACCACATGGAAACCTTAATGAACCATACTGGAGAAATTATGCTTGCATCACAACAAAACATGTCCGGAGGACAAGCTATGTCCTTATGGAACGTATTTGTAGCACCATTTGCAAGAGGCAGAACCTATGAAGAAATCAAACAATCTGTCCAAATGCTTATTTATAATTTAAATATGGCTTATGCAGCTAGAGGTTCCCAGGTACCGTTTACAAGTATGGTTTTAGAATTCGGAGTTCCAAAGTTCTTACAGGATGTAACTGCATACGGTCCGAAAGGTCAAGTCGTCGGAACCTATGGTGATTTTGAAGAAGAAACCAGATTAATCCAAAAAGCATTTACTGAAACATTACTTGCCGGCGACCAAGAAGGAAAACCTCATCTTTTCCCAAATACCATTTACACACTCCGTGAAGAAACATTAAAAGGAGATTATGAAGAAGACTTACATTTAGTCCATGAATTATCTGCAAAATACGGATCATCCTATTTCATTAATATGTTGCCGGATTACAGAGGCAAAATGGCAAATTATATGGGATGTAGAACCTGTTTACAAGATAATTGGACTGGTGACTGGGAACAAGACTGTTTAAGAACAGGTAACCTTGCATATGTAACTTTAAACCTCCCAAGAATCGGATACCAATCTAAAGACGAATCTCAAGTATTCGAGTATTTGGATGAATACATGGATTTAGCTGCAGAAACATTAATGCTTAGAAGAGAACAAGGATTAAAATGTTTAAATGACTTCCATATATTACCATTCCTTAAACAAAAAGTTGGAGAAGACAGCTATTACAGAATCCAAAATTCAACATTATCCTTTGGTTTTGTTGGTCTTAACGAAATGTTATTATCCTTATTTGGAAAAGGTATCGAAGATAAAGACGCGAACAAATTTGGTGTCAAATGTATTGAATACTTAAATGAAAGAGCTGACAAATTAAAAAGAGGAAACTGGTCTTAGATGGTCTGTTCTCCAAACTCCTGCAGAATCCACTGCCTGCATACAGATTTGCAACTCTTGATAAAGAGCAATTCGGAGATCAAGCTATCGTACAAGGTGACGGAAGTGCTAATTACTACACCAACTCATCACATGTTCCAGTAAACACTGATGTCTCCCTTATTGACAAAATAAAAATCGAAGAACAATACCACAGTTTAACTTTCCAGGAGGACATATCTTCCACGCATTTATGGGAGAATCCTACTCCGATCCAGATTCATTAATGAGTTTAACTAACAAAATAGCTAAAAAATCAGATATTGGTTTCTGGGCTTACAGTTCTGCATTAAGTTTCTGTCTTAATTGTAAAACTTTAATGAAAGGTTTAAACAACAAATGTCCAACCTGTGGAGAAAGTGAAGATGTTGAATGGTATGACAGAATTACCGGATACGTACAACAAGTAGGACGTGCAAAATCATCATCAGGTGGTTGGAACCCTGGAAAACGTCAAGAGTTAATTGACAGAAGAAGATTTGAAGATGAATAATCTTCTTCCAAACACCATCCTTTAAAAAAAAAAACTATCACCCCCATCCTATTTTTATCAGAACATTATTATATGAAATCTTTCAGAAATAATACATATTGTTTAAAAAATAGGAGGAATTTCTATAAATTTAAATATAAATTATTTTGAAAAGAAAATAATGTTAATAGCAATATTCTGTGTGGCTTTTGTTACAACAAATATTGTTACTGTAAAAATTTTAGACTTAGGTTTCTGGGGACTCACAGTTCCCTGCGGAGTAATAATCTATCCACTAGTGTTTATTCTCACATCAGTGATAGCGGATACATATGGAGAATCAACAGCACAAAAAAACTATTCTTTTTGGAGTAGTCTGTAACTTGCTTTTCGTTGTTGTTTCAACAATTGCATTAATGCTACCTGCAGCTGGTTTCTGGGAAGGACAGGATAGTTTTGTATACATATTCTCACAAACACCAAGAATGTTAATTGCATCTTTTATTTCGTATATTGTTGGTAACTTTGTAAATGCTAAATTAACCCGTATGATTAAAGAAAGATCCGAAGACGGAAATGTCGGATACAAATCTATTGGAGCTATTGCCATTGGTGAAATATTAGACAACACAATATTCATTTCATTAGCATTTGCATTTACTGTAAGTTGGGCAAACATTGCAATAATGATTCTTGTTCATTTCATCATAATGTTCATTTGGACATTTGTAGCACAACCTATTACAGTTAAAGTTACCCAATGGGCTAAAAAAAGGTGAACCAATAACTGCTTAATTAAGAAAGATTACTTTAAATCTTTCTAACTCTTTTTTAATATCAATAGTAAACAATATATAGTTAATAAATCATACTAATAAACATAGTCTTATTAAAATTACAATTGGTGACATATTTAACTACTATTTTTTTAAATTTCCTAACCAAAATCCAATTGATAAAAAAAAGACTATTGAGGGATTTTATGGCAACATTTAAAGGATTTGCAATGAAAAAAACTGAATGAAACTGGTTGGGTTGAAAAAAGAAGTCCCGGAATGTGGACCATTAGACGCAATTGTAAGACCAACATGTGTCTCTCCTTGTACTTCAGATATACATACAGTATGGGAAGGAGCTATCGGAGATAGAAAAGATATGGTCTTAGGTCATGAAGCAGTCGGTATTGTTGAAGAAGTCGGCAGTTTAGTGAAAAATATCAAAGTAGGAGACAAAGTAATTGTACCCGCTATTACTCCGGACTGGGATGATGAAGCTGCCCAAAGAGGTTATCCTTCACAAACTACAGAACCATTAGGCGGATGGAAATTTTCAAATTTCAAAGACGGTGTTTTTGGAGAAAGATTCCATGTCAATTTAGCTGATGCTAACTTAGCCCTAATGCCTGAAGGATTAAGCGATGAAGCTGCAGTAATGCTTGTAGATATGTGGTCTACCGGTATGATGGGATCTGAAAATGCAAATATACCATTAGGAGGAAGCGTATTAGTAATTGGAATCGGTGCTGTAGGGCTTTCAGCAATTGCAGGTGCTGCTCTTTTAGGTGCTGCAGATATTTATGCTGCAGGAACCCGTCCTGTTTCAGTGAAAGTTGCAAAAGAGTACGGAGCTACAGAAATTATCAATTACAGGGAAGCTCCAATTGATGAACAAGTTAGAGAAGCTACAAATGGAGCAGGTGTTGACTCTGTAATTATTGCAGGAGGAAACTTAACAAACACTTGGAAAGAAGCTGTAGCTAGTACAAAAGCCGGAGGAACAATATCAAATGTAAACTACTTAAGTGGAGCAGATGATGTTTTAATTCCTAGAGTAGAATGGGGTTGTGGTATGTCAAATATCAATATCACAAACGGATTATGTCCAGGAGGACGTGTGAGAATGGAAAGATTATCCCGCCTTGCACTTACCAACCGTGCAGACCCAGAACTCTTGGTTACCCACAGGTTTAAAGGTCTTGAAAAAATTGAAGATGCATTATACCTAATGAAAGACAAACCAAAAGACCTGATTAAACCAATCGTAAAATAGATTAAAGTAATGATTAACTTCATTACTTTTTCTTTTTAAAAAGGAGGCTTTAAAATGATAATAGTTCAAGCAAAGGCAATTCCCAAAGACAAAACATCAAAAAACAAAATTATCGAAGCAGCTGCAAATTTAATTGAAAAATCAAAATTGGAAAATGGAAACATTAACTACAACTTATATTCCAATGTTCAGGAAAATACCTTACTTTTCGTAGAACAATGGGAAAATCTGGACATATTGAAAGCTCACCTTCAAACAGAGCATTTCAATCAGTTTGGAGCAGATATCGATGGTCTTTTAAAAGAAGATTTAGATATTAATGTGTTTTCAGCAGAAAATGTTGAACTTTAATATGTTACTTCAAATCCAAAAAACTAAAAGTATATTAATATCTTTATAGAAATAATTTAATATTATCAAATAAGTGATAATATTTTTATAATTTTTATATTCTATGTTACTAGTATTATGGGCATTTTATACTAGGTAGCTGATAACATAGATTCATTTACCCAGTGCATTAATATAAAAAAAAGAGGTTATTTAAATGCAAAGATCAAGAGGATTTAGAAGTAAATCAAGAAGAAAAAATGACTAAAGTAGTAAGAGAAGGCAGATCCAACCCAATTACCAACAAACTTCAAAAATTTGAAGAAGGAGACTTAGTCCACATTACTATTAACCCAAGTATCCAAAAAGGTCAACCACATCCAAGGTTCCATGGAAAAACTGGTAAAATTACTGATAAAAAGGAAAAGCTTACATTGTTTCATTAACTGATGGAAACAAAGCAAAAGAATTAATTATCAGACCTGATCACTTAAAATTACAAACAAGCCAATAAATTGATAACTATGATTGGGAAAAAAAATAATTGAGAGCGAACCAATTCAAAGTGTAAAAGTTAAAGAAGCTCTCGAAGAATTTTCACAGGAAAATGAATTAAACTACGAACAAAATATCACTTTAAATCATCTTTCAAGATTTAAAAGATACTCTGTTGAAGACAGCGAAAAATAATATCTGAACTTAAAGATAAAATTGGTTTAAGGCATAAAGTAGCTGTTCGTATTGTTGATTTAATTCCACAAGATTTATCCGATTTAAGATTAATATTTGCTAAAGAAGCTACACACATTGAAAAAGAGCAAATGGAAGATATTCTTGAAATCTTAGATCAGTATACTATCATCGAATAGTTTTTAAACTATTCTTTTTTTTTTTACTTTTTAATTAACAAATAATCAAATTACTAATTTTAGATATGTTTATTTAAGTTAACAATTAAAACATATAAGTATAGTTTATTAAAGTGGCAATAAAACTTTAAGAAAAAAATAAATTGTAAACTATTAAAACAACTAATATTTCCTTACTGACAATTAATTAGTTAATGTAAGAAAATTCCATCCTCCATGAGGACGGAGTAATTCAAACGTGAAGTGATAAAATGGAAACAAAAACAAAAAACAAAAAATACCGGCAGCAACTGAAGAACATGCTGTTATATTAGATTATCTTAGTTTAGGTTATGTAAACTCTGATATGTCTAAATTTAAAGGTAAAGCTATTGCTCAAGCTATTGGTACTGACTATTTCACTTTACTAGAATTAGTTCCTAAAAGAGGAGTTGATTTAGAAATTCAGGACACTGTATATATTGGAAAAGGAAAAAAAGAGACAAAATATATAAAGTTCTTGGAAAATTAGACTATGAAAACTTAACTGCAACCAGCAGAATTGAGTTAGAATATAGTATACGCGAAATAGTTAAAAACAACGAAGAAAAAATTTGTCGAATTCTTCAATACCGCAGGTGCAATTAGTACCCGACTTCACAAATTAGAATTGATTCCATAATTGGTAAAAAAATATATGTGGGAAATTGTTGAAGCTAGAAAAGAAAAAACCATTTGAAAGCTTCGAAGATATAACTAAAAGAATACCTTCATTAAATAATCCTGCTGAAATGATTGTAAATAGAGTGAAACAAGAACTAGATACAACAACAGCTAAAAAAGGTAAGAAAAAATATTACCTTTTCACTCCAATTCCAAAAGCTCAAAAGAAACACAGAAATCCAAGAAACAGTAGGAATCAAAGAAAGTAAGTGATAACCTTGAATAGTGATGCTGCTTCCACTTCATTATCTAAAACAACAAAAGCTATCCTTAATGAATATGGGATAAAATTAAATAAAAATCTCGGACAGAACTATTTAATCGACAGAAATAAACGAGATCAGATTATTCAGTTCGGTAATCTTACAAAAGATGATGTTGTATTAGAAATAGGTCCAGGAATCGGCACACTAACAATTGAACTTGCTAAAAGAGTTAAAAAAGTAATAGCTATTGAACAAGATTCTAATATTTGTCAGATATTAGAAAATCGATTGAAAAAAAGAAAATATAGATAATGTAGACTTAATCAATGATGATGCTCTGAATGTGGAATTTCCAAAATTCGACAAAATCATCTCAAATCTACCTTATCAAATTTCATCACCAATTACATTTAAATTCCTGAATTATGACTTCCAACTAGCTATTTTAATGTATCAGAAAGAGTTTGCATCCAGAATGAACGGAAAAGTTGGAAGTAAAGATTATTCCCGACTCTCAGCTATGCTATATTTTAAATGTGATGTTGATTTATTAACCGGCGTAAGTGCTGAAAGTTTTATTCCAAAGCCAAAAGTGGATTCTACTGTTGTCAGATTAACTCCCAAGCTTCCTGAATTAAACGGACAATTGAAACACTTGAATATCAAGGAAATAAATGAAAAAGATTTTAAAACTTATTCTAAATTTGTAAAAGCCCTATTCCAGCACAGAAATAAAAAAGTTAAAAATGCTTTAATTGATTCCAGACACATTATCACTGATTTGGATAAAAAAGAAATGAAAGCTAAATTAAATTCAATTAAACAAAAGAAAATTGAAGAACTTCTATCTGAAAGAATAACCAATTTGACACCTGAAGAAATACTTTATCTTTCAATACATTTAAATTCTGTTTTAGAGGAGTGATTTTTAATGGATAATTTTATAATAGATACTGCCGAAACTGTTTACACTCCCGCTGAAGACAGCTATATGCTAGCTGAAAATCTTTTAATTGAAAATGACCAAAGCGTTTTGGAAATTGGAACCGGATCAGGAATAGTGGCCATGTATGCTTCAAAATTAACCAAAAAAGTTACAGCTACAGATATAAATTTTGATGCGTTAGAATTAGCTAAAAAAAGAATTTTAAACTTAATAACATAGAAAATATTGAATTGCTGTTCGGCAATCTGTTTGAGCCTGTAAAAGATAGAAAGTTTGATGTAATTTTATTTAATACCCCATATCTGCCTACTGAAAATGATGAAGTTCTTGATGATAATTTAAATTATGCATTTGATGGTGGCTTAGATGGTAGAAAAGTTATTGATTTTTTTTAAATGAAGTGAAAAATTACTTAAACGATGGTGGAATTGTCCAGCTGATTCAGTCTTCACTTTGCGACAATGACAAAACATTAGATATTCTGGACAAACAGGGTTTTGTAGCAGAAATAGCTGTTAGTGAACACTTCTTTTTTGAAGATGTTGTATTGATTAATGGTTATTTATAAAAAAGTAAAAGAGAAATTACTGAATTTCTCCATCAAATACTGATTGGGCAGGACCTTCCATGAAAGCTCCCAATTCTTTTTTTTTTTCATATACATTAAATTTTAAGTCTCCATAAGGAAGATGCAATAAAACTTCACTATCAAAAAGACCTAATTTAAATCCTGAAATAGCTGTTGAAGTAGCTCCAGTTCCGCAAGCTAGTGTAACTCCTGCTCCACGTTCCCATGTGAGCATTTTTCCTTCATTTTTGGAAATCACTTCAACAAAATGAACATTGATTTTTTCAGGAAAAACTTCATGTGTTTCAATAGCCGGACCATATTTATCTATGTCAATTTCATCAATATTATCGACAAAAATGATTGCATGAGGATTGCCTACACTAATAGCTGTTGTATTGAATGTTGTGTCCAATACTTCTAACGGAGAGTCTAAAAATTCATCCATGTCAGATGCCATTGGAATTTCAGGAGTTTTAAAAGTAGATGTCCCCATGTCAACTTTAAACAATACCGGTTCGTCATTTTCTAATGTAATTTCAATGGTTTTAATTCCTGATTTTGTTTCTACAGTCATTTTTTCCTGTTTTAAAAATACCTTTCCTATATACAAAATCACCGAAACATCTAATACCATTACCGCACATTTCAGCTTCGCTTCCATCAGGATTAAACATTCTGTATCCAATATCAGCTACATCAGAAGGAGTTACAAACAATACTCCATCCCCCCCTACACCAAAATGTCTGTGGCATAGGAACCTACATGCTTCAGCCTTATCTGCTTCAGGTATTACTTCTCCAGCACTTTCATCAATTATTGGAAAATCATTACCGATTCCATGCATTTTAGAGAATTTTAATCCTTTTAAATCCATCTTTTCACCTATTGCAAGTAATCAGGAATTATTTGTTTGTTGAATAAATCTTCAAAAGTTTCTCTTTCACGTGTTAAGAAACATTCTCCGTCTTTAACAAGGACTTCAGATGCTTTTGGTCTTGAGTTGTAGTTTGAAGACATGGTAAATCCATATGCTCCTGCATTAAGAATAGCTAATAAATCTCCTTCTTCAACATCAGGCATTGGCCTGTCTCTTGCAAATAAATCTCCTGATTCACATACATTTCCGGCAATGTCTACTTCCTGAGTGTTTGGTGCATCCATTTTATTAGCTAATACAATATGATGGTATGAATCATACATTGCAGGCCTAAGTAAAGTATGGAATCCTGAATCTACACCTAAGAATTTTCTGTAACTTTGTTTTACACTGTTTACACGGGTTAAAAAGCACACTTGCATCTCCTACCAAGTATCTTCCAGGTTCAAGATACATTGTTGGTTTGCCTAAATCATGCTCTTCCAATTTAGATTTGAATAATGCAATATTTTCTTTTGCAAATGTATCTATGTCTACAATGTTTTCTTCAGGAGTGTATGGAATTCCAACACCTCCTCCAAAATCAACAAATTCAAAATCAATGCCTGCTTCAGTGTGAACTTTTCCTGCAATGTCAATTGTTGATTCGATAGCTAATTTAAATGGTTCCGGATCCAAGATTCCTGAACCGATGTGGGAGTGCATACCTACTGGAGTGAAACCTAAGTCTTCTGCAAATTGATATACTTCTACAGCTTCATTATCCATAATACCAAATTTACTCATTACCCCCCTCCGGTAATACAGTGATCGTGGTGTCCTGCACCAACCATAGGATTTACTCTGAATGATATTTTAAATCCTTCAGGATCTACAACTTCAGCCAATCTTTTTAATGCTGAAACTGAATCCAAGTTAAGAACTGCACCTTGTTCAGCTACAAATTTCAATTCTTCAGTAGTTACATTGTTACCTGTAAATAATATCCTCTCATAAAGGGAATCCTAATTTTTTAGAAGTGTATACTTCTCCAGGAGATACTGCATCAATACAGCATCCTTCACTTTCAAGAATCCTCATTACTGCTAAGTTAGTGTTAGCTTTACATGCATAATATACTCTAAAATCAGGATAGTATTTTGAAAAAGCATTGTAGAATCTGTTATAATTGTCCCTTATTCTGTTTTCATCTATGACATAGGTAGGAGTTCCAAACTCTTCAGCAATGTCACATGCATCAGCACCACCAATATCCAAGTGGTTTTTATCATTAATTTTAATATTTAAATCCATTTTGTAAAAACTCCTGTAATTTAAATTATTAATATTAATTTTTATTAGATATTGTATTTAAAATTAAGGAAGGAAAAAAATTTTCCGCTTAATCATAACCTATATATTTACCTGGAACTCCCATTTCAATTAAACCTAAAATAATTGCACAGCATACAACTGCTAAAACAAAGGTCAGTACAACAATTCCAACAGGATTATCCAAAAATGAAATATCAACAAATGTAGTCAATATAAGCAATAATGACTGGTTAAGTAAATAAACCCCGTAACAGGCTCTACTAATTGTCATTACAGAATAATTGAACTTTCTGCTGTTATGGATTCTTTTTAAAATCTTATTATTTTGAAGTTTTGGGTCATTCAAATATTTAATCATTACAAATACTCCTGCAGCCTGCAGTATAGCCACTACACTTACATCTACGTAGTTTTCTGTAAGGAAGTTATAATGATGCAGGAATATTGTCTTTTGAATTCCATTTACAAATATGTCAAAATTAATCATGTAAGCAGTTGTTATCAGAAATATGGCAAAACCGAGTAAAATCAGCCATTTGGATTTTATATTGAACCTGTGATTTTCCAAATAATATCCCAGAAACATGTAAAGGATTGGACCTATGAAGAAAGTTAGATTAAAATAGGTCGGAGACCCGATATATGCGATTAGTTGATAGATAAGTGATGCAGATATTGCAAGGATAAGGAAATATTTTGCACCTCTTAATTTTGTTGACCTGACATATGGGGAAAATATAGGTAAAGACAGGTAAAGACCAAGTAACATCCATGCATACCAGTGCTGAGTCATGAATTTAGACATGAAATAAACTACACAGCTAAAGCTAAAGCTAAGCTTGCCTGCAGATGCTGTCATAAGTAAAGCCAATAATGTATTCCAGATTAAAAAAGGAATGAAAATCCTTACAAAGTCTGTTTTAATAAATGTTTCAATATCTGAGTAATCCCTATCAATCATTAACAAACCTAAAAGCATAAGGAATATCGGAACACCGAATCCGAAAGTCGTAAAAACAACATATTCCTGCAAATTTCCCACACTTTTATACTTAAAAACCATAGCTACATTTATTGCAATTAAGAAAAGTATACTGACTGCCCTTAACTGATCAACATATCTTATTCTTTCACTAATTTCCATTGAGCTTTACCCTCTTTAAAGTTGAACTACTAACTAATAACTACATATAAAATTTAATATATTATAAATATTACTCTTGAAATGATACTAAAATGAACAAAACAAATTAATGAAAATAATTAAATATTCTCATGGCAAAGAGTAAAACAGGTGAATTTAAAATGGACAAACCTTATGGACTTACAATGAGAGGAATAGTCAAAAAACAGCAATGATGAAATATTAATACTTAGAAGACATCCAAAATCCAGAACAAACCCCCACAAATGGGAATTACCTGGAGGAAAAGTAGACCCTAGGAGAATTTTTCGATGAAGCATTAGTACGTGAAATAAAAGAAGAAACTAATTTGGAGGGAGCAGTTGGTGACTTCTATGAAGCAATACAAGATGATTATGTCCACAAAAGAACTGTACAAGTTGTTATGTATTTAAAAAATATCACAGGAGACGTATCTATCAGTGATGAACATGATAACTGGATGTGGGCCAATTTAGAAAAAATAAAAACACTGGAATTATCAACAGCATTTGAAAAAGTTTTAAAAAAGAAAAATTGGAAAATTTAAAGAGCTTTGTCTAAAGCTTCAACAAATTTATCAATTTCCTCATTGGTAATTATAAGAGGCGGAACAAATCTTAAAACATTGCCTGCAGTGCAGTTAATTAAGAATCCCATTTCTCTTAATTTATCAACATATCCAGCACCACTTTCAGACAATTCAACACCAATCATCAATCCGTGTCCTCTAACATCAACTATTTTATCATGTTTTTCTTTTTAGTTCATTTAATTTATCTTTAAAGTAAGCACCGACTTTTTTGGAGTTTTCCAATAAATCTTCATCCAAAATAGTATCTAAAACAACATTGGCCGCAGCACATACTAAAGGACCTCCACCAAAAGTAGTTCCATGATCCCATGGGTGCAAAACCGCCAGCTACTTTTTCAGTTGCAAGAAATGCTCCCATAGGAACTCCTCCCCCAACACCTTTAGCTATAGTCATGATATCTGCCTTTATATCAAAAAAAAAAGTTCATGAGCAAAGAGGGTTCCACATCTTCCAAAACCTGTTTGAACTTCATCTAAAATTAAAAGAATATCCTTTTCAGCACAGATTTCCGCTATTTCATCAAAATACTTTTTGGAAGGAACATTTACTCCACCTTCACCTTGAATTGGTTCGAGCATAATAGCTGCAGTTTCATCACTGATAGCTTCTTTAATAGCTTCAATATCATTATATGGAACTTCAATAAATCCTTGTGGGAGATTTTTTAAATAAGGTTCTCTATATTCTTCATGACCAGTAGCAGCCAATGTCAATAAAGTTCTTCCGTGAAAAGAGTCTTTAGCTGTAATAATTTCACTTTTACCAGTGTATTTTAAAGCTAATTTAATAGCTCCCTCATTAGCTTCTGCCCCACTGTTTGCATAGAATAATCTGTCAAATTCTGTTAAAGGAAGTAATTTTTAGCATATTCAATAGCTGGTTCATTATAGTAAATGTTTGAAACATGAATAAGCTTTTCAACTTGGCCTTGAAGTGCATTAACTAATTTAGGATGCGCATGTCCTAAAGCATTTACAGCAATTCCTGCAAACATATCAATATATTCATTTCCATCTTTATCCCATACTTTTACACCTTTACCATGGTCTAAAACAATTGGTTGTCTTGCAACAGTGTTAATAAAATATTTATCTTCAGCTTCAATAAGTTCATTTGTGTTCATAAAATACTTCCATAAAATACTTATATTAACTATATTTATAGTATTAATGATATTTAAAATTTAAAAGTGATAAAATGAAAGTTGCAATAATTGAAACTGAAAAAGGAACAATTGAATTGGAATTATTCGAAGAAGATGCTCCAAATACTGTAGCTAACTTTGAAAAACTTATAGAAGAAGGATTTTACGACGGATTAACTTTCCACAGAGTAATACCAAATTTCGTGATTCAAGGAGGCTGTCCTAACGGTAACGGTACAGGAGGACCTGGTTACACCATCAAATGTGAAACCGAAGGAAACCCAAATAAACATGGAACCGGTGCTCTTTCAATGGCTCATGCAGGAAAAGATACTGGAGGAAGCCAATTTTTCATTACACATTCCCCACAACCACACTTAGACGGAGTACACACTGTATTTGGTCATGTTATTGGTGACGGTATGGATGTTGTAAATAAAATCCAACAAGGAGACAAAATGCTCCATTTACATGTTGAAGAAAGATAGTTATTTTTAACTATTCTTTTTCATCATGCTGAATCAAAACTATATTAACACCATTTGGATCAATAACCCTTGCCATCATGCCAACAGATATTCTAGTTGCTTCCATAGCTATTTTAACATTATTTTTCCTGAAATTTTCCAGCCCTCATGGATATCTTCAACGTCCAGACCTACAGAATAAAAATCCGTTTTAAAAGTACTATTTTGTATCAATTCAAAACCTGTTTCATTCCCATTGCCAAGCAGGACAATTTTTCCGCCGGGTAAATCAAATACTTCCTCAACTTCAAAACCTAAAACTTTTGTATAGAACTCAGCAGACTTATCCATATCATCTACAATAATTGTAACATACTTTATTTTCATAATATCACATTCCTTTAAGTTTTTTCATCAGACCGGACATTCTGGCATAATGGAATAAATATAACTGAACATAACCTGCATAATCTCCAAACTCTTCCATTCCAAATTCCCTTATTTTAGAAACATTAATATCCTTACCATCAAAATAAAGATAAGAGACTATACGCTTAATCCAAACATCAGTAGGAAACGCTTGCCTAAAATTAAAACCATAAAGCAAAATACAATCAGCCACTTTAGGCCCAACACCAGGAACTTTCAGCATTGTGTCAAATGCCTCATCATAAGACATTTTTGAAATATCATCAAGGTCCATTTCAAGTGTAAAAATTTCACTGGCTTTTTTTCATGTATGATGCCCTATATCCAACACCGCAGCTTTTTAAATTATTGATACATTCTCCAGGATTATTCAGATTGCTGCAGCACTCAAACTCTTCTACATCATCACAATATATGTTTTTAAAATCAAAAACATCGGGAAATGTAAAATAATCTTTTTCAGAATAAGTGTATTTATTCCCCCATGATTTTTTAATATCATCAATGGATTTTGTCCATCTGACTATTGAATTATTTGCAGAGCATACTGAAGAAATCACACATTCAAATTTATCTTTAGCTAAAAAACAATCTTAAATCTCTACAAAAATTAGTCATATCAGCCAATTCCGGCTGATTATTTAAATATTTATAAAATTTATTTAAATTAAAATCCAAATCAAAAATAGTCTTTATTTTCTTGGTAGCTTCCTTATTAGAAATATCCTCAATGAAATTAAAATCCAAATTATTTTCTTTTTGTTTAACTTGAAATAAAACCGCGTTATTGTCAGCTACAACAACATCAGAGTAAATATTATTATCCAATTTCCAGGAGGTTGGGATGTTTGACCTGAATTTTGAGTTAATTGGGTCAATCGGAGCTTTAATTATCATGATCTTACAGGAACATTATTTTCTTTTAAGTATTGCTTAACATCATTAATTGAATATTGGTTAAAATGAAAAATACTTGCTGCAAGAGCTGCACTAACATCGGTTTTTTGAAATACATCTAAAATATGTGCAGGATTTCCTCCGCCACCACTAGCTATTACCGGAATATCAATTGCATCATTGATAGCTTTATTTAGAGCAATGTCATAACCTTCTTTAGTTCCGTCTCCGTCCATACTAGTTAAAAAGAATTTCACCTGCACCCAGTTCCTGACATTTTACCGCCCATTCTATAGCATCCATACCAGTAAATTCTCTTCCACCATAAATACTGCAATCAAACCAGCAATATCCTTCATCAGTTTCCACAACATTTTTATCTGGAGCATCTGATGGATTATCCACATATCTTCTTTTTGCATCAATTCCAACGACTACAGCTTGAGAACCAACAACTTTAGAAGCTTCAGTAAGCAATTCAGGATTTTTAATAGCTGCCGTGTTTGTAGAACATTTATCCGCACCTGCTTTCAGCATTTTTGTATAATCTTCAACCTTTCTAATTCCCCACCAACACAAATAGGTATGAAAACATTTTCAGTCAAACGATCAATTACATCTGCCATTGTTGCTCTTCTTTCATAAGATGCTGTAATATCTAAAATAACTATTTCATCAGCACCCATTTCATAGTAACGTGTAGCTAAATCTACAGGATTTCCTGCATATTTAATTTCTTTAAATTCTACACCCTTAACCACTCTTCCTTCAGGAACTTGCAAATCACAATCCAAACAAGGAATAATTCTTTTTAGTTAACATTTAAATTACCTAAATATAAAAAATAGCTTGTTTTTTAAAAAAAAAAACAAGAAAAAGTCTGGATTTTATCCAGAGAATCTTAAAACAAAACAGAAAATAGCTAAAATAACTGTAATAACTATAACATGTTCAGGAGAAAGTTTTGGACCTACACTTTCTTCATCAAAATATCTTACTAAACCAGCACCTGTTTGAGGCATGCTAATTTTATCGTTCTTTTTTGACATGATAAACTCCCTTTAAATTAATTTATAAAAATAATTGACTATATTTATTTTTTTCATAGTATATAAACTTTAGATTTTCTCTTTTTAATTACACAAATGTCGCTTATTCTCGTATCAGGATACTGTCCATTCTCATCTTTTTCTCAACTGCTTTTAACCATATCCCATATTGCAAGCAAACAAGCACTTATTCCAGTTAAAGCTTCCATTTCAACACCAGTTTTTTTTCCTAATGTTTTAACACTGCATGTTGCAGTTATTTCAGTTGATTTGACATCAAAATCTATCTCAATTCCAGTTAAATTTAACGGATGACATAAAGGAATAATTGAAGAAGTATTCTTAACTGCCTGAATTCCAGCTATCTGAGCAGTAGTTAATACATTTCCTTTCTTAATTTCCTCATTCTGAATCATTTCAATAGTATTTTTTATCCAGATGTATTTTTCCACTAGCTATAGCTAATCTTTTTTGATCTGGTTTTTGACCAACTTCAACCATGTGCACACCACTATCCGTTAAGTGTGTAAACTCTTTACCCATATTAATCCTCCTATTTTTCACTTACTTCTACAACATCCAATTGTTCACAAATAGATTTAACTCCTAAAACTTCACCAACATTAGGTTTGGTCCTATCTTCATCACCGGAAATCAATTCTTTAATATATAAACCACCTTCTGTTTTAACAGTCATTTCAAAAGTGGTATCATCAATTATTTCACAGGAAACATTATGGACATGTTTAATCCTTACTTTATCAGCCCGTCTGTGAAGCACCCTTAAAGGTGTTTGTTGATGAATTTCATCCAAATTGTTTAAACTGGCTAATTTATCCTTATCATAAGGTTTATCACATTTTACCAATGCTTTATAAATTTTATAGGCATCACTTGAAGATACCTTAATTTCTGCTTTTCTGTTCCTTTCACAGAATTTTAAATTGTGATAAGATGTTTTTCCTTCAGTCATTTTATTTATTTTTTCTTCCAAAGCATCCAGATTGATTTTTCTAATTTTAGGCTCTTTGATTTCAAGAACAAAAGGTCTTCCCTGAACCCAACATCAATACATCAATGTCTTCACGACCTGCACCATGGAATTTGGCCTGCCAGCCATTTGTAGCTTCCAAAATAGGTTCAGACAGCAATTCTTCTACAGATTCCCTATACTGTTTACCTGTAAAATTACATTCCTCACATCCTTTTCCTTTACATTTGCCGCAGGGCCATTTTGTTTGAGGAATTCCACGGACTAATTTGTTATATTTTCCTTCAATGAAAAAGAGGATTAATCTGAATTCTAACTTTAGGTTCTTTTCTTAAATCAACATTGATTACAATATCCTGTTTTTCAAATTCAACTTCTTTTTCTAAAGTGTTTTCAATTTCACGACCAATTATTCTGTTTAATTCTTTTTAATTGGTTCAACATCTAAATCGAATTTTTCACTTAGTTCATCATCCCAGGTTTTAATTTGCTTATCAATTCTGGATCCTACAAGAAATGTATCAAATTCCACATTTAAAAAGTCAATTTTGTCATAAATCTTTTTAAATAAGTCATCATTGATTTTATCAAAGATATTTCCGCAAACCACACAGTTTTCAGGCTCCGGAATTTCCAAATCTTCAAATATCTTTTTCTCCACGATTTATATTATCTCTGCCTTCCACAATATGAGAAAGTTTGCGTCCTAAACAATGTTTGCAAATTTGACCGTTAGTTTCTTTCAATATTTTTTTGACTAAATCATACATGCTAATCATTTCATGAATTGACCCATCATACGGTTCATTGAATTATTACCAAAACGTCCGCGTTTTCCAATGCCTTTCATGGTCTTTTTAGTGTTGTTGTAATATTTTAACAAGTCTCTTACTTCTGATTCCTCAACACCTGCACCCATAGCTATTCTTCTAATACGTGACTGTTTAATCAACTTTGGATTTTCCATTTCTTTTTTTTTTTAGTCATTGAAGACATTATGACTTTATATCCGTCAATTTTGTCTTCAGTCATTTTAGATGCCTCTTTAGATACCTTATTTCCAAGTCCAGGAATCATGCTTAAAACCTGCTGCATCGGCCCCATACTGTTCATCATTTCAAACTGATTTTTCATGTCAACCAATGTGAATTTACCGGACATCATGTTTTTCATGGTTTTTTCAGCCATATCCTCATCAATGCTGTCTTCGGCTTTTTCAATAAGGGTTTGGATATCTCCCATTCCAAGCAATCTTGAAATAAATCTTGCTGGATCGAACAATTCGAAATCATCAATACGTTCACCAGTACCGATAAATTTAATTGGAGCTCCAGTTTCAGCTACTGCAGACATTGCTCCCCCACCTTTAGCTGAACCGTCAAGTTTGGTAATTATTATAGAACCGACATCAGTTGCCTGTGAGAATGCCTTAGCCTGTTCACCTGCTTGCTGACCAATTGTTCCATCAATTACAAGAATAGATTCAGTTGGCTGAATAATATCATCAAGGTATCCATTTCAGCAATCAAATCTTCTTCCTGTTTATGCCTTCCTGCAGTATCAAAAATAATGACTTTCCTGTTTTTAAACTCTTTCAAACCTTTTTGAGCCAAATCAAGAGCATCTTTATTATCAGGATCTCCATAGAGCGGCACCTGCATTTCTTCAGTTAATTGTCTTAACTGTTCATAAGCAGCAGGCCTCCATGTATCTGTACACACAACAGCAGGGTTAAAACCTTTTTCTGTAAATATCTACATAATTTACCAATAGTAGTTGTTTTTACCACTACCCTGCAAACCTAAGAACAAGATTTTATAAGGTTTAACATCAATATCCAATCCTTGGTGCCTCACCACCTAACAGATTTACCATTTCTTCGTAAATAATTGTTATAACATGCTCTCTTGGAGTAATACCTTTTGGAGGTTCCTCTTCAAGAGCCCTTTTTTAATTTTTTTGGATAAATCTAAAACTAAAGCGATATTAACATCAGATTGAATTAAAGCACGTTGTATTTCTTTTTACAACTTCCTCTATTGTTTTTTTATCAATAACTGATATTCCTACTAATTTTTTCATAGTCTTAGTAAGATTTTCACCTAAATTTCCAAGCATCGCCATAATATCACACGATTAAAATTATTCTTTAAGAAAAATTTATATTAATATTTATATTAAATATATATTATATTTGATTTAATTTTTAAATTTTTGTGTGAGATAAATGTTAGAAGAAGTTAAAAAATCTTTAGAAGCTTCTCCTATTGTTAAAAAAGGAGATTATAATTATTTTGTTAATCCTATAAGTGATGGAGTTCCAACTATGAAACCTTCAATGCTTCGTGAATTAGCAAATGTTGTAAAAGAACATGTTGATATGGATATTGATAAAATAGTCGCTATTGAAGCTATGGGAATACATTTAGCTACAGCTTTATCCTTAGCTACCGACATCCCATTTGTAATTATCCGTAAAAGACAATATGGACTTGAAGGAGAAAAAAGAAATAAGTCAAAAAACAGGCTACGGGTCTTCTAAATTATATATAAATGATTTAAAAGAAGGAGAAAAAATCCTTTTAATAGATGATGTTGTAAGTACTGGAGGAACATTAATTTCAACTTTAAGTGCACTAAAAGAATTAAATATTGATATAAAAGCTGCAGTAGCTGTTATTGAAAAAGGAGAAGGCAAAAAATTAGTTGAAAAAGAAACTGGCATTCCAATATTTTCAGTTGTAAAATTAGATGTAATTGACGGCAAAGTAGTTATCGAAAAAACCATTGAAGATTAAAATGTCAATGTATAACATGGACTTAGACAAAGTCATAAGAAAGATTAATAAAAAGGAGCTAGAACTGTAGGTCTTCAATTTCCGGAAGGTCTTAAAATGCAGGCCGTTAAAATAGCAAAGGCTATTGAATCACAAACTCCGGCTACCGTGATAATATCTGGAGACCCTTGTTTTGGAGCCTGTGATGTAAGTGATTACAAAATGAAAGGTTCCGTTGATTTAATCGTTCATTATGGCCACACCCCACTTCCATTAAAATATGAAGTGCCGACACTGTTCATAGAAGCTTTTTCTAATATTGATGTCAAAAAGACCTTGAAAAAAATGTCTTGAAAAACTAGAAGACTATTCAAAAATAGCTCTTGTAACTACAACACAACACTTACATTTGTTAAATGAAATTAAAGATTATTTGGAAGACAATGGAAAAGAAGTAGTTCTTGGATCTTCTAAAAATACTAAAAAGGACAAGTTTTAGGATGCAATTTTTCATCAATCAAAAATTTGGACGCTGAAGTTTACTTATTTATAGGTAGCGGAAATTTCCATCCATTAGAATTTATTTATTTACCAAATCACCAGTATTGGCTTTAGACCCATATAACAGTGAAATAAGAGATATCAGTGCTTTTGCAGACAGAATATTGAGAATCAGATTTGCAAGAATTACAAAAGCAAGAGAAGCTGAAAAATGGGGAATAATAGTTTCTTCTAAAGAGGGACAATACAGAATGAAACTAGCTAAAGAAATCAAAAAAATTCTAGAAGATAACAAAATGGAGGCATATATCATAATGGCGGACAATATAAATCCCGACATATTACTGCCATACATGGAATTAGATGCTTTTGTTGTTTCAGCCTGTCCAAGAATAGCTATTGATGATTCTCAAATGTATAAAAAACCATTATTAACACCACAGGAACTTGAAATAGTTTTAAATAAAAGACAATGGGAAAATTACCAATTGGATGAAATTTTATTCCATGAAAGGTACAAATAGTTTTAAATATTAATAAAAATAAAATTATTATATTAATATTAATAATTCCTTATTTTGGTGATTTGATTATGAGTATAAAAAACGGGGCATTTGTAATGCCTGGAGATAAACTAGGAATAATTGAGCAATATTTACTTGGAAAAGGTACTTATGAAGATAACGGCGAGATTAAATCATCAGTATTAGGAAATGTTCAAATTGATTCAAAAATGAGGACTATTACTGTAAAAGCCAAATCTAGCCAACCTGCTCTTTTAAAATTAGGTGATACTGTTTACGGACAGATTACAGATATAAAAACTCAAAGAGCTAATGTAAATATTGATTGTTTAACAGATAGTAGTAGACCTTTAGCACTTCCCTACATGGGTGCAATTCACATATCCCAAGCAAAATCAGGATATTTAGATAAATTGACAGATGCTTTTAGAATTGGAGATATTGTAAAAGCAAAAGTAGTAAAAATTACTGGAGATAATGTTGATTTAGCTACAGTGGATGAAGATTGTGGAGTTTTTAAAAGCAATGTGTACCCGTTGCAGAGATTATATGAATACCACACAAAAAAGAAAATGAAGTCCAGTGTAGAACATGTAAGAAAAAAAAAAAAAACGTGAAGTTTCTATAAATTATGTTAATAGCTAATTAAGGTTGATATGATGGATAACAATACCAATATTGAAATTATTGAAGATAAAACATTAGAACTTGAATTTATTGTACATGGCGAAAGCCACGGAGTATGTAATGCACTTAGACACATCTTAATGCAAGATAGTGATGTTGAATATGCTGTTTACAATATTGACCATCCTCTTACCGGTGAACCAAATATGACCATCAAAACCAAAAGAGGAAAAAGACCAAGGAAAGTATTGAAAAAAAGCAGCTAGCCAACTTAAAGATGATGCTGCAGACTTTAAAAAACTTATTGAAGAAACTTTATAACTTCAATAAAAACTTATTTTATTTTGAGGGGATATGATGGGAGATTATAAAATTCCTTCATTAACCACAGACATTTTTATTTTTGATGAAAACACTGATTTTATTCTTATTAAACGAAAAAATGATCCATTTAAAAATCATTGGGCTCTTCCAGGAGGCTTTGTAGAATATGGTGAAACTGTAGAAACAGCAGCTATTCGTGAAGCTAAAGAAGAAACAAACATTGATGTAGAACTGTTAGATTTAGTTAATGTTTACTCAAAACCTGATAGAGACCCTCGTGGGCACACAATAACCGTAGCTTATATAGCCAAAGGAAATATGGATAATAAAAAAAGCAGATAGTGATGCCTGTGAAATAGGTATTTTTTTCCCAAAAAGATTTGGTCAACATCGAACTTGCTTTCGACCATGCAAAAATTATTAACGATTGTTTAAATGCCGTTTCAAGTAAATTTTAATGTTAAAAAAATAGTAAAAATATAAATAACTTGAGAATATAATTTAAAATGTTATAAAAGTTTTGATAAGAAAAAATTATATAAGGGGTTAAAAAATATGGAATTTTGTCCTGAATGTGGATCAATGTTACTTCCAACAGAAGACAATGAATTAAAATGTAGTTGCGGATATACTAAAAAATTATCAAAAGATAAATCAGAATATAATGTTAATGAAAAAATTAAAAAAAATGATAGTGTTATTGAAAAAGGAGAAGATGTAAATACACTTCCAACTACAAAAAGCGGTTTGTCCAGAATGTGGTCACACAGAAGCTTCATGGTGGTTACAACAAACCCGTAGTGCTGATGAAGCTGAAACACGTTTCTTTAAGTGTCTTAAATGTGGACACACATGGAGAGAATACGATTAAGAGGATAGTTTATGAAAAAATCTAAAGAAAATGAGCATAGGATTTCTAATTTAAAGGATATGCTAAATAATGTCAAAGATGAAGACATAAACGAATCTGCTGACAATTCAGAAGATATATTCGATGTAAAAGACAATGAAGAGTATGAAGAAGATGAAGAATTACTTGCATACCTTCATGACACAGATGACAACAAAGAATACGAAATAGATGATGAATTTATTTATCGCCCTGATTCTGATTCAACATATAGGGGAAAATTTAGAAAAAAAAAAGAAATAAATGAAGATTACATCATAAAAACTAAATTAGATGATATTGAATTTTCTGAAGATAATGAAGAATACAGCGAAGAACCCTCTGATTCCTTAGACGGAACTATTTCTGAAGGCTTTGATAATCTATTAAATGCAAAAATAGGTGGAACTCCTGTAAGTGGAATAGTTAGTTTAGCTATAGGAATATTATTACTTATTGGATCCATTATTATGTTTATAGGAGCTAGTGATAGAGTTATTGACAATGTAACCTCCGGAGAACACAACAGTATTGTTGCAGTTATGATAATAATTGGAGTGCTGTTGGTGATAATTGGAGCATACAAAATATTTGGCTTTAAACAAGCAGATAAACTAGCTAGTTCAATTAAAAATATAGACAGGGAAGAAAAAGTTGAAAAAAAAGAAATAGAAAAACCAAAAAAAAAAATTATTCCAAAAAGTAATATCCCTTTAGATAAAGAATCTTACAAAATTGGAGAATTTGACATTGGTGAATTTAAAGAAAACCTTAAAAACCTGTTTCCAAATTAGAAGGAGTCACCCACACCAAACAAGCAACACTGGACGATGTCCCATTACCTAAAAGAAAGACCTGAAGAAGAAAAAAGGACTTAGTCAAGAAGAAATTGAAGAAATAGAATACGAAAAAGCTAGTTTAGATAATGAATCTATTGACGATATTTTCTCAAGTGTTGAAGAAATAGATGAAATTCCTATTGTCTCTGTTGATTCAAAGAAAAATAAAAAAGAATAAATACTATTTTGGGCCTGTAGTCTAGCAAGGAATGACGCAGGACTTCGGATCCTGAGGTCGGGGGTTCAAATCCCCCTAGGTCCGTACTTTTTTTTAAAATATTTTAATCCTTAATCCTGACAATAGCTTCCTTAAAGAAGTCAGGGATTAAAGAGCGATATAATGGACTTTTAAGAATCATGTTAACATCACTATCTAAGATATAAGTATAACAAGAATCATCTTCTGCACGCATTCCACGACCATAAGCCTGCATAAGAGTCATTACTGTTTTATATGCATACCATTTTTGGTCTCTTCTACGTCTCATATCAACCTGCTTATCTCCAAGATAAGGGAAAGGAATTTTATAAATAACCTGGAATCTGCATTTGTCGTATGGCAAATCCACCCCTTCACTCATTGACGGAGATACCAAAACCAAAGGATTTTCATCTTTTTCAAAATAATTTAATACCTCTTCCCTATTTTTTTGAAGTATGTGAAATTAACCTTGAATTAGGCAAATTCCGATTAATATACCTTTGACATTTATAGCTGTTGGTATGAATCAAACCTTTATCGCCCTTATGTTTTTCCAGAATTTTTTTTGCAAAATAGGAATTGTTTTAGGTGCAGTATCTTTAATCCTGTTTGCAGACATTTTACCTGCCAAATCTAAAATAATAGGCCTTTTTCTTTTGAAAATGGACTGTCAACTTTAATATGATATACTTCATTAGGATTTAAACCTAACCACTTTGAAAACATCTTATGGGAAAGGATAGTTGCACTCATAAATATAACAACATCCCCGTATTTTAATAAATTATTAGCAGCATAGTGATGAACTTTTAATGGCTTAAATGTAACACCTGTATCATCCGCATCAATAACCCAATTTTTAGGTTCTTTTTCCAGGTTATTTTTAAGTGACTTAAGCCTTCCGATAGTTGACCTTACTCTATCCGCCTTATTTTTAGAAATATCTTTAATGTCAATATCTTCATAGCTTTCTGTAATAGCTGCAATTTCCATTATCCAGTCTTCAAGTTCCCCGTCTTTCAATGTTTCTTCAGATATTACTTTATTAATATCCTTCTCTAAACGGTAATTAAATAAATTAACTTCCATTGTCTTCATTAATTTATTTTCAATATTATGAGCTTCATCTAAAATCAATAAAGATCTTGTACCAAAATGTTTTACATAATTTAACTCCAGAATTCCATAGTCATAGTTCATCAAAGTAATTGGAGAGTTAACTGCATTTGCCTTCTGATTCCAATAATGGCAGTGCTGGCCTGATTGATAAAATACAGTTCCACCATAAGAATCTTCAAAAGCTAATTCTGCATCTAAAGTAGGATTTTTAGCTACACCATATGGGCAGAAAAAGTTACTTGAAGTTGGCGTTGTCTTACAAGTTCCCATATCACATGTAGACTCTAAATTATCATTTAAACAGGCAAAATTCTGCCTACCTTTAACTAAAGGGAAATCAAACTCATCAGCATATTGAGCTTGCAACTGTTTTGTCATTGTTAAAATATAAGCAGAACCGTACATTTTAGCTAATGTTGTAGCTATTGCAGATTTACCTGTTCCTGTTCCTGCTTCCAAAATAATATATTTATATCCCTGACGAATTGCATCGTTAATATCCTGTATAATATCAAGCTGCCCCACCCTAGGTGTTTCAAAAGGAAAATTTTCAATTATGTCTGTTTCAATGTGCGGGTATTTTCCCTGAAGATAAGAAACTGTATCTTCATCTAACCTGTGGTCTTCAATAGAATAAACTTCAGGAATTTCATCATCTAAAATAGAAGAAGATCTTGGCTTTTGAAAGCTAAACAAATCAACAGAATCCCCATTTGATGAAGAAACCTCATTATTTGAATGACCGCAAGTACAATTACTTTTTAACATACCACAATTTGGACAAAAAATAGAATTAGACATCAAACAATATATTAGTTACAATACTATAAATAAATTATAGAAGTGCATATGAAAACTAATATTCACAAAAATTAAATCATAAAGATGATAATATGGCGAAAAAAGGAAAGTTAATTGGAATTGGTGTTGGATATGGAGATACAGAATTACTTACTTTAAAAGCAGCTAAAGTTTTAGAAAGTGTTCCGGTAATATTTTCACCAAAATCAGCAAAAGAAAAGAAAAGTATAGCATTGTCAATTGTAACACCAATTTTAGAAAAAAAAAAAAGATTATAGAAGATTAATGGTTGTAGAACCGTTATTCCTAATGATTGAAGATCAGCAAGAGCTTGAAAAATATTGGAATAGTGCTGCAGAATTAATAGCTAATTATTTAGACAGCGGAAGAGATGTAGCTTTTATAACTCTTGGAGATCCTTCAATATTTAGTACATATTCATATACTCAAAAGAAACTGGCCAATAGATATGAAATAGAAACAATACCAGGGATTACTTCATTTACTGCCTGTGCAGCTGCTAAAAATGAACCTTTAGTTGAAAAAAAAATGACATATTAACTATTGTTCCAAAAATAGATGGCAGATTGAACAATTTCCTGGAACATAGTGATTCAATCGTTTTAATGAAAGCTTCCAGAAATACAAAAAGAATTGGAATCTGCTATTGATGAAAAAACAGACCTAAAGAAGTATTTTCAGTACAAAATTGTACCCAAGAAAATGAAAAAAAAATAGTGGAAGGTTTTTCAACTGAAAAACCATACCTTACAACAACCATAATTAAATTTACAGATAACTAAGGTTATTTGCGTTTAAAAGGCTCAATTTCAAAAAACACAGTTTTCATCGCCCATTGTACAGCATTGAATTTCAATTACACGAACCGGCAATCCGAAAAATTCGCTGAACAAAGCTTGAAAAATACCTGTGTCCAAATAACATGCCGGTTTTCCTGTTTTTGGAAGCAATTCACATTCAAAACAATCGGAAGCTGTGATTTTGATAATTTGACCTAATTTAAAAGATAATTTACCTAAGCCTTTTGTTTCCCAAAATTCAGCAATATTTTCTATAAATACTTCCAAATCATCATCATACAACTTATTATATAAAGATTGTCCCATACGTATACCAGTAGAATGCAATACCGGATCAATATTTATTCCTTCCTGTATAAACATTGACCTTAAAGTATGGAATAATAAGACTGTGAAATCTCCGTCATTTTCAACAATGTTCTCAATTAAATATTCAGCTCTTGTTTCTTCAATTTCATTTTTCTTTGATACTTCTACAGAACCAAGATATTTTGAATTTAAATAAAAATTTTTCTTCTGCTGTCTGATTCGCCTAATCTGTATGAGATTATTCCATCTTCCCGTAAACTTTTTAAATGTACAGAAATTGTAGATTTTGATTTACCAGTATTTCTAACAATTTCATTAAATTCCATGTCATTGCTACGAAGCATTTCCAAAATTGTAAGTTTGACTGGGCTTTTAACAACATCAATACCCATATCCGCATCTTTAGAAAATATCTGAAGTGGTTTTTGTTTAATCATTAAAAATATCTCCGTTTGTAACTATACTAACAAACTAAATTTATATAAGTATAATATAATATTCGTATCTAATAAAATTAACCCTTCATTTATAAAATGTTCAACTTAAGGATATATCAAAGACCCAATAAATTTATATATTAGTTCATACATAATACAATTCTAATCATGCGAATTATTCGTATGAAATAAAACAAAATTCAAAAAAGACATATAAGGCGATTCAAATGAAAGCAAATGCTCAAAAAAATCGGTGATGGAGTATATTGGATTGGTGTACTCGATTGGGACTTAAGAAGTTACCATGGATACACTTTAGACGGAACAACCTATAATGCATACATTGTATTTGGTGAAGACCACGTAGCTGTTATTGATAATGCTTACCCTTTGGTAAAACTCAAGAAATGATGGCACGTATTGAAGATGCTTTTCGCACAAGAAGGCAGAGATGAAGTAGTTGTAGATTACATTATTCAAAATCACGTTGAAAAAGATCACCAGGAGTTCTTGTAGATTTACATAAAAGATTCCCTGAAGCACCAATTTACTGTTCAGAAATTGCTGTAAAAGGTCTTTTAAAACATTATCCTGCATTAGAAGGTGCAGAATTTGTTACTGTAGGTACAGGCGACACTTTAGAAATGGATGGCAGAACCTTTGCATTTTTAGATGCATTCTTATTGCACTGGCCTGACAGTATGTTTACCTTACTTGTAGAGGATGGAATTTTATTCCCAAATGACGCATTCGGTCAACATTTATGTTTCACAAAAAGATTCGACCACGAAGTTCCAGAATATGTGTTAATGGATGCTGCACAAAAATTCTATGCTAACTTAATCACTCCACTTTCCAAACTTGTTCTTAAAAAATTAAACGAAGTAGTGGAATTAGGTTTACTTGAACAAATCAAAATGATTGCACCGTCCCACGGTCAAATCTGGACTGACCCAATGAAAATTATCGGAGCTTATACTGACTGGGCACAAGGTGTATGTGAAGACAAAATTACAATTGTCTACGATACTATGCACTACTCTACCCAAAAAATGGCTCATGAATTAGCTGAAGGTGCTATATCTGAAGGTTACGATGTTGAAATATTCTACTTGCACGAAGATGAAAGAAGTGAAATCGTTAAAAGTATTTTAACCAGTAAAGGAATAGCTATCGGAGATCCTACCATTAATGACGAACCATACCCAAGTATTGGGGACATCATGTACTACTTAAAAGGTCTTAGATTTGATAAAACAAACATCAACAGAAAAGCAGTCACATTTGGTTCAATGGGTGGAAAAGGAGGAACTGCTAAAAAACTCGCAGAAAAACTTGAAAATTACGGATTTGACGTAGTGGACTCCCAAGAAATTTATTACATCCCAACTGAAGAAGAGAATATTGACAGTTATGAGTTAGGAAAAACTTTAGCTAAAGCATGTAAAGAATTATAAAATATGAAATATAAATTTATTAATTACTAATAATTGGAGGTTATTATTATGATTAAATACGAACATAAAATAGGCAGTACTGTAGGTACTGGAGTAGAAAAAGAAGTACAAAACAATTTCAACGGAGAAACCCAAGAAGTAGGTATGTACTTAGCTATGTCTAGACAAGCATCAAGGTCTGGTTACGGAGAATTAGCTGAAGTATTCAAAAGATTAGCTTGGGAAGAAGCAGAACACGCAGCAAGATTCTGTGAAATGAACGGAATCATTAAAGATGATCTCAAAGCTAACATTGAAATGATGTTAGAAGGAGAAAAAATGGCTAACGCTGAAAAAAGAGAAGCATCTGAAAAAGCTGCAGCTGAAAACCTCGAAGATGCAACTGACTTCTTCAAAGAAAGTTCCAAAGATGAAGGACGTCACTACAAAATCTTAGAAGGAATTTTAGAAAGATACTTCTAGATTTAGGAAAGAATTTAATTATTCTTCCTTAATCTTTTTTTTAACTCGGATTATATTCAGTGTCTGAGCTACTTTTAATTTAACTAATTTTACAACACTTATTTTTAATGATTTTTCAAGAGTTCTCAAAAGCATTTATGCTTTTTTATAAAAAACCAAGTTATTTTCAAGTTTTTTCCATATTTATATACATAATGCAATGTGTGTTTTTAAACATATTAACAGAAATGTGAAATTATGACTTAAGAATAATTGATATCTTGTTGGTGAATTAAATGGAAAATTTGAAGTCAAAATATATTGATTTGTCATTTGTGAATCAAAAAAAAAAGAAGAATTAATTAATATACCTGATTTTTTACCATGGAGGATTTCTTTACAATTTAAAGATAATCCTACTAGATTAAAAATTATTGAAGAAAATAATTTAAAAAGGGTATATGTATTAAAACATGTGAAACGTAATGAGTATGTTAAAATGCATAAAACTGATTTTTTTCTTTCATGCTGAAGAATTAGTGAGGTTTGTTGAAAAGTATCCTCAATTTAAAGGAGTTCTCAAAGAAGAATTACTAAATAAAGATATCATAAACTATGAATCAATAACTGGTATGAGTTTATTGGAGATTTTCAACAAAGAAGGTAAATACTTTGAAGATAAAATATATAATAAATAAGAGGTGAGTTGAGTTTTTAAACATATTAACAGAAATGTGAAATTATGACCCTCTTGCCTTAGGAAATGCATTTAACAATGAATGGTACAAACTAAATAACCAAGAAAAAAAGAATCATTATATCTCTTATTGAAAAAAGAATTGAAATAGCAAATAAACTTAGATGTAACCGAAACTATTGGTGTTTCACTAAAAAACCTTGCAAAATAAGAGTTTAATAGAATTAGATGAAAATAAGTATAAAATATATGATTTTATTTTTTAAAGAATGGTTAAAAAAGAATATGAAGAAAAAGGAAATTATCCCTATTAAAAAATAAAACAGGATTTATTATAAAAATCCATATACAATGCTAAATATAATAATCATTCCTAAAATCAAAGATAATGAATTTACAATAGGTTTATAGAAGTATTTAGGCAGTTTATAGCTAAGCAATGTTTCAAACATGTGCCCCCCGTCCAATGGTTTTAATGGAAGTAAATTAAATAAACCAATACCTAAATTCAGTATACATATCCACTGGAACAGTTCAAGTACCCCAAACCATATCCAAGGCAGTGTATCACCATATATGCTAGCTACACCATCATTTAATTCATAATGTTTAGCTGCTTGAATACCCATATATCCTTTAGACTCATTGTTTGGATTTTTTATCTAAAATTATAGAATAATCACCTTCATTCGTGCCTATAGTTATGTTTTGACCAGGTTTAAGATTATTAACCGCATTTACATAGCTGTTTGAATCATGAACCTTATGATTATCAATTGATTCAATAATCATTCCCTCTTTAAGAACCTTACTTGCAGGAGAATCACCTACAAGCCTGTCAACTTCAATCCCATCTTCTTCAAAAAGTAGAAGGAATAACATAAGATCCTACTGCAGAAACTATTAAAAGAGCCATCACTGCCAAAGTAATGTTTGCCATTGACCCTGCAGCATATATTCTTAATTTAGAAGATTTCTTAGCTTCTTTCATTTCTTCCTCATCAGGTTCCATAAATGCTCCCGGAAGAATTGCGAATAACATCAAACCTACTGATTTAACATTTATTTTCTCAACAATAGCCAATATGCCATGAGAAAATTCATGAACTATCAATACAGTAGCTAAAGCAATTAATCCATATCCCAAAGGAACATAAATTGATGAACCCGGCATTTCAACACCGGGAATAACTAAAGAAACTGAAGGAGTTTCCAACATTGATGATAATGAACTAACCAGAGTCCATGTAATATATATCATTGCAATATATGAAATTACAATCCCTATATTCATAAACCATTTCCAAAACTTTGGAGAAAGATTAGCCATTCTTTTTATGAAATTTTTAAACTTTTCAGTTCTCCACATTATAAGAGGAAACTGAATTTCAAATCCATGATTAGTTAATTTATTTTTCAGTCCAAATGCCAATATCCAGATAACAATGAAAGCTATTAAATAATAATAAATACCATTCATTAAACGACCTCTTAGCCTACCAAATTAATGAATCAAAGAAGACAACATCAACTATATCGCCTTTTTGATATCCTTCATCATTTTCATCTATTATGATGTAGCTGTTTGCCTCCACCATAGACCTGATTATACCAGAACCTCTGTTTAACACATGCCTTGCAAAATCATCATCTGAAAATGCACGGATGAAATCAGTTCTTCCAAGCTGAGAAGGAATTTTTAATAAAGATTCTCTTTGGACGATATGGAAATTAAAGTCTCTGCCCTGCATATTAAATAAATATTTCCTTGCAAAGATATCAAATTGAGACATAGCTGCAACTGGCTGTCCTGAAAATGTAAATATCATTTTATCATTAACAATACCTGCACCAATAGGCTTTCCAGGCCTTATGGATACACCATGGAACAGTATTTCACCAATGTCACCAACAACATCTAAAACAACATCACCTTTACTGATAGCTGTTCCACCAGTAGTCATTATAACGTCATATTCTTCCAATGATTCCAAAATAGCTTCTTTGACTTCTTCAAAACTATCTTTTACATGACAAATATCAAAAATAACCCCGCAGTCTTCAAGCATTGAGCCAATTGTGTACTGGTTAGAGTTGATTATTTTAGCTTTAGATATTTCTTCCTTAGTCGGCTCTACAAGTTCATTACCAGTAATAATTACTTTTACTTTAGGTTTTTAAAAACTTTAACTGTATTGTAACCTGCAGAAGCTATTAAACCCATTTCCTGATATCTGATAAATGTATTTTTTAGATAAAACCACATCACCTTTACTGATATCTTCAGCTCTTGGGCTTACATTTTCATATGGGTGACCTGACTGTAAATAGTTAATTCATCCCCCTGTGTTGTAGTATATTCCTTCATTAGAACAGCATCTGCACCTTCAGGCACAGGAGATCCTGTAGCTATTACAATAGCTTCATTTTCACCTATTGTCTTATCACAAAAAATCCCCTGCACCAATTGAATCAACAATTTTTAAATGCTTAGGATTACTTTGTGATGCTCCAAAAGTATTTACTCCCTTAAGAGCAAAACCATCCATTGCAGATTTGTCAAAAGGAGGAGAATCATGAAAAGAAATAATATCCTCAGCCAATACCCTTTTATGAGCATCTTTTAAAGGTATTTCTTCATAATCCATTACCTTCTGATTATTTTCTATTAATTTTAAAGCATCTTTTAGAGAATCTAATTTAGACAAAAACATCAGCGCACCAGCTTAAGCCATATATTTTTCAATAACTCCATGATAAGAATCATTTAATTCATCAATGGTAAATTCATTATCTCCAAGTTTTAAAACAGCTCCTTTAACTTCCCCTATAATAGCTACAGGAACATCTATTTTATTTAATATTTCATCAACAGCATCAGCATTTACTGTTATAATATATCTACCATGTGATTCACTATAAATTAAATCTGATTCTTCCAAATCCTCAGAAGTTATAATTGAATCCAAATCTATTTCACAACCAATATTACCTTTCATAACCATTTCTGATAATGCAACAGCCAATCCACCATGAGATACATCATGAACAGCTGTAATATTTTTAGATGAATCTTCATCAAGTAATTTTAAAATAGTTTTACCGTTAGCCAATTCATCTTCAATCCTGATTCTTGGAGCCATACCTTTTTCAATATTGTGGATAGACCTGTGATATTCAGAACCGGTTACCTCATCATAGGTAGTACCGATTAAAAAGGATTTTATCACCAGAGTTTTTAAAGTCCATTGTTCTGATGTTTTCAATGTTTTCAACACCTATAACACCAACAGCAGGAGTAGGATTGATTTTAATACCTTCGGTTTCATTATAGAAACTTACATTTCCACTGATAACTGGAGCATTAAAATTCTCAGCTACAAGAGACATACCTTCAATTGTTCTTTTAAATTGCCACAAAATTTCCGGAGTTTCAGGATTTCCGAAATTAAGACAATCTACAACAGCATAAGGAGTTGCACCCATAGAAATTACATTACGAATAGCTTCAGCCACACAACCTGCACCACCGTCAAACGGAGATAATTTGGTGTGGATTGTATTTGCATCAGTTGTGAGTGCAATAGCAGTATCATCATCAATTCTTAAAACAGCTGCATCATCACCTTGGTTTTACAACAGTTCTTACCTGAACTTCATGGTCATATTGTTTGTAAACCCATTGTTTAGAAGCAATATTAGGTGAAGATAAAAGTTCAAGTAATGATTGCCTAACTGGAGGATGTTCCACTTCAACTTTTGAGGTATCTTCAGCTATTTCTTTTAATTCACGATTAAGTGAAGGGGATCCGCCAATAAGATAGTTGGCAAATCAGCTAAAGAAGAACCTTCATCATCAATTATCATATTATTTCCGTCAATAACTTCCCCTATAACTGCTGAAACAATTTCGTGTTTATCACAGATTTCCTGTGCTTTTTTAACATCTTTAGGATTAATTACAAAAACCATTCTTTCCTGAGATTCTGAAAGCATGATTTCATATGGAGTCATTCCGGTTTCCCTTAAAGGAATATTGCGTAAATCAACTCTTGCACCGTTATTTGATTCATCAACAAGCTCTGAAATACAGCAGGTCAATCCTCCACCACCTAAATCTTTAACTCCGCTAACATTGATTTCGTCTAAAATTTCAAGTGAAGCTTCTAAAACTCTTTTTTTTAGTAAATGGATCAGCTACCTGTACAGCAGGCCTGTCTTCTGTTTCACTATCTGAAGTTAACTCTTCTGATGCAAATGTTACACCATGAATTCCGTCACGGCCAGTTGTACCACCCATCAATAAAAAGACATCTCCAACATACGGAGCTTTTCCACGAACGATTTTGTCTTTTTCAACAAGTCCCACACACATTACATTAACTAAGGGATTTGTTCTAAATGAATCATCAAATTCAACTTCACCTGCTACTGTTGGAACTCCTACCCTGTTACCATAGTCGGAAATTCCCTCTACAACATGTTCAAATAAATATTTTGATTTTTCATCATCTAAAGATCCAAAACGTAAAGAATCTAAAAGAGCTATTGGTCTTGCACCCATAGAAATAATATCTCTTAAAATTCCCCCGATTCCAGTACCTGCTCCTCCATAAGGCTCAATAGCTGAAGGATGGTTGTGACTTTCCATACCTACAGCCAAAGCATATTTATCAGTTACTGAAACTAAACCTGCGTCATCTCCAGGACCTAAAATAATATTTTCACCTTCAGTAGGAAATGTGCCTAAAATTGGCCTACTGCTTTTGTAAGAGCAATGTTCTGAAAACATTACATCTAACATCCCTTCTTCCAACTCATTCATTTTCCTGCCAAGGATTCCTTCAATATATTCCATTTCAGAATCTGTCAAAGTCATTTTAAACACCTATTGCACTAATCTTATAGAAATACAGACGTCTTCGCCTTCAATATCCCAATCTTTAGTATAAACATCCTCACAATCTAAACATTCTTTTCCATCAGAAGTAATTAAACTGCGTGCTCTGATTTCATTAACAATAAATTCAGATTGTGGGAGTATTAATTCTTTAAATTCACTAGAAGTACTTACAACAGCATCAATGTTAGCTTCTACATCTAAATCCAAATCTTTTCTCATGTCCTGAACTCTTCTAATAAGTTCACGAGCCATAGCTTCTTGTTTGATTTCAGTAGTTACATTAGTATTTACAAATACATTACCGAATTCAAATTCAGAACTTACAAAGTCATCAGGAAGCTCAGTATCAAATAATATATCCCCATCATCTAATTCAAATGATTTTCCATCTGCTTCAACAGTGAATTTACCAGTATCATCCAATTCATTTTTAATTAAATTACCGTCAGCTTCTTCAAGATATTTTTTAACAATACCCATATCTCCTTTAAGTCTAGGACCTAAAGTCTTAAGATTAGGTTTTGCATTAAATGACAAGTTTTCAAACTCTGCAGCAGTCAATACTTCTTTAGTGTTTGATTGGTCTTTAATAATATCTTGCAACTCTTCAATAGCTTTAAGAACATCTTCATCTTGAGATACTATGGTAATATCAGATACAGGCCATCTAAGTTTATATCTGGCTATATCTCTTGCTCTTGCAGACGCTTCAATTACTTCCCTTACTACATCCATTTTTTGCTCTAAATCAGAATCTATTTTAGATTCATCATATCCCCAGTCAAGCATGTGAATACTTTCAGGAGCATTCTCATCTACTCCTTTAACTAAGTTTTCATAGATTTCTTCACAGACATGAGGAGCTATCGGACATAAAACTGAAATCAGCTTGTAGATAGCTGTGTATAAACTGTAATATGCTCCGAGTTTATCCGGATCATCACTTTCTACCCATGTTCTTCCACGAATAAGCCTTACATACCAGCGGCTTAAATCTTCCAATATGAAGTTATTGATTTTTCTTGTAGCCTTATGGAATGATAATTTTTCTAAATCTTCACCAACTTCTTTTTACTAAAGTATTGGCCCTTGACATAATCCAATTGTCTTCATCCCTTAAAATAATATCTTTTTCAGTTATTTTAGTTGGATTAAATTCATCTAAAGACATGTAAGTAGTTGAAAATACATATACATTCCATAAAATATTAAACATCTTATTTACGTTAAGCAATTCATCCCATACGAATTTTAAATCATCCCATGGTTTACTTGCCCATAATAAATAGAATCTTAATACATCAGCACCGTATTTTTCAATAACCTCTTCAGGAGAAACTACATTACCTAATGATTTACTCATTTTCTTACCGTGTTCATCCAAAACAAAACCATGCATCAATACTTTTTTTATATGGCACTTGTCCCATTGAAATTACACCAGTACCTAATTGTGAGTAGAACCATCCTCTAGTCTGGTCATGGCCTTCTGTAATGAAGTCATACGGGAACCATTGATTGAATTTCTCCTGTTGTTGAGGATAATATAATGAAGCCCATCCAGCTACTCCTGAGTCAATCCAAACATCCAAAACATCCGGAATTCTTTTTTTACTTCAGAACCGCATTTATCACATTTCATTATGATTTCATCAACATATGGCCTGTGAACAAGCTCATCATCATCAACAGAAATGTCATTTAAAGCTTCATTTTTTAATTCCTCTACAGAACCTATTACTTTTAATTCACCACAATCAGGACATTCCCAAATAGGAATTGGAATACCCCAGTATCTTTGTCTTGAAATGGTCCAGTCTTTAGCATTGTCTACCCAGTCTCTGAATCTTCCCTGACCTGCCCATTGCGGTACCCATTCCACTTTGTCGATTTCATCAAGCATTTTTTGTTTAATGTCTGTTACTTTCAAGAACCACTGTTTGGTAGCTAAATATATAATAGGAGTTTTACATCTCCAGCATACTCCATATCTGTGTTCTATTGTTTCATTTCTATACATCAAACCACTTTCTTGCAAATCAGCAATAATTCCGTCATTGGCAGCTTTACAGAACTCACCTGCATATTTTCCTGCATCATCAGTGAAATTACCGCTTTCATCAACAGGACAGAAAATCGGCAAATCATAAGCTTTACCTACTTCAAAATCGTCAGGACCATGGTAAGGTGCTGTATGTACAAATCCAGTACCTTCACCAAGCTCTACATGGTCTCCAGGTAAAATAGTGTGGACATTTTCATTTTTATCAAATTCATCATGTATTGAAACTTCTTTTTCCAACGGATAAATGTAGGATTTATGAAGTAAGCTTTCACCTTTAACAACTTTAACTATCTCATAGACAACTTCAGTTTCTTTTATGATTTTGTCTTCTTCATCTTCATTCTCAGCAGGTATTTTAGTTTTATGTACAATGGTAGCAGGACCTAAAACTGTTTCTACTAAGTTTTGAGCAAGAAGTAAAATTTCTCCGTCAATCTTAACAAGTGCATAATCAAATTCAGGATTTACACAGATAGCCAAGTTTGCAGGAAGTGTCCATGGAGTTGTTGTCCATACAAGGAAAAATTCGGGCAAATCATTGTCTTCCAATATTGGAGTTTTAACCGGGAATTTGACAAAAATTGAAGGGTCCACCTTTTCTTCATAATCAATTTCTGCTGCAGCCAATGCTGTTTCACAATGAGGACACCAGCTAATTACTCTTTTATCATTTACAAGCAAATTTTGTTCATTAGCTCTTTTTAAAGTCCACCATGAAGATTCCATGTATTTAGGATCCAAGGTCATGTATGGGTCTTCCCAGTCCATCCAAACTCCCAAATCATCAAATTCTTTTTCCATAGCTAATTTATTGTCTATTGCAAATTCCTTACATTTATCAACGAATTTAGCTATTCCAATGTTTTCTTCAATTTCCTGTTTGCTTTTGATGCCCATCAATTCTTCCACTTTGTGTTCAATCGGAAGACCGTGCATATCCCATCCAGCCTGTCTCCTTAAGCTAAATCCGTTCATGCTTTTATAACGCAAGTAGGAATCTTTAATAACTTTATTCCAAGCAGTTCCCAAGTGTATTTTACCACTACAATATGGAGGCCCATCTAAAAATGAATATTGGGGACCATTAGCTCTAAGTTTATTTACTTTAGAAAAAGTATCTCCTTCTATCCAGAAGTTTTGAATCTTCTTTTCTATTTTTTATGATCATATGATTTATCTGCCTCTTTTATTGGCATGTTAATTCTCCCTATATTAATAAGAAATTAATTGATATATTGTGTTGAATAATTTAAAAAAAATAAAAATCTCTAATAAATAGAGATTTAATTTAGTTGAAAAAAAACGAGAAAGGAAATTTAATACACAGTTATCAAACCATGATTAAATCACACCTGCAATCTAAAATGTTCTTGTTTTTCCTTGAACAACATTTTCTGTAATGATTGATATATCTTCAAGCCACCTGTCAACAATTTGTTCTACTTTTTTATCAACATCTTCAAGTTTGACTCCGTCTTCCAAGATAACCTGAGTAGAAGCTGCTTTTGGCTGATCGATAGGTTTACCAATTTGGCTTAAAATCATAACATTCATCTGTTTGATTCCTTCAACATTTTCAACAACATCCTTAGCTATTTCATTAGATAAAATATTGTAAATTTTACCTACATGGTTAATAGGGTTTTTACCGGAACTAGCTTCCATGGACATTGGTCTGCACGGAGTAATTAATCCGTTAGCTCTGTTTCCTCTACCTACAGAACCGTCATCCCCCATTTCAGCAGAAGTACCAGTTACAGTTAAATAATAACCTGATTCATCAGTTGCATCATCATTGTCTGCAGTGTTAACGAATACTTCAACTTCCCTGTTGGTGTATTTGGTTGCAAGATCAGATACAATATCTTTTAATTCTTCACGAACAGCAATGTATTCTTCTCTGTTTGCAACAAATTTTGAAACCATTGCACATCCAATAGTTAAGGTAATTTTTTCTCCTTCCCTTAAACCCATAACTTTAATATCTTCACCAACAGCAGGATGTTTAGCTTTGAAAGGTTTTGAGTTTAATAATTCTTCAGTAGCTTTAACTAAAGTTTCAGTTTCTGAAAATGGAGCATAACCTACACCAAAAAGAAGTATCATTTGAAGAAGGTGCACCTTCTCTTTTAAATACATCTACTAAATCTCCAGATCCGTGTCCTATTTTACATTCAACAACAGTATCCAATTCAACATCTAAATTAATGATAGTATCATCTAAAAAGTTTTTAGCTGCTTCAATAGCTACTCTGTCAAGAGGGAATTTAATTCCGTCATATTCTGAAACTCCCCTACCAGTTAATAATATATCGATAGGTTTTAAGATTTTACCTCCGCCGAATACAGGATTGGATTCACCAGCAGTAATTTGAACTTCGTCAGTATTATGGTGAAGAACTCCACCTAATTCATCCATATACATTTTACATAAAGCTTCACTTACAGTTTCACCAATACCATCACTAATACTGTCTGGGTGACCTATACCTTTTCTTTCAACGATTTCAATATCGATATCTTCAATATAAGTTTGATTTAATTCTTTTACAATTATGTTTCTCATTTTATCAACACATATCAGTTATTTATATTATATTTTTTTAGTTTAATTAATAAATAAATGTATGGGATTTTAACTTTCAAACTAAATTTCTTAAAACAAAAGCAATATTCCCCAATCAGATTCTAAAAACTTAAAAACAATAAAAAACAAAAGCTAAGCTAATGAAAAAAGGAATTTACAATAAAACCACTAAAGAAAACATTAATATAAACCTTAAATATGCAGACACATATTTCAAACGCCTTAAAGGATTGATGTTTAAAAAAATATTGATTATGGCTTAGTTTTTATTATAAAAGCTAAAAATAGATTTAGCTCAGGAATTCATACATCCTTTATGAAATTTAACATAGATGTGTACTTTTTAGATGAAAATTTAAAGATTTTTGATATTCAAACCCTAAAACCCTGGGGAAAAATATACTCCTTTAAAAAAAAGCAGATTACATAATTGAGTTTGAAGAAAATAAAATAAAAAATAAATTAAAAAAAGGAGATGAAATAGAATTCATCTAATAATCTTTTAAAAAGTCCAATAACTCATTAGGATTTTCAAATATTTCAATATCTCCAATACCAGTTAATTTTTTAGTATTTTCAATATCAATATCCCTCATATACATTGTTATGATTTTACCTTCAGATATTGCTCCATTTGGACATGCATCTTTACAAAGACCACATCCGATACATTTTAGCAAGTCAATTTCCTTGTGAGGAACAATAGCTTTCTGTTCACATATTAAAGATGCAACACACTCTTTGCAATCCTCACATTTAGAAACTTCCATTTTTGAAGGCAAAACTGTATCAATAGGACCATGGGATGAATATCTACCGGAACTATAAGTGTTTTAACAGCCCCCTTACCAGCCTGAGCAACGGCATTTGTAACTAAAGTATCTGAAATACCATGCACAATCTTTGCAACTGTATTGGCAGTAGCAGGAGTCACAATCAGCAAATCATATTTACCAAGTGAAAGTCTTCCAGTAATGGGATAGCTAAATTTTTGAGTCCTGTCAGTAGCTAATTCCCTATATTTTCCACCAGTTAAACTAACTACCCTACCATAAAGACCATACATTTTTTTAAAACATCTTCACCAGCACCAGATAAAAATATAGTTAATTCATGATTCTTAGCTAGTTTTTCAGCTACCTGAACAGACTCATTGAGTAAATGACCAGCTCCGGTAAATGCAAATCCTATTCTCATATTATCTAAAGTTTATGAAACCTGTAACCTTCATTTTGTGAGAATGAATAATGAACAGTAGTGTATTGGTCCATGAATTCACGCACTTCGTCTTTAATGTTTTCTTTATCAACAGCAACTCTTTTAATGAATTCAGCCACTTCATCCATTTCTTTTTCTTTTAATCCTCTTCTGGTAATTTCCTGAGTTCCTATTCTTAAACCAGACGGATTGTCACTATCATCTACATTGTCATAAGGAAGAAGGTTTTTGTTTAAAATAACATCATTATTAGCTAAATCATGCGCAATATCACTAGCACTTCTGATATTTGAAACATTAATAGCTAATTGGTGAGATTCTGTAAATCCTAATTCTTCACACAATACATCAAATCCACGTTCATATAAGCTTTGAGCTAATGCTTTAGAATTTTTAACAATTTGTTTAGCATAATCCTGTCCAAATTCCAACATTTCTGCAGAAGCAATTCCTAAACCAGCTAAGTGGTGAAGGTGGTGGTTACTTACAACACCTATGGGAATACTGCATTGTCAATAACTTCTTTGTTTTCTTTGTGGGAAAGAATAATTCCTCCTTGTGAATATGGGAATGATTTATGGGTACTTCCCATCATCAAATCTGCTCCTTCAGCTATTGGTTGTTGGAATTGGCCTCCAGCAATAAGTCCTAAAACATGTGCTGCATCATACATAATTTTTGCTCCAACTTCATCAGCTGCTTCACGAGCTTCTTTTTACAGGATGAGGGAACAAGAATAAACTTCCTCCGAAAAGAACTATTTTTGGTTTTTCTTCGAGGATTTTTTTATTCATTGCATCGATGTCAATATTCATAATATCTTTGTCGAAAGGATGACTTATGGTTTTAAACCAGCTATTCCTGCAGCACTAACTTTAGCATGGCTAATGTGTCCTCCGTAAGGAACATCCAATGCCATTAATTTGTCACCATAATCAGAATAACCGAAAAATGCTGCTAAATTAGCAGTTACTCCAGAAATAGGTTGGACATTTGCATAGTCAACATTGAATAATTTTTTAGATAAGTCAATAACACGGTCTTCTATTTCATCAATATATTGACATCCTTCGTATAATCTTTCATGAGATTGTCCTTCTGCATATCTATGAGCTAAATCAGAAGCTACAGCCTCAGTTACATCTGAACTTGTAATATTTTCACTAGCAATGAGATTTATACTGTTTCTCATATAATTAGTGTGTTCTTTCATGATTCTTTCAAATTCTAAAACTTCATTTTGATAATCAGTCATTTACTACACCTAAGTATCCAATTAGTATTAAAAATTAACGATACACAGATATTTATGTTTATCTTATAATATAAGATTTTTGCAGTAAATATAAAAAAATAATCCAAATGCAGATAATCAGATTATCAACATCCGACTAATATAAGTAAAATAAGTCATTAAGTTTTAAAAATAGTCTAAAATTTTAAAAAAAAAGAATTGGAGATAAAAATCTCCGCATCTATTTACCTACGTCTTCAAGAGCAGCACTGATTTGTGCCATAATTTGATCGGTTTTGAAGTGTTGTTGATCCATAGCTCCAGATGGACATGCACCTACACAGGTACCACATCCTTTACATAATGCAGCGTTGATTTCTGCGTGAGCAGCATTGTCATCTCCAGTAATGGAAATAGCACCGTATGGACATAATTCAACACAAACTTCACAAGCACCACAAATTACATCGTCAGTACGTGCAATAATAGGTTCGATTTCTACTTGACCTTTAGCCATTGGGATAGCTGCCCTAGATGCTGCAGCTGAACCTTGTGCTACGGAGTCAGGAATATCTTTAGGACCTTGTGCTACACCAGCAATGTAAACACCATCAGTTAAGGTGTCAACAGGTCTGAGTTTGGGGTGAGCTTCCATATAGAATCCGTCGGAGGATTTGGAAACACCTAAAGTTTGTCTGAGTTCTTCTGAACCTTCAGGGTGTTCAAGACCAACACTTAAAACAACTAAGTCGTAAGTGTATTCAGTTACTTTACCAAGTAAAGTGTCTTCTGCTCTGATAGTTAAGGTTAAATCATCATTTTCGAAGATTTGAGCAGGTTTACCTCTGATAAATTCAATACCATATTTTTCTTGAGAGGTTTTGTAGAACTCTTCGTATCCTTTACCAAATGCACGAATATCCATGTAGTAACAGGTTACTTCGGTATCTGGTTCGTGGTCAATACATAATTGAGCGTTTTTCATGGAGTACATACAACATACTCTGGAACAATATGGTTTACCGATTTGTTCATCCCTAGAACCAACACAGTGGATGAATGCAACACGTTCAGGTTCTTTACCGTCAGATGGTTTTACAACGTGTCCACCAGTAGGACCGGATGCGTTAATCATCCTTTCAATTTCCATACCGGTAATTACGTTGGAGTAACGTCCGTATCCATATTGGTAAATACCTGATGGGTCGAATGGGTCGTAACCAGTAGCTGCGATAATAGTACCAACATCTAATTTAATTTCAGATGGTTGTTGATTGTGGTCAATAGCTCCACGTTCACAAGCTTGGTCACATAACATACATTCAATACAGTAATCTTTATCAATTGTTGCACATAATGGTACAGCTTGAGGGAATGGAATGTAAGCAGCTTTTACCATACCTACACCTTCATCGTAGTAGTTAGGTATTTCAATTGGACAAGCTTCTACACAAGATCCACATCCGGTACAATCTTCTTCGATTACGTATCTTGCTTTTTTACCTACAGTTACATGGAAGTTACCAATGTATCCGTCTACTTGTTTAACTTCTGCGTAGGTAATTAATTCGATGTTTTCATGTTTGGAAACGTCTACCATTTTAGGTGCTAAAATACACATTGAACAGTCAAGAGTTGGGAAAGTTTTATCTAATTGTCCCATCCTACCACCAATGGTAGGGTGTCTTTCGACCATGTAGGTTTTAAAGCCCATGTCACCTAAATCTAAAGCGGTTTGAATACCACATACTCCACCACCGATAACTAATGCTTTGTTATCTACTGCTACTTTAGTAGCTTCTAATGGTTCGAGTAATCTTGCTTTAGCAACAGCCATACGAGTTAAGTCTTTAGCTTTTTCGGTTGCTGCTTCAGGTTCGGACATGTGTACCCAAGAGTCTTGTTCCCTTAAGTTTGCAAATTCAAATAAAAATTTGTTTAAACCAGCTTCTTCTACACATCTACGGAAAGTAGGTTCGTGAAGACGAGGAGAACATGCAGCTACAACAACCCTGTTAAGGTTGTGTTCTTTAATATCTTCTTGGATCATTAAATTGACCTGGGTCAGAACACATGTATTTGTAGTCTTTTGCAACTACAACATCAGGTAAACTACCTGCGTATTCTGCAACATCCGGACAGTCTACAACTCCACCAACGTTTACACCACAGTGACAGACGTAAACACCAATCCTTAATTCTTCATTATTATCTCTTTTTTCTTCTGCCATATTTAATTCACCTTGTACAAGTCGTGAAAATAATCTAATTATATTAATAAAAATCTAATGCAAAAAAAAAATATTATAATTTTTAGAAATTAATTAGATATTAAATATGTAGTAAACCCACATTAATAAAGATTTCTATAGAAATTAGTGAGTAACGTTTATATACTATAAAAAAATAAAATGTTTAAAATCATTGGTTAAGCTAAAAACCGATGCAAAAAAGCTTTCTAAAAGCTATAAAATAATAACAATTATCCTTTAAGAAAAATAATAAATTTAGGCAAAGTTAAATTTTGAAATTTAGGGGCCATAACAGCAATATCAGCACATGCCGGGCAACTAATGAAATCAATAGCATTTACTTAAATATCAACTGCAGGTTAACCCAGCTAACAAAAAGAATATAAACTTAAAATTCCGATACTCCATTTACTTAAAAAATCACTTCCTTTAAGAAAATATTTAGCACCAATCATTAAAAAAAATAAAAGAATAGAACAGAAAAAACTGTTCAAAAATCAACATTTATAATAATGTCATTATGATTGGTAATGTTATTAATGAAATAACCGTATTTATTAAAATACAATCTGAAGTTAATTCATAATCTAATTTATAAGTAATAGCCAGTAATAAAGACAACATACCAGAAGGCATAGCTGCCTCAATAATTCCTACATCATGTTGTAAACCAGTAAGTCCTAAAAGTGATACAACAATCAAAGCAATTAATGGAAATACTCCTAATTTAACAATTGAAGTGAAAATAACCATAGCTTTACTTCTGGCCAGACCCCCAAGTTCAATTGACAAACCAAGTGAAATCATAATTAAAGGAATAGCCCCATCAGCAAGATAATTAACTGTTTTATCTAAAACTGGACCAATAGGAATATTTAATAAATTAAATGAAATACCTAAAACAACAGCCCATAAAGGTGGGAACAATAAAATTTCCCTAAATGCTCTTTTAACAGTTCCTCCAAACTTAAGAACAAGAACAAAGGACAATAACAAGAACATGCATGTTGTAGCTAAATCACAAAATATAGCTCTTAAAAATCCGGGATGGCCATAAACACCTAAATTGACAGGATATCCCATGAAAGCTGTATTGGCTATCATTACTGTTACTAAAACACTCCAAATTTTTTATCATCATAATGAAGTCTTTTTAAGAACAATATAAGATATAACACCTGAACCAATTGATGCTGTTAAAATAACAAACGGCAAAATTCCCAAAGTAGGTAACAGACTCATATCTGCAGAATAAAGTGCAGAAAAAAAAAAATCATACAAGGCATAAGGATATACATTACAATCTTATTTAAGGGATCAATATCCTTTTCACTTAAAAAATCTATTCTTTTAAGGAAATAACCTAAACCAATCATTAAAACAATAGATATAATTGTAATTTCAATTGCATTCATATTAATACCTCGAAATATAACTATTGATTTAGATATTTATAAATGTTTGTTATAGCTAAAACAAAACATTATTAATTTTATTGAATTAAATAATAAAATGAGGATTAAAAAATGTTAAGAATATGTTAAAAATGCTGAGAATAAGTTCCTTACGAATAAAATCCATATCATTATTGTAGAACCGGAATTGGCTTTGCATAATTCAGCGAAGATTATAAAACATATTGGTTATAACGACTAATAAAAAATTAGAGACAAGTCTAAAAAGCAGAAAATATTTTCAAATGTAAAAAAGAGGGGTTAAAAGGTATAATTAATCAACAATACCTTCTGTTTTAATTTTAAATACACATTCACCTTCAGGCAAATGAGGGCTGTCTACTAAACGAGCAATTCTTTTTACCTGCTAAACCTTTTTTAAGCCAGATTCTATAAGTAGATGCATGTCCTAAAACATGTCCACCAATAGCTTTAGTAGGACTTCCAAAGAATGAATCAAGGTTTAGCTTGAACTTGGTTTGTTATGAAAACAGCTACATTATAAGTATTGGCTATTTGTTGAAGTGCATGTAAATGTTGATTTAATTTTTGTTGTCTTACAGCTAAAGATTCCCTTCCAACATATTCTGCTCTGAAATGAGCCATTAAAGAATCAACAATAACCAATTTAATATTATTGCCTTGCTGGATAAGTTCATTAATTTTTTCAGCCATTAAGATTTGGTGAGAAGAATTAAATGCACGGGCTACATGTATTTTTTGCAATACTTCATCAATATCCAATTCAAAACCATTAGCTATTTGTTCAATCCTTTCTGGACGGAAAGTGTTTTCAGTGTCAATAAATACACATTCACCATCAAGTCCCCTTTTTCAGGAGGCAATTGTACAGTTACAGCCAATTCATGAGAAATTTGACTTTTACCAGAACCAAACTCCCCGAATACTTCAGTAATTGATTGAGTTTCAATTCCACCACCAATTAAATCATTGAAACCTTCACTGCCAACAGAAATGTGACCTACATCTCTTCTTCTTTCAAGAACATCGTAAGCTGTTTCAAAGTCTATTTTTTCAGATTTACGGGCTGCTTCAATAACTTTTTTCAGCTACACCTTCACCAATTTCTGCTTTAACAGATAATTCTTTAGGAGTTGCAGTAGCTAATCTCATCATATCTGCAAAACCTGCATCTCTTAATTTTTCCGCTGTTTTTTCACCAACACTTGGTAAATCTTCTAATTCCACCATAATAATCATGCCTCATTAATTTGTTTTATTTTAGTAATATTTGGATAAAATTCTCTTAGGATTGAGCCTAATTTCTTCATTATAATCATCGAAACTAACATTAGTAATAACTTCAACAGTTAAACCATTCAAATCATCTATTCTACCTTCCATAGGTCCTAAATCAGAACCATTATCAGTGAGATTAATTATTTCTTCTTTTTTCATGTCAAGAAGTTCTTCAGCCAAATTATCAAAGAAAGTGATTGAAATTTCACCAGTGTCATCTTCAAGTCTAGCCGGAACCATTAAAAGATATCTAGGTTCATCGATAGGTTCTCCGCAGAAACTACAAACAAAATCATCTGATGACTGATTCACAGTATTTCCACAGCTAGGACATTTTGTAATTAATATCTTATTACCGAATACCTCTTTAAGAGTACCTGTTATACGAACATTCCTATCATCGTCCTCTAGAGCTTCAATGGTTTTAGGAACATAAATGGATTCTTTTAATTCATCATAAGTTGGTAAATCATCAATTTCTGATTCATCAGGTTCAAGAATAGAAGTGGACCTTGATACATTAATTTCCAAGCTATCGTTTCTAAATGAGATTTGAGGATCTTGGAATTTAATAGCATCTCCAACATTCCATTCTTTTTTAGCATTTTCATTCCATAAAGTAACATTAATAGAACCTGAATTATCAGCTATTTCTAAAGATTTGACATATCCCTTACTTCCGTCAGTTCTATCAAATTCACGAACATCACTTGATTCAATTATTCTGCCTGTAACAATAATGCCTTCATCATCTTCTTCAACATCAGCTATTGATTTGTGGCTATAAAGCATTGTTTCAATAGTTTTAAAGGATGGGAGGAATCTTGCTTGGTCACTGTCTTCAGGTAATTCAATTACACGTGCAGAACCTCCAATATTCAATTCAACTTCATACATTCCCAATCTAACTTTTGCATTTTCGATTTTGTATGCTCCGCCGGTTTTGTATTCCTGTTTAGCTTTCTGATCCCAAAATGTTAGGCCAACACGTCCTTCACCATCAGAGAATTTGGCTGAACGTGCATATCCCACACTACCGTCATCTCTTTGGAATTCGTTTATTTCACCAATAGCAAACATTCTTCCTATAACATCAACTTCAATTCCGTCTTCATCAAATTCTTCAACTTCACTAAGTCTTTTAATTTGAGAAACTTTCTGTTTGATTTCATCAAAGATGTCCAATTCTTCATCAGATAAGTTTTCCGGATTTATTGAAAGCTGAGTGTTGAAATTTGTGTTAAGTGAATATCCGCTGTCTGTATAATCATCAAAACGAGCGTCTGCACCAATAATTTTGACAATATCTCCTTTAGTTAACAAAATATCTGTATCATTTCCCCATATTGTAGTTCTAATAGAACCTGTATCATCACTAACATCAAAGTTTCTTAATTTACCTTCAGACCCATCAGATTTTCTTGTAAACGTTCTGATATCCTGCAATTTAGAAATTACTCCTTTAATAGCTATATTATTTTGTTCTGTAATATCTCCAATTTTAATAAATTCCTGAGTGAATTCAGGAACATCAAAATCTCCTTTGATTATTCTGCCATCCCAATGAGTTAATGATAATTCACCGTTCCTTTCTCTTACTTGTGCACCTAATATTTTTACAGAATCTCCTGCATCCAAACCCAATTCATCAATCAAATCAACATTTTTATTCCATAATGTGTAGGATATTTCTCCAGTTGCATCCTTTAGCTCAAGAGAAGTGACTTTTCCTTCTTTTCCATTTTTTTCATAAGTTCTTGGAGTTGGAATCCTTACTATTCTGGCAATAATATTTGCTTTAGTTTCAGGAACAAGATCTTCAATATCAGTTATATCTTCATTATATGTCGGGAATTTTGATAAATCTGCTTCTTTAAAATGAGTTATAGTTGATCTAGGTCTTAAATTAGCTTCATTATCTCCTCTATAACCTTCTTTTATATCAACATCAGTAATTTTAACAATGTTTCCTTCTTTAAAATTTTTAAGAAGTTTAATATTTTCTGTCCATAACACTACCCTAATATCACCAGTGCTATCCTTCAATTCCATATTGCAGACTTGTCCAGATTTGCCTTTACGTGTTTTTAAAAGATTTCGGATTTGAGATACTCATAATCCTTCCAACAATAGCTGCTTGGGATCCCGGTTCCAAATCACCGATGTTTAAAATTTCACCATTGGATTTTTTGATCATCTTTACTAGCTCCAATTATATTGTTTACCACCTGTTCAGCAGCATAATAATCATCAACAAAACCTAAATCTTCGTTTTCTTTAGAAATATCATTTATTTTTTGCTTGAAATTCTTCTATAGTCAATTTATCTTTGACCTGTTCATATAATTCTAAAATTTCATTATCCATACCAAACCCCTCGTTAGAAAGTTAATTATTATTTTAAATTAAAATGTATATAAACTATTAGAGACAGCATTTGAAAAGTAATTTTTAAAATAATTATTAAAAAAATAGAATATAAATTTTAATAAACTACACAAAAGTTCAAATGTGCAAAATTCTAATATGCATTAGGATTTCTTTTTTACAACTGTTTTAATCATTATAGCTAAGTCTAAACCCATATGCCAGTTTTCTACATACTCAATGTCAAATTCTATACGTTTTTTAATAGAAGTATTACCTCTACACCCATGAATTTGAGCCCATCCTGTCAATCCCGGCTTAACCTGATGTTTAACCATGTATTTTGGAATTTTTTCTTTAAATTCTTCAACAAAATATGGTCTTTCAGGTCTGGGACCAATAACACTCATATCTCCTTTTAAAACATTGAAAAATTGAGGCAATTCATCAATACTTGTTTTTCTGATAAAATTACCTACTCTGGTCTTCCTTGGATCATCTTTTGTTGTCCATTCTGATTTCTCTTCATTTGGATTTTGAACTTTCATACTTCTGAACTTGTACATCATAAATGGTTTTCCATGATACCCTATTCTTTCCTGTTTAAATATAATAGGGCCTTTAGAAGTCAGTTTAATAGCTATTGCAGTAATCAGCATGATCGGAGATGTGATTATAATAGCTATAATAGATATTATGTAATCAGATAATGATTTTAAAAAATTATTAAATGCATCATCTAATGGAACATAACGTATATTTATAATCGGAATATCTTCAATCATGTCTACTGATGGCTGTGCAGGGAAATACCTTATATAATCCGGAATAATCTCTGCTTTAATTCCCACCTTTTCACAGCTTTCCACAAGCTCATTGATTTTAAAATAATACTTTAACGGAATAGCAAGTACAACCCTATCAAAATTATTTTTTCTCAAGAACTTCATCCAAGTCTTTAAAAGCACCTATGATTTTACTTCCTTCAATCTCCAGACCTACATGATTGCTTTTACCTAAAAATCCGCTGACAACAAACCCTAAATAGGGATTATTTCTAATTTTACGTGCAAAAGTATAAGCCAAATCATTATCCCCAACAATAAGAATATGCTTTAAGTTTTTGTTATTAGAATCTAATCTCTTTTAAGAAGCTCCTAATGACAAATCTTTCAGTTATTCCAAAAACAGTAGCTATAATAGCTAAAAGGAATAGCATGATTCTTGAAAAGTTAGGTTCATTAACAATAAATAAAATAGCAACTAAAACAAAGAATGCAACAATGTTCACTTTTATAAGCTTAGTTGCTTCTGAAAAAATTGTTTTATGAGTTCTATAAGGTTTGTAAAGACCAAAAGAAAAGTACAATATCAAGTATGTAGGTATTACAGCAAATGTTAAAAAAGAACATAGCTTTGTAAACCTAAATGGCCTCCAATCGGACCAAATAAAGTGGTTTTAAAACGTAACCACCATGCACAGAAAAAGAGCTATAGTTACAACTAATGCATCTGCTAAAACCATAACTACATTTAATACTCTTTGATTCTGCTTAATCATATTTATCACAAAAATAGATTTAAGTATATCTTTAAATTTCTTATAATATTTAATTTTTCTTTTTTAAAGAAATTTAAAATCAATTTTAAAATGCATAAACAGACAATTCCCAAATAAACAATAAAATTGACAAAAAATGAATTGCTGTTTGCATGATGTTTTTATAATAAATATACATTGCCCTATAAAACTCATATATTAATTTATACTTCTGTTTTTTACTGCTTGCTCCTTTAAAATGAGTTATTTTAGCCTCACCAAAGTAAAATATCTTCCAATTGTCCTGTTTAATCCTATAACATAAATCAATATCTTCACCATACATGAAAAATGTCTCATCCAATAATCCAACTGAATCAAACATTTTTTACGTGCAAAAATAAATGCTCCGGTCAGACAGTCAATTTCATAAATTCCGTCATCAGGCAGATTATCCAAATTATAATTATCCTCTTTGCTATTTGTCGGAATGTGAAATAATCTGTAAAATGAATTTTTAACATTAGGAAAAGACCTTTTACATGCTTTATCCAAAGTTCCGTCAGCTAAAAAGAACCCTGCAGCCACATGCTCCAACAAAAGGATTATTTTCCATGAAGTTATAAATCTTCTCTAATGTATTTTCCCAAACAACAGTGTCGGAATTTAATAAAAAGAATATATTTCCCACTAGCTATCCTTAAACCCATAGTTATTACCTGCTGCAAACCCATTATTTTCTTTTGAAGAAATAAATTTAACTGAATCTTTAAAATAATCTTTTAAATTACTTAAACTATTATCCTCCGATGCATTATCAACTACTATTATTTCATAGCTAAAAAGGATACTCATATTTCAATATGGAATTTATAGTATTCCTTGTCAGGTCAAATGTCTGATAATTTACAATTACAACTGAAAGATCCATAATTCTCAACTAATTTTATTTTTTTTAAAAATTTAACAGCATTAACAATTAATTTCCATTCTATTTTAAAGTAGTTTTTGGTATTTTTTTTGCTGAATTTAACTTTATTGATTTTGTTTCTTGTTTTTAAACCTTCTTTAATGCCTTCCAGATATGTTTTGCCAAACCCTTTTTAACAAAGAATAAATATTTAATTAAAAACCCTAAAAATAGAAATATAAAATTTAAAATCTTTTTGAGGAATTGGAAAATTTTTATAAACCGTCCACACATTGTTTCTGGCAGCCAATTTTACTTTAAACTTATTATATCTGCTTCCGCTTGTTGCACTTCCAATATGATAAACTACAGAATCAGGACAGAATATGTTTTTATATCCGTTGATTTTCGCCCTGTAGCTTAAATCAACATCTTCCATATATGCAAAGAAATTTTCATCAAAAGACCTATTTTCTCTAAAATGGCCTTATTATACATAGCTGCCCCCGCACAACTTGAAAATATTTCATATACTTCATCATAATTTTCTGCAGGCTGATTTTCACCTGTTTTTTTTAGTCCAGGCCAGAATATTGTATTCATCACCTGCATCATCTATCAATTTTTTATTATCAAACTGAACCATTTTAGAAGCAACTGAAAAAATACCATCATCTGAAGAAATTAAATCTATTAATGGTTTGATTCCGGATTCTTCAACCTGAGTGTCGTTATTTAGAGAAAATATATATGGGTAGGAAGACTTTAAAATACCCTGATTTACTGCTTTTGCAAATCCTAAATTTTCAGCATTTCTAATTATGATAACCGGAAAATCTAAATTCCTTGAATAATCTTTTATAAACTCAATACTTTCGTCAGTTGATCCGTTATCTACCAAAATAACTTCACCAACAAAGTCTTTATTCCTATTTAAAGAATCGAAATATGTTTTTAGAAATTCTTTTCCGTTATAATTTGGAGTCACTACAGAAGCTTTCATAATAATCAGATAGTATTTTTTAAATTTTTTCCACATTTTATAATATAATTTTGGATTTAATAAAAATAGCCTTATTTTAAACTTGAATTTAGAATCTCCCTTAAACTTAGACAATTTTGAAAATAAATCCAAATCATCCATTTTAGACATTACTTCATCAAAATCATAACCATGGTAAAAAAAATAATTCATGTTGCCAAAAATGGCTCTGGGAATTCTGCTTGTAATTATCAAGTCTGCTAATTCATTTTGTCCCCTGATTTATAAAATTTTGAGAGATTTTCCAAAGTTTCAATGAAATTAAATCTTTTAAGACCTGATTTGCTTGTTGCTGAGTCGTTTCTTTGAATATAAAGATAAGTTATTTCTTCCCGACAGCTACACTTTCACCATAGCTTAACGCTTTTAGGGCAAATTCAGTGTCTTCCCCGTAAACAGCCTTCGAATCAAACTTTAAATTATTGTCCTTAATTAAATCTGCTTTATAGATTAGCTGGCAAAAGCTGAATTCAGGAATTATCATCTGAAGTTCCATTTTAATTAAGTCATGAGCAGATATTGGAACTTCCGGATAACTGATTGAATTGACTGTTGATTTTGAACCTTCTTTTTGCCATTTGAGTTAATGTAAAATCTGTTTTTCCATTGTATAACTCAGAGAGATGATTTGTCAATACATAATCATCACTGTCAACAAATACCAGATAATCCCCCCTTGAAACTTCAATTCCATTATTCCTTGGCTACACTTACACCGGAATTTCTTTGATGAACCAATTTATATGGAATGTCAGATTTACTTAATAGTTCCTGTGCAATATCCAAACTGTTGTCATCTGATCCGTCATCTACAACAATTATTTCATAATTCTCACTAAACTCCTGATTTATTATAGAAGATATGGAAGTCTGTATATATTTCTCACCATTATACACTGGAACAATTACACTTACTTTAATATTATCCATTTTTTCCACCATCATTTAATAAGAAATCAACTACTCTTTTAGATGCTTCACCGTCAGTTGCATTAAATTGTGTTTTTCTAAACTCGGAAATTTTATTTTTATCAAAATCATTATTTTTAATTTCAGCTATCAGCTCATCAGTCGTATAAACAACAGGTCCCGGAACATTTTCTTTAAAATCAAAATAAAATCCCTATCTTCAGACATGTATGTATCATAATCATAAGTAAAAAAAGATTATTGGTTTATCCAACAAAGCAAATTCAATCATTATTGATGAATAATCACTTATTAAAACATCAGAAATTAACAGCAGCTCCTGTTCATTTTTAAAATCGCTGCAATCAACATATTCCTGATTAACTTCGATTTTATCTTTAAAAAACTTTTTAATCTTAGGATGGAGCCTTAACACCAAAATGTATTCGTCCCCCAACTCCCTATTGAATTTTTCCAAATCTAAAAAGTTAAAAACATTATTGTTCTCAGGATTATCCCTAAATGTAGGTGCATAAAGCACTATTTTTTTTTTATTTTTAGCTATAGGATATTTGGAATCAAAATTATCCCTTAATTTATCCAAATTATGATTTTTAAAGTAATAATCTGCTCTTGGAAGACCTAAAGACTTGATTTTAGATTTATTTATCTGAAATGCTTCACTGTAATACTCTTCAATATTGTCTGAAGAGGTAATCAGATAATCAATATTCCTGCTGATTTTACCTAAAATATTTCTGGATTTATTATCACTTGATGCACCAAACTTTTTTTAAAGGCACTTATGGAGCATGCCATAGCTGAATCACTTTTGTATCCTTTTTAAAATTCATGAAAGCCAATGGAAAAAAATTATCATTCAGAAATACATATCTGGAAGTAGCCAATCTTTTAAAACTGGAAAAAGATAATTTATCCTTATAAAAAAAGTTAAATTGGAAATCTCCTCTTTTTTTTCAAATTCCTTTTTAATATAATCCAAATTTCCCTTAAATGATTCGCTGGAATCTAAAATAAAGGATATTTGCTTATCATTAATTGAAAACTTTGTAAATAAATTAAAGAGTTTTCCATAAATTTTATGTTTAAGATACATACTTATACAAGCTCTAAATCTTTAATTTCATCTGCAGATGCTTTTTTAGCTGCTTCAATATATGCATCGCAGACATAATCCACATTACCATCCATTATAAGTTTACCTTTATCCAGCCAAATAGCTCTGGTACATAATTCCCTTATTTTAGCAGTCGAATGTGATACTAAAAGAACGGTAACTCCTGAACCCATCATAGATTTAAGTTTGTCCCCACTTTTCTTTTGGAATTTTACATCACCAACAGATAGAATTTCATCCAAAATCAATATATCCGGTTCAACAACAGTAGCTACTGAAAAACCAAGTTTAGCATTCATACCGGAAGAATAATTCTTAATTGGAATTTCCATAAAGTCTCCAAGTTCTGAAAATTCAACAATTTCATCATATTTGCTTAATAGAAACTCCTTGGAATAACCCAATATTGCTCCGTTTAAAAATACGTTTTCCCTTCCACTGTAATTATGGTCAAAACCTGCACCAAGTTCCAGTAACGGAGCTATTTTTCCAGCAGTGTATACCTTACCTTTAGTTGGTTTAAATACCCCGGACAAGACTTTTAAAAGAGTACTTTTACCTGCACCATTGAACCCTATAATTCCTACTCTTTCACCTTTGTTAATGGTAAATGATAAATTATTAAGTGCTTTGAAGTTTGTTTTAGGTTTAAGTTCCCTTTTGGCCCATTTAATACAATACTCTTTTAGATTATCCACTTTTTCCTGAGGCATTTCAAATTCCATAGATACATTGTCAACTTCAATAGCTACTTCCTGATTTAATCTTTGAAAATCTTCATTATCTTCCAATTCAGAAGCCCACACATTTGAAGTTTCATCAAACATATTAACCGGACTTTCAAAACCTTCAGGATGAACTTCAACATAAAAATTAGAAGTTACACCATAATTTTTAGTATAAGCATTTATATGGCTAAATCCTTCACGAGTAGCTTTAAGAATTAATCTTAATCCAGATGTTCCTTTTCCACGTGCTGAAGGAATCCAAACATAATTCTTTTCATCAAATATATCTTCAGCTACTTCAACATCTTTTTCAGCTAATTTATTAACCTTTTTAGGTTTGAAATAATATTTTACAAGTTCAAAACCTTCAGGAACATTGATTTTAACCTTCTGAGGTTCTTTTGAAATACCATTTACATTTCTAAAGTAAATAGAATATCTTAATTCTTCGCCTACAGCCATTTTTATAGGTTTTTCTTTTGTTGGGAAATAATTGTTAGTTTCACCAGAAGTTATGAGATATCTTTTAACTTCAAAAACTAATTTAACACGAACATAATCAAAATAAAGTATTCCGTCATTTTCACTTGTGTTTTTAGGAAATTCTACTTTAACGGCAAAATCATTGTTGATGTCCTCACCTCTGATGTCATCGACAGTTATCTTTACAGATCTGTCTGCAGGATAAACATCTGCATGGACAAAGGATTCCTTTTCAAATTCATTATCCCCTATGACTGCCTTAATCATTGGAGGATCCATTTTAATAGGATTTTCAGAAGAATCTTTATGAAAATCATGTTCTACAATAATTTCTGATACTTTGGCATCATAGGAATATTAAAATCAAAATGACTTGTACATATAACCTGAGGAGCTTCATTTGATTTAACTACTGTAGAAGCTAATTCATCCCAATCATCAATTCTAATATTATCCAAATCATTCCATTCAGACTTATTTGAATTTTCTTCTTGAGTAATAACTTTTGGATATCTTACTTGAATAGTCAAACTAAAAAAACCTCCTTATATATTAAGTACAAATTTATCCTGATGCTTGAAGAATACATAAACACCAATGATAAGTGAAATTATTGAAGTTACAATTAAAAACACAAACGGCCAGATCCGGGAAAGTTCCGCCAAGTATAATGTTTCTGAAACACTCAACAGCAGAATATAAAGGATTTAATTTATATGCAAATAAGAACTGCTGAGGAATAATGTCAATCGGATAGAACAACGGAGTCATAAATGATAAAAGCATTACAAGAACCCCATATAAATATTTAATATCCGTAAAAAATGTTGTAGCTGTTGCAAGGATTAAACCTACCCCCATTGTTAAAACCAATAAGAAAAACAATGGAATCGGTGAGTAAATCAGCGCAAAAATGAAACGGAGCACCTGTAAATATCATTACAGCAACCAATACCACCAAAGAGATTAAAAAGTTAATAAACTCTGAACAGACAATTCCAACAGCAAACATGTATTTGGGAACATAAATCTTCTTAATAATCTCTGAATTTGCCTTAATAGAATCCATAGCTCCAGTAGTAGCATTAGCAAATAAATCAAATACCAATTTACCACTTAGCAAATAAACCGGGAAATTCTCAATTGTATTTGCAAATATTAAAGAGAAAACCATTGTTAAAACAATCATAGATAATAACGGATTTAAAAAACTCCAGAATAAACCTAAAGTAGAATCCTTATATTTTCCACTTATATCCCTTTTAATCAATTCAGTAAGTAGAAAAGTATACTTATTAAAATTTTGCACATACACATTGTTTTCAAACATGAACAGGAACTCTCTAAAATAAATTTTTTTAAAACTGTTAGTTATTTTTAATAAAAAGAATTATAAAAAGATTGCTTATCCAAAAATTATTTAAACTTATTATCCCCACACATTAAACACGAAATTATATTGTGTTTAAAATAATGAGTCAAATTAGCTTAAACAATCAATATTTTTATCGCAAACCAAAAAATGACTTGATTTTATCCTTTCTGGCTCTTGATTTTTTAATTTTACATATTTCCTCAACTATTTTATCATAATCCTCTGCTAAAATAAGATCAATTAATGGCAAGTAACTTTTTTCATCAAATTCAGAACTTATAGCCAGCTGTTTTTTAAGCAATGGATTAATAGCTACCACTAGCTCTTTTTTTCTGCATCTGAAATATCACTAACTACCAAACTCGTTAACCAATAAACAAAATGTCTTTTAAAAATATTTGAAAAGAATTCTTCTTTATTTAGTTTATCCAATAGATTATCTACCTCAAAATAACCATTGACCATGCTTTCCAAGTATTTTTTATTTCTGATATGTATTGTTGATTTGTTTCCATCAACATCACGTATACTATAATTATAGCTATAAAAATCATCCAAATAAACTGTTTTTTTAGATTTGAGAAGTGCATAAACATAAACATACAAATCTTCAGCAAGCATCCTTTCCAAAAATCTAATATTGTTTTCAGCTAAAAAGTCTTTTTTTAAACAATTTTGTCCAGATACTTGGGCCAATGTCAAATAACCTCAAATCATCTTTAAAACTGTTTACAACAACATTTTCCCCATCAAAAACAGTTTTTTTTCTTTAACTGTCTCCCTTTCATAAACTTTATAGTAGTTAGTAATTAAAAAATCAGCATTTTCCTTGCTTATTTCATTATACATTACTTCAAAAGCGTTTTCCACATAGCTGTCATCATGATCAGCAAATATAACATACTCACCGCCAGCCAAATCCAAACCCCTGTTCCTGCCAGTTCCATAAACCCTGAATTCTCATCTAAAAACACAGCTGAAACATTAGAATACTTTTTATTAAAATCATGCAATAAATCCAAAGTACAACTATCAGTTGAAGCATCATCAACAAAAAATAACCTCAATATCCTCAAAGCCCAAACTCTGAGATTTAATTGAGTCTAAAAACTCACTTAAAAAATCACCGGAATTATAAGTAGCCACTACAACTGAAATTTTATACATCTTATCTTCCCAATTTACGTTTTAACCTTGAAAGAAAACTTCTGTCATTCATATTTTCTTGAGTTTTTTCTAATTTATTTGCTTCAACAACAGCCTTATCAAAGTCCTTACTTAAAATATTGTCAACAAGGTTATTATACCTTTTTTTAAAGTATAAATCTTGTGTATAATACATTTTAAAAAAATGTCATATGATTTTTCAAATAATTCTTTTTTTATCATTAGAATCTAATTTACTTAATACAATTGTATATAACCATGATGTTAAATGTTGTCTAAATATTTCCTTTCCATAACCTGTTTTATTTTCCTTTTCAAGCATTTTAGCTATTTCATAATATCCATCCAACATTGCTTCAATGTATTTTCTGTTTCTAATATGAATTGTTGATCTGTTTCCTTCAGAATCCCTGATTTTGTAGTTGTAGCTATAGAAATCATTGAGATAAATTATTCCCTCTGCTTTTAAACAACCTAAAGTGGCTACATAAACATCTTCACAAAGCATCCTCTCTAAAAATCGGATATTATTTTCAATATAAATCCTTTCTGAATAATCTTGTCCATATAGCTGCAGGAATTCTTAAAAGATTTCTATCCTCATCAATGTTTTTAACGCAGACTGTCGGAGTGTCTTTGTATAATGATTTGAATTTAACTACTTTATCATCGAATACCTTGGTTAAAATTAGATATCAGCATATCATTTTCATTTATTTTATCATACATTACTTCAAAAGCGTTTTCCACATAGCTGTCATCATGATCAGCAAATATAACATACTCACCGCCAGCCAAATCCAAACCCCTGTTCCTGCCAGTTCCTTGGAAAACCTGAATTCTCATCTAAAAAAATAACTGAAACATTCGGGTAGCTTTCATTGAAATTATTCAATAAATCCAAAGTATAATCATCAGTTGAAGCATCATCAACAAAAATAACCTCAATATCCTCAAAGCCCAAACTCTGAGATTTAATTGAGTCTAAAAACTCATTTAAAAAATCGCCAGAGTTGTAAGTAGCTACTATTACAGATATTTTATAATTCATCAGACATTTCCCCATATATCTTATTGTATTCATCAGTCATTTCTTTAAGGCTTTTAAAATTGATTTTGGATATATTTTCTACTTTTTCCAGATAATCTGTTTCATCAATACTTAGAATCTTATCATATATTTTTTGCGGATTCTTATAATCCACCAACCATCCTCCACCTGTCTTATTAACTCTTTCCTTTAGTGCTCCAATGTTTGTAGCTATTACTGGAATCCCTGATTTCCAGCTTTCGGTTAATGTATGTGAGAATGTTTCAGGACATGTTGATAAAATAGCTATAAATGAAGGATTGATTTCAGCTATTACTTTATTAAAATCTCCCCTTTTATACCTTCCATGATTTATCCCATATTTATTTAAATTTGGAATTGCAGTTCCCATAAAGTGCAGTTCCAGTGCATTGTCCTTATCTAAATTTTTTATTTTTTTAATCAATAAAGATCCCTTATGCTGTGAGATATGGTAGGAATAGCTATTTTAATTGGATTTTTAGATAATTCAGGTTCAATATTTGATTTTTCAATATCTCGCCCATGTTTGATTAATTTAAAATTATTTAAATCCGGATAAACCGATTTATAGATTTCAATTACTGAATCAGACGGTACAATATTTAAATAAGCATTTTCAAGTAATTTAAAACCGTATTTTTGACAATCCTTTAAAATAGTTTCAAATTTGCAAGTTTTACATTTGAACTCGCAATAACTGTAATTTTCATTGATTAAATGAATTGATGGACAGATATAATAAAAATCATGTATACTTACAATATAAGGAATTCTTTTTTTTATTTGCTATTTCGGCTGAATCAAAAGTATGGTTAATTAAATGATTAATATGAATAATTTTAATATCTAATTTTGATAGGATTTCTTCGTAAATACCAGCTAACCTATTGTCTAAAAATTCATATTTTTAGGATGACAGTTAAAATTAGCTATTTTTTCTAAAGAAGATGTGAATTTCCACAGCTCAACATCTTCTCCATCAGAAGTTAAAATAAATGCCCCGAATCTTTTATCCAAGCTGTTTATAATATCCAGATTGGTAAAGCCTGTGCCTCCAATAGTTCCTATTTTTTCATGTAGAACAAATAATATATTTGTTTTATTTAAATCATTGAAATTGGCCAAATCTTCATTGGCTACTTTAATCTGGCGGTTTTCATCAATTCCATATAATGCATAGTGAATTAAAGGATTAATCTCCACATCATCATAGTGATATTTATAAAATACCCCATCAAAATCCTTATTTGGCTTTTTTTCCCTCATTAAAACCGAAGAAAATATAATGAAGGAGAGGATCCATTCCTGAAGCTTTAACTTTAGGATATATATCTAAGTAAAATTCATCATCAAACAAGTTATTTTTACGAATCGCATTATATCCTTTAACAATTAACTTAGCCTCTGTTTTATTGGATGATTTATGTAAAATATAGCTAGCTGGAATTTTACTCATTAACCTATTCTTAAAACTCATAAAAAATCCGTCACTTTTTATTAAAATATCTTCCAAATTCTCCAAAAATTCTTTAACAAAATTATCTTTAATTGCAAAATTATATTTGGAATCAAAAGTCTTATTTTCATCAGATACTACAATATCATAACCTTTGGGATTATCTTTACTGTTTTGTGAAATAAATACCCTGACAATATCATCTCTGGCCACCATATTTTCCAAATCATAATCCTCAGATAGACAAAGCAAAATATCTGAAGAGTTTCCAATATACATGTTTTCCAGATCCGAAATCAGCTCAACTGTAAAACCCAATTCATTGAAGCCTTTGGAAATTTTAGATAAAAATTCAAAATTATCATGATAATTTTCATCAACTATTGTAATTTTAAGTTTCTTTTGAGTGAAAAATTTGTTATCATGTATTTTATCTAAAAGCATATTTTTAGAAAGATAATTTCCCCATTTAGACCAAAATACTTTGTAATTATGTTTATCATTATCTTCATAATCTTTGGATTTAACCCTTGTACTTGATTCATGATGGAAAAGTAAAGCATTGGGAGCTAAAATGGTTTTATAACCCTTTTTATGTAATTTTAATGAAAAATCAACATCTTCAAGGCCGTAAATATAATCTTCGTCAAGACCCCCAAGCTCATCATAGACTTTTTTTATCAATTAGGTCAACAGCTCCTGTAACTGCAACACATTGGGCATTCTTTGTAAGTGAAGAGTCAAAAAAAATGTCTAAATGGTCATTACTTTTATTGATTGCATATAAACAGCAGGGATACATCCTTTCTGCAAAGATGTCACCACTATGCTGAATTCTAAATGACTTTTTCCTGTTGTTTTCATAAAATGGAAAAACCAATTTCGCACCTACAGACACTGCATCATCATTATTAACAATAGCTCCCACCATTTCATTAAGCCATCCATAAGTAGGTTCAATATCATTGTTTAAAAAAGTAATATATATTCCCCGTTAGCTATTTTGGCAGCATCATTGTTTCCTTTTGAAAAGCTGACATTTTCCTCATTTTCAATTATTCTAATTGGCAAATCCAGACTTTTTAAATAGCTGACAGATTCATCTGCTGAGGCGTTATCCACAACAATAATTTCATAATTTGAATAATTGGTTTTCTTATCAAAATCTTTAAATAATCTTTTAAGGTGACCTAAACCATTTCTTGTCAGTATGATAATAGAAACCAGAGGTTCCGCGTCAAATTCATAATTAGTTAAGAACACTAAATTTGTTTCACAAATTTCCTCTTTTCTCCTAACAGAATATGCATATTGAAATATTTTGCCTTCATCTTTTCCATGAGCAATATAATGAAGTAAAGGATTTAACTGAGCCCTGTGAACATCCGGATAATTATTATTATAAAAGTCGGGGTCAAAATCCAGACTCGGAAGCCTTCCTTCCAAGTATCCTTTAACCAGATAATGAGTTAAACCGTCCCCCTTAACATCATCATAAGTTTTAGAGTAAAACTTTTCATCAAAAAGTCCGGATTCTTCAATAGCTCCATAATATTTATAATTTTTCATGGCTTTTTTAAAATCAAAATTGGATTTAAGCAAGAAATTAATCAAATGTTTAGTCATTGTTTCCCCTATTTCGCATATTACGTAATTTACTAGTTAATTTCAAGAAGTTGAATTTCTAACTCCCTAATCTGTCTATCCCAATAATCACGAGCAATGTTTAATGCATTAGCTTCATCTCTTAATGCATCAATATCATTGAACAGCAACTTGATTTCCTCTTTAGTTAAAGTGTTTTTATCTTTAATATTACCTTCCAATGATTTAATTAAATTTCTACTGGTTATATAATCTTCAATTTCAAAATTATGTTGATAACTTCCTTTTTTAGACCAGTATTCATTAGCCCAGTAATAAACCTTAGAAACAGATGGGCAGAAGTTATTTTTCCACATAGCATAAGGCAGACTTAGCTGGTCTTGATTAGTATAGTTTATAATTTCTTTCCACCACTGTTCCATTATTGAAATAATTTCAGGATCATTGTGTGCTCTAAATAGTGCTCCAGCAGCAATAAGCCCATAATGTTCTGGCATTCCCTCAGAACGGTACTTTTCAACTTGATTAATCATAGTATAATTTGAATATCTTGGAAATGGCATAGACATTACTGCTTCATCATAAATACAGTCTCTTTCCGGATGAACAACAGCAAGCATTTTAGACTTTGCATACTTGTAAATGTATTCTCTAATACTTCCAACTATTTTAAAAGTTCCATCTAACCAAAAACTGTATTTATAATTTGAAAAATATCTATTTGCAAATAATTTATATTGTTTTGCTTTTCTGTTATCATCCAATGTTGATTTTTCCATTTGAACTATTTCCCATGTATCAGATTCCAAATCAGGATTTTCCGTAAAACAGACATAATCACAATTTTCATCAATGAACTCAGGTTCTTTTAACTCATCATAATTTCCTGTAAATGCTGTGTAAATAACTAATTTATTATTTTTAACATCATCAATTAATTCCCGATTGCTTTCTAAAGTAGGTTGGAACAAATCACTTAAAAACAAAACTGTCTACTGTTGATTCATATCTCTTTTTTTAACTACTTCGTAAGGGTCAACATTATTCTCAGTCATAAAAATCAGCAAAACAATTTATTAAAATAACTGATAATAATTTTCATTTTAATATTAATTAAATATATCTAAAAAAAAGATAATAGCTTAAAAAGTTTTTTTAAGACACTTAATGATTAAAAACTTTTTCAAACTAAAAATTAAAAATGCTTAAAAAAATTTTAACATACTTAATTGCTCCAATCATAGATTGAATACCTAAAATGAAGATAGCAAGGCCACCAATAAAGTTAATGTGTCTAGCATATTTAATAGCGAATTTAGTACCAAAAGTACCTATTAAAAGCCAGCAAACTACACAAATTAAACTTAACCCCCTAATATGAATGGGTCAACATGTGCTGTTGCACCTTGTGCAGACAATATTAAATTTTCAATATTACCAAAAATTAATAATCCCATAAATTGTTTAAATTCATTTGCCATATTTTAATCCCCTATTAACTATTTATTTGCAATGGATTCATACATTGCTTGAAGACCTAATATAAAGATAGCAAGACCGCCAACAAAATCAATGAAACTAGCATATTGTGCAGCAACAGTAGCCCCTACAGTTCCTACAATAAGCCAAATAAGAACACAAATAATACTGTAAATACTTAATTTTAAAATATTTGCTCCGGCAACCACACCTTGTGAAGATAATACTAAGTTTTCAATATTACCGAAAATTAATAAACCTATAAAAGGTATATACTCTTCTAACATTCAAATCACCATATTCCATATATGTAAATTTTTTCATTATGAATAACATTCAATAAAAAAAAAATCCACACTAATCAACTTTAAAATTAATTGTATATAAAATTATGGTATAAATATAGTAATTTTTTAATATATTTAAAAATAATATATAAAACTGAAAAAGCTTTTTAAAAATGAAATAAAATATTATACTTTTTATTATAATTTAATTAAGAATTTTAATTAAATTATTGAAATAATAAATGCTATAACAATTATTAATACTTAAATAAATACTGCAACAACTAAAACACCCGAAACTGTTGGAAAATAGGAGCTAAATAAAATTAAATTTTACATAAAACTAGATTAACCTTATTGTTTAAAACAGTTAGCAAGCAAATATACAACAACAATATACAGTTTAACATATATTAAACAAAGAACTATATAAAAACACTTTATACTATGGAAATAATGTCCAAAATAAGTAGCTAAATCATTTATTATAATAATTTTTAAGAAAAATCAAGGAAAATTTATAAAATATTAAAGAAAATTAAATCAATTTTGAAAATAGTTCATCCCACATACTTACAACATCATCTAAAGAATAATTTTTCAAAACATCCTCCAAAGCGTTTTTACGAATACTTTCTCTTAAAGACAAATCTAAAAGCAATTTTTCAATTTTTAAAACCCATTCTTCAGTATCCTTCGCCAATAAACCATTGACACCATCTTTAACCACATCATTATAAACAGGCATGTCACTATAAACACCTTGGAATACCCAATACTGCTAATTCAATGTATTTTAATTCACTTTTTTCCCAAATTAAATTTTGAATTCTCCAAAGGAACTAATGCAACATCCCAATTAGCCACTTTTGAAAGCCATGGCATAAATACCTCAAAACACATATTATTTGAAGGAAGCTCAACAGCATCATACCAGTCTTCACATATATTATCATCTGCATTAAAGCCTCCGATTACCTCAAAATCAAAATCATATTTTTCTTTAAGCTTTAAAATAACATCTTTAATTAAAAACAAATCTTTAGAATGAGTTAATGTTCCATAATACCCTAACTTTAATTTACCATCTCTTTTAATATCTTTTTTTAACATCAAAAACAGTATTTACATAATAATTATGTATTATCATAGTCTTATCTGAATCAAACTTGGAAGCCAAATTAGGAGTAGTAACAGTTACTGCATCTGCATTATCAATGAAATTAGTTATTTGACTTCTTACACTGTCAACATATTCAAAAGAAGGACTGTTTTTTCAACACCCAACAAATCATCGTCAGTTTCATAAACAACTTTAATACCATGTTTTTTGCATCTGGCCAGTAACAAATCCAAAAACGGCAAAATTCTTTGGACAACAACAATGTCAAATAGCTTAGACCTTAAAATATTGTCTATATCCATCATAACATAGCTATCCATACCATACATGAAAAAGGTGTATTTATCAGATTTGCTTAGCTGATTAAATGGACCATGAAGTCGGATATATGGACATGGAGCTAAATTTTCAAAAAAAGGATCATTTGTAAAAACACCAACTCTAATTTTATCTGAATCTATAGGTTTTTCAAGCTGAATATATGGAATTAAAGTTCGCTTATCAGTTATATAGCAATTATCTTTAACTTCCGAAAGCAGTTTATCATTTTGACCCCCATAATACTGATTGAAGATAGGAGTTTCAAGTGTATTGACATACCTATTGTCAAAAACATTGATTTGATTGTTTTTAAAAAATCCTTCTAAAACATAATCAAAAACAGGATTTTTCAACACTATATCTGTTTTTTATAAAATTCAAGATTAAATACATCTGTGATATATGACTGCTGAGTAACCAAATCATCTTTAACTCCATAATAGAGATAATGAAGGTTAACATCCATATCCTGAGTTTTGCAGTCATCATGAATAGCCAAATATTTGTCTTTATCAATTAATTCCAAATTTTTAATCCTTAAATAAATTTTTTTTATACATTGAAATCTTTTTAGGATTGGCTTTTTGATTTCATGGCTATGTAAGCCAAAGGATTGCTTTTAATTGATTTAGACAAATTCATAATATATTATATAATACCTTAACATAAAAATAAATTTATGTCTTATAAAGTCACTGTTATTATTCCAACATACAATAGTGTAGAATTTTTAGATTCAACAATAGCTTCAATTATGAACCAGAGCATCGGATTTGAAAATATAGAACTGATTATTGTTGATGATTACTCTACTGACAACACACAGGAGCTAATAAACCACTATTGTGAAAAATATGAAAATATAAAAACCTTCGAATCAGGTAAAAAAACAGGAACGCAATAAGGAAGAGCCAGAAACATAGGAATAGCCAATTCTACAGCAGAATATATAATGTTTATTGATCATGACGACAATTATCTGCCTGAAAGTGTTGAAAAGTTATACAATGCAGTTACTGAAAATTCATGTGATGTAGCTATCGGAAAATTCCAAACATTTGGAGAGCAAAAAAATAGTTCCTGAAGACTGGATTACACATGATGTTGTTTTAAATTCAATTGATGAAGATTTACGCTTTTTTTCAATAAATAATATATGGAGAATGATATTTCCGAAAGATTTCCTTAATAAAAATGAAATAACTTTTCCGGAAGGAGTTTTTTTGCCGAAGATTTAACTTTTATGATTGATGCTTTTGTGAATGCCTCAAAAATAGTCTTTATAAATGATATTGTTTATAATTTCAGATTAAGAACTGGTGATAACAGCTCAACAAGTTTATCTAAAGGAATGCATTATTTAGATGGATTAATTGAAGGATATAATAATACAGTAGATGTACTTAAGAAAAACAATGCATGCAAATATTACGACACTGTTTTTAACCAGCATTTAAGCTGCTGGATTAGTGATGTGGCTCTAAGTGAAACAATTGACTCTGAAGATAAAAGGGAACTAGTAAACAAATCCCTTAAATTATTTGATGGAATAAGTGATGTTAATCCAACTCCTGAAAATAATGCAGTTAAAAAATATAATAAAACAGATAAGAGCCAGAAATCTGGACGAAGCTTACAGTCTCATGAGTGATTATCAGCTATTTAGAAATAGAATTCATCAGCTAGAAATTGAATTAGCTCATAAAACACAACAAGTAGCTATCTTGCAAAGTACAAAAGGATGGTTTAAGTATAAAACTAAAAATATAAAACAGAGATTGAAAAAAGAGATTTAAACTCTTATTTCAACTGAACCTCATAAATAATCATCTTATCATTTAAACGATTTGGAATCTCTGTAAATTTAAGTTGGTCTGTATCATTAAACTCGAAAACTGAAGTATTTTTCGTGTTATTTTCAAAGACATAATATGCTTTTTGAACCATGACTCATTTCATTTTGTACAATAAGGATCAGAAAGAATATCAATTAATCTACCGTATAGTTGCGTTAGATTTCTATCTAACTCATAACCAACTCCAACATAATGATTATTATGATTCAACCACTGATTGATACCATAATCTATTACTCCCCTATACATAATAATATTACAGTTTCCATCTAATTCATTGATTATTTGAGTTGTATCTAATGTTAATTGATAATTTTTTTCTTGTTGGATTTCAAAATTTATTGTAGATATTGAACCAACAACTAAAAGCAAAATAACAATTGGAACAAATAATTTCTTTTTTTTCAAAATTTCGTGAAAGCAAAATAGAAATTCCCAACCATAAACAACCAAAACTAGGAATTAAATATCTTGGATGTAAAATTGGCCTATATACTAAAGATGCTATTAAACCTAAAATAAATACACAAGCAATAACACTCATTCCAACTACCGCATATTTTTCTTCAAAGCTTTTCTTATTTCTTATAAATACAACTATTAAAGATAAAATAGCTATTAATAATATTATTGCTAAGATTAAATAAAGCAATGGCGGAGTATACGGTACTGGAAGACCATTCAATATTTTATTGCCTGGAGATAAAACAAACCAAAGGTAAACAATAGCAGTATCCGGTGTTAAAGAAGTAATCCAATATCCGGAGTGTACACGAGCCATTTGGCCAAATAAAATAAAACACCATGGCATAAATGCCAATATAGGTACAACTGTTGCAAAAATCCATTTTTTAAATCTTTTTTATTATTTTTAATCAAATAAACAAACAAAAATAAATAAAGAATAAATGAAGCAATTCCTGAGAAATAATGAGTATAAACAGAACATATTGTTAATAAAATCAAGACTCCCCAATTTTTATAACTAGATTCATTATTTATTATTTCCCAAATATAAACAAAACTAGCTGTTACAAAAAACAAAGCCCAGCTATACATCCTCAATTGAGTGTAAAAATTCATTAATTGAGGCATACAAACAATACATAAAGCAAATATCCCTGCAGTTAGCCATCCGAAATTCTTTCTAATTTTAGTAGCACCTAAAATAAGCATAAGATACAATGGAATAATTGATAACAATTTACCAACTATAATTGGATTATAATTAGTAATAAGGAAAGCCACCGGTTTTAAAAAAATGCTTTATACATAAAATAATAAAGCAAAGGATGAACATCCCCAACACCTATGTTAATCATATCTGACAAAGGTGAATTTAACATTACTAATGTATATATTTCATCGCCCCATATCTGAATGTAATGAAAACAAGTATAAGTCAAATAAAATGTAAAACATAAACCTAAAACAAATAATAAAATTCCAAATTTATCGTCAGACTTCATATTTTTTAGACATACATTCACAATATCACCTAATTTAGTTATAATCTATATATTTTATCCCATATAAAGATATAGAAATCTTATAAAAATGCTATAATCTCCTATTATACCTTACTAATTTTACAATTCTCTAAATTAAGGCATTAAATTCTTAAAAATTTCATCCCACTGTTTTTGCACGAGATTTTAAATTATAGTTTTTCAAAATATCTTCGCGTGCATTATTTAATATTCCATTTCTAAGTTTTGGGTCTTCAATCAACATGGATAATTTATTTACCCACTCATCTTCATTATTAGCTAAAAATCCAGTTACTCCTTCTTCAATAGTATCTTTATATGCATCAACATCACTAGCCACTATAGGAACACCAAGTGCTGTGAATTCTATGTATTTTAATTCACTTTTACATTTATTGAATTCTGTATTAACTAACGGAATTATTCCAATGTCCCAATTTGCTCTGGCAGCTATCCATTTCATAAATGTAGCCATTGACATTGGATAATACGGCATTTTTTTAACATCAAACCAGTCTACATTTTCATCAATAGATGCTCCAATAACTTCCAAATCAACTTGAATACCTTTTTTAGAGAAAATATCTTTTAATCTCAATATAACATTGTGAATAAGCTCCAAATCATTATTATGAGTCATTGTTCCAAAGTAACCGATTTTTACATACTGATTGCCGTTATATGAAAATTCTTTTTAATGGCAATACATTATCCATAGTAGTAATTTCTAATGATTGTTACATTGCTGGACAAATTCAGGTTATCAAAACGTCTTTTAAGCTCTGAAGTACTTACAACTATTTCATCAGCTGCAGAAACCAGCTTTTTAATATTTGCCAAATTACCCTGAATATAGTTAAATGACGGATTGGACGAATTCATATCCAAAAAGTCATCATCAGTTTCATAAATTAATTTAATTCCATGCTGTTTGGCTTTTTTTAGCTATTTTAGTAGAAAACGGATTTACTCTTTGAATTACAATTGCATCAAAGATTTTTGATTTGATTATTTGATTTACATCAATTAAAGGTAAAATTTCCTGACCATAAACAAAGAAATGATAGTCTCCGCTTTTTTGCTTAACTCTTTAAATAATGAATGAATCCTTATAAATGGACATGCATTCATATTATCAAAATTGTCTTCTAAAAATACTCCTACTTTAATTGTATCTGTTTTAAATTCATGATTTGTATGAATATAATCAATTAAAATTTTTGAATCTGAAATATATCGCTCATCAGCCAGTTTTTTCTTTTATTCTTTTAGTAACAAAAGCATCTAACTGTTCATGTAAATTTCCATGCAAATATTCAACAAAATGAGGATAATTTCTATTAATAGCTAATTTTTTATCAAATCCTTTAGTTATATAATGAATAAGCGGATCCACATCAGATGAAAGATTGTTTGAGCTAATATAATAATATAAATCAAATATTGGATTGATATACTTTAATTTATCATCAATATGATCTGTTTTTGAACCTTCTTCTATAAAATGTAAAACAGCATCTCCAACATTTCCATGTAATTTTTTGTATTCTGCCTCGTCAAAAATGCCGAAATGTTTTATAGTATCATAAATATGGATGTTTTCTTCTGCATTTTTATGTCTGGCAAATTTTAAGAAATGATTATTCTTAACTTTTCTAGCTACATCTCCAGCTACTCTTAATGGTTTTGTAAGCTTTAAAGAATTGGAATTTAAAAAAGTATTGTATTCATTTTGCAGATATCCAACCCTGCCTGCAGTATCTATTCTATAACCTGCCATTCCTTTTACATCATTGATTAAAAGATATATTTCTTCTTTTGAAAGCTCGATTGTATCTCCAAGATCCATGTTTTCTACCTGAGCACCTATTTTAGCTCTCAAGTTATCACTGGTTATCGGCATTGAAAACACTACCTTATGGTGGTAATCACCCCTGTCCTTAGCCCAGTATTCATTGTCCCAGTAATAAATTAAACTAACTGACGGATGGAAATCGTTTTTCCAACATACATATGCAAAACTAAGCTGGTCCTGATTTGTAAACCTGACATTTTCATCCCACCAATCTTCCATGACTTTAATAACTGCTGAATCATTGTGTTTTCTGAAAATAGCGCCCATTACTCCTAATCCGTATTTTTCCGGGAACCCCTGACTTTTATAATAATTAATCTGTTCTTCCATTACAGCACGAGGATATCTTGGAATTATTTTAGAAGCTTCGTATTCCTCGTAAACACAGTCCCTTTCTGTGTGAACTACACAAAGCATTGGAGAGGAAGCCCTGATGTTTTTGTAGATATATTCCCTGATGCTTCCTTTTATTCTAAATGTTCCATCCAGCCAAAAACTGTATTTGTAATCTTTTAAATATTTATGAGGAAGTAATTTATATTGTTTGGCTTTCCTATTATTGTCTAATGTAGTTTCTTCCATTTGAATAATTTTCCAAGTGTCAGACTCCAAATTGGGGTTATCTGTAAAACATATGTAATCACAGTTTTCATCAATTACTTCAGGTTCTTTTAGAGTATCATAATCACCTGTGAAAGCTGTATAAATAGCTATTTTGTTATTTTTAATATCTTCAATTGTTTCAGCCGCATCTTCTGAGGAATGATTAAATAAATCCCTGTTGATATGCTCCTTTGCAACTTCCTGATATGTTTCATAAATTTCCTCATAACTCATAGTATCACAAATATTTTTCTTTAATTTTATCTAAAAGATTAAATTCAAAGTCATTTTCACTTAAAACCATGTCATAACCATCATTATCTTCATCAGATATTAAAATTTTTATTAAATTAAGTCTTGAGCTTACATTTTTTAATATCATATTCCTTTTCAGTTGATATTAAAATATCACAGTCCTGACCAATATCCAAATCACCAATATTAGGAACAAGTTTAACATTATAACCCTCACTGTTTAATTTAAAAACTGCTTTTTTATTAAATCATTATTTTTACCTACAATCGTGAAATCCAGTTTTTTATTTGTGAAAAAGTTATTTGCCTCAATTTTATCCTTTAAAATTTCCTTAAAAATGAAGTCTCCCCACTTATCAGCAAAGTGCATTATATTGTGATAATTCAGCTGATTTTTCCAGTCATCATCTTCATGTCTGGTTGCTGATTCATGATGGAACAGTAACACTGCAGGATTGTAGAGTGTTTTATATCCTGCATTGTATAACTTAAATGCAAAATCAATATCTTCATATCCATAAATATACTGTTCATCCAACCCATCTAATTCGAAATAAACATCTTTTGGAACCAATAAACAGGCTGCAGTATTTGAAATCACTTCTTTTTGATGGTTTAACTCATCTGAAAAAAGCATTGTTGAATACATGTGCTCATGATATGGGCCATAAATATAGGGAGTTCTTTCTTCTCTAAATTTTACACCTGCATGTTGAATTGAAAAGGATTTTCCCTGATTTTTCATATCTTCATAGTAAGGAAATATTAATTTAGCTCCAACAGAACCTACATTTTCATTATTTAAGATGGTTCCAACCATTTCATTAAGCCATCCATATGTCGGTTCAATATCATTATTTAATAAAATCAAATACTCCCCATTAGCTATTTTAGCTGCATCATTGTTTCCTTTTGAAAAGCTGACATTTTCACTGTTTTCAATAACTGTAATTGGCAAATCCAAAGAATGCAAATACTCAACAGACTTATCACAGGACGCATTATCAACTACAATAATTTCATAGTTTGAATAATTTGTTTTCTTATCAAAATCTGCAAATAATCTTTGCAAATGTCCTAAACCGTTTCTGTTTAAAATTATAATTGAAACTAAAGGTTCGCTATCAAAGCTATAATCAGCTAAAAATAAAGAGTTGGTATCCAATATTTTCTTTCTGCGTGCCACAAAAGGATTTTCTTCCAAAGTAAAACCTTCATGGTCATTGTCAATATAATGAACTAAAGGATTTAATCCCATTTTTTTAATTTCCGGATATTCTTCCAAATATTTTTAAATTAAACTGAGCAGAAGGATTTTTATCTTCCTTATATCCATAAAATAAATAATGAACCAAAGGATCCATTCCAGATTTAGCAATGTGCGGATACGCTTTAAGATAATAATTTTTATCAAATAATCCTGATTCCATTATCTTATCATAGCTTTCCATGTATTTTTTTGCTTTTTTTGGATTGAATTTAGATTTAATTAAAAATTTTGAATATGAAATATCAGACATTGAAAATTACTCCTTTTTATTGAAAAAGCTAAATTTCCTTTTTTTTAGGTTTTACTTGCAAATCATTTATAATATTGTCCTTTTGTCTAAAAAATTAGCAATATCATCATTAGTTAAGATTTCCAAATCAAAATTAATTTGAATACTTGAAATATCACTAAAATCAGCATCCAAAACATAATATGGATCCAAATTAGTAAATATCTGACAGTCATCATCAACTGAGTTATCACAATTTGCATCACTTATCGGTAAATTATTAGTTATCCTACACTTAACAAAACTGCCTTCCAAAGGGTCAAAACGCAGCTTAGATATATTATCAAATTTTTCCAAACTGAATTCAAGATTATTCTTTTTTAAAGGTGAATAGTCAATAGCTACTTTATCTGATTCATTAAATCCATTTCCTGCATCAACATATAAGCTAGCCTGTGAATTTACTTTATTTAATCTGTTAAAATATTTATATTTGGCTAAAAATGTTTCAGCATCATAATTGTTCAAATCTAAAATGTCCCCATAATATAATAAGACATCTGGAAACAGTTTCCTATAATAATCCAGTTGGTTTTCAGTAATTTTCCCTGATGATTTTTTAAGTTTGTCTATAAATTCAATTTCAGCTGCAACGTCCCAATTATAGTAATATACCCAAAATAAAACATCATTGATAAATTTAATAATCAGAGGAGTTAAAATCTCATCATTTAACTTAAATAATCCATTTATAATATCACATAAATCAAATACATTGGAATTTTTTATATTTTCAGTTATGGATTCTGAATTTTTTCTGTGATAATAAATTGCATCTTTATTTAAAAAAATACGCTTTGCATTAATAAGTGCTGATAATGTGACTAAATTATCCTCATATAATCCTTTTGAATAATTCAAATACTTAAATAGGCTTTTTATGATAAATTTTATTCCATGATGCAGTTGAAAAGACAAGTTTAGGATTCTGATTAATGTCATCAATCACCTTATTTTCTAAAGTATTTTGCTGATGAACACTTATTGGCTCTACATAATCGCTTCCGGTGTAAGTCTCCCAGTTATAAATCAGTAAGTCGCAGCCAAATTTTTTTATTTTTGAAACAGAATCTTCATAAGCATTTTGAGAAATAAAATCATCACTATCTAAAAAGTTACATAATCGGAAGTTACATACTTTAAACCAATGTTTCTGCTTTCTCCCAATCCCTTATTGCTTTTATTTGAAATTACTTTAAATGAAGGATATTTCTCAACATATTCATTAATTATATCCATACTATTATCAGGTGTGGCATCATTGACTACAATAACTTCAATATTGTCTATTCCAATGCTTTGATTAACAACAGAGTCCAGACACTCCCCAATATACTTTTCAACATTATAAACCGGAATAATAACACTTAATTCATAACTCATAATTTCACGATTTTCTTAAATTTGTTTTTAATGGAAGAATTAGCTAACTGTTCTTTTAAATCATTGTTTTTTGTGCTAAAACTTGATTTTCATTACTCAATTGTTCTATTACTCCTTCATAATGATTAGCTAAAAATTCATAGTATAATTTTTTATAATTTAATTCAAACTCGATTCCATTGCTGGAAACGGCTATTGCCTGATAAAATACCCTGTCATCAAAATGCCATGTATTCAAATGGTCTTTTTAACTTGATTCAATGAATAAAACTCATATTTCTCTTTCATTTTTTTGAAGATATTGGTTTCGGAGTCTTTCATTTAACCTCAAATACACATACTTTAAATTTACAATAACAAACATTAAAAAATCATCTTTTACTTTACTGTAAATGTTTACATTCTTCAGATTATCCTGAGTCAAATCTAAAATTTCAAATATGTCAAAAGACCTTTCATTGCCTGTTGTTGAAATAGAATTATTTCTTATTCTATAATTGTATAATGATTCATCTCTAAAAACTGAAACTTTCTCTGTTTTGAAAAATACCATGTAAAAAAAAAGTATAAATCTTCATAATTAAGGTTTTCAGGAAATTTAATGCCTGCTTCTCTTAAAAAAGAGGTTTTATATAATTTATTAAAAGGCGCATGGGATATTTTAAATAAAATATCTGAAACATCCCTATAATTAAAATTTTTGTTTTCTAAAGAAGCATCAATTACCTCTAAATTTGTAAAAACACTTTCACTATACTGTTCGCTGTCCTTGGTTGAAAAATCTGAATTTATACATTAAAATATCTGAATCCAAAGCAGTTATTTTATTATATAACTTTTCCAATGCATTTAATTCCAGCCAATCATCAGAATCGACAAATATTGTGTATTTTCCTTTAATATAATCCATTCCGGTGTTTCTTGCACCACTCAATCCTTTATTTTCCTGAGAAATTATTTTAAATCTTTCATCTTCAGATGCATATTCTTCTAAGATTGAAAGTGATGAATCGCCAGACCCGTCATTAACACAGATTACTTCAAAATCTTCAAATGTCTGATTAGCTAAGCTATCCAAACATTGTCTCAGATAATCTTCCACATTATAAACCGGAATAACTACTGAAATTTGAGGCAAAATTACACCTTATTTAAGATACATTTTTTTTATAGTATTCCTGATACTCTCCACTTTTTAACCTGATCCATCCATTCTTGATTGTCCAAATACCATTGAATGGTTTCTTTAATACCTGTTTCAAAAGTGTATTTTGGTTCCCAGCCAAGATTTTCCCTAATTTTAGTTGAATCAATGGCATAACGCCTGTCATGACCTAACCTGTCATCTACAAATTCAATCAAGGATTCGTTCTTACCTAAAGCTTCCAGTATCAATTTTACAATTTGGATATTTTGTCTTTCGTTATGTCCACCAATATTATAAACTTCACCAAGTTTTCCATCATGTAAAAACCAAATCTATTGCTGTACAGTGGTCATATACATGTAACCAGTCACGTATGTTTTTACCGTCACCATAAATCGGCAATTTTTTATCTTCAAGAGCATTTGAAATCATTAAAGGAATCAATTTTTCCGGAAACTGATAAGGACCATAATTATTGGAACAGCGTGTTATATTGACTGGCAAGTTAAATGTTTCATAGTATGCCCTTACAACTAAATCTGCACTAGCTTTTGAAGCAGAATAAGGACTGTTAGGTTGTAAAGGAGTGGTTTCTGTAAAATATCCTGTTTCTCCCAATGTTCCGTAAACCTCATCAGTAGAAATTTGCACATATTTTTCCACACCATATTCCTTAGCTGCATTAAGCAGTACCTGAGTTCCTAAAACATTTGATTTGATAAATATTTCCGGATCGCTTATACTTCTGTCCACATGACTTTCAGCTGCAAAATTAATAACATAATCGGAATCTTTAACTAAATTATTGACAACTTCCTTATCCCCAATATCTCCTTTAACAAAAGTGTAATTGTCCTTATCTTCAATATCCTTTAAGTTTTCAAGGTTACCGCAGTATGTTAATGCATCCAAATTAGTAAATTCATAATCAGGATACTTGTCAACCATATATTTTACAAAGTTACTTCCAATAAACCCTGCTCCGCCAGTAATTAATATTTTTGTCATGATAATGCCCCTAATACTTAATCTGTGATTCCTTTAAGCTTTTCCATTTTTTATCCTTATCAGACAGAGTGATTTCATCAATTCCTTCTAATGGCCATTCAACAGCTATATCTGAGTCATTCCACATGATTCCTCCTTCATCTTCACCATGGTAAAATTCTGTGCATTTGTATACAAATTCAGCTTCATCAGACAATACGACAAAACCATGAGCAAATTTAGGAGGTATGTATAACTGTTTTTTATTTTCAGCTGAAAGGATTTCCCCATGCCATTTACCATAAGTTGGGGAATCTGCTCTAAGATCCACCCCAACATCAAATACTTCCCCTTTAATAACTCTAACTAATTTTCCCTGAGGATATTTTAACTGTAAGTGAAGCCCTCTAAGCACTCCTTTAAATGACTGTGACTGATTATCCTGTACAAAAGTTAAATCATAACCTGCCTTCTTGAAATCGTTTTCATTATATGTTTCCATGAAATATCCCCTATTGTCCCCATAGACTGCAGGTTCAACTACAAACATTCCTTCAATATCAGTTTTTGTAAATTTAAAATTTCCCATATTAATCATCCTTAACTAAATTAAATAAATATTGTCCATAATCTGTTTTTTAAGTTCTTCAGCTGTTTTTAAAAGCTCTTCTTTAGTAATATAACCTTTATTATAAGCTATTTCCTCAAGACATGCAATATAGAGTCCCTGTCTTTTTTTTGAATTGTTTCAATAAAATTAGATGCTTCCAAAAGACCTGTATGAGTTCCAGTATCCAACCATGCCATTCCCCTTCCAAGAAGCTCAACTTTAAGTTTGCCACGGTTAAGATATTCTTCATTGACAGAAGTGATTTCAAGTTCACCCCTTTCAGAAGGTTTTACATTCTTGGCTATTTCAACTACATCATTGTCATAGAAATAAAGTCCATAAGACTACATAATTGGATTTGGGTTTTTCAGGTTTTTCTTCAACTGAAAGTACATTCCATTCATCGTCAAACTCAACTACACCAAAAGCTTCAGGATTATTTGTATAATATCCGAATATTACTGCTCCCTCTTCCAATTTGGTAGCTCTTTCCAATATTTCAGTGAATCTATGACCGTGGAAAATGTTGTCTCCTAAAATTAAAGCAACATCATCATCCCCGATAAAGTCTTCCCCAACAATAAATGCTTCTGCAAGACCGTTAGGTTTTTCTTGAACTTCATAGCTAAAATTAATTCCTAAGCTACTGCCATCACCTAAAAGCTCTTTAAACATTGGCAAGTCTCTAGGAGTAGAAATTATTAAAATATCTTTAATTCCAGCAAGCATTAATACAGAAATAGGATAATAAATCATTGGTTTATCATATAAAGGTACTAGCTGCTTAGATATTGCTTTTGTAATTGGATAAAGACGGGTTCCAGATCCACCCGCAAGTACAATTCCTTTCATAAATATCCCTTTTAATAAATTTTATAATGTTTAAAAAATATATTTTTTCTAATTAATTAAAATACCTATCAGCCAATTTCTTCAAATAATTTTCCTTACTGAATAATTGAAATTATGGCTAAATAAACAGCCAAAAGAATAATTTTTCTTAAGTATTTTAATTGACACTGCTGAAATTATTAAAGTAATTTAAAAAAAGCAGTTTTTTATTTGAATATGAAATATTAAAAAAAAAAAAAAAGTAAGAAGTTAAATTTTAACTTCTTAAGCTGAAATTGTTATTTTATTTGATGCCCAACATTCATCATACATTGATGTTATGATATAAACACCAGATATTAATCTAATGTTTAAGCTAGCTACACCATTTACATCAGTTGTTCTATGATAGAAAACACCATTTATATTAAAGGTTATGTTTACACCAGATATTGCTTTACCTTGACCATCAACAAGAGCAGCATTAAATGTGCTGCCGTCAAGATATTTCATGGAGAGATCTTTAGCAATGATTCTTGGTAAAACAGTTACCTCATTAGCTTTTTGTTCGCCAGTTACTGGGTTGTAAGCTGTTATGATATATGATGCTGGGTCTAATCTAATATTTAACCTAGCTATACCATTTTCATCAGTTACACGAGTGTAGAACACACCATTAATATTGAATTTTACATCAGTATTTGCTAATGCTTTTCCATCACTGTCTAAGAATTTAGCCATATATTGTGTTCCATTACGGAAGTATAATGTAGTGTCATTTCCGAATATTGTGCTTTTAACAGTTACTGTTGCATTAGCTGTTGCTTTATCATGATCTTTTGTTCCATTAAATAATGCACTTGCTTTGTATTCATAATAAGTAATCTAATAGCTATTGAAGCAGTACCATTTTCATCAGTGATTCTGGCATGAACTTTACCATTTATTGTGAAGTAAACAGTTGCATTAGCTATTGGGTTTCCAAGTGCATCAGCAAGTTTAGCTACGAGTCTTTGAGAACTTCCAAAGTATTTTTACAAGATTATTCATTGTTAAAGTAGTTATTGTATTTCTATTAACTGTTATGGTTCCGTTAACAATCATGGAATCGTATTTGTTGTCTCCAGTGTAGAATGTTACAACTTTGTAGGTTCCTTCATCTAAATCTGGGATAATAACTTTAGCAATGCCTTTAATAACTGTTCCTTTGTAATTGGTTCCGTTTATTGTTACAATTACGCTTCCGGTTCCGTCTTCAGGAATAGTAACAGTTATTGTAGCATTTTCACCTTTAACAATATCTGCAATATCAACAGTCATATTATAATCAGACACTTTGGAAACAGTGAAATTAGCAGCATTTGTACTTGAAAGGTATTTATTATCACCTAAGTAAGTTACATCAACATTATAATCACCAGCAGCTAAGTTATAAATATTTAAGACACTTTTTTTTCATCAACAATAGCCACATTATAAGACTTACCATTAACAACAACAGTAGCTACACCTAAAGATACATTAGGAACAGCAATGTTAATAACAGCTTCCTCACCAAATTTGATGTTATTAGCTGTGACATTTACAGCTGAAGACATTTTAGCAACAGTTAAGGCAGTAGTATTTTCACCTTCAGTATATTTGTAATTTCCATCATATTTAGCTGTAATTGGATAAGAATTAGCTACTAAATTAGATAAAATTAAAGATCCTTTACCATTATTGATAAGTACAGTATAGGATTTACCGTCAATAGTTACACTAACTAATTCATTAGAAATTTCATTAGGAAGAGTTATGTTAATAACTGCATCTTCTCCAACATTAATATTATCTACGGCAATATTCATATTTGTAGGTACTTTAGATACTATAAAAGAAGCATTATTTTCACTAGGTAAGTAATTATTATCTCCCATAAATCTAACAAGTACATCATAAGTTCCAGAAAGTAAGTTTTCAACATTTAATTTAGCAGAACCATTTTCAATAGCTACAATATATTCTTTGTTATTAACTGTAAAAGTCACATTTCCAGTAGCATTAGCTGGTAAAGTAGCTATAATAGTAGCATTGTCACCTACATTAATATTTTGTATATCAACTGAAATATTAGACTCCATTTTGGATGTTAATACATAAAATGTATTTTTAGTACCAATATAAATGTTTCCAGTTTTATCCATTGCTGGCATACCTACAATAGCAGATCCAAAATTGCAGCTATCTAATAATTTACCATCACTACCAATTATCCAGAAAGTTCCTTTATCATCCCCTAAATACAATGTACCATTTGCACCAATCATAATTGCTGAAGAAACAGTAGCTTCAATATTATAAAACTCAGAAATATTACCTGTTAAACTATCAATTTTATATACCATGCCTTTAGCATTTACAGTATATAATACATTATTTTCATTATCAATAGCTAATACTTTACCAATTCCATCTGGAACTGTAGTATTCCATATAATACCTCCAGCATTTAAAGCAAAAATTACATTATTATTACCAAAACAATATACTACATTATTGTCTCCAACAACTGGACGTCCACTAGTACCGGCATTTGAAATTTTAAAGATATTTGATCCAGATTCAATATTTGCACCAATAATACCTTCAATAGTATTTACCCAAACATTACCAAGTTTGTCTAAAACAGGAGCTGAAAGAGTTCCAGGCTTACCATAACTAGGATTTTTAGATAATTTTATCAAGCTTGCTGAAAAAGCATACCCATAAGAAGGAGATGTAGTATCATTATTATAACTAGCTACTCCTACCCAATGACTACCAGACACTGACCCAGGACCATTATAAGGATATTCATGTGAAACATATATATTACCTTCTGAATCCACAATAGGAGTAAAAGCACTTGATAATTGCCAAATATTAGATGAAACTTCCTTTCCAGTGGTTTTATTAACAATAGTTAATTTATTTCCAGGTTCAGGTGCAATAATATAATCATTATAAAGAGCTATACCTGCAAGCATCCATGCACCAAAATTCCATCTTGAAGTACCATTATTATAAAAAAGAAGAAATAGTATTGCCATTAACAACATAAATATTACCTTCTTCCTCTATAATAGGGCTTGAAATTAAAGCTAATGACTTACTCCAAAGAACTTTTAAAGTGTTAATACCATTATACGGTGATTGACCTGAATTTTGAGCATCATAACCTGCCATTGCCCATTGAGGACCTGTGATATTATTCTCAGGGTTTGCTACAATTGGTTGGTTTAATCTAATTGATTGAATATTTAAAGATTTTAATAAATTAGAATCTTCTGGAGTACAATTAATAAAAGTATTATTTACACCTCTAATGGTTTGATTACAATTAATAAAAGTATTATTTTCAAATGTGTAATTACCAGCAGAAATTTGTACGGTGTTTTCAGTAATATTAGACCAATGATTATTAAAAGTATTATTATACACTTGTAAAAATGGAACTCCACCAGTAGCATTAGGATAGTTTGCATTAAATGCGCAAATAGCTAATCCATTGTCTGCTGAATTATTAGTGAAATTAGAACCATGAACATTTAAATATCCTCCATTTAATGCTGTGATTGCTCCACCATTTCCACCAGATGCAGTATTTTTATTATTTTTGAAACTGCAATTTTCAATAGTGATATTATAAGAAGATCCGAAATTATAAGATCCTATAGCTCCACCACCAGTAGTAGTATCACATATATTTTCATCAAAAGTGGAATTATATACTTCAAGTTTACTGTAAGTAAATAATGCTCCACCATTCCATCCTGCATGATTTTTTATAAATTTAGAACCAATAATACGAGTTTGAGCATTAGAATGAGTGTGAATTGCTCCAGCCCACCAAGTAGCATTATTACCAACAAACATTGAATTGGTTACATTTAAAATACCACAGTTATTAATAGCTCCAAGGTTCTACACTTGCATTATTATTTACAAAATTACAATTATCCACATTCATACGAACATTACTACCATAATTAGTTATAGTACCATATTGTGTATGACAATTAGTAAAAGTACAGTTGTCAAGATTCATTAAGCCTTGAGTATTATAAACTACAGAAGTTTTACCTGCACCAGTAGTAATATTTGAAAAAATACAGTTATTTAACTCATTATTTCCAGCAGACTGGATAAAAAATGTTACAATTACTATCTTTAAAATTCACATTTAAAAATGTAATATTAAGATTAGAATTAGAATTAAAAAATGGAATAAGATTAGGATTATTAGTTGTGATATAAGTATCAGAACTACCTATTATAGTAGCACTATTTCCAAAAACAATTTGACTATTTGCATTATAAGACTGACCAGTTAAAGTAATAACTTTATCACCACTACTTTGACAAGCTGTTTTTAACTCATCCCAAGTAGCGGCATTTGTACTAGCCACCTCCTGACTTTGTTCAACATCATTAGTAAAGGTTACTTCATCAACTGAAATGCAATCATCTACACTTGAAATAACTTCAACAGTAGAATTATCATTCAAATCAGTTGCACTAACAGTACCAATACTACAAATCATTACCAAACAAGCAATTAAAATAGATTTATAGAGATTTAATAATAAATCCCCCAATTAAATTATGATAGTTAAGTAAACTCAATAAATTATTCAATACCAATCATCTTTAAAAAAATACAAATATAAATATAACTGGATATTTATTAAATATGCCTTAACTAATTGAATTATTTATCAACATATTATATAAACATAGTTATAAATTACCTAAAATAACAATATAATTAAAATATATTTAATAATTTAAAAAAAAAAAAATAAACAATCCCATAAAATTTATAGAACAATATGTCCTGATTATAAATCAAATAAAATTTATACTATAAGTTGTTAATAATTTAATATAAACAATAAGGAGAGGAATTATGTGAAAAATAGAAAAAAAAATAATTTTAATATTATTGATTCTAGGATTATTTTTTTTATAGCATTAACCACAGTTAATGCTGAAGATAATTCAACTGCCACTTTAAATCAATCTAACATAAACAATGTTGAAATTTATGAAGACGACAGCTCGACAGATATTGATGAATCAAATCAGAATCGCACAAATATTGTTAAAAATGATTATAATTCAGAAAATACAGTTTTTAAAATCAAACCCGAAAATAAAGTTGGATACAATATATTTATCGGTCCAAGATATTCTTCTATTGAACTTACCATAACAGCCAATAACACAAATGATTTTAACAAAACTGGAAATATAACTGTAAATATTCATGTAACAGGTAAATTTACAATGGGCGAAAACGAATTTAACAAAACTTCTTTAATAGTTTATGAAAATGACACCATAATAAAACAAAAAACCTAAGCGAATTAAACCTACCTCCTTACCAACATTATACCACACCTTAAATTACACATTCGATATAACTTTTCCATACCATGTGCAAGATAAAAGTATTTTAAAAGTGTATGCATTTGGAATATATTCCAATATCCTTGTTTTTGAAAAAATTAAACAATTTACAATTAATAAATTTAACAAATAACAACATAATTATAGACAATAAAATCAAATCCAATATTAGCTGGACAAATTCCATAAATTCTATTAAAAAAGCATTAGAGTTAGTTGAAAATAAAGGAACAATATACTTATCTAATTTTAACATAATCCATGATACCAATGAAAGTATTATAATAAATAAATCCGTTACAATAATTGGAAATAATGTTACTTTTAATGGATTTGAAAAAGAAAGCCTCTTTAATATAACAAATAATGCAGAAGTTACTTTCGTAAATTTAACAATCACAAATACCACAGGTTACAGTATAAATACTGAAGGAAAAGTTAATTTAATAAATTGTACATTTAAAAATATCCTTGGAAGAGCAATCAATAATACTGGGATGCTAAATTTAACTAATACATTATTTAACACTGATTCTATCTACCAACACTAAAAAAGTAACTAATTTAAACAAAAATACAAATAATGGGTTAATTTATAATGCTGGAACATTAAATATAACAAATTGTAAATTTAATAATATTTACCTTCCAAATCAAATAATAATGAAAAATAAGAATATAACTTGGATAGGAATAATTTATAACACTGAAAATGGTATACTGTCCATAGCCGACTCAAAATTTACAAATATTGAATTTAGAGCTATTAAAAACAATGGAAAAATAAATATTACTAATACTTCTTTTTGAAAATAAAACAAAACTTCAAATAAATCAAATAATCAATAATACCACTTATCAAACATTAAATAATTATATATATCAGTCATATAGGGAAAAAGCTATAAAAAGTGTAGATGGATCAATAATTCATAATTCAAATATAATGACAATTGAAAATTCAAGTTTCAGAAATATCATGGATATTACTAACAATCAGGATTATTTTAGTTCTTATATTGCACCTACAGATTATTTTGGATCTTTTGGATGGTTTGGAAGTGATAAAGGAATTATATATAATATTGGAAACTTTAAAATTAAAAATACATCATTTAACAATGTAAAAACAAAAACTGGGGGAGCAATATATAACTCAGGAATTGGAACTATTGAAAATTCAAATTTTAATAATATGACTTCAGTTGGAAATGGTGGTTCCATATTAAATACTGAGAAATTAATTATAATAAATACAAACATTAGTAACTCAAAAACAAGAAACAATGGAGGAGGAATATATAATATAGGAGATTTAAATGCCACAAATATTATGATAACAACTTCCGAAGCAACACAAAGTGGTGCCATAACATATACTGCAGGTGGAGGAATATATAATGCCGGAAACATGTATCTTTTAAATTCATCAATAAGTAAAACATCAATAGGCAATACTAAGATTTACGGATCTGCAATTGAAAATACTGGAAATATGACCTTAAACAAAACTATAATCTCCAATATAACTGGATATAAAGCAATACACAACGATGAAACAGGTAACTTATTAATAATTAATTCTATAATAAAAAACAATAAAATTTACTCAATAAAAAACTATGCAAATAAAGTTTTTTATGGTGCAATAGAAAATTCAGGTACTTTAACAATTAACAAAACTATCTTTGACAACAACATTAATGGAGACAACGATTTCTATTATCTTTCAGGAGCATTTAATATTTATAATAAAGGTACTTTTAAATGCATTTTACAATATATTCATAAATACAAAACATTTAACTGTAAAAACACCTGTTTATTACATTACCCCAACAGATCCATATGCATTCCTATTTAATGAAGGCACTATAAATATGGATTACAACTATTTTTGTACAAATGCTAATCCTTATCCAAAAGATTCAAACTCTGAAATAGCTAATTATTTTATATTCACATTTAAACCCGAATATGGATCTTTACAAATTGGAGACACTATTCAACTTAAAGTAGATTTAAAACTAGCTAATGGAAAACTATTTACAGATTATAACTTACTTCCTGAAATGAATGTTACATTTACAACTATAATTGATGGAAAAGAAGTAAATATAACTAAACCTCTAATAAATGGAACAGCCTCATTAGACTACAATTACACCTCCCAAAAAAGGCCAATACAAAGTTTATGCTAATTTAGGAGGACACACAGAAGAAATAATCCTTGATGTTGGAAAAGAAGATTCTAAAATAGATGTGGATTTAAATAACAACATTATCTACGGTGAAGATGCAATATTTAAAATTAATGTAAACGGAAACTACTCCCACATCCCAACTGGAAATGTAACAGTCATTATTAACGATAAAAAATATTCCATAAACCTAGTAAATGGATTAACTAATTTAACAGTTTCTGATTTAACACCTGGAAATTACAGTGTTAAAATAGTTTATGAAGGCGACTCAGATTATGCTAAAGTCTTCTATTACTGCAATTATACTGTAAATAAACATCCGACTACATTAAATATTACTGCACCTGAAGTTAAAATCGGACAAAACGGAGAACTAATTATAAATCTTGAACCTAAAGGCTCCCAAACACAAGGTTACCTATACATCAATGGAGAACTTAAACAAATAATTTACATTTATGCCGGAAAAACTACAATTCCACTTAAAAACTTTGCTGTTGGAGAATATAACCTTACAGTTGTTTTATGGGATTCAAAATATTATGAAAGCAGTAATGCAAGTACAATTTTTAAAGTAAGTAAATTTGACACCAATTTAACAATAAATGTAGATGATGTCAAATCTGGAGAAGATGCAACAGCTACAATAACTGTAAATCCAGACAATCTTCGTGGTGAAGCTATACTCTGTGTAAATGGCGTAAATACTACAATATTTTTAAAATCAGAAGTAACAAACATTACAATGCACAATTTAACTAGCGGAAGTTATAATGTAACTGTTTATTATCCTGGAGATTCCAAATATGCTCCATCAAATGCAACAACAACATTTAAAGTTCTAAGAGATTCATGTAATTTGACTGTAAATATTACATATAATGATGATTTAACTGGAATTATAACTGTAAAAACCAATCCCAACACATGTACTGGAGAAATCGGAGCTTATATTAATAATGAATTCTATAAATTAAATCTCACAAACGGAACAGCTGTATTTAATGTTAATTTCACCAAAGGAAGCAATTACATTTATGTTTTATATCTTGGAGATAAGCAGTTTGAATCTGCAAGCTGGAATACCACACTAAATATAACAAGTATTGATTTTATATTATCTGGCGAGAATTTAACAATTAAAGAGCAGGATAACTCATTATATCACTTTAATTTAACTGATACTGATGGAACACCTTATGTTTACGCAAAAAGTTGAAATAAACATAGATAACAAAAATTACACTGTCATGACTAATTCTAAAGGTTTAGGTTATCTTAATTTAAATTTAAAAGCTGGAGAATATATCCTTAAAGCAACATTCAATGGATTTACAGTTGAAAACAAAATTATTGTTAAACCAGCTGATTTAAATATTGACATTAAAGATATTTTAGCCGGAGAAACTGAAGTAATTACTGCTAATCTTCCTGCCAATGCTACAGGAAACATAACCTTTATTGTTGACGGCAAAACTTACAATAAAACATTGAAAAATGGAGCTGCAAATGTTGAAATAGCTAATTTAGGTTTAGGAAAACATTCATTAAAAGTAATTTACTCTGGAGATTCCAACTACATCAATAATACAAAAGAAGTCGAATTTAATATTAAAAACTCATTGTCTTCAATTACAATAAACAGCATTAAAGATGGCATTTATGGAGAATCTATTACTATAACCGCCAATATTACAAGGGATGCAGATGGAAACGTCACTTTTACTATTGACAGCGACTCAAAAACTGTTGAAATAGTAAATGGAGTAGCTAAAGTTACATTTAATAAAGTCAATGCAGGAGATAAAACTGTTAAAGCAACCTATAATGGAAACAATATTTACCAGGGCTCTTCTGACAGCAAAGAGTTTAAAATAGCTAAAGCTCCTTCAAATATAAGTATTACAACTTCAGAAATCGTAGAAGGTCAAAAATGTTAGAATATGGGCAATAGTAAATGATGATGCTACAGGAAATGTTACTTTCAGAATTTTAGGATTATATTCACCTAGAAATAAAACTATCAGCAATGGAAATGCATCATGGTTAATTTCACCACTAACAAGCGGGTCATACACTATAAACGCCTATTACAATGGAGACAACAATTATTTAAGCTCAAATACAACAACAGTTATTTCATTAAATCAAACTGTAAGTGTTTTGAAGGTAAATGTTGAAGTATATGAAGATGACATGGTAGTTACTGCAATTCTTAAAACTCTGGACGGTCAGCTGATTACAGGTGATGTGGCTTTGGAAATTAACACTAAATTTTATAAAATTGTTGTAGTTGATGGAATTGGTGTAAGAAGCATTGAAAAACCTTCAGTTGGTAAATATACTTATTCTGCAACTTATAAAGGAACTGATAAAATTTCTCGAGCTGTAGATACTGGTGTTTTTGAAGTCCTGCCTGTTGATTACAATGTTATTTTAAATGCTCCTGATGTTAAAATGATTTATCATGACGGCACCCGATTCACAGCCACACTAACCGATAAAAAAGGAAATCCTATTAGGGATGCTGCAATTGAAATAACTATCAATGGAAGAAGTTATGATAAGATAACTGATGAGAAAGGTAGTGTGAGTTTGGGATTGAATCTGGACAGCGGAATATACTCTGTTGTTGTTAAATTTAAAGGATTATTAAACTATACTCCAATAACCAAACATGCAAATGTCACTATTGAACCAACTGTTAAAGGATTGGATGTTGTTAAAATGTTTAGAAACAACACACAATACTATGCAATATTTACTGATTCCCAGGGCAATTTCCTTAAAAACAAAAATATTCAATTCAATATTAACGGTGTATTTTACACAAGAACCACCAATGATAAAGGAATAGCCATGATGAACATTAACCTAAATCCTGACAAATATGTTATAACATCAAAAATCTGGTTACCGGTGAGCAGTCAGGAAATAATATTACTGTAAAATCATTGATTGTTCAAAAGGATTTAACCAAGCACTATTTAAATGCTTCAAAGTTCCAGACAACTATCTATAACAAAGACGGAAGCCTTGGCAGTTAATAAAGAAGTTACCTTCAACATAAATGGAGTATTATATACCAGAAAAACTGATTCAAAAGGAGCAGCTAGTTTAGCTATTAATTTAAGACCCGGAGAATACATCATCACAACCATGTTCGACGGATTAAGCATAGGAAACAAAGTCAAGGTATTGCCAACATTAGTAACACATGATTTAAACATGAAATACATGGACGGAAGCAGATTCACTGCACAAACACTTGATGGTCAGGGAAAACCACTAGCCAACCAAAATGTATCATTTAATGTAAACGGAGTATTTTACCATAGAATTACCGACAATAAAGGTATAGCAAAATTAAACATTAGACTAATGGCCGGTGAATACATCATAACTTCATCATGGAACAATTTCCAAACAGGAAACACCATAAGAATATTTTAAAAAAGAGATTTTAATTAATCTCTTTTATTTTTTTAAATAAATTAAATAATCTTTAATAGCTTCTTTATAACTTCTTAAAGGTTCAAAACCATTATCAGCCCATCTTTTATTATTTAAAACTGAATAGCTAGGTCTTGGTGCAGGTCTTGCAAATTCACTAGCTGTTACCGGAGTGACTTTTACATTCACCCCTGCTATTTCAAAGATATATTTTGCAAATTCACACCATGAACAGCATCCAGAGTTAGTAATATGATAAATGCCATAATAATCAGTTTCTATTAACTTTCCAATAGCTTCGGCCAAATCCGGAGTGTATGTTGGAGTTCCTACCTCATCATACACTACTGTTAATTCATCATGTGTTTTAGCTAATTCCAGCATTGTTTTTGGAAAATTGCCTCCATTAATTCCATATAAGGCTGTACGAACAATGAAAAAAATTTATCAAGTATTTATGGATAGCCTGTTCACCTTCAAGTTTACTTTTTCCGTAAACACTTATCGGCCCAATTTCATCATCTTCAACCCATGGAGTGTCATTTTTGCCGTTGAAAACATAATCTGTACTAATATGAAGCAACGGACAATCAGCTTCCCTGCATCCAATAGCCAAATTTCTTACACCTTCACCATTTATACTGAAAGCCAGCTCCCTGTTTTCCTCACATCCGTCAACATCAGTGTATGCTGCAGAATTTATAACTATATCTGGCTTATTTTCTTTTATAAATTCAACTGTATGCTCTTTATCAGTAATATCCAATGTTTTAGATGTTGTAAGTATTAATTCATGTTTGTCATTTAGAACATCTATCAAATCATGGCCCAACATTCCATTAGACCCTGTAATTAAAACTTTCATAATTATCCCTATTTTTATTTAATGAAAACTAAATATTATTTATATTAATAAACATAATATATTTAATTATTTAAAAATAAAAGGGGCTTTTTAATTATGAAAATTTGTATTATTGGACAAGGCTATATTGGATTGCCAACAGCTGCACTTTTTACAAAAAAATCATTGCGAAGTTGTTGGAGTGGATGTTAACAAAGAAGTTGTTGAAACTTTAAATCAGGGAAAAATTCATATTGAAGAACCTGGAATCGGTGAAATAATTAAAAAGGCTGTTGAAAAAGGAGTATATTCTGCTTCAACAACACCTGTCAAAGCTGATGCATTTATAATAACTGTACCAACACCATATGTTGCTGAAAATTACACCTGCGATTTGAGTTATGTTATTAGTGCATGCGAATCCATACTTCCATATTTGGAAAAAGGAAATACAGTAATTGTTGAATCCACAATAGCTCCAATGTCTATGGATGATTATGTTAAACCTATCTTTGAAAAAGCCGGTTATACAATAGGAAAAGACTTATACCTTGCCCATTGCCCTGAAAGAGTTCTTATGGAAAAATAATGTATGAACTTGTTCATAATGACCGTATAGTCGGCGGAATAACTCCAGAATGCTCAATTAAAGCTAGTGAAGTTTACGGTCAGTTTGTTGAAGGTGCATTAATGAAAACTGAAGCAAAAACAGCAGAATTATCCAAATGTATGGAAAACACTTTTAGAGATGTCAACATTGCACTAGCTAATGAACTTGCAAAAATATGTACTAAAATTGGAGTAAATGCACTGGATGTAATTGAAATGGCAAATAAACATCCAAGAGTAAACATACATTCACTAAGGACCCGGTGTTGGAGGGCACTGCCTAGCTATCGACCCATATTTCATTTATTCAAAAGCACCAGAATATGCAAAAATAATAAAACTAGCCAGAGACACCAACAACTCAATGCCAGAATTCGTATACGAAAACGTTAAAAAAAATAACACCAAATGGCAAAATAGCAGTTTTAGGAGTTGCATATAAAGGAAACACAGGTGATGACAGGGAAAGCCCAGCATATGAAATAATAGCCAAATTAAAAAAAGACAATTATGAAATAAGTGTCTGGGACCCACATGTAACCAATGAGGAATATGTTGATTTAAACAAAGCTACCAAAGATGCATCCCTTGTTTTAATTTTATGCGACCATAATGAGTTTAAAAACCTTGATTACGATTTAATCAAAGAAAACATGAAAAATCCAATTATATTTGACACCAAAAATATAAAAAAAAAGTACCTAAAGATATTAAGCTTTTTACAATTATGGAAATTTATTTACTCTCTAATATACATATCTGAGTCAATATCTTTTTCCCATCCAAGCTTTTAAAGAAGTCCACTGCTTAGCAGAACCTGCCCAGAACTTATGATTTTCAGGCAGTCCAAGTGGTAAAAATCCAGTAGTACATAAATACAAACTACCGGTATTACTGTAATCTTCAGCTACACCAACCTGTTTTCCATTAAAACCAAACCTCAACCATCCATTTTTATCAAAATTAGAATTATCACCAAATTGCCTTTTAATAACTGCAGTTAAACCGCATCTTACTTGTTCAGGACTTACATTTTCAGGTAATTTTTCAAATAAACATGCCTGACCTAAAGCTTGAAAAACCGCAGTTCTATATAACATAGAACGACCTACAACGGGATATGTTCCTTCCGGAGATATTAAACGTTCTAATTGTGTAGCATAACGACTTAATCTATTTAAATGAGCATCTAAAAATTCATGACCTTCAATATTGTATTTTCTCATAATCATTAATGTATCAGTCAACATTGGATGAATAACATAGCTATTATAATAATCCATGTGGAAATCAGGTCCATCCCCGTATTGACCATCACCACAGTACCACTGGTCACGATAGAGATAAATTCCTCTTGTAAGCCTTTCAAAGTCACATTCACCAGTAATATCTAAAATAAATGCTTCAATCATAGATGGAAACAAAACCCAATTATTAATCCATGGTTCAATACTCCGGGTCTTTTTTAAAGCATCTAAAATCATGTGCTGACCATCAGATTCTATCCTATTCCAAATTTGTGTTTTGGACCTTATCAAACCTTCTGCCAAATGTGCTGCATCAACTAATGGCTGATATGGCTCATCAAAAATAAGATAATCTTTTGATTGAGGATTACATACATTAACTAATCCCCTAGTTGTTAAATCAATATAATGACTTCTTAACTTACCTTCATCACTATTATCTGGCCCCAATTCCAACCAAGGAGAAATACCGCAAATTAAACGACCTACCGCTTCAAGATGAGCAAATTTAGCCCTATCTTTTTTAACATATTCTACAGGCATATTCTTTTTTAAAGTTCCACTTGCCATATTAGTTAAAACTGGATTAGCTATCTTAGAGAGCACATTAACCCATAATTGTCTATCATTTTTACTTTCAAGTGAATTATTTTTAGAAAAAAAATCTCATTATATAATGGTAATGTTATTGATTTTATAAATAGTTTTATAATATGCAGAAAGATTATCTTCTGATTTAATTATGTGTTGTAATTCAGTATTGCCAATGTAAATTTCTATTTGATTGTTAATCTAATCAATTATATGTTATATCTTTTTTTAATAAAATAAATAAATTCCCTATCTGAGAAAAATTTTTATTCAGGTAATCTTGTGAAAAAAAGCTTAATTTTTTAAAAACAATTATGTTTGAAAAAAATATATTCTTCAGTATAAAAAACTAGAAAAGAGCCAAATATTTGACACTTAAGAATTGTATAAAAAAGAAAAATCAGAAATCTATTGACTGGTCAGACTCAACTAGATTGCCATTCCATGCTTTTTAAAGTAGTCCATTCTTCAAAAAGGATCCACCCAGAAAGAATCATTGAAAGATAAACCTAAAGGTAAAAATATTGTACAACATGCATAAAGACTACCTGTATTAATACAATTTTCAGCAATTTCAATTTGATGACCATTTAATCCAATACTTAACCATCCTTTATCATCAAAATTTTGATATCCTTCAAATTGAGTTTCCAATACCTTTGTTAAAGCTGATCTAACTTGTGATGGTTCAATATTTCTAGGCAATATCTTAAATAATGATGCTTGAGATAATAAATGGAAAACACCACAACGGAAAGTCAATGATTTTCCTAAAAGAGGATATGACCCCTCTGGAGAAATAATACGTTCTAATTGAGATGCATACCTGCTAGATCTCATTAATTGAACATCTAATAATTCCCCCTCTCCAATACTATATTTTCTCATTATTTTTAAAATATCATTAAGCATAGGATGAATAAAAATACTATTATAATAATTTACATCAAATTCCGGACCATCTGCATAAATTGCATCTCCAAGATACCATTCATCCCTAAATTTACGAACACCATAAGTTAAACGTTCTTTATCACATTCACCTGTGAATTCTAAAAGAGTAGCTTCAATCATAGAAGTAAATAATAACCAGTGATTTTCAAATGGTGCAATAATTCTTGTATTTTTAAGTTCATAAATAATTCTAGCCTGAACATCCATTGATAAATTATTCCATATTTGAGTTTTGGATCTTAATAAACCTTGAGCAAATAAAGCTATACTCATTAAAGATTGTTTATTTTCTGTAAATATAATATAATCATTATTATTTGAATCAACTGCATTACCAATAGCTTTTAAAGTTAATAGTATGTACTTTTCACGAAGCCTGCCTTCTTCAGATTCATCAGGACCTAATTCTAACCAAGGTGCAATTCCATTAAAAACATTGGCAAAAGCTTCAAGATGAGCAATTTTATTACTCTCCGAATTGGATGCTTCAAGAGACATATTTTTTTTTTAAGAGAGCCTTTTTTAAGATTATTTAAGACTGGAAATGCAATCTTTTGTAAAGTTTCTACCCAAAAAAATTCTATCTTCCCGAATAGGAAGGTGTTCTTCAACAACCTTATTATCCCTTTTTTTAAATCTTCCAAAGAATGAGTTACTCATGAACAATAATTTATTAAACATATTATTTAAATTTTTAATTAATTTAACAAAACAGGAAAAAATCCCAAAATTAAACCTCAAAGCATGAAAAAAATCTATTTTTAAAATTAGTTAAAAGCTAAATAAAACATTAAAAAGGATTTAAACCTACACAAAATTAAAATATGATTAAAAATTCCAATATTAACTAAAATAAAGAAAATTCAGTTAATTTTTAAAAATTAAACAAAATTCAAAATGCTTTATATAGTAATAAATATATATAATTATTATAATATGTGAGGTTTAAAAATATGCCAAAAACAATGTCTGAAAAAATATTAGCTAGAGCAGCTGGTAAAGACGAAGTTGAGGCTGGAGATATTGTTATCGCCAATATTGATGTTGCAATGACTCATGATTTAACCGGACCTCTTTCAGTACAATCTTTTGAGAAAATTGGTGCTACTAAAGTCTGGGACCCGTCAAAAATTGTAATACCATTCGATCATCAAGTTCCAGCTGATTCTATTGACTCAGCTAATAATCATATTATAATGAGAAAATTTGTTAAAGAACAGAAAATTGAAAACTTTTACGATGTTAATGCAGGAGTCTGCCACCAAATTCTTCCAGAATTGGGACATGTTGTTATGGAGAAGTTATTGTTGGTGCTGATTCACATACCTGCACTCATGGAGCTTTAGGTGCATTTTCAACAGGAATTGGTTCTACAGATATGGCTATGGTGTTTGCAGAAGGTAATTTATGGTTTAAAGTGCCTGAAACCAACAGGTTTGAAATTACAGGTAAGTTAAAAGATAATGTTTATGCTAAAGATGTTATTTTGAATATTATCGGACAGGTAGGTGCTGATGGTTCAACATATAAAGCCTGCGAATTTGCTGGTGAAACTGTTTCAGATATGAGCATTTCCGACAGAATGGTTTTAACAAACATGGCTATTGAAATGGGTGGAAAAACCGGTTTAGTAGAAGTAGATAAAAAACTATTGATTATGTAGAAAGTCGTTCTAATAAACCTTACAAAGTGTTTAAAACTGATTTAGACGCTCCTTCACTTAACATTATTGATATTGATGTGAGTGATTTGGAACCGCAGGTAGCTTGTCCCCACAATGTAGACAATGTAAAACCTGTAAGTGAAGTAGACGAAGAAATTGACCAAGTATTCCTCGGATCATGTACCAATGGCAGACTCAGCGACTTAAGAGATGCTGCTAAAATATTAAAAGGTAAAAAAAATAGCTAAGGAAACTAGAATGCTGGTTATTCCAGCATCAAAAGAAGTTTACTCAAAAGCTCTTGATGAAGGATTGCTTAAAATATTTGTTGATGCCGGAGCATTAGTATCCGCTCCATGCTGTGGACCATGTCTTGGAGGACATACTGGAATTATAGGTCCCGGAGAAGTAAGCCTTTCTACATCTAACAGGAACTTTAAAGGTAGACAAGGAAGCCCTGACGGAAAAGTTTATTTATCTTCCGCTGCAGTAGCTGCTGCTTCAGCCATTGAAGGAAGAATTGTTGCACCGGAGTGAGAATATGAAAGGAACTGTTTGGAAATTCGGAGACGATATTGATACTGACATTATCCTTCCCGGAAGATATTTGATTTATACAGATGAAGAAAAAATTATCCCAACACTGTATGGAAGGATTAGATGATAAATTTAATGAAAAATGCAAAAAAGGCGACTTTATTGTAGCCGGTAAAAACTTTGGATGCGGATCTTCCAGAGAACATGCTCCAATAGCTTTAAAAGGTGTTGGAGTAGCTGCAGTAATAGCTGAATCATTTGCAAGAATCTTTTACAGAAATGCTACAAATGTTGGAGTTCCTCTTCTTGAAGCTCCATAGGCATAACTAAATTTGTAGAAAATGAAGAAGAAATAGAAGTAGATATGGATAACGGAATTATAACATCCAAAAAGGGAGAAACAATCACATTTAAAAAAATTGCCCCCATTTATGTTAGAAATATTAGAAAACGGTGGTTTAATTGAGTACCTCAAACAAAAAAGACAATAAATACCAAATAGCTGTTATTAGGTGATGGAATAGGTAAAGAAGTTATGGAAGCAACAATCTCTGTTTTAGATGAATTAAATGTTGATTTTGATTATGTTTATGGTATAGCCGGCGATGAATGCAATGAAGAACACGGAACACCTCTTCCTCAGGAAACCATCGATATTGTAAGGGATTCTGATGCATGTTTATTTGGAGCTGCCGGAGAAACTGCTGCAGACGTTATCGTGAAAATCCGTCAGGAAATGAAAATGTTTGCTAATTTAAGGCCTGTTAAATCATATCCCAATACCAAATCCGTATTTGAAAATGTTGACTTTATGATTGTAAGGGAAAACACAGAAGGATTATATATTGCAAATCAGGAAGAAAAAAACCGAAGATGGTGCAATAGCTAAACGTATTATTACACGAGAAGCTGAAGAACGTATTATTGATTATGCTTTTCAATATGCAAAAGACAACAACAGAACTAAAGTTACTGCAGTTCACAAAGCTAATGTTCTTAAAAAAACTGACGGATTATTTAAAGAAATATTCTATGAAGTTGGCGAAAAATATCCTGATATTGATACTGAAGACTTTTATGTTGATGCAACAGCAATGTATCTTGTTACACAGCCTCAGGAATTGGGTTATCGTAACTACTAATTTATTTGGAGATATTTTATCTGATGAAGGTGCAGGTCTTGTTGGCGGACTCGGTTTAATCCCATCAGCAAATATTGGATCAGAAGGTGCTTTATTTGAACCTGTCCACGGTTCAGCCCCAGATATTGCAGGCCAGCAAAAAGCAAATCCAATAGCTATGATGCTCTCAGCAGTCATGATGCTCAGATACCTTGGTGAAAATGAAGAGGCAGACAAATTCGATGCATCTATTTTAAAAGTATTAAGCGAAGGTAAAACATTAACTAGCGATTTAGGTGGCAGTGCAACTACCATGGAAGTAGCACAAGCTATTAAAGATGCATTATAGGTGGTCAAATGGTTAAAGAATCTAATTTAGAAAAAGGTATAAGTGCAATCATTCCTACATACAAAGGAGAGGCTTTTATTTCCAAACTATTAGATTCTTTAATTAACCAAAGCATTGATCCAAAGCTTTTTTGAAGCTATTTTTATTGTAAATGGAGAATTAGACTCCACCCCAGACATTATTAAAAAATATCAAGAGGAAAATCCTCAAATCAATATTATTTTAACTTATAGTGAACTAAGGAGTATGTAATGCACGTAATGCAGGAATTGACATTGCAAATAGACAGTATACTATTTTTATAGATGATGATGACTACATTAGCTACAATTATTTTGAAAAAATTATACCAATATGCTAAACCTAACAGAATAGTTATTGGAACTTTTTTTAGATGTTAATGAAAATACTGGAGAAATTCAAGAATCTTATTTATCAAAACCGCTTCTTGAAAGCTCCGGAATTAACACAAATCCATATACTGATGAAATGCAAGGAATATTAACTATTACTACCGACAAATTAATTCCAACTAAAGATGTTAAAAATTCTTCTTTTAATCCCGAACTTAAAAACGGTGTTGATATTTCCTATTATGCCAGATTTTATGTTGATTATGACTTTGAATTTTACATAATTGATAAAAAGAAAAAGCAATTTATTACAGATTATGGAGAGATAATTCCATATCTAGAAAACCACTATCATATGATTTTAACATAACAGACAGGTTAAAAGTAATAAATGACATCAATAAAGGATTAAAAAAGCTAAAAAACACCTGCAATGGTTGGTTTTATTAAAAGTTTAACTGGCGGTAAGGTAAGTAAAATAAATAAATATTTAGAAAAGCATCCAAATGATTATATTAAGATTTTAAAAGATATTGCTAGCTATAATTTCGAATTTTTCCCTTATAAATATTTAAATGAAAATTTAAATGATTTAGATAATTCAAAAAGAGAATTAATCATATCATATGCATTCAGTCCAACAAATATAACAACAAGTAACTCTGTAGTTAAAAAGAATATTAACAGAAAAGAAAAATGTTGATGTTATTTATGGAAGCTTAAATGAATTAAATAAAGATTACAGTCTTGAAAAAATTGTCAATCAATTTTTAATACATAAAATTGAAGTTGAAACAGAATTTTCTACTAGCTGGGAAAACATAAAAAACTTTGTAAAAAAAGGAATGGAAGAATTAAATAAATTACCAGTTTATGAAAAAAATATATAGTAGGGCTAATTTTGCCCATTCCCACTTTTTAGCTTTGGAATATAAATTAGCTCATCCGGAAACTTATTGGAGAGCAGAATTTTCAGATCCGCTAATTTGTGCATTTGGAAGAGACCGGCTAAGTCCTCCAATTGAAGATGAAGAATATGTTTCAAGGATAAATGAACATCTGAAAAAGAAAAAATTTCATCTAAAGATGATATTAACTGTATTTGCGAATACTTAACTTTTTTATTTTGTGATGAAATCATATTAACCAATGAAAATCAAAAAGAATTAATGATTGACATTAATCCTTATGATGTAGCCGATATAGTCAATAAAAAGCCATAATAAATACTCACAGAACTTTAGATACCAAATATTATTATGTAAATGAAAGCAATTACAAACTAGATGAAAATCGTTTGAATTTCGGATACTTTGGAGTTATATATAATGCTAGGAGCTTTGAAGATTTCATAAATGCTTTTGATAGCTTAAATGATGATTTAAAAGATAAAATTACTTTACATATATTTACATCAACAAAAACAGTTTTTGAACAATTATTAAGTCCAGATTTATATAAAATCACTAATTTAAATCCACCTGTAAACTTTTTAGAGTTTTTAAATCTTACAACAAAATTCGATGTTTTGCTTGTAGAAGATTCCGACAAAGGAAATTTTAAATTAAACCCGTATCTACCGTCAAAATTATCTGATTATCAGGGCAGTGATACTGCAATATGGGGAATTTGCGAAGAATGCAGTGTAATGGACAGCTTAAATTTAGACTATAAATCTAAATTAAATGACATCGATTCCGGGAAAAAAGCTATTGAAAAAATCATAGAAGATAAATTAAATTTAAAAAATAGTTTAAATACAAATATAAAAACAGAACACTACTACAGACAAAGAATAGACCAGTTAACTCAAAAAAAATATATGAATTAGTAAGCGTAGCTCAAGAAGAATTTAAAAAAGATGAAAATTACGAATCAAAAATTAATGAACTAAATTTAAAAGTTAATGAGCTGGAACATTTGAATTCAGAAATTTTAAATTCAAATAGTTGGAAGGCAACTGAAAAGTTAAGAAAAATTAAAAAGAAAATTTAAATAATAATAAAAATCCTATAATTATAATATTATATAAATGAGGAAAAAATATGAATGTAGATAAAAAAAAAGAGCAGCAGCACTTTTTTATCATCTTAATTATGGTATTAAGTGGAGTAGCTAGTTTTATGTTACTGGTTTTATAATAGGAGGACTAAAGAATGGCAAAATATAACATAGGCGCAGTAGTCGCAGAGTTTAATTATGATATTACACAAATGATGTTAGGATTGGCTAAAGAAGAAGCTAAATCTAGAAACTGTGAAATTACACAGGTAGTAACCGTTCCTGAGTATTTGATATGGCATTAGCTATTAAAAATTACTTGAAAAAGACGAAATTGATGCAGTAATTACTCTTGGAGCAGTAATTGAAGGAGCTACAGATCACGATCAAATCGTAGCACAACATGCATCCCGTAAAATAGCTGACTTATCCCTAGAATACGAAAAACCAGTAGCTTTAGGAATTAGCGGACCGGGTATGACAAGATTAGATGCACACAAACGTGTAGACTATGGTAAAAAAGAGCTGTTGAAGCAGCTATTAAAATGTGTGACAGATTAAACGAAATTTAGATGATTACATGGAAATTCTAAAACCTAATCAGTTAAAAGAAAAATTTAATGACCCTTGGATTGCACCCTACCAGAAAGTATTGACAATGGTAGATGGCAATAAAGTTGAAATCGTTGAATTCCACCCTTGTATATCAGGATCACACTGGTTACTTCACCAATATAAAAACAATAGTGACTTAATTGATTCTGCATACAGAGACGGGAACAAACACGTTTATTCTTGCCATATAGGTTGTGCTCCACTTGATTTAAAAGCTAGTTTTAATGCAGCAGGAATTGATGAGATTGTTGTTGACGGCGATGAAGTCAAAGTAACTCATGCAGGCCTTGCTGGAGCTGGTGTAGGTGCTGGAATGTGCAGAGGAATGGGCGAAGGTGTTAAATACATTGAACTTCTTGAAGAAGGAGGAGGTTCTAAAGTAGGAAGAGCCAGAGTAGTTACTCCCAAACTTGAAAAAGTAGTTATTGGTGTTGATGATACTGACGTTAAAGATGCTGGTGCTACCTGGACAATGGCTCATAATTTAGGTGTTGAGCTTAAAAACGAAGGATTTGAATATTTAGACCATGTTATTGTTCAGTTATATCCCCATAACCCTCACAAAACACAAAATTGCGTTTCAATTGCATTAACCTTTGCAGTACCTGAGGATAAAAAAGAAGAATTAATTAAAAGAACCATAGAAATTCTTAAAAGAGATACTTTTTATCTGATAAAACCGCAATTGCAGTTTTAGAAGGATTAGAAATTCCTGAAAAATTAAGACAATATTCAATAGCTACCAAGTCTGGAATGATGGATATTGAAACTGCTGAAGCTACAGCTAAAGAATTAGATATTGATTTGATAGCTGTTACAGGAGACCAAGGAAAAGTTGGTGCCCTTGCAGCTCTCGGACTTTATAATGATGTTGAAGAAGCTGTAAAAGTTTATGACAAATCATAAACTTTCTTTTTTTATTTTTATAAATTTAAATTAATGAAAAATCCCTGATTGATGTTAGTTATATGTTTTATTGAATTAGCAGTGCTGTTTTCAAATCTAATTTCAATTACATGACCGTCATAATAAAAGCTTTGAGTATTATTTGTAAATGAAGCATTCTGATATTCAATTGTTCCTATTTCTTCCTGATTTAAACCTACACTATAGGTATTATTATCTTCAAATATGGCTGTTGAATTAGCTATTGATTCATTATCCAAATATATGCCGTAAGAATATGTATTTCCACCTTTTGAAGATATAATATATGATTCAACCAAACTGGCATTTCCTTTGTTGAAAATATGGTGAACTACTGTTCCTTCAAAGATCTGACTTAAACGGCTGTCCTGCAGGACATCACCATCTTCCAGATTAAGTGCATTTTTAGCATCAATAGGGAGTCTTAATATATCTACCTCGCCGCTACGAGTATCATTTATCAAGTAAGGTACACCATTTACAATAAGAGTGTCACCATAATTCATACCTAATGTTTGTAAGCTATCTGCTGGCATACGGATTACATCTGTTTCATTTTCAATTGCAGAGTCTACAGTGTATGGTCCCCTTACAGAAATTGTATTATTGCTATCATCTGCAAAAATAATTAAATTTCTGGAACTAGGTTCAATAGAAATAGTGCCCTCTTCAAAAGTGGCTGCTCCTATAAATGTTGAAATCATCAAAATCAAAATAATAACTGAAATAATCAGCGGAAAATGAACCTTAATAAATGATTTAACTAAATTGCCTGTTGGAGCTTTTCTATATATTACAACAGATTTTACAATTACTTTAATAATATAACAAATAGCTATTATAACTCCTACAATAGAAACAATAACTCCTACCTCTAAAGGAACTGGTTTTACAAAAAATATTGCAAATAATCCTAAAATAATTAAGGACAAACCTACAATAGACATTCTAATAAAGTAACCGATTTCATCAATCATTACAACACGGCCATATTTGTTAGCACGGTCAATGATTGTTCTTACAACTTCATTAGCCATTAAATTTAAATCTGACAATGGGGACATGTCATGTTCAATTTCTCCAATGTCCACTTCCTCTACAGAAATGCCTAAAACATCAGCATCAATAACAATACCAACATCGACACCATAATCCTTTTCAAAATTTATTTTCTTTAAAGCTGACCTTTTTGCAGCAAACTGTCCGCTTAAAGGTTGTTCAAATGAAATTTCCGGGAAAAAAAAAGTTTAAAAGAGGTTTGGCAGTTAACTCTGTTACTCTGCCGCTTTCTCTTGCGAATTTGGTTTTGGTAATATCCGTTCTTCCTTCTAAAATAGGCCTGATCATAGCATCTACTTTTTTAGAAGTTAAATTATGAATATCTGCATCAATAAATGCAATAATATCACTGTCAGATTTTCTATAACCTGTAGTAAGAGCTTCACCCTTACCCTTATTTACTTCATGGTTGATTACAATTGCCCCGGCACTTTTAGCTTCTGATTCGGTGTTATCTGTTGATCCGTCATTGACTACAATAACTTCATCAACATATTTGACCTTTTTAACAACATTAATCACATTGGCTACTGTTTCTTCTTCATTAAATGCAGGAATAATAACAGAAACCTTCATATATTTCTTAGGTTTTTCTGTTTTAAATGCAGCCAATAAAAATACAGAAGCACAACAAGCCAAGACAATAAAATTCACCTATAATAATTTAATACTTTATATACATATGTTATTTATAGTATAAATGTTTAGTATTTTTCATAGTGGATTCTTGACTCATCAAATTTGTCCATGAATTCGTTTTTTAAACCTTCTTTTGGATAACCTAATGTAATTAAACAGAATACCTTTAGATTTTCATCATCAATGCCTACTAATTTAGCTATTTTATCCATACGTTCTTCTTCTGGAGCTACTCCATTCCAAAGCCCACCTAAACCTAAATTACAAGCTTCAAGCAGCATATTCTCAGCTGCTGCACTCATATCCTGCTGCCACATTGTTTTATAAAATGCCCTTTCAATATTGGCTACAAGTACAATAGCTACTGGAGCATCACTGACTCTAGGTTTTATTTCACCTATTTCTTTAAGGGTTTTTCTGTTTTTAACTACAACAAATTCCCATGGTTCGGCCTTAAGTCTGCTTTATGGAGCCTGCATAGCCTTTAAGAATTTTTTCTATTTTTTCATCCTCAACTTCTTTTTGAGTCATATTCACGAATACTTCGTCTTGTATTTACAACTTCTTCAAAATCTGCCATAATATCACATCCTAGATAAATTCTTTTTAAAAACTTAATCATATTTAAATGTTTAATTCCATCATGTGAAAAATCAAAATCATCCATACTTATAACAATCTTTTCAAAATTATCATTAATAACTTAAGATGTCTAAATTCTCTTTCTTGAGTTTCTTGTTTAATCATTATTACATCAACAACTTTTCAGCACATAATAAAGTTTTAAAATAAGCTCAAATTTATAATAGCTATACTCTTAGCAATAATTTATAATTTCAATTTTAAAAAAGATGAAATTATATTAATTAAAAAAAAAAAGATAATTTCTTGTAATATATTAGGAATGTAATTTTAATGATAGCTAAAACACTCGAAAAAAGAATTAAACCTGGAACAATGGCAAGTCAACAAAGTAATCAAATTAATTGATGAGGGCAACACTATTCCATTTATTGCAAGATACAGAAAGGATGTTACCGGCTCTTTAAATGATGAACTTTTAAGAAAATTCGATGAAAGGCTTAAATATCTTAGAAACTTGGAAGATAAAAAAAACCAAAATCATAGAGCGCATTGACAACTTAGGAAAGTTAGACGACAACTTAAAAAATCAAATTCTTAATGCAGAAACATTAGTGGAACTTGATGATTTATATAGGCCCTATAAAAAGCAAAAAAAAGGACACGTGCAACAATAGCAAAACAAAAAGGTTTGGAACCGCTGGCCAGTCTTATTTTGGCTCAGGAAGTTGAAGAACCTGTTTCCAAAATAGCTGAAAATTATGTTACAGACGAAGTTAAAACACCCAAAGAAGCTATTGAAGGAGCGCAAGACATAATTGCTGAGATTATTTCTGACAATTCCACTTTTAGAAAAAAAAAAATCAGACAGAATACTTTTTTATAATGGAGTAATTGAAACTAAAGCTAAAAAAATAAAGATGAATCTGCTTCAGGATATGAAATTTATTTTAATTATTCAGAAAAACTATCTAAAATTCCACCACATAGGATATTAGCCATTAACAGAGCGGAAAATGAAGGCATTATTAAAGTAAAAGTGGATATTGAAGAAGACGACATTATCCAATACCTTAAAAGACACACACTTAAAAACTGCTCCAAAGTTCCTGAAATGATTGAATATAACCCTCATACCACCCCAATTATTACAGAAGCTATTGAAGATTCATATAAACGTTTGATTTCACCGGCTATTGAGCGGGAAATTAGAAGTTATTTAACTAAAAAGGCTGAAGAGAAATCTATTGAAGTTTTTGCTAAAAAATTTAAGCCAACTTCTTATGGAAAGCCCCTTAAGTGGAAAAACTATTTTAGGATGGGATCCTGCTTTTAGAACAGGATGTAAATTAGCTGTTATTGATTCAACAGGTAAAGTTTTAGAAACATCCCTAATCTATCCAACTGAACCTCAAAATAAGGTTAAGGAATCTGAAAAAGTGGTACTTGATTTAATTAAAAAGTACGATGTCAATGTAATAGCTATCGGAAATGGAACTGCTTCAAGAGAATCTGAAGAAATAGTGGCTAATATTATTAAAAACACTTCTGTTGAATACATCATTGTTAATGAAGCTGGCGCATCTGTTTATTCTGCAAGTAAACTGGCTGATGAAGAGTTTCCTGATTTTAATGAAGGTGAACGCAGTGCTGTTTCAATAGCCAGAAGACTGCAGGATCCGTTGGCTGAACTTGTTAAAATTGATCCCAAATCTATTGGAGTTGGTCAGTACCAGCATGACATGAATCAGAAACAATTGAATGAGTCTTTAGGAGGAGTTGTTGAAAGAGTAGTTAATGAAGTTGGTGTTGATTTAAATACTGCTTCATCTAGCTTACTTAATTATGTTTCCGGAATTACCAAATCAACTGCTAAAAATATCATTAGCTATAGAGAAGAAAAACGGTAAATTCGACAACCGAAAAGAACTTTTAAATGTTAAAAAACTTGGTAAAAAGACTTTTGAGCAATGTGCAGGATTTGTAAAAATAGATAATCCACAACATCCTCTGGACAACACTACAATACATCCTGAATCCTACGATGCTGCAGTCAAACTGTTGGATAAATTGGGTTACACCTTAGCAGACATAGGTTCGAATAATCTAAAATTAGATAACCTTGATTACGAAGAACTCTCTGATCAGTTAGACATTGGTGTTATAACTTTACAGGACATTGTTAAAGAACTTAAAAAACCGGGAAGGATCCCCGCGAAGACATGCCAAAACCTGTTTTAAGAAAAAAATGTTTTATCAATAGAAGATTTAGAAGAAGGCATGATTATGCAGGGAACTGTTAGAAATATTGTTGATTTTGGAGCTTTTTGTAGATATTGGAGTTCATCAGGACGGATTAGTCCATATTTCACAGCTGGCTGACAAATTTGTAAAACACCCTCTAGATATTGTAAGTGTCGGAGATATTGTTGATGTCAAAGTTTTGGATGTTGATTTGGCCAGAAATAGGATACAATTATCAATGTTAATATAAATAAAGATTATTAAATCTTTAAATTAGAAAACAATAAATTATCAAAACCCTCGATATGGAATTTTTAGTGCCAACACTGACTATCAATTTTATTCATGAATCTTGCCATTAGTAACAGCTGTTAGATACTAATCTTTTTTATTTTGAGTTATCATAGTTAAATAATGCTCAAAATTCTCATCATGCTGTTTTCTAATAACATGTAAAACAACACCTGTGAAAAATATAATAACTGCTACAATAACTACTACTCCAACAGTAATAAGTGTAGGAACCTTTTCTACAAATCCCGTCCTGAAAAAAACCAATTAAAACTGGGAAGAAATACATACTAGCTATTATTAAAAGAACTAACGTTATTAAAGAAAAGAAAAATAATGGTTTTACATCTCTAAAAAGCCCAAAAAGCAAGCTGATAACTTTATAACCATCACTAAAAGTATTTAATTTAGATTCACTCCCTTCCATCCTATCTTTATATTCAATTGGCAATTCTTTAATTAAAAAATTATGATTTAAAGCAAAAATAGTCATTTCAGTTTCGATTTCAAATTCTTTAGATGAAACAGGGAACGATTTAACAAACTCATAGCTAAAACCTCTCATACCAGTCATAATATCTGAAATATCATTTTTAAAAATAAAATTTATGAGTTTTCTAACTAGTTTATTGCCAGAATTATGAAATCTTCTTTTATTTTCTTCAAAATAAGTGCTGGATAATCTATCCCCAATTACCATATCCGCTTTTTTAGATAAAACAAGTTTTTCAATTTCAATAGCTGCTTCAGCAGGATATGTATCATCACCATCAACCATAATATAACAATCGGCATCTATATCTCTAAACATGGATCTTACAACATTACCTTTACCTTGCCTATATTCTCTTTTTACAATAGCTCCTGCTTTTTTTAGCTATTTCATAAGAATTATCTGTTGAATTGTTATCATAAACATAAATATCCCCATGCGGCAAGGCTTTTTTAAAATCTAAAACAACTTTTTCAATTGTAAGTTCTTCATTATAACAAGGAATCAGTACTGCCGTTTTCATTATAAAAATGTTTGTAAACTATGTTATTAATCATTTATGGTTTATAAGAAAAAGACTCTTTCAAATCTGTGTAATTTGAAGTTATGTTAAAAAATTTTTTTTAGTTCTGCTTTTTCTTATTTTCTATTAAAAAACAGGAAATATACGAATATAAAAATTCATTATACTCCTATAAAGAAGAGTTAATCCATATGAAAAAAAATAGATAAATTAATAATTGTTTTTGCTATTGAATTTTTAGCAGCTACTTTAATTTTAACTTCAGTTACTTTTTATTAATTTATCGATTCCATGCCAAAATACAAAAAGTCCAAATAAAAATTAACAATCATTTAAAAAATTAATGACGCAACCCAAAAATACTTGCATTAAACCCACAAACAATAAAATTTAAAAAAATCACACAAGTTTTTAAAAGAAGCACTAACATTATTTATACAAACTTTTTTATATTTTTGAATTAAATATCATATTAAATTAATTAGTTTTTAGTTAAATATTTTCACATTTTAAAAAAACAGTACGAGATAGCTAAATGAATTTAAAAAAATACTACAAATATGTGCCTTTTATTATATTTTTCGTCGTATTATTAATATGGCATTGGAAAATTCCATTAATGGCGGATGATTTAACATTTAAAGGTATAATCAGCAGACATCCTTTGTTTCCCCTTAATGGCAATAGTTATTTAGAATATAGGTACTCTTATGGAGCTCTAGAACACTTATTGAATTTAATTTAGGTATTTTACTTTCTTTCTTATGGAAAAATTTGGAAATTATTAGATTCAATTGTTTTTGTTTTAATTCCTTTTTTAATAACAAAAATATCAATTGATAGTGAAAAGTTATCTAATAAAAAAAGTATTTTCTACAACACAATAGGATGTTTATTTGTTGGAATATTTATAATAGCATTCTACCACATTTTTGAAGCTGCTGGATGGGTTGCTACTACAATAAATTACACATGGCCATTATGTTTTGCATTAATTCATTTTTATTTACTTAAGGAATTTGTATTTAAAAATAAAAAATTAAATACATCTAAAAAATATTGGTGTAAATTTAATCTTAATTTTAAGTTTGATTGAAGCAACCAACTCTGAACAGCTTTTTACTTGTTATGTTAGGAATTTATTTAGCTATAATAATTTATTGCTTATATAAAAAAATTGAAATTCCTAAATTAATTTATGTATATCTAATGATAATGATTTTAAGCTTAATTTATACTGCAATATGTCCGGGAAATATAAATAGATATAATAAAACCATAATGACTGTTTTCCCAGAGTATGCTACTTTTAATTTAATAAACAAGTTAGATATCGGAACAACTTTGTTTTTAAATTGGACAACAACACGTTGTGACATAATTACAATAATTTTCTTTGGAATTATGGGAATTTATGGATATATAATATCACAAAAAAAGAAAAATAGCTTTATTAACATTTATTCCAATTATTATTGTACTTGCATTTTGGACTATGAGATTTATTGGTCCTGCTTCAATAGTGCATTTTGTAGCTCTCGGTGGGTCTGTTTATGGATTATTAAGTTTAGATTCATTAACTATACAAGTTTGCCTTTTACTTTATATGGACTTATGATAATGTCTGTTTTAATTTTCCTTTATTTAGTTTATAAATATAGAACTAAAGAGTTAGGATATATTTTAACTTGTTTATTAATAATTGATTTGCATCAGTGATAATTTTAGGTTTTACTCCTTCACTATTTAGTAGTGGCAGAATTTTCTTTTTACTTTACATTTATCCTTATAATCATATCAACCATGCTAATTAGAGATATTGACAAATATCTAGAATATACTAAAAAGTAAAATTATTTAATTAAAATTAAATAACCTATTACTTATTTTACTTTTCATAAAATCCAATTTCAAAATTTTAATAAAACTAAAACTTATTAAATAATTAAAATTAAGATTATAATTATGGATGAATTAATTAATAAGTTATTTAGAAAAAAATACAGACAATATTTTCCTGCAAATGTTTAGATACTTATTTGTGGGAACTGCATCTTTTTAATAGATTTTATTATTTATTTGTCATTAATCAACTTTTTAGGACAAAATTATTTAATATCAGCAGCTATTGCTTTTTTTATATCCGTATTAGGTAATTATTATATGTCTACTTATGGGTTTTTAATCAAGCAGACAGAAACAATAAAGTTCTAGATTTCAATTTATTTATTTTAATCAGTTTTATCGGGCTTATTTTTACTGAAATATTATTATACTTATTTGTAGACTATGGAAATATAAATTACATCTGGTCCAAGATTATAGCTTCAGTTATAGTAATGTTTTGGAACTTTACAGCACGTAGAATTATGTTTTACGGTAAAAAAAATATAAAATGAAAATAACTCCAAATGATACATTTAATCTTAAAAAGCTCCCCATAGAATTGATAAATTTAAAGCTTATGAAGTTGAAATTAAATAACTTTTAATATAAAATTAAACAAATATCAATTATTAATATTTTTTAGAAGGTATTTTAAAATGACACCAAAAGTAATGATAATTCTGGGAAGTGGGTCAGATATTGCTATTGCTGAAAAAAGTATGAAGATTTTGGAAAAACTTGAAATACCATATAGTTTGAAAATAGCTTCAGCACATAGAACACCTGATCTTGTAAGAGAACTTGTTGTACAGGGAACTAATGCGGGAATAAAAGTATTTATCGGAATTGCTGGATTAGCAGCTCATCTTCCAGGAGCAATAGCTGCATATACCCATAAGCCAGTTATTGGAGTTCCTGTAAATGTTAATGTTGACGGATTAGATGCGCTATATTCTTCAGTTCAAATGCCTTATCCCTCTCCTGTAGCTACTGTTGGAATTGATAGGGGAGATAATGGAGCTATTTTAGCTGCACAAATCCTAGGGCTTTATGACGAGGAAATACGCAAAAAAGTATTGGAATTAAAAGAAGAATATAAACAGAAAGTCATTAAAAGTAATGAAGAAATTGTTCAAAAATAGACAATCCACATATTACCAATGACTTTTTAAGGATTAAAAACCTCGAATTAAATGAAACTACAGAAGAATTTAATGGAAGCTGCATTAATAAAAATGCTGAGGTAGTCATTATTGTTGGAAGACATACTGATTTAATTACTGGAAAAAAAGTAAGTGTTACACTAGACAGACTTAAAATACCTCATGATATGCAAGTAATTTGCCCAATTAGATCAGGAAAAAAATTCAGAGCATATGTAAACACTATGAAAAATGCTAAAATATTTATTGGAATCAATTCCAACTCTTCCCTAAGGTAAGTGGAGGTCTTGTAGGTCTTACTGAAAAGCCTGTTATTGGAGTTCCATGTGAAAATGAACTTGGAAATAATTACCTGCTTTCAACTGTAAATATGCCATAAGGAGTGCCTGTAGCTACTGTTGGTGTTAATAATGGTCGTAATGCTGCTGTTTTAAGTGGTGAAATACTTTCTATTAACAATCCTGTTCTTTTTAGAGCTTTTAGAAAAATTAAAAAATAAAAAATCAACATATAAGGGATAATTATGGATATCAAAGATGAAAACATTATTGAAATAACAACTGAGCTTTCAAGCGAGTTTGAAGTAGCTAAAGAGCTAAGGAAATATCCTAAAGACACTGTTATTATAAAAAATGTAAAAGGATATGATTTGCCGATTATTTCCGGAATCTGCAATACAAGAGAAAAAAAATAGCTAAATCTATTAATTGTGAAGTAAGTGAAATTACTCAAAAAATCATAAAAGCCAGTGATAATCCAATTAAAGTAGATAAATTTACTGATTTTTCAGATTATAACACTACAGAAGCTAATTTAGATAAAATACCTATTTTAACACATTATAAAAGAGACGGTGGAAAGTATATTACTGCAGGTGTAGTATTTGCACGTGACCCTGAAACAGGTATTCAAAATGCATCAATTCACAGAATGCTTGTTTTAGATGATAAAAGACTGGTTATTAGGATTGTTCCAAGAAATCTCTACACATATTTCCAAAAAGCTCAAAAATTAGGCAAAGATTTGGAAATTGCAATAGCTATTGGAATGGATCCTGCAATTTTACTTGCAAGCACTACTTCAATCCCAATTGACTACAATGAAATGGATGTGGCCAATGCATTTAAAAACGGAGAATTGACCCTGATTAAATGTGGAGACCTGGAAGTTCCTCAAGCAGACATTATTTTGGAAGGCAAAATATCTGTAAGTGAAACTACAGCTGAAGGTCCGTTTGTAGACTTAACCGATACTTATGACATTATTCGTGACCAGCCAATTATTAACTTAAGCAAAATGCATATTAAAAAGGACAATCCCCATTATCACGGAATTCTCCCTGCCGGATTTGAACATAAATTATTACAGGGCCTTCCTCAAGAACCTAGAATTTTTAAATCTGTTAAAAAATGCAGTTCCAACTGTTGAAAATGTTGTTTTAACAGAAGGGGGCTGTTGCTGGTTACATGCAGCTATTTCCATTAACAAACAAACAGAAGGAGATGGAAAAAATGCAATTATGGCTGCACTGTCTGCACATCCTTCACTTAAACATGCTGTTGTTGTAGACACTGATGTGGATGTATTTGACCCGCAGGATATTGAATATGCAATAGCTACCCGTGTAAAAGGAGACAGAGATTTAATGATTGTTCCTAATGTACGTGGATCTTCCCTTGACCCGGTAGCTGAAAGTGACGGTACAACAACAAAAATAGGTTTGGATGCCACCAAATCCTTAAAAACCCTAGATAAATTTGAAAGAGTTAGTTTCGGAGAGTAATTATGAATATTAAAAAGTATAAGAATTATTTATTCTTATTACCTTTTATATTTTTATTTTTAATTTTATTGAATTGGCACCATTCGATTGGATTATCGATAGATGACTTATTTTTTTTACACCATTCCCCAAGAAACAAATATTATGAGCTTTGTTATAGAAAGATATGATATTTGGAGCTCCAGAATACTGATTGAATATATTTTATGCCATATTTTACAATCCCCTCTTATACTTTGGTGGTATTTAGATAGCTTAATTTTCACATTTATTGCTATATTGACTTATAAACTTATTAACGGTGAAAATAAGCTTTTTTATTCTATATTATCTTGCATATTATGTTTATCCTTCATATTTTCAAGTCATTATGCTTTAGGCTCAGCAGGATTTATTACAACAACCATTAATTATACTTGGCCATTGTTCAGTGGCTTGTTAGCCATATATATTTTAAAAAATCATACTGCAAAAGATATAAACAAAACAAAAAGAATATTGGCTTATATAATTTCAGTACTTTGTCTTATGTTTGCAGTAAATAACGAGCAGCTAGCTGTTATTTTACTCGGATTGTTTGTGCTGTATTATCTGCTTAACTACAAAACAAAAATCAATAAAAAATGTTATCTAATAGGAATTACATCAGTTATAGGAATTATTAATACTGTTATTTGTCCGGGAATTCATAAACGATATATTCTAGAACTAAGATGGTTTCCGGATTATTTGCAGCTGAATATATTAAATAAACTTAATATCGGATTTTCACACATTATAAATAGATGTGTTACCTTAATGTGATCTTACTACTTTAATTTTACTTGGAATTATTGCAATATGTGTTTATTTACTTACTAAAAATAAAAAACAAACCATAATCAGTTTAATCCCATTTATAATAGCTATTGGATTTTGGATTCTTACCTTAACAGATAATCTAACACTTATTCAGATAATGAATGCAAATATTGTTCGCTATGGCTATGTTCCAATAAGCATTAAAAGAATGATTTTAAGCTTAACAATTTATGCAATTTTCATTATAGCATTTCTATACAGCCTATATTCAATATATAAAAATCAAAAAAGTGTTTTATGGCCTATATACAGCATAATGTTTGTTGGATTTGCTTCCACAATAATGTTTGGTTTTACTCCGTCAACCCCGTCAATGGAGAGAATATACATATTTTTTTATTATGGAAATATGTTAGCTATTCTTATATTTATTAAACAAATTATAGAAAAAAAAGAATCAAAACCTGATATTTAATTCTTTTCCACATTTCATACATTTTTTATTTTTATTTAAAACTTCTGTAGAATAGCTATTTCTTTTTTAAAAGAGTTTCACCACAATTTGGACAGTAAGTATTTGTATCGCACTCCAAATTTCCAATATAAACATACTCAAGTCCACATTCATTAGCTATTTTTTAGCTTCAAATAATTTGTCTTCAGATGTCGGTGCAATATCATTTAATTTATAGTATGGGAATGCTCTTGAAAAATGCAGTGGAACATTACAACCCAAATTATCAACAATGAAATTAGCTAATTTTGTAATTTCTTCTGCTGAATCATTGTAATCATTTATAATTAAATTTGTAATTTCTAAATGTTTATCTGCCTCATAAATTCGTTTTAAATTGTCCAAAACGATGTTTAAATCTGCTCCGCATATTTTTTTATAAAAATTTTGAGACATGGATTTCAAGTCTATATTGAACGCATCAACAAACTCTAAAATTTCACTCAGTGCCTGACTAGACATATACCCGTTACTTACATAGATAATTTTAAGATTTTTCCTCCTGCCAAGTAAAGAAGTTTTTTGTTAAATGGTAAATGTATAGTAGGTTCATTATATGTCCATGCAATTGACTTACAACCTTGACTAATTGCATTTTCCACAATCGTTTCTGGAAGTATATTTAACCTATCAGAAATTTTATCAAATTCCTTTGAGATCATATAGTTCTGACAGTGCAGACAGCCCATATTACACCCAAAACCGCCTACAGAATATGTTAAAGTTCCCGGTAAAAAATGATACAATGGCTTTTTTTTCAATAGGATCAGCATTTAAAGAAGAGACTATGCCAAAACTTTCATCAAATAACTCTCCATTAATATTTTTATGCTGTTTACAAATCCCATAAGCTCCATCTGCTATTTTACAATAATTTGCACAAATCTCACACCTTACCTTTCGTGACTTGGAACTTTTCTTAAAAAGATTGCTGCTAACTAACATAATGATCATATCCCCATGGAACTAATTTGTCTAACTGTAGAATCACTTAACATAATTTCAACCTTTTTGGAATCCGTTACTTCACCAATAACCAAATATTTGAAATTTAAATTGTGTAAATTTTTTTTTATTTATCGTGAAAACAAGTTCAAAATCTTCACCAACATGCAAAAGCAAATCAAGATAATTAAGATTCAATTCAGCAGCTAATGATTTAAATTCACTAGAAATATCTAACTTATCTTCATAAATCATGAATCCAATATCTTCCCTTTTCATTTCATAAAGTTCACTAGCTAAACCATCAGTAATATCAGTAGCTGAAGTTCCGCCAGAATTTTTAATATTGATTCCTTCTTTAATTTTAGCTATTGGTTCCAAAGCCTTTTTAGTGTAGAGATTGTCATTTTCTAAATTAAAACCTAATGCTGCTAATCCGATTTTACCAGTTAAAACTACCAAATCCCCTTTTTCAGAAGTGTTTTTCATTAACGGATTATCACAAAGACCTAATGCAGTTCCAGATATTATAATTTCACTGGCTTCATTAGTATCTCCACCAATTAAACAAATACCATAATACTCACAGGCTTTTAGAACTCCTTTAATGATTTGTTTAAAATCATCAACTTCAAAATCTTTCGGAAGAGCTATTGACAATAGAAATCCTAAAGGAGTAGCACCCATAGCCGCCAAATCACTGACATTAACAGTTACGCTTTTAAAACCCATTTGAAAATAAGACATGTTTTCAGGAAAATGCTTTGATTGAATAAGCATGTCACAGGTGGAAATTAAGTTAGTATTAGCTATTGGAGTAACTGCAGTATCATCTGGAGTTATAGTTTTACAATTAGCCAGAATATACTTAATTAATTCCTTTTCACCAATATCTGAGACCTTTAAAGTCATGAATAATACTATAAGTTTTATAGATTAAATAAGTTTTTAAAAAAAAAGTGCTTAAAATTATCTGAAGAATTAAAAAAAGTAAAAATTGTGGGAAAAATCCCACTTAATTAAGCTGTAACCTTAAGGGTGTTGTACACAGCAATATTCTGATACCAATAACTGCTTTGGATACCTGTGATTAACTGATAGGATCCTACAGGTAAACCTATTTTAATCTTAGCTATTCCAGCATTATCAGAATATGCACCATATGCAGTTCCATTGTAGATAAATAAAACTAACTGATTTACAATAGGTTTGCTGGATTTTTTATCTGTAATTTTAACTTTGTAGTAATCTCCTTTTTTAACTGTAGGAGTTAAAACAGATATTGAAGCTGTTAATTTATTTACAACAACTTTAGTTGAAACAAAAGAATCGTTCCAGGAAGAAGTACATATATAAGTACCTTTGGGTTTAACCTAATAGCTAAATAAGCAGTACCATTTTCATCAGTAACCCTATTATAAATTACGCCGTTAATATTGATTTTAACAGTTTGATTAGCTAAAGCTTTTTCCTTGCCCATTTACTACTTTAACTTTGTAACTTTTACCAGCTTGATAATCTGTTTTCATGTCTTCTGCAATAAGTTTAGATAAAACAACTATTTTGTTTGAGTTTTCTTCTCCATTACTTGGATTGTAAACAGTTATAATATAAGTAGCTGGGTCCAGGTTAATATTTAATCTAACAGTACCATTTTCATCAGTAACCCTATTATAGAAAACACCATTTATGTTTAATTTAACTGTTTTATTAACTATAGGAGTACCATTACTATATACAACAACTGCAGAATATTGAGTACCATTCTTGTAGTATTTTTGTAATATCTGATCCATTAATAGTAGATAAAACAGTTACATTACTTGCTTTTGCTTCATTATTAATTGGATTATAAGCAGTTAATATGTATGTACCTGAATTCAGATTAATATTTAATCTAGCAGCACCATTTTCATTAGTATTTCTAGTATAGAAAACACCATTAATATTAAATTTAACAGGTTTATTAGCTAAAACCTTACCTTGACCATCTACAAAAGTAGCATAATACTGAGTACCGTTTTTATATAATTTTACAACATTAGATGAACTAATTGTTGAAATAACAGTTACATTATTTTTAACAGTTTCATTAGTAGCTACATTTTTAGATTCCATAACATAATTACCCGGTGAAAGATTAATACTGATAGTGGCAATACCATTTGCATCAGTAGTCCTATTATAAGCTACACCGTTAATGACAAATACAATAGTCTGGTTAGCTAATGCTTTTCCGTTTTCATCTAAGAAAATAGCAGAAAATTTAGTACCATTTTTATAGAATAATGAAATATCTTCAGAAATTATAGTACTATTTTTATCTTCCGGTGTGGAATTAGTTCCATTATCACCAGTAGAAGCATTAGTGGAAGGAGTAGGTACATCCCCTCCAGTACTTGAATTTTGATTAGCATCATCTGAAATTGTAGGTTCAGATCCACTAATTACATCTGTAAAACTTTGTTCGGATACAATAACATTATTAGCATCATTTACAGCAACAGCAACATTACCATCAAAAGATTCAGCGCTTACAGCTGAAAAAGATAATGCTGCTAATAATATTAAAGTAAATAAAAATATTTTATTAAACTTCATAATATCACAAAAAAATATCATTATTTCTTTCAATAATGTAATATAAATTATACATCTTATTATATATAAATGTTAATATCAAAAGTAGTTAACCACCACCACAAAAGTGGTGATGATTAAGGAATTATAAATTTTGAGATACTCTATCTTTTATAATCTCATATAAACGAGTATCAATGCCTAAAGGGTCAGCTAAAACTATTTCACCATCAAAATCAAATGTTTCTTCATCATCATGATCGCGATCATGATGGTGATGATGGTGATGATGATGTCCGTGGTCATGATGATGCTCATGATGTCCGCCGGATATTTCAGATTCATCAAAATCATTTTCAATTCCTAATAATTTTGGAATATCCCTTTTTGTATGAAGTCCATGAGCTACAAATACAGGAACAACAATAATTTTTTCTAAATCATTTCCATTAGTTAATTTATTAATACTTTGAGGAATATTAGGTTCCCTCATTTCCATAAATCCATATTCAACAATAGCTTCAGGGAATTCTTCTTTATACATTTGTGTATATGCTTCAATTACTTTTTTACCTTGGTCTAATCTACTACCATGACTTAAAAGTAAAATTCCGGTTTTAGATAAATCACTAGTCATTATAATCACATAAAAAAAATTAATTAAAAAATACGGAAAATCTATAAAGCTTTTTCCATATTTTTTACTAAGATATCAATTAAAATATCATCTGAACCAATAGGTTCTGGATATAAAATTTCCCCTTCAAAATCAATCGCTTCCAAATCATGATGATGGTGATGATGATGCTCATGACCATGTTCATGACTGTGTGAATGTGAGTGTGAATGGGAATCAGCCTCTTTTAAACCCAAAATAGTTGGAATATCAGAAGTTGTATGAACTCCCGGAGCTATAAACACAGGTACAACAACTAATCTGTCAATTTCATTCTCATTAATAAGCTTGTTAATAGAAGTTGGAATGTTAGGTTCTACAAGTTCCATGAATCCAAAATTAGATGGATAATCAGTAGTTTCACTAAACTTCCTATAAACTTCACTTATAAACTCTTTATTATATTTTAATCTACTTCCATGAGAAACTAATAAAATTCCTGTTTTAGCATCACCATCTAACTTAGAATCAGATAATGATTCATTAATCCTTTATCAATGACTTCTAAAAGATTATCATCTGGTCCAATAGCCGGCAATAACTCAATATCTCCATCAAAATCAACATCCTCAGCAATAGATAAATAATGGTCATCAGGATAATTACCGTCAGGACATATAGGATCAGTTTCCAGTGGACTTAATCCTAAAAGAGTTGGAATATCAATATTAGTATGAATTAGGAGCTAAAAATACAGGAATAGCGATTACTTTTTCAAGTTCTGGAACTTCTTCTTTTAAATTTTCAACAGCTCCAGCAATAGAAGGTTCGGCTACTTTCATATAACCTACTTCTGTAGCAAATCCAGTAGCCTTGTTAAATTTATCTTTAATCTCGTTAAAGGTAACTTCTGCAAAAAGGGAGACTACTTCCATGGCTTACTAATAGAATTGCAATCTTATTTTGTAACTCTAAATTTGAAACCATAGGATATTACTCCATCCTCGCCATCTTCTCTAATTTTTCTAAAGACCATTTCAACAGGGTCTCCAATTTCAAGATTGTCAACATCACAGTCAACAAGTTGTGCAGTTAATTTAGCTCCTTCTTCTAACTCAATTACAGCAACAGCATAAGGTGCTACTTTTTTAAAGTCATCTGGAGCTGACCTAATTACAGAATAGGTGAATATTTTTCCTTTACCACTGAATTGGAAAGGTTCAAGATCTCCTTTCCTCCTACAATTAGGACAAACTACACGAGATGGGAAGAATAATTCTCCACAAGTGTTACATTTGGAACCTATAAGATTATATCTTTGTTGTATATGACGCCATGTTCTAACAGTATCTGACATACAAATCCTCCATAATTTTAAAAAAATTTTTTATTACAGTATACTATCTACACAATAATATAAAAAAGTATTTTTTTAATACTTAAAACTAAAAATTTAGAGATAATGTAATACTAATTAAAAATTCTCTGATTTTAAAAAAATCAATTATATTAAGATGAATTATCCCATTAGCTGAAAAGTCAAATGAATCCATTGATATAACATACTTCGGATAGCTGTCAGATATTTTTTCTAATGATTTAAACTCTCTTTTTCTAGTATTTTCATCTAAAATAGATTGAGATACCTGAATGTATTTTATCTGATTAGCCTTCCTGCAAACAAAATCTACTTCCAAATCTTGGATTTTTCCTATTGTTATGGAATATCCTTGTCTTATTAATTCTAAAAACACAATATTTTCTAATAACTGACCCCAATTCCTTTGAGTGGACCCATTAAAAATAAAATAAAATCCGGAATCAACAAGATAATATTTATCAGATATTAATAGCTTCCTTTTTTGTTTAATATTTTCACGTTTAATTTGATAAAAAATAAAAGCATTTCTTGCATAATCCATATAATTAATTATTGTATGGGGAGTTGTTTTACGATTTTCATTTTTAATATATTTAGAAATAGAATTAGCTGAAAATAATTGACCAATATTAGAAATCATGAATTCCATTAATCTTTCAAGCAAATCTAAATCTTTTACTTTATTTTTTATATAAAATATCATTTAAAACAATAGTAGAATATAAATCATATAAATATTTCTCTTTTTCTTCATTTTCATAATTTAATAAACCTGGAAATCCACCATAACTTAAATACTGTTCAAATAATTTAATTTCATCAATGTTTTCATGCATTTCATCATAATATTGAATTAACTCTTTAAATGAAAATGGAAGCATATTTATTGAAATATATCTTCCAGAAATTAAAGTAGCTAGTTCTCCGGATAATAATTGTGAATTAGATCCAGTAATATAAATATCACATTCCAAATCAACTCTATAAGAATTTAGAGAAACTTCCCAGTTTTTTACTTTCTGAATTTCATCAAATAATAAATAAATTTTCCCATTTAAATTATTTGTCTTTGAAAAAATAAATTCATCTAAATCATTATCATTTCTAATATTTTTTATATTTTGAAGATTCAAATGACATATAAATAATATTTTCACTAGCTATTCCTCTGTTTTCTAATTCATCTGATTTGTTTTAATAAAACTGTTTTACCACAACGACGAACTCCAGTTATAACTTTAATATCTTCTGTGTCTATTAATTTAACAATCTTTTCTAAATAAAATTTACGTTTAATCAATTAGACCACCTTCAGTTATTTAATATTTAACATTATTGTAATATTTAAATTTATGTTTTATAAAACATAAAATTATAAAAAATTAAAATTTATGTTTTGTAAAAAAAAGAAAAAATTATTATATCTAATTGTTTCTGAAATTAAGTTATTTTTCAAAATAAAATCTGTTAGACATGTTTTATAATTCCAATTAAAAAACATATTTTCACTTTTTCACATTGGTGCACTTGAAAAAATAATTTATAAATTGGAAGTTAAATTTCAAGTGATGAAATATTTAAAAATAGACTCTAAAGGAAATATAATAACTGGAACAACTGTGATTTTAATAGCTTCTCTAATATTAATTCTAATTTTTGTTTTAACAAGTATGTATACTTTAGAAAATGAAAATACTGATTCAATAGCTAATGATAATCTAAAATATATTGTTAATGATTATAATAGAAATTTAGAGGTTTTATCCCGTGATTCAATAGCTGAAGTTACAGAAGAAGTTTACCACGGGAAATATATTTTCAGTTCTGAAAGAGAAATTAAAAAAGTCTTAAATAAAAAATTAGATGATAAAAACAAGGAATATGAAAAAAAAATACGGTGTTTCAATATCTTCTAATGTCCTATCTATCAAAAACACAGATGACCCCATTAATCTAGAAGTTACAACTCATTTAAAGATTTCAAAAAATAAGGACAGATTTTCAGGTAATTTAAAAAGCATAACCTCTGTTGAAGGCTTAAAAGACCCCCCTACCTTATGCCATTTTAACTCCATATAGCGGAATTTGGCATGACGATAAAAAAAATCCATTATGGAACTACTTTAACCACATATTTAACTGCACATGGCATCGATAAGCCAGAAGGTTATTTAGGTGCAACTAGTCCTTTAATAATAAAAAAATGCCCATATGACCCTTATATTCACCATGGTGACGGAGATACCCTGCAAAACTGCTTAAAAAATGGTTATTTTCATGAAAGTGCTGACGGCAGCTGTTATTTATGTAGACTTGAGGGAAAAGGAATATGTCCTCACTATGGATTTGAAGTCTTTATTGTTCCGCACTGTGTAGGTGTTGAATATTCTGTTTCAGGATCTGACCATGTCGTATTTCATGACAGATATCCCGGCCATAAAATAAATCCTGAAGATCCAACCGAGCTATTTTTAGATGTTGCTCACAGAACTAAATATGGAGTATTAGTATAATGAATGAAAAGGGAAGTGTTTCAACTGAAATATTGGTTGCTTTGATTGTTATTTTATTAATAATTGGTATAACAGCTAAATTTAGTGAAATTACATTAGATAAACTAGCTACATCAACAGAAAATGAAAATATTGAATTATTGCTTTCTCAAAGTGCAGATAACTTAATTAATAATATAGGAACTCCAAATTGGGAAAAATATTTAGCAGGTACACCCGGATTAGCTATTTCAAATGAAAATGAAGCTATTATTCCAAATAGTATTTCTTATGATAAATTTTTAATTTTAGGTAAAAATTATAGAAAACTAGTTGACAAGAATCTTTTGATTCAAAAATTAAAACTTCAATGGAAGTCATCCCTAAAGAGAGCAGCATTTCAAGTGTAAAAATTGGTTCACCAGATGACGGAAAAAATGTTTACAGTGTAAACAGAATGGTTAAATGTGATTTTTATAAAAAATACGTTGTAAAAGATTTTCAAACAAAAGGAAAATGCAATCATAACCACAAGGATGGCTATAGCTGCAATTATTTCAAGATATATAGAAATTACTTAAGAAGCAATGATTATTATTTATTAATTGACAAGGATTCAGCAGATAACTTAAAATGGTGTATGGACAATACCAGAATAAAACTACCTGTTGTAGAAAGTGTTACAAGCAATAAAATATATTTAAATAATAGAATAAACCTAGAATTTCCAATAGTCGATTTTAGTTCAATAATGTTTATCCATTTTAATAAAAAAGATGTCAAAGCCCTTTTAGTTTGTGTTCCAAAAGATTTTGATAAATCAAAACTGGATTATGATTATTTTAGAACAAATAACTGTGAATTTATCCTGAAAGGGTGGTATTAAATAAAAATAACTGCAGTAATAATTAATGACACAGAAATAAGTATTAAACTGGATATTGCATCTGTAATACTTGTTGAAATTGGAATTAAAATATTATCCGGATCATATCCATTATCATATGAAACAATTGAAATATAATAGACCAAAATCAACATAATAGGGATTAAAATAAATCCTGCAATTGAACTTATCAATATTATTTTATCAAAGCCGATACCAACTATATTTAAGAAAACAGATGATGATTCTGCAAGAATTCCTATAAATGGATACATTATAAGAGCCAACAATAATATAATTGCAAAATTATGTACAGATTCGCCTTCAGGTCTTTTAAGAGGTTCTATAAGACCTGAATGTATACCTGAAGATAGTCTTGCTGATAAAATACTTACTAAACCACCGCTTTCTCCTGAAAATAAAGGCACTAATGTAAGTAATGTTGGATTTGTAAGTAATGTTTCAAGTGAACTGTTAAGAATTCCTCCTGCAGATACTCCTAAAACAGAACATACTAATAAAACTGGTGTAGACTGTTTTATAATCACCTTATTTTCTTCTGAATAGTTGTAACAGTATACAAAACTGAATAATACAAGTGGAATTACTATTATAAAAACTATCAACTCTAAATATACAACTGATTTTAGAGCAGAGATTATAAAAAGAGCCACTACAATAGCAGGCAATGTAAATAAATCTCCAACAGCAGCAACTAATGGAGTTGTAACATTATCCGGATCCCAACCACGTTCAAAACTTCTAAATGAAATAAACATTGTAACTGGAAGCATTATAACTATAGAAATTACTCCAGCTATTAAGCTAATTAAAATAAAATCTACAATATCCATTGACGGAAAACCGAATATTACACAGATAACTTTAGCAATGATAGCTAAAAATAAGGATAAAAATAAAGTCAACACAAATGAAGAGAAAATATTATTAATTAACTCTTCAGAACGGTTAAATTTAGGATCTATTATACCAATATGTAATGCTGTGGATAATCTGGATGCAAAAGAACCAAAAATGTTTCCCCTCATTCCTATAGCTCCAGGAATAATAACCAATAGTCCAGGAAAAGTTTCAAGAAAAATATCCATTCTTCCAAGAACTATACCTGCAACTAAATCTCCACAGGCACAGATTAACAAAGCTATAAGACTTTCTTTTTAAAATATTATTATGTTCTTTTAGAAATGATGAAAAGGTAGAATAAGGATGTCGAATCATCTTCTGTTTCATAAATATCACTACCTCTCATCATTTTAACCACTTGTTTATTTAATAAAAATAAATTAATCTTCGTCTTCTTCCAATTCATCAGGAATATCTTCTAGAGAACATGTTGCTGATGCAAGTTTTTCTAAAAGATCAGCACCCGCTTCAGTACCTTTTAAAAGTAAAGTATCATCTGGAAGTATTAATGTATTCTTATCCGGACCATATATCCATGAATCTCCACGTCTAATAGCTATAACTCTCATTCCAGTACGATTTACTAAAAGTAATTCCCCTAAAGTTTTATTAGCTAAATCTGAATCCAATTCTACAGAAACTCTGACAATCATCTTATCAGATTCAGACATCACCATTTTAAATACAGGATGTGGTTTGAATCCTGTAATTACTAAATCAGCTAAATCTTTAGCAGCATTAGCTATACTTTCAGCAGCTTCAGCCACCTCAAGCAATGCAGTTAATTTCTCAGCGTCTTCATAAGAACGCGCTGCAACTAGCGATTCTTTCTTAATTTCATAATTCATTGAATTTACTTTATTTTCAAGTTTCAAAACTTCTTCAGCTGCATCTTTACTATTAAATAAAACAGCTGAATAAGCTAAATCAACCATCAATTCCGACATATTTTTCATTTCAATTAAAATATTTTTAATTGACATTCCCACTACCTCTAAAGATCATATGGATTATTTTTTAATAAACAAGCTCTTCTAAGTTTTAATAACGTTTTTTCTTAGCTTTTAAATCATCTACTTCCTCTAAAAAGTTCTTCCAAAGGTTTTCTTAAACAATCTACAGCTTCTTTTTCATGAACCCACATACATTCCTTACAATTCCAGACACCTTTGCCTTTTATCCATTGCCCGCCAGTAGAACTGTCTCCACATGGATAAAACGGACAGTAACAAAAATCACAGTACTGACCTTCATAATGACATGGATAAAACTCACATTCCCTATTTGGTCCGTGAGAAATTTCCCCATTTAAAAATTTCTCATAATGGTCACTGGAAAGAGGATGTATTTTAGATTTAATTACATATCCTCTTGGAGTAATTAATTTATCCTCTTGCATGTAAGTTAAATCATTTCCAACAATTAAAGTACAAGACATGTTGACCATGTCTTCAGTCAAATCCTTAATTTTGACAATAGTCTCTTTTGCAGGTTCATAAGTACTATCTACAATTCCAATTAATGCATTTTCACCTTTAATTTTTAAAACAGTTTTTACAAACCTTCTAAAAGGTTCTTTACGTGTTTTACTAATAGGATTGTAAATTGCTATAACTAAATTAGCTTTCAGAGCAAACTCTAATTTTTTTTTCTATTTCAGATAAAGGAGTTAAAATATTACTTAAACTAATGTTTGCATAATCGTTTAAAGGAGCTCCAAGTTTATCTGCCGCATAATTAGCTGCAGATACCCAGGATAAACTTTAACATCAATATCTTCATCATACCTGCTGATTATCTGATATAAAACATTTGCCATTCCAAAGACACCAGGATCTCCGGAACTTATTAATGAAACTGTTTGGCCAGATAAACTTTTATCAATAGCTAGTTGAGCTCTAGCTATTTCATCACCCATTCCTTTTTTATGATTTCTTTATCAGAAACCAAATCGGAGATTTGAGCTACATACTTTTTATACCCTACAATAACATCAGATTCTTCAATAGCTCTAACTGCTCCTAAAGTCATGTTCTCTCTATTTTGACCAATTCCAATTACATTAATCATATAACCATCTCAGTATAATTTTAAAATAGATTGTATAGTGATAGAATCAACATCAACAATTAAACTTCCACCCTTAAATGTTGCATTACCCTCAGCTACAATTTTATATGATGGGTCCTGACTAATTACAATCTGTGAAGAATTGGAAGACGGTGATGCATAACCTAAAGCTTCAATAGTTACATTTAACTCTTCATTATCTTTGTCATCATAAGTTGTGACATTCATTGAATCTACATTAACTCCATCTACCTTTGATAAATCCTCCAGTGATTGAGCCACATCCCTTTTATTAGTGATGTTTACAACAGTTGGATCTTTAACTAAAACATTATTAACATTGTCAGAATTAAAAATACCTGTGATTTTTTGAAATCTGCATATCTATTAATCCTTCAATGTCAGGAGCTTCTGCAGCAACAATAGTATATGAACTAAAGAGTCCTATTTCAAAAAAATACTACAAATAGTACAACAACTAGTATTATTCTAAGTGCTTTTGCCATTTTATCACATTACTTTTTATCTCTGTATAAAACAGAAATATTAATGATTTAATTATATTTCTAATGTATAATAAAAGTAACTACTAATATTTAATCAATACAAAAAAAAATTTTAATGCAAATAAAAATTCAAAATCCAAATTCTCAAAGTTTATTAATATAGAAAATAAAAATTTTAATTAATATGACTAATAAAATTTTATTAAAATTTGCAAAAAAGGGAATTAACCTATCACCAGAAGCTTATAAAAAGTTCTTGAAGCTGAAAATCCTCTAGATTTTACATCTTCATTAATTGTTAAATTAAAAGGAGGTGATTTTAAATCTAAAGATTTAGTTTCAGTTAGCGGTCAAACTGTTGATGAAATAATGAGAAATAGCACAATTGAAAAATCAACAACAAGACCTCAATTAACACAAAAAAGAAACTAAAAAACCTACTGTAGAACCTAAACCTAAAGAAGAAACTAAAAAGCCATCCAGCATTAGTGATTTTAAAAAAGAATCTGATGTTAAAGAAAAATACGTTAACAAGGAAAATGCAGAAGCTTTAGAAACTGTAGAAAATAAAAAAGTCAAATTTAAAAGGAATTTAACAAAAACAAATGTAGAATATGACTTTAAAATCATACAGGACACAAGTAAAAAATCATACACAAGTGGAGAACTTGAAAACTTAATTGCTTATTTCCAAAGCAGATATGAAAAATTAGCTAATATTCTGGTTAAAAGACCGGAACTTAAAAATTACAAAAAAGTAGCTGATATTGAAGAAGGTCAAAGTAATTTAAGCCTTATTCTAATGGTTAGGGAAATCAGATCCACTAAAAATGGCCATAAACTTATTGAATTTGAAGATGATACAGGAACTATTCCAATACTATTTTCAAATAAAAATGAAGAAGTCTTTAAAGAAGCTGAAAAGCTAGTTAAAGATGAAGTTATCGGTGTTCTTGCGGATAAAAATGGTGATTTGGCTATCGGAAATGAAATTATAAATCCAGAAAGTTATGAGAATACCTAAAAAGAAATGGATTTCAGTATTGTATTCTTATCTGATGTTCACATAGGAAGTTTAACCTTTTTGGAAGATGCATTTACTAGATTTATAGACTGGATTAATTGTGAATTTGGAAATGAAGAACAAGTAAAAATAGCTGAAAGTGTTAAATATCTTGTTATTGGTGGAGATATTGTAGATGGTATTGGTGTATATCCAAATCAGGAAAAAGAACTGGCTATTAAAGACATTACTCAGCAATACAATGAAGCAGCCAGATTTTTAGGAAACATTAGAAGTGATATTAAAATTATTATTGCTCCATAAAACCACGATGCATCTAGAGTGGCAGAACCTCAACCTGCAGTACCTGAAGAGTATGCAAAAGCTTTATATGAACTTGATAATGTAGAATTTATAAGTAACCCTTATGGTGTTGTCTCTTTAGACGGTATTAATGTTTTAATCTACCACGGACGTAGTTTTGACGATTTGGTAATGGCAGTTAAAGAGTTTACCCATGAGAAAAACGATTTGTTAATGGAAGAATTACTTAAAAAAGGCATTTAGCTCCAATTTATGGAGAAAGAACTCCACTTGCTTCAGAACTTGAAGATTATTTAGTAATTGATGAAGTTCCTGATGTCTTCCATACAGGGCATGTTCACATTAACACCCATAAAAAGTACAATGGTATTCATTTAATTAATTCTGGAACATTTCAGACTCAGACAGAGTTCCAGAAAATTTATAATATTGAACCAACCCCTGCTGAAGTCCCTGTACTTTACAAAGGGAAATATAAATGTTTAAAGTTCATTTAAAAATTTTTATAAATAAGAACAACTTAAAATAATATTAAGTTTAGGTGAAAAAATGGAAAAAAAATATTGAAGAAATTATTAATGTTTCAGATTATCTTTATAAAAATAAACTTGTTGCTGGAAAAGCCGGAAATGTTAGTGCTAGATTTAAAGGTGAAGAGGGTGATGTAATTGCTATTACACCTACTTTAAAATCATTATATGAATTAAATGAAGAAGATATTGTTTTAGTGGATTTAGAAGGTAATTTATTAACAAAAGGTAAACCCTCTTCTGAAGTTGATCTTCATTTAGAAATTTATAAAAAAAAAGAAGCGACGTAAATGGTATTGTCCATACTCATTCACCGTATGCAACAGGATTTGCATTTTCTTCAAAAAAGAATTAAAAGACATGAAGGTTTCGGAGCTATTAACACTCCATTTTTAGAAGATATTGAATATGAAGTCCATAAGTATGAAACTAGCTAAAAGTGCATCAAAAGCTATTGGTGATGAAGATGTTTTAATCTTAAAACAGCATGGTGTTTTATGTGTTGGTGACAGTTTAAAAGAAGCTACTTTACTTGCAACTTTCGTTGAAGAAACAGCTAAAACACAGTTTATAACTTATATGTTAAATTCAACTGAAGACTTAATATGAATCTTCTTGTGAAGATTCATTTTCTTTTCCAGAATCAACATAATCAGTTATAATATCTAAAATTAAACCAGATAAAGAAGTATCTTTATCAATAGCTATTTTTTTTTTAATTGTTTTTTCAAATCTACAGGCATATTTATAGTTGTTTTACTTATATCTGACATAATTATATAATTGTTTATCATATTTTATATATTTTTTCTATATACTGAAATTTACCAAAAAATATTTAAAGATTAATATAATAATATAATTTTAATATACTAATTTTTTAAATATATATTATTTTGGAGGGGAAATTTTATGTCTAATCAAACAATCGATGAAGTATCAGAAATATTGGAATATATTATGGAGAACAATACAGTTCCACGTAACATAAGAGAAGCAGCACAGGAATCTAACAATTTATTAAAAGATGAATCACAAGATCAGTCTGTAAAAGTAAGTACTGTTTTAACTAAATTAGATGAAATTAGTAATGATCCTAACATACCAGTTCATGCAAGAACTTTAATCTGGGAAGTCCTTTCTAAATTAGAATCCATCTAATTTTTTTTAATCTTTTTTAGAAACAGCTAAAGCTATTGTAACACCATTAAAAGCTGTTTTTTTATAAATTAATTTTGAATCAAAGCCTGCTGTAATTAAAGCAGAAGCTTCAGACACACTGCCAACACCAAATTTAGATTTTACAAAATCTGATTCATGTATATCCTCTGATTTGAATAAAGTCAGTTTGTCCATTTCAACAAAATTAACTGGAATATTTAACATTTTACTTAAATCCAAAATACCTGTTTCCTCTTTCTTAATTTCACCTGAAGCCAGTTTAGATAATCTTTTTTTAGAAATATTTAAATCATCAAGTGCTTTATCAAGACCTGTTAAAATGTCTTCTTTGGATTTTCCGCGTTTGCAACCAATACCGACAACAATATCTTCAATTTTCATTATCAGTTTATGATTTTTTATATAAGACATGTATTTCATCTGTATTTATGGAACTGGTAAATTCAATTGAAACATCAATTTCAAGTGTATTCTCATTTAAATAATCAAATAAAAAATCATAGTTTTCTTTACTGTTGACTCTGAACATTATTTCTTCATTGTTTAAAATAGCTTTATTAAAGTATATGATTTCATTTGGATTTTTAACTGTCAAATATAAATCTTTAGCTATTACATCAACACCTAACTTTTTATTGACATCAGTTGCAGTTGTAATGACTTCTGTTGCATTTAACATGTTAGCTACTTTTGATGTAAGTTTATTAGCTCCTCCCAGATGACCTGATAATGTACTGATTACAAAATTAGCATTTTCATCAATGTTTAAAATAGCAGGATCATAAACCTTTGATTTGATTAATGGTGCAATACTTCTAATTAAAATTCCAGAAGCCATAATAGCTATAATTGCATCATATTCATAAAATAATAATTTAAAAGTGTTTTTAACATCCTTATAATAAATATCAGTGTTAATTATAGTTGAATCTTTATCCAAATGTTTTCTTTAATAATAAAGATAGTTCATAACCTTTTTTTGAAACAGATATAATAGCTATTTTCATAGTATCACATATAATATAATTATAAATAAAATTATTGTAACAGTAAATAAAAATATTGCTAATTTTGATAATTTAACAGCACGGCCTATGTCGCTGGTTTCAATATTTTTGTTATTATCTCCTAAAATGTATGTATCCAATTTAATCAATTGTATATTTAAAGCTCCTGCAGCTGAAGCCATTGTAAAACCTGAATTTGGACTTGGACAGTTTCTGGCATCTCTTTTTAATATTTTATAGCTGTTTTTATAATCAAAATTCAGACAGAATGCAGATAAAACAACAAACAAACCAGCTATTCTTGACGGAATATAATTTAAAATATCATCTATTTTAGCCGGAACAAAACCAATATCAATCAATTCATCAGTTTCATAACCGACCATTGCATCAAGTGTGTTGAATATCCTGTAATTGAATGGAATTAAAATTAAAATAAATAAAACAGCATATGAATCAGTAAAAATTCCAATAAGGCTGATTATAATAAAATAAAATACAGGTGAAATATATGAATCAGTAATATTTTCTGTTAAGCTTTCAATAGTAGCTGAAACAATATGTTCTTTGGTTAACTCATCAGTATTTCTGCTTACTAAATAGGAAACTGCCTGTCTTGCTTTATTAATATCTTTTTTTAAATCTGTTTCAACATCACTAGCAGTGTCTAATAACATTCTAATAGAAAAAGTAGAAGATAATATTAAAGTAAATAATATATAAAAAATAATTATATTAAATGAAAATAAATAAAATAATATAATTAATAATACAGTTGAAACAATACATGTAGACAATGTTAAAAAATAAACCAGACCATTTGTTTTTTATTTTAATAAATATGTTTTTTAAAAAATGATATTATTGACCCTATAAATACAACAGGATGAATTTTAGTGGGAAGCTCCCCATAAATTATATCAAGAAAAATAGCTGAAAATAATGATAATAATATAAATATTAATATATTATATGTAGAATTAATACTATTAATAGATAGTAATATATTGAAATTATTTATTAAATCAAAATTATAAAACATTATTTAATATATAATTTTAAAATAAATAAATATTTTATTATAATTTTAAACAAGGTGAAAAGATGACAATTGAACAAGATGTTAAAAACTGGTTAGCTGACGAAGGTGTCTTTAGAGAAAAAAGCTGCTGATGAAAATGCAGATTTCCATTTTGTTATTGAATTTCCTAAAGATAATGTAATGGATGTTGTAAAACCAAAAGAAAAAGATGTAATTGTTATTGGTTGTGCAACACAGGTAGCACCAGAACATATTAGTCTAATGCAAAATGCATCTCCTCAAGAAAAAAATAAATTTTTATTTGATATAAGCACTAATTTAAACTTATTTTTAGTTGACTATGAATTAAAAGTAATCAAGATATTTTACAGCAATATGTTGTTACTGATAATATTTATGAAGATGGCTTAACTAAAGATGCATTATTTAAAACTATTAAACGTGTGTTTAAAGCTAAATTACATTGTATAATGTTATTAAATTACGATTTTGGCAATTTAAATAATAATAATTCAAAACCACACAATGAAAACAGTATGTTTGTATAATTTTTTATAAATTTTAGACAGACAGACATGAATTTCAAGTGAAAGCTCTGCGAAGGTTCTGTAGGAATGAAGACATGTATTTCATCTGTAAAAACACTTGAAATTTATCTTAATTTTTCTTGGTTTAAATTTAAAATAAAACATTTTCCATTCTTTTTTTACTGTAATAACTTTTTTAATTCATTTTAAAATTTTTTTCACTTGAAATCAATGTCTTGATTTTTGCTTCCCGCTAAAAAATTGCATTACACTTGAAATTTATCTCTCACTTTTTATGATAAATCATTATAAATTTTTTTATTAAATCCTTTTTCAGATTTTTTTCACTTGAAATACATGTTTTATTTTTCAAATGCTCAGATAAATATTATATTTAACTGAAATTATTACAATTGAAACTTATCTTCTTTAATTTTGAAATAAAAATTGTTTTAGCTTTATTTTTTATTGTTTTTATTTTTTTAAAAATTTTCAAAATAATTTATTTTATAAAAAATTGTTTTAAACTTCTTATTTTTTTTAAAAATATTTAATTTGCTGTTTTTATTTTATAATTTAAAAATTGTAAATTTATTTTATGATTATATTAATTCTATTTTTATTACTCTTTTTTTCACTTGAAATATATGTCTTTATATTTGAAATAGTTATTTTTCATGTTTTAATTTTAACTAATCATATTCACTTTAATTTTTATTTAATCTATTAATTATTTGTTTTTTATAGATTAAATTATTTTAAACATTTTTTAGTTAATTTTAATTTATTTAAATGTTTTTATTTTTTATTTTGTAATAAAATTTATTATTTCAATACAATTTTGTAATACAAACCTTTATTTAACACTATTTTCATATATTATCACTGGAAATAATACTTATGATTTTTTCATGTTTTAAAGATTATTTTTTATTACTTTTTAAAAATGGTGAACATATGGCAAATATTTTTGATGAGTTGGAGGTAGGAAAATCAGTTTTTAAAGATAAACAACCTTTAGATCATAGGTTTTTACCTGAAAATTTACCTCACAGGAAAGAACAGATAACACAAATAGCTAAATATTGGATTGAAGCATTAAATAATGTTACTCCATCTGATATTACTATTTACGGAAAAACAGGAACTGGAAAAACAGCAGCAGCAAAATTTGCTCGTGAACAGCTAAATGAAGCAGCATCTAATAAAAATGTTTTCATAAAAGTTGAATATATTCGATGTACTGACTACACAACAGAATATCAGGTTATTGCACAACTGTGTCAAAAGCTTGGAAGAAATGTTCCTCACAGAGGATGGACAAAAGGAGAAGTTATTAATACTTTCAGGGACATTTTCAGAAGAAATGCTTATGGAAAAAAACTAATTTTAATTGTTATTTTAGATGAAATTGACATATTGCTCAGTAAAGATGGAGATGGAATTTTATACACATTAACAAGAACTGATAATGTATCCATATTGTCCATTAGTAATTATGTTGAATTTAAACAATTTATCACACCTAGAGTAATGAGTAGTTTAAGGGATAAGGAAATTGTTTTTCCGCCTTATGGTGCTGATCAATTGGCTGATATTTTAAGTGAAAGGGCTAGTTTGTCATTTAAAGAAGATACAATTGAAAGTGATGTTATACCATTATGTTCAGCTATGGCAGCTAAAGAAGAAGGAGATGCAAGATATGCTCTTGATTTACTTAGAACTGCTGGGGAAATAGCTGATGAAGAAGAATCTGATAAAATCATTGGTGATTATGTAAGAAGGGCAAAAGATAGAATTGAGCATAATAAAATTACTGATGTTATTTTAACTCTACCAACTCAACAGCAAAGAGTTTTAGACGCTATTTTAAGACTTACTCAAAATAATGAAGAAATAACATCAGGTAAATTATATGATACCTACAAAGAAGTATCAAAAGGAGATTCTGTAACATACAGAAGAATTTTTGATTTTATAAATGAACTTGAAATGTTAGGTATTATTTCAACCAATACTATATCACGTGGACGTGGAAAAGGAAGAACTAATATTATAACACTTCAATGCGATACTGATTTACTTGAAAAAACACTTTATTCAATATGATTCCATTTAGGATTGTTTTTTATTAAAGTTTTTAAGATGGCCATTCTAACTGGAACAGCATTAAATGCTTGATTGAAATATTTGTTATGTTTGGTGTTATCTAAATCAGTAGCTATTTCATCAATTCTTGGTAATGGGTGCATAACAATAACATCCTTACCTTCTAACATTTTTTTTATTAACAATATAAGCTCCTTTTATTTTTAAGTATTCATCTAAATCTCCAAAACGTTCTTTTTGGATTCTGGTTACATATAAAACATCTACTTTATCAATAATTTCTTCTATACTATCAACTTCAGTATATGGAATATTTTTTTTGTTTAAATCGTGTAAAACCTCTTGAGGCATTCTTAATTCTTTAGGAGCTACAAAATAAAGTTCCACATTATCATATAATCCCAATGCATTGGACAGGGAATGTACTGTACGACCAAATTTTAAATCACCGACTAAAGCTATTTTTAAGTTATCAATTTGCCCTAATTCTTTTTTGATAGTGTATAAATCAAGTAATGTCTGGGTAGGATGCTGACCAGCACCGTCTCCAGCATTTATCACAGGAACATCAACAATATCTGATATGAATTTGGATACGCCTTCTAATTCATGTCTAATAACTAAAGCATCACTGTAACCCTCAAACATTTTTGCAGTGTCAGCTATGCTTTCCCCTTTGGAAACAGAACATGATCTTGTATTTTCAATACCTATGCAGTTTCCACCTAAACGTTTCATAGATGTTTCAAAAGATAATCTTGTTCTTGTTGACGGTTCAAAAAACATTAATCCAAGGATTTTACCTTTTAATTCCTCACAGCATTCTTTTGATTTAGCTATATCTTCTAGTTTTGATGCTTCATTTAGAATATAATCAATATCCTTTCTTTCAAAATCTTTTATTGAAATTATACTTTTTAATTCAAAAATTTTAATCAACCCATTTTATTCAATTCTTTTTATCAATTAAATTGTTAATATAACTAGCAAATTTATCAATTTCATCCATATTCAATACAGGAATATTTTCACTGGAAAGTGTTTTCTTAGCTTTTATTTTATCTATAAAGTTTCCTTCATCAGGATTTATTTCATAACCAAAATTTGAAGAAATAAATGATGATTTAACAAGTTGTTCTGAAAATGTTTTGTTCAGATGACTTTTAGTATTTGATTTTTCATCACAGTTCATAAACAGAGCAACCGGTTTTTCCATTAATGTTCCCATATTTCTGGATATGTATCTTTTTTAATGTTCCCTGGACTTTTCCATGATATAGTGATCCGGCCAATATAATAAAATCATATTTTAACAAACAGGCTGTTTTAGCTTTTTCAATTGGAATTAATTGAATTTTAGCTTTTATTTTGTTTGATAAAATTTTTGCAGCTTTTTTTGTTATTCCGCTGGATGTTGAGTAAATTATTGCTATTTTCATATAATCCTTTCAATTGGTACGACAAGAATATCTTTTGCACCTGCATTTCTTAAATCGTTAACAAGTTCGAAAACCACGTCTTCATCTATAACTGCTTGTACAGCTACAGTTTCTTCTTTAGATAATACTTCTGAAATTGTTGGGCCAGTCATTGCAGGCATGACTTTTTAACTTTATCTAAATTTTCTTTTTTAACATTCATCATTACAAGCTTTTTTCCTTTCAGCTTCAATTACTCCTTTTATACTTGTACTTACTGCTTCAACTAATTCTTTTTTTATTTTCAAAGCTGTTGTCATTAGTGATAAGTTTAATAGTACTTTCTAAAATCACATCAACAATTTTCAAATGATTCATTTTTAATGTGGTTCCTGTACTGGTTAAATCAGTAATTAAATCAGCTATTCCAATTAATGGTGCAATTTCTGTAGAACCACTTAATGTTATTATTTTTGATGTTAAACCATGTTCTTCTAAGTATTTTTTTTGTTAATGTTGGAAATTCAGTAGCTACTACCATATCTGATGTTAAATCATCAATGGAATTTATATTGGAATCTTCCGGTGATGCTAAAACTAATTTTGTCTGTCCGAAAGACAAATCAACTAATTCTTTAACATTAGCTTCACTTTCATTAATCAAATCTACACCAGTTATTCCCATATCTACAATTTCATCTTCAACAAATTTGGGAATGTCTGATGCACGAGCAAACATTACATCAATATCTTTATTAAAAGTAGCAGAAATTAATTTTCTATTAGCATTATCTTTTAATCCTAATCCTGCTTTTTCTAAGATGGATATTGAAGGGTCACTAATTCTTCCTTTAGAAGGTACAGCAATTTTTAATTTCATTTTAAATCTTCTCATTTTATTTATGTGATATGATATATCATTTTTTTTATTAATACTTTTTTAAAGTGTTGAAATTCTGGATATTTTTTAATATTTTCAGCTTTTACTATCAAATAATACAAAATCTTTAAATATAATAGAAATTATATTGATATTAAGCTTAAGATTAATTTAAAATTATCATAAGTTATAAATCAACTGTTTGAGGTGAAATACATGTCTGAAATACCAAAAGCTCCTATCGCAAGGATTATTAAAGATACTGGTGCTGAAAGAGTTAGTGAAGATGCTAAAGCTGAATTAGCTGAATATCTTGAAGAAGTAGCTCGTGACGTTGCAATTGAAGCAAATAATGTTGCTAAAATCGCTAAACGTAAAACTATCAAACCAGAAGATATTAAATTAGCTATTAAAAATTTAGAATAGTTATTTTAATTGACTTTTTATTTTTTTATAGGTGTTATTATGACTGATAATACTATTTTAATTAAAGATGCATTAATTTTAAACCCTTTAGATTTTAAAGAAATAAAAGGTTCTCTTTTAATAAAAAATGATAAAATCGCAGAAATAGGTACTGATATTGATGAAAGTAATGTAGATAAGGTTATTGATGCTAAAGGTAAAATATTACTTATGGATTTGTAAATACTCATACACATTTGTCAATGACTTTGTTTAGAGGATTGGCTGATGATTTAAGCTTGGATTCATGGTTAAATGATAATATTTGGCCGATGGAAGCAAATCTTACATCTGAATACTGTTATATTGGTGCTCTTTTAGGAGCCATTGAATTAATTAAATCCGGAACAACCACTTTTAGTGACATGTACTTTTACATGGAAGATGTTGCAAAAAGCTGTTGAAGAATCAGGAATTAGGGCAGTTTTATCTTATGGTATGATTGATTTTGGTGATGATGAAAAAAAAGAGAACATGAAATTAAAGAAAACATAGCCTTATTTGAAAAATGTAATGGGATGGCTGATGGAAGAATTAAAGTATTTTTTGGACCTCATTCCCCGTATACAGCTTCAAAGGATTTATTGGAAGATGTAAGATGGTTAGCTAATGAGTATAATACTGGAATTCATATTCATGTTAGTGAAACTCAAAAAGAGATAAATGATTCACTTGAAGCACATGATTTAAGACCCTTTGAATATTTGGATTCAATAGGATTTTTTAGGTCCTGATGTTGTAGCTGCACATAGTGTATGGTTATCTCATAATGAAATTGAAATTATTAAAAGGAACAATGTTAAAATTTCACATAATCCATGCAGTAATATGAAATTAGCTTCAGGTATAGCTCCAATTCAGGATTTAATCACTAATGATATTTGTGTTGGAATTGGAACAGATGGAGCATCATCAAATAATAATTTGGATTTGATTGAGGAGTTAAGAACAGCTTCCTTACTTCAAAAAGTTAATTTATTAAATCCTAAAGCTTTAACTTCTAATGAAGCATTAGCTATGGGAACTATCAAAGGTGCAGAAGTTTTAGGACTTGAACAGGAAATAGGATCAATTGAAGTTGGTAAAAAGCAGATTTAATTTTAATTGATACCAATAATGCTAATATGGTGCCGGATAGTTCAGCTACAAGTTCCAATATCATTTACTCCGCAAATGGTTATAATGTAGATACTACTATTTGTGACGGTAAAATTTTAATGGAAAATAGAAAATTAATTACATTGGATGAAGAAAAAATTTATAAAAAGCCAGAAAAGCTATTGAAGAGCTTAAAGAAGCTAGTAAATAATTTTACCTAGCTTCAAATTTTATTTTATTTTTGTTTAGAACAATACTTCTTTTTAAGCATCATTGCTTTCAGGGAAATCAGACCTGAAGTGAGCTCCTCTACTTTCTCTACGTAATATTGCTGATTTTACAACTAAAATAGCTATTTCAACCATATTTATTACTTCAAGAGCAGTTACAAGTTCTGTATTATATTGGACTTTATTTTCAACTTTTAAATTATTTAACTCTTTTTTCCATCTCTTGCAGCTGTCTTAAAGCTTCATTTAAATTTTTTTCATCTCTAACAATTCCGACTTTTTCCCACATTAATTTTTTAAGGTTATTTTTTAAACTCTATAGGATTAATGGAACCGTCTTTAATTAGGCTTTCAATTCTTGTTTTTTCTTCATGGACCATTTCAGGATTTTCTTTAAAATCAGTTTTGATTGCAACTTTTGCTGCACTTTCACCAGCTCTTTTTCCAAATACTTGAGTATCAGCCAGTGCATTTCCACCTAAACGGTTAGCTCCATGAACTCCTCCTGACACCTCTCCAGCAGCAAACAGATTATGCACGTTTGTAGAGCAGTCTGAATTAATTTTTACACCACCCATAAAGTGATGTGCAGTGGGAGCCACTTCAATTTTTTCATTTTTAATGTCAATGCCTACATTTTTAAACTGCAGAACCATAGTTTCTAATTTTTCATCAATTAAATCATCAGGAAGATGTGTTATGTCTAAATAAACTCCGCCATGTTCACTGCCTCTTCCTTCAATGATTTCCTGATAAATGGATCTTGCAACAACATCACGGGTAGCTAGTTCCATTTTTTCAGGAGCATATTTTTTCATGAAGCGTTGACCGTCTTTATTTAATAATTTTCCACCTTCAGCTCTTACAGCTTCAGTTACAAGAACTCCTTTTTTTGGAATCTGGAGTTACCATTCCTGTTGGGTGGAACTGAATCTGTTCCATATCTATCAGATTAGCTCCTGCATTCCATAGGCAAGCATGAATCCGTCACCATTTTTCTGAATGGTGTTGGATGTAATAGGATATAAATTGCCTGCTCCTCCACTAGCCAATATAACTGCTTTTGCTTTAAAATAGATTATTTGGGAGTTTGCCAAATCTAGTCCAACAGCTCCTATAACCTGTCTTAAACTTTCATCCAAAACAAGAGATGTAACCATTACCTCTTCAATAGTTTGAATATCTCTTTTTAATTATTTCTTCTTTAAGAGCAGTCATTAGCTCATGACCTGTCCTGTCTCCCTGAAAACAGGTTCTTCTGTATTGCTGTCCACCAAATGGTCTTTGATTTATTTTACCAGATTATGGCGGTCAAAGATTGCCCCATAATTTTCTAAATCAATTAGTCTGTCAGGGGATTCGTGAACAAGTACATCTACAAGTTTTTTATCATTGAGATAGCTGCCTCCCTTTAAGGTATCTTCAATATGTGCTTCTATTGAATCTTCAGCATCGACAGCTTTAAAAACAGCATTATATCCTCCTTCAGCCATTCCAGTACATCCAGATCTAAAAGTTAGTCCTTTTGAAACAATAAGTCCTTTAAGACCAGCTTTATCTACTTCAATAGCTGCTCTTGAACCAGCTCCTCCTGAACCAATAATTAAAACATCGGTTGAAATTGTTTTAGTTTCCATAGTCATTACCTGTAAAATTTATATTATTTTTAAATTTATATTTGATTGTTAAAATAAATTTGTTTTTAAAGGTGGAGTATATCGTAATAAATATTAGTAAATAAAAATAAATTAGTATTTGATGTAGCTAGTGTAATTTAAAATTTATTCTGAAATAGCTACTTTTAATTAAATTAATTATATAGTCAATAATTTTTAATCAAATTATAATTCATTGTATATATTTGGAGGTTTTTTAATGAAAATTGATGGAACAGTTACAACTGGTTTAGGCAAAGCCGCTTATTTTTTATCACAGGATTTTTATGTTAATAATTTTAAAAAAAAATTGTGGATTTCGCCCGTATCAGGAACTTTAAATGTTATAGTTCCAGAAGAGTACCTTCCTCAAATCAACAAAGTGAAAAATGAATGTAAAAATATTATAAAACCTGATGAAGGTTTTGGTGCTGTTAAATATATAAAAGCAAGATTAAATGATGAAGTTACTGGGGCTATTGTATTTCCGGCTAAAACTACACATGAAGAAAATTATTTGGAGTTTATAGCTAAAGATAAACTTAGGGATAAGCTAAATCTTGAAGACGGAGATACAGTAAGTGTTGAATTTTAAAAATCTTTTAAGAAACTTTTTATAATATAATTTATATATTATTTCATTGTACAATTCTCAGGGCGGAGTGAAATTCTCCACCGGTGGTGTTTCTGAAATAGATAAGTCCACGAGCACAAAAATGTGTTGATTTGGTTAAAATCCAAAACCGACGGTGATAGTCCGGATGGAAGAGAATAAGAAAGTTATTTTTTATTTTTAGCCCTGTTTCTACACTATTAAGGAGATGTTACTATGAGTAAAAACGATTTAGAAATGGGTTTTGAGGCATTAAGAAATGGTGAATTTATTTTAGTTTATGATGATGATGACAGAGAAGGAGAGGTAGACATGATTATCGCTTCTGAATTTGTTACACCAAAATCAGTAGCTACTATGAGAGATAATGCAGGTGGATTAATCTGCAATTGTTTAGCTCCACAGTACTGTGATGCTATTAATTTACCATTTATGACAGATATTATGGAAGCTGCTAGCTCAAAATATCCAGATTTAGCTGAACTTGCTCCAAATGACATTCCATATGATGAAAGATCTTCATTTTCAATATGGGTAAATCATAGGGATTCATTTACTGGAGTTACAGACCATGATAGAGCTATGACCATTAGTGAAATGGCTATAATGTTAAAAAGAAGAAAGATATGGTGATTTTGGAAAAACATTCAGGTCTCCAGGTCATGTATGTCTTTTAAGAGGAGCTGACGGTTTAGTTAAAAACAGAAGAGGCCATACTGAAATTGGATTGGCTATGTGTGAAATGGCTGGCGTAACTCCTGTCTGTGTTGTTTGTGAAATGATGGACAGCAAAACCGGTCAGGCAACATCAGTAGCTGACGCTAAAAAAATACGCTGAAGAAAATGGTTTGGTCTTACTTAAAGGGGAAGACATTATAAAAGAATATTTGAAAGAATAATCAACTATACATAGCTTCATTATTCGTTCTTTTATCATTTATATAATTAAAGATGTATTGGGTAATTTGTTGGATTTTATATGAGTTATAAATACTAAATACAACATATTTACCATCATACATATCTATTTTCAGTCCGTCTTTAATTTCTTTAGTTGGACTAACTAAACTTATTTTACCCCATGGAATTCTAAGGTTTTTAGATTTCAATGCTTTTTCAATATATATTCCGTCATCTTTGATTTTCACGATTTTAACAGCTCTGCGGTTTCTGTCAGACATTACTTGAATATCCCCATTTTCATCAAAGCCATAATCGGGAATCAGACATGTTGCCTTCCAGCCCTGTTTAATTTTTTTTTGCAACATGAACTCTGTCTTTTTTTTGTTAGCTTAACTCCCTGTTCCGGACTTAAATTAAGTGCCATTCATATCACCCTGTTTTTTATTTCTTCAAAAGGAACTATTCTATTGAAATTTACATTTTTCGCCATACTAGCTATTGTATTTATATCTATATTTTCTTCAACACATTCAAGTGCATATTTTGAAAACAGATCATATCTGATTTCAACTTCAGGAGTAAATCCGCGTCCGTCTATTTTCAGTTTTGATACATTTAAGACATTTTTGACCTGGGTGTTATTTTTGATGTACGGAACTACATTTTCAAATATATCCTGATTGTAAACCTTGTTTAGGAGGATTGCTTCAACTGTAACTCCAAGTTTTTTAGCATATTTGCATGTGCTACCAAATCAACTGCCGCTGATTCAATACCCCCTTATTGACACCAGACATAAGCAGCATTGGAATATCTGATGACATTGCTATTTCACTTGCAGAGTATGGAACTTTTTCATTCAGTAATCCAGTAAATACGCTCATAACACCTTCAATCAATACAATGTCATAGTCTGATTTGTTTAATTTATCAATAGCCAGTTTAATATCCATCCAGCCTAGATGTCCGATTTTTATAGATCCGTAATCTTCCATTTTTCCGTTTGTCAGGTATAGGGTAGGAACAATATCTCTTGCATCGGGACCTACTTTCATAAGAGCCACTTTTAGGCCTCTTTTTCTTAATGATCCAGCCAGTCCGGTTAAAATAAATGTTTTTCCGGAATCAGATCCGTTACTTCCAATCATAAGAAATTTAGGGCCTTTTCCATTATTTTTATATTTTAAGAATTCTCCAGATAATTTTTTCTATTTTATGTCCTGAGTCGATTCCAACTTCCATGTTTATTTTGGATTTGACTTCTTTATTTTTAGCGGATATATCTTCGATATCCTCACTGGAAGCATCAATGTAGTTTAATAGGTTGTTTCTAATAATAGGATTTTCATCTAAAATATTATGAATCATTGTTCCTATAACATTTCCATCATCATTACATGCTCCTGAAAAAATGTTGTATTCGGATTTTTTATTCACGTCTCCATAATTCATTCTTTGAATTTTAGAGTAGAATAACGGTTTGGCATCACCTTCAATTTTACCGTAGGTGTGTGTATGGAATCCGGTAACATCTTCATTTTGGCCTTTTGTAATAAATGAATTGTCATAAACTTTAGCATTAACACGATCGCTGCTTATGAGTGGTGAAAGGTTAACATTTATTAATCCAAGACCTTCTTTTATTATTGGAACTTCTGACTTTCGTCCGATGTCTGTCTGATTTGCTAATAATTGTAAACCTGCACAAACACCAATAATAGGTTTTCCATCTTTAGCTATTTGTTTTATTTCTTTAGATAAGTCATCGCTGATATCACCTGATTCAAGAAGTGTACCTCCAAGGTATAATTAATGCATCAAGTTCATTGCTGGCTTTTTACCATCAACTAATCCATTTGATTTAACAAGATGGGTAGGTAGTTCTCCAAAGTTTTCAAATCCAGGAACTGCTCCTTTTATATAGACGAGTCCTATTTTTTTTCATAAGTAAACCTCGTGTAACTATTTTATTTTAAGATTTATAATACTTTCACAATTTCTATTAATGCTGGATTATTGAAGATTCCCCAATGGCTGAAATTGTACAGATAAGTATTATTAAAATTTTAGATGAAATTAATTCAGTTATTTTATTATAATGAATGTTATTCATTGATAATTTTTAAAATTTGATATGTGAATATGTATTATATTCAATTTTTAATATTGTTGTAATCATAACTGGGACATATATTTCAAGTGTAAAATTTAAAAGTTGCACTAAACATAAAAATCTCATTAATGAAGCCGATTTTTCCTGAAAATCAGTATTTATTATATTTGCCGGTGAAATATCTAAAAATAAGTAAAATAAAGGTTTTGTAAAAAAGAAAAAATAATTCTAATAAAATGATAATTTATTAGGATTAATTTTCATTTTCAAATACACTCATTGCCTTAATGATTTTTAAATCATCTAATGGTTTAGCTTGAATTTGTAAACCAACAGGAATACCGTCTACTTCACCAGCTTTAATACTTCCAGCTGGAATTCCTGCAAGATTAGCTATTACAGTTAACACATCGTAAGCATACATTTCCATAGGAGTTAATTCATCACCAATTTTGTGAGGAAGTTTAGGAACAGTAGGACCTACAATTAAATCAACATTTTCTAACATGGCATTGATTTCATCTCTAATAAGGGATCTTGCTTGAAGAGCTTTTTTATAGAATTTTCCACTGTATTCTTTTTGTGAAATGTAGGAACCGATTTCAATTCTTCTTAATACTTCTTCTCCACAAACATCTTCTATTCTATAACCGTAATCCCTTCCGTCATATTTTCTGGTAGCTGAGAAGAATTCTACATAGTTGATTAAGTAATAAGTTGGAAGACATAAGTCAATATTGTCAAAACTTACTTCTACAAGTTCTGCACCAGCTTCAACTAATTTGTGAATAGCTTTGTTTACAGCAACATTAATTTCAGCGTCTGTAACATCAATAAACTCTTTACAAACAGCTATTTTCATACCTTCAAGAGATTTTTTCTTCAAGTACACTGGTAAAGTCAGGTCTTTTCCCGTGTAGGGTGGTACATTCTGTTTCATCATAATCGGATATTGCATTTAGGGCAAGTGCAATTCCGCTGGTATCATTAGATAAAGGTCCGATTTGATCTAAACTCATTGATAAATCAAGTAAACCTTGTCTTGATACTGCACCGTAAGTTGGTTTAAATCCGACAACTCCACAATGGGATGCAGGGTTCCTGATTGAACCTCCAGTATCTGAACCAAGAGCAATATCACACATTTCTGCAGCTACTGCAGCAGCACTTCCTCCACTGGATCCTCCAGGATTCTTCCAGGAGCTGCTGGGTTTTGAGTAGGTCCAAAACAGGAAGTTTCAGTTGAACTTCCAGCTGCAAACTCGTCCATATTAGTAATACCGAGAATAATTCCGTCTTGAGCTAATATTTTATCAATTACAGTTGCATTATAACTTCCGAAGTAATTATCCAAGGTTTTTGAAGCTGCAGAGATAATATAATCCTCAACATTGATATTTGCCTTAATACCAAAAAAAACTAAACCAGATAAAAATCCAACTTTTTCTCCGTTAGCTATTTTTTCATCAATAGCTTCTGCTTGTTTTAGAGCAGATTCTTTGTTAACTTCTAGGAAAATATTTAATTCTTCATTTTTTTCATCAATAACTTTAATGAAGTTTTCTACATTCTCCTTAGCAGTCATTTCTTTATTTTGAATGGAATTTAATTTTTCAATAACATTCATTAAAACACCTAATAATCATAATAATATATAATAAGTGATATTTTATTTTTTAAGGTTTATATAAGTTATTGATATTTTTTTAAAAAAAAAAGTAAACGGAGTTCATATTTAATTTATGAGTCATTTAAAGACAAATTTTAGTTAAGTGAAGCTTCTTTGATGGAGTATAGGAAGTTATAGATTAATCCAGTGATGATTGTACTGATTGTTGTTCTATAATAAATATCAAAACTTGGCTTAAAGCTTGTTCGCTCATAACTAATGCAGGAGCTAAACTGTGTGCTGGGTTTAGAGAGTTTTCAGTTTATGAAATTCTCATAATACCTAAACATACCATAGAAATTAAAATAATATTTGCCTAAATGAATATTTTTTTACAAAATTATAAATAGTGTACAAGTAATTAAATAAAATTAAAGAGGGGTCAAAATGAAAAAAGCTATTGTGTTTGATAATTCTGGAACTTTACTTGAACGCTACAGGGTTATTAAAGATGTTTCAACTGGAGAATTATTCACTGATGTTAATTCATTGCACTTAATTGATTCTATGGATTCCTTAGCACTTGTAGTTCTTCAGTTCAATACAAATTGTCTTTTGAATTTGGATAGTAACACTTTAATTTCAGATGTGATTAAACAGCATAATATTGACTTTGATGTTAGCTTTACAAGCTGTGAAACTACTAAAGAGGAAGTTACTGATATTTTAGAAAATGAAAATCAGGCAACTATTAGTGATATTACTGATGGGTTTACTATTTTAAAAAAAAAAATCCCTAAAATGGAACTTTGTAACGGATCTGCAGTAATTATCGATATTAATAAAAATAAAATAGTTTATACTATTACTTCTGCAGGCAAACTGTTTTCTGAAGTCATAGACACAATTAAGATTTTACAATCTAGAGGTATTGAAATTTATATTGCATCTGGAGACAGAAAGGGAGCCATTAACAAATTGGCCGAAATTTTAAATGTCAATAAAAAACATGCCTTTGGAACAGTTTCTCCAAAAGGCAAATGTAAGGTTGTAAGATGTTTAAAAGACAGAGGGTATAAAGTAATGATGGTTGGAGATGGTCTCAATGATGTTTTAGCTTTTAATAATGCTGATGTATCTGTTCTAACTGTTGAACAGGAAGAAGAGGTTTCTCCAAAACTGATTAATAAAACAGATTATGTTATTCAAAAATTTCAGAAGTTATTTCAATAGATTTTTAATAACTTCTTTACTTTTTAAAACATTATCAAAGTTATTTAACTCAATAATTCCTTTATCTACTTTTTTAAGAAGATTCAAATCAAGAGTTCCTTCACCTAATGTAACATGCTGATCTTTAACACCATTATTGTCATTTAAGTGACAGTAGCTAATGTTTTTTAAATCCAGAAATTCTTCACAATTTCCGCAAGTGTTTCCATGACCTACATCAATTGTTAAGCCACACCCAGTTTCATTTTGTATTCTTTCAAGCTCTTCAACCTTATTTCCTAAAAATGAGAAGCGTTCAGGCATATTTTCAACTGAAACAACAATGTCTGAATAGTCAACAAGTTCTCCAATACTTTCAATAGCCAGTTCCAGTGCATATCTCCTTATTCTGTCTTCATTTCTTCCAATTTGCCCAGGATGGATAGTTAAAGCAGTTGCATTTATTTTTTTTCCATAATCCAGAGCATCTTTCATCTGTTTAACACTTTCTTTTCTGATTCCGGTGTTTAAACTAGCTATATTCAAATCAACTGTTGGAGCATGTATGCAAATTTCCAAGTCAGTATTTGCAAATTCAAGATTGTCATTTTTTAAAAAAAAGGGCCTTCTCCAAGTATTTCTATCATTTCAAATTCATATTTTTTAGCAGTTTCTATTATGTCATTATTTGGTCTGGTAAACATTGCTAATGTTGTAAAACCTAATTTCATGATTTAAGATTAACTTTATATATTATAATTATATATATGTTATTTTGTTATATATCAAAATTTAACATATATAATTTTTTTAAATAACAATTAGGAGGTTTGAGTTGGCCATGTTCAGACATAAAAAAAATGTTGATCAGCTTTCAAAATTATGAGGCATTGTTCTAATGGTTTAACTCATATTATTATATTATGGATTATTAGTAAAGAAAAAAATCCATGGTTATGGGATCATGAAAAAGTTAGATGAATTTTTTAGTTCTTGTAATCCTACTGAGTATAATAAAACAAATTCAAGTAAAATTTATCCGATTTTAAGGAAATTAGAAAAACTGGGATTATAAAGGAGAATGGGGAGTTAGCAATAATAAAAGTGTTAAGTATTACTCTCTTACAGAGGAAGGTGAAATCTTACTTAAAAGTTTTAAAAGTGAGTTTGCTCACCTGATTAATAGCCCTCTTTGGTTAAGTTTTATTGAAGATATGTCAGATAATGAAATGCATAAGGTGGAAAACGATGAGAAATGCAATTGAAACTAAGAATCTTACAAAGGTTTATAAAAATTTCACTGCTGTTAATTCTTTAAATTTAAAAGTTCCTGAAAAAGTATTTTTGGATTACTTGGTCCAAATGGGGCAGGAAAAACCACAACAATTAAAATGCTTACCTGTTTAATTCAACCTACTTCAGGTCATGCTAGTGTTGGAGGGTATGATGTTCAGGAAAATCCGAATGAAGTAAGAAATTTGTTAGGAATGGTTCCTCAGCAAGTTAGTTTATATAAGGATTTAACAGTTCAGGAAAATTCAGAATTGTGTGCTGATTACTACGGTGTTCCTGTTGATGAAAAATATGACCGTATTGAAGATTTGATGGAATTAGTAGACATTAAATATGCTAGAAATAAAAAGTTGGACAGTTGTCCGGTGGACAAAAACAAAAGGCATCTCTTGTAGCTAGTTTAGTACATAGGCCGGAGATATTATTTTTAGATGAACCAACAATCGGGCTTGATCCAACTACTAAAAGAACATTATGGGATTTAATTCGTGAGTTAAATGACGAGGGAAATACAATTATTTTATGTTCTCATGACATGCATGAAGTAGATATGCTTTGTGATAATGTGGGAATTATAAATACGGGTAATTTGGTAGCTTATGATACTCCCCAAGGCCTTAAGGATTCTTTAAAAAAGAAGAAAAGAAGAGCATGAAATTAAAATGAAAAATACTTTAAGAGATATTTCAAATGAAAATGAAGTAAATAAATCTACTAAAGAAGACATTGAAACATTAAACTTAAAGAAAATGTCATTTTTACTTAAAGAAACTAATGATTCTATTATTTCAGCTATTCAATCTAATCCAAAAGTACATGGTGTTGAAATGGCTAAAAACGGACGTTTTAATTTGAGAATTGACAATTTTGATGATGATGCTGTTAATGATGTTTTAAAAGACATCATCAGAGCAGGAGGTGTTGTCAAATCAATATTTACACAGGAACCATCTCTTGAAGATGTATTTATTAAAGCAACAGCCGAGGTGAATGAAGATGATAGAGCTTAGAAAATTTAGCTGGATGATTAAAAAAGAACTTTTAAGTTTAAAAAAGACATCCTCCAAGGTTAATTTCAATTTTAATTTTTCCTATTATCATGATTTTGTTATTTGGTTATGGTATGGGTGGAGACATGACTGATTTGCCTGTAGTTGTTGTTTCTCAAAGTCACGGTGACTTAACTGATGTAACATTGGATACTATTAAAACAACGGATCAGTATAAGGTAGTAGAGGTTATGGATGATGTTGATGATGCAAAAGAGAGAGTTGATAGTGGAGAAGTAAAAGCTGCAATTATACTGCCGGAAAATTATGACAGTAATGTGTCTCAAAAAGGCGGTTACACTGTATTTGGATTCATCTGATCAAATGGCTTCTTCAACATTGAAAGTGTAACTCAAGGAATATTTGCTAAATTATCAAATATGGAAGCATCTAATGCTATAGTTTCTAATCCTTCATCACAGGAGTTAGAAAATAGTACCAGTCCAGTTAATCAATCTGAATTAGCTACTAATACTCAAAGTGCAAATGTTACAAATTCAATTGGACATACATTTGATAATTTTAAAGATGATATTGCACTTCATATTAACAAAATATATGGGAATATTAAGTATATTGACTTTTTAGTTCCTGCAGTTTTAGGAATGACTGTAATGATGTCCTGTATGATGGGTATGGGTGCATCAATAGCTGGAGAACGTGAAACTGGTGAATTAGCTAGATTATTTATGACTCCAACATCAATTTCAACTGTAGTTGGAGGTAAAATTGCATCTAAACTTATTGTTGAGTTAGTTAGGGCTCTTATATTAATATTCATGGCTATTGTATTGTTTAATGTAAGTATTAAAGGAGGAATCTTACAAACATTCATTGTTCTTTTCTTTGGAGCACTATGTTTTGTTGGTTTTGGTATCATGTTGTCTGCAAGAACCAACACTCAGGAAGATTATACTCAAATAGTCATGCCATTTTCAATGCCTATGATGTTTGTTTCTGGTGTATTCTATCCTATTGAAACTATGCCTTGGATTTTACAAAAAATAGCTTATATATTCCCATTAACTTATCTTAACGATGCAATGAGGGGAGTAATGATTAAAGGTCAAAGTTTAGGCGATGTATGGTTAGATTTAGCTATACTTTTAGGATTCACTGCACTGTTCTTTATCATTGGAGTCAAAAGATTTAATAGAGATATTTAAGGAGGCTAAAAGATGTCTAAATATAATAAATTATTAATCGGATTTATAATCTGTATATTATGTATCAGCCCGATAGCTGGTGCAAATATTGATTGGAACACATTTCAAAGTAATTTAAATCATACAGGATATGTTGATGATAATTCTGACTTTGTTACAAATTTATGGTCATTTAACATGGAGTCACCGGTTATAGGCTCACCTGCAATCTATGGGGATTTTTTATATGTTGTTTCACAGGAAGGTATTTTAAAAGTAATTGACATGGAAAACGGAACTGAAGACTGGTCATTTAATTTAAAAGGAGACAGTAATGCAACACCTGTAGTAAGTAACAATACAGTATTTGTAGGAAATAATCAAAGTTTTAAAGCTATAGATATTGAATCACAAGATATTTTATGGAAATATAATACTTCTGATGAATCTATTCAGGGGGCAGCTTATGTAGATAATGATAGTGTCTATGTAGGTTGTGATAATGGGCATATTTATGGATTTGACATAGCTGACGGTAATAAAACTTTTTGAAGCAGATTTAGGTAATGATGAAATAGTGTCTTCTCCAATTGTTGTTAACGGATCACTTTATGTTGGTTCAACTAACGGTAATGTTTATTGCATAAATTTAAATAACACAAATATAACCTTGGCAATATGCTACAGGAGATGCAGTTTACTCTTCTCCAGCATATGCAGATGGTAAAATCATAATTGGGTCTGATGATGATTCACTTTATGCTTTAAATGAAACAAATGGAGATTTATGCTGGGATTATGATTTAAACAATAAAGTTAAATCTTCTCCATGTATTGATGAGTATAATAACAATGTATACATAGGTTCTGATGAAGGTAATTTAACCTGTCTTGATTTAAGAGATGGAACTTTTAAATGGAGTCATGCTACTGGAGCTCCGGTTCAATCAACTCCAGCAATAAAAGAAGAGTTAATTGCATTTGGTTCTAATGATGGAACAGGTTATGTTTTAAATAAATACACTGGTGAAGAGGAATTTACTTACAATCCAGGAACCATATTATTTAATTCAGAAATAACTTCTTCTCCTGTAATTAATGGAAATAGTTTATTCTTTGCAGATCATAGCGGACATGTATATTCATTAAACATTGATAAAAGTGAAGTACCTGCTTGTGAATATTTATATTATACATTAGCTGTTTTGGTTGTAATCTTAGTTGTGGTTGTTGTTGTAGTTAAAACTATAAAAAACATAATAGAAGATAAACTTTAAATATCTAAAAAGAAGTAATTACTATTACATTAAAATGGGAAGTTTTAATTATGTATGGTAAAAATATCGAGACACTAAAAAAGGAAAATATGAATCTTGCTGATAAGATTTATATTTTTTGATACAACTCTCAGGGACGGTGAACAAGCTCCCTGGAGTTGCTCTAACTGTTGATGAAAAAATTCAAATTGCTCAAAAGCTTGATAAACTTGGTGTAGATAAAATAGAAGCAGGTTTTCCTGCATCCTCAAATGGTGAAAGAAAAGCTGCAAAAGAACTTAATTCATTAGGTTTGAATGCTACAGTTTTAGGTTTAGCTCGTAGTGTGCAAAAAGACATCGATGCTGTTCTTGATTCCGGATTGGACTACATACATACTTTTATCGGTACTTCTCCATTGCACAGAGACTATAAACTTAAAATGTCTAAAGAAAAAGTCATTGAAACAGCTGTTGAATCTGTTGAATATGCAAAAGATCATGGATTGACTGTTGAATTTTCTGCAGAAGATGCAACAAGAACAGAACATGATTATTTATTTGATGTTTATGATGCTGTTGTAGATGCAGGCGCTGACTTTTTAAATGTTCCAGACACTGTTGGTGTATTGATTCCTGTCATAACTAGAGAATTAATCACTAATCTTAAAGAACGCTACACTACTCCGATTAGTGTTCATTTTCATAATGATTTCGGTTTAGCTACTGCAAATACATTAACTGCTATCGAATGCGGGGCAAATCAGGCTCATGTAACAATTAACGGTATGGGAGAAAGAACAGGTAATGCTTCTCTTGAAGAACTTATTGTTGCACTGCATGCCGCTTACAACATTGACTTGGATATTGATACAACACAGTTATATAGCTTGTCTGAATTTGTAGGTCGCATTACAGGTATTAAAATGCCTGTTAACAAACCTATTGTTGGAGCTAATGCATTTGCACATGAATCAGGTATACATGTTCACGGAGTGTTAAACAATGCTTTAACTTATGAACCGATTTCTCCGGAACTTGTAGGACATTCAAGAAGAATAGTTTTAGGAAAACACACTGGAGCTAATGCAGTAAAAGCTAAATTAGAACATTATAACATTGACTTAACAGAAAAACAATTCCAAACAGTATTTAATCAAATTAAAGCTCTGGGAGATAAAGGTAAAACAGTTACAGATGATGATTTAAGAGCTATTGCTATAACTGAAATAAGCAGTGCTAAAAGAAACTCCGATTAAACTTGAAGGTTTAGGAATATTATCTGGGGCTGTTGTATCTCCAACAGCTACCGTTAAACTGAACATTAATGGAAAATTAAAAGAAACCTCCTGTACTGGTGTAGGTCCAGTTGATGCAGCTATTAATGCTATAAGGGAATTGATTCAGGATACAATGGACATTGAACTTGAAGAATACAATTTAGAAGCTATTACTGGAGGTACTGATGCATTAGCTGAAGTATTTGTTATTTCTTCTGATGGTGAAGGTAATAAATCAACTGGTAGAGCAACTAACGATGATGTAATAATGGCTAGTATATTGGCTGTTTTAGATTCTATTAATAAGATTTTATTAATGGAAAAAAAATTAGCTAAAGCAATATTTATATGTTAAAAAAATTATACACTTAACTGTATAACAGTCTATATGGAGTCATGATACTATGGAAGAAAATGTTATCTTTATTGGTAGTAAACCAGTAATGAACTATGTTCTAGCAGTAGTGACACAATTT